>Ga0210040_10002547_pt1 | contig 25622 bp, 12 predicted proteins | sample CryGeyCG12114_NA_FD_185462 | JGI IMG/M metagenome (GOLD analysis project Ga0210040, IMG submission 185462) | Groundwater microbial communities from aquifer - Crystal Geyser CG19_WC_8/21/14_NA (SPAdes) (version 2) | ecosystem: Environmental > Aquatic > Deep subsurface > Groundwater | place: USA... | reverse complement strand
TTTAATTAAAAAAGGCCTTTTGCATACAAAACATGGTAGTTAGTTTACTTCCTACAAGGAACATTCCCATTTCGTTCCAGGTACGAATTCAATTCACATTTAGTTAGTTAGATTGGAATGGGAAAAGGGTCGGGTCACGGCTCTAAATCTTTTAGCACAAATTCCCTTGGCTCCAAACTTTATCTGATCCAAACAATCCGCGTTTCCCGTCCTGGGCGGTCACAATGGATGATTCCATATGATGACTTGTGAAAAAATCTGGGGAGAGAAAAAAATGGATCTTTGTTTAGTTAGTTTGGTAACTCACCATAAAGTTTCATGCAATCCACCCAGACTAAAAAAAGTCTCCTCCATATTCAAATGCTCCCCAAACATGAGTTAGTTCCGCTTATGGGAACCGCATGCACATTTGCAATTCATTTCCTAACTAACTAAAACAAGGGGATCCTAATTGGAGTATGCACCCACCTATGCTGTGCACAAATCTACTTTCAAACTAACTAACTAACTATTTCATTTGCTTTCAAAAGTACAAATGCTGCACAAAATATACCAACCCACCTGTATATCAAAAATTCGAATTATCATTTTACTCACTCTTTGATCTTGTATCTATTATCATTGTCGTGTGGGTAGACTGCAAACATTTACTAACTAACTAACTAACTGACTAAACAACTTGATTGACTTTGTTCAGGTCACTCAGGACTACAAAGATCGGCAACCACGATTCCCAGCAAATTAAGAAGTACATCCACGTCCCGCGCAGCCCTTGCACGCCAGTCTTCCTGCGGTTCTCGGATCGAGCTGGGAGTCAACAAAGGTCATACGGAATTCGATGGGGAAGACGAGGAAGAATTAATAGCCGTAGCCTCCTCAATGCCCTCATCCCGGAAGACGAGTTTGCGGCGTCCGAATGTGGACCCTTTGCCTCCCGCCTCTTCACCCATCCCTCTATTGTTTAGCATCATCGTCCCTGAAGCGAGGACCAGATTTAGTTACAGTAATACCAACACTGCCGACTCACCACCCCAGTATAATGATGTTTGTTTCGACGTTTGACCCAAAATTGAGGACATTGCACGCAAATTAGTCCGTGTGAACTCAAAGTATATAGCTAACTCCTGGGAACCGTAAATTACAGAGGAGACAAATTAAAGCGCATCTAGCGAGTTTCTGCAGATAGAGCTACAATTAGGGAAGAATTATATTATGTTGTGGGAGACGGGTGCTAAAATGGCAAGCTTCACTGTATGCAGAAAAACACGAGGCTGGAAAAAGATGGGCATGATAAAGAATTGGAATGAAAACAGTGTTATATTTCCAGACAACAAATAATAACAATGCAAATGATGGATGGTTCACAATGGGAATGAAACCAAAATAATAAGATTATTAAAATTCAGCAGCATCTCATTATCATGGAATGTCAGAAAAAAAGAGGAATAAATTCTTCAATCCTGAGCCTTGAAAAGCTATCTGGTAAAAAATGTGTAGTCTGGAACTAACTACGAAGCGCTGCTCAAAATTGGCCCAAAACGAACTAAACCTATCTAACAATAGTTACAATGTATTACTTTCACCCGCTATGAAATGAATAGGATGCATAATATTATTGTTTTTTTAGATCATTGTAACAATGGTGCTCTCTCCTGACTCAAAATATGGATGCTCCATAAGTTATAAAGCATTGTACAGCGTTTGTATTATTTGAATGAGCCAGGACTATTGTGAATAATATGCTATCCGCATTAGCAAGGGAAAGGAGATTAGACGTGCTATGGATCTGAAAGACTCCCGGGACTTCAAGCTATTGCATACGGTGCGTACTCATACAGTGGAAGCTAGTCAGAGTCAGTCAGTCTGTCAAGTTATACAGAACTATAGCTTTATTCAGATAGTCAAATGAACCCTATTTGCTCAACAAATCAAGCTCCATTCTTTGTTAGTTAGTTAGTTAGTCAGCAGGTATGCACTTATAGTTAGTTAGATGTGCACGGTAGAAATTGTGTAGGTGTAAAATATTTGCGATTTTTTTATCTTTGATTTCCTATATTGATAGTCGTAAGTAGTAGATTGAGATAGTTAGTTAGTTAGTAGGAAAGTGATTGCTATAAATTCTTCGGCTTTGCGCCCCAAAAGCCGAGAAAATTAAAAGGATTGCAGTTTTCACCCTTTCGAGGGATATTGCAAGATTTTTAGCGGGTTGAATAAAGAAGGTTTAACTTTAGATTGAAAATTATTGCAAAATAGGTGTCCAAAAAGTGGATTCTTTGTGATGGAAACATTTTATTTTAGACCAGTTTAAAGTTTCTCAGTATTTAGTCTTAGCTATCCCATTTATTTGGTAAATAATTCTTAGTTAGTTAGTTAGTCTGTCCAGTAGAATCGTATGCGTAAGAATCAGATATCTTGTTGGAGTTTGCTTGAAATTTGATAACCACTAAAGCCTAGCTTTGCGCTCTAAATATTTCAAGTGCACCTAAAAGCATGGAATAAAAATGAAAGGGAAATAGTACATACACAACTTTCACTACTAAACTGACTAACTAGAATTTTCTATCTCTACTACTTACCAACTAGAAATGCGTTAGAATTTAGAATCTTACTTACATTTTGGTTAGTTTTAGTTGATTCCCATTGCTTTTTCAAAGTTGCCAGCTAACTAACTAACTAACTAACTAGTAAATTAATTAATCTCATATTGAAACTGGCTGCACTTAAAAATCCCTTGACTCTTTATGGTGCCAACACATATCCGCCAAAAAAAAATTGTTCATTTTCAGGATATACTAATAAAATTATCCATTCTAGTGTGCATGTACTTTTCCGTTCAAATTGCCCGGAGACTTGCAATTGGAAAATTTCCAAACTAACTAACTAAATAACTAACTATTCCCATTTGAATGAATGTTTTATGAATGTGAACAAGTGAACATTTAGTTAGTTATAGCACATTTACAGCAAGTCTATAATATTTAAAACCCTCCATAGTCTGTTGTCTCTCTGTAGTTAGTTAGTTAGTTAGTTAGTTAGCTCGTAGGACTGTCAATTAGTTGTTAAGACAGAGTTTATTCCATGGGACCTTATATATATGAATTTTTCATGCATGTGATTCTTGCCTAGCATGATTATACCTTATACACTCACTCAAACCTGTATGGAGATTTTACTTGTACTATAAACTATTGTTTATGTGGAAAAATGAATTGTTGACTAACTGTAGTTTGTAAGTAACTAACTAACTGTTACTATTTATTATTGTTCTTACTTACAATGAAGGTGTTTGGCTTGTAACTAACTAACTAACTAACCAGTATGTGTGGCAAGGATATTTCCATGAAGAATTAGTTATAGTTAGTTAGTTAGAGACCTCCATTGTAAGAAGGACGGTAGAGCAGTATGATTGCAACAAACTCTCGACTTGCATGTAATATGTACTACTCGACTGAACAAGTGTTTAATTAAGAGTCTAGTTAGAAAACTTACTTTTCCCTCTTATGAGAAATCCCAATGTTGTATTGCCAAAAGACTTGAGAGGCGGAAAGTTAGGTTAGCCATGTAAAGTGTAAGTAAACCAACCAAGAAATTATTTATTTTCCAATTATAACTTGTGTTGGACTGATTTTATGAATTTCGTGCTCACCTTGATAAGTGTATGTTGAAATATTCAAATTCTGTGTGTATAGATATAGGAAAATATGATACTGTCAAATGCGGCCTCTTTTCAAATGTTTTTATTTCATTATTCGTTCCTAATTTCTTCACAATGGGACGAAAGATTGTATTGCTTTTTATTTAATACCTAACTCTCAAGTAAGATCGCTTGTTTTTTTAAATCCTTTACGGGTCCACTACAAATGGCACAAATATTTGTTGAACCAAAAAAAAACTTGTAGCATCCTTTAAAAGACCTTTATATGTAACCTTGACCTTAACATTTTGAATACACTGACTTATCTATCCTTGTAGACTATTAATTAGGATAAAATCCCGAGCTTTTCCAAAAAAATGTCGACCTAACATGAGGAAACTGGTGTAATTTTTGAGAAAATGTACTGCACCATTTTTTAGACTTACTCACATTTTACTTATTCACTATTACACTAATCAACGAATACTCATACATATTGTTGTTGTGAACTTTGAATTTGTATCCTTATGTATTTACTAACTAACTAATTAACTCAAACCAAATATTATCCGCTGTTGTATTAACATAGTGTATTCACATTATGGTGATTTTCCTTCAAAAAAATTAACCTTGTCATAGTATAGTATATACTTTCAATTCTTACAATGGAATGTCCGTTAAAACGCAGCATTGATGAACACTTTCAACTAATTAGTTTCACATGATACAATCTGTAAAAAAAGCTAAATCATCTACCTCCATCCTATTTGTTGCGTGTACCTTCCATTGTCACAAGAAACCTAACTCCACAATAAATTAGCTACAAAGGGCAACTAACTTAAGGAAACCAAAAATTGCTCCCGAATTATGAAAAAACCACAAGTCCTTATATACTAACTTCTATACTAAACTATTCAGCCTGCATTGTAAACATGTGGAACACACATGAAACATGTTACATAGTCTATATGTATGTAAAGAATTTACATGACAAGTAAAGGACTGTGAATATGTCCAATGAATCCAAAAAAAAAGGAAAAAAACACCTATTCTTTGCATCCATATAAGTTAATAAGCCAACGATTTATTCCTATCTAAAAAAATGTTGCGCATTTTGCCCAATTTTTCACTTTCCCCTACACTCTCTGGTGGCATCAATAAAACGAGCTCATTCATACACTTCATTTAAGTTGTACATTTGTATAACCTTTTCTATGTGGATTGGATATGGGAAAAGTTGTGCACATTTTCAAATGGAGTGAAAGTTTTCCCAAATCAGAGTTACTAACGCCATCTACTGGGAAAACTAGCAACTTTTAGTTTCTCCATTTTCTAACCCCACGCGCGTGCATAGGAGAAAGTAAAAGCGTCTTGTTTCGCCAAATTCATCTAAAACAAGATTGATGATTGCTTTCAAAATGGAATTGAATCGGAGCAAAAAAATTTTTAGTGAGCAGGTGAATGAATGGCTGCTCATTACGTACGGTCACTTGTCAAGGGAAGACTGAGAAATGAAAAGAATTTTTCCAATTGATTGCCAAAAAATGATTGAAAAGGAAATAATGACATGGGTATGTCTGTGGGATAAAGAATTTTGAACAACTCCATCATTCTTGATCAATAAAACATTCCTATCAGGTGGGACAAATTCATTTCCAGGGCTCATTTGTATTTATGTAGTGTGTTTGTGCAGGTAGGGAGCAAGGGATTTACAAATTGCTTACAAATGAGAATTTCCCTTTGAGTAGCGGAATTAGTTTCTGAAACAAATCTATCAATATTAAGTATACAGCAACGAAAACAAATATTGATCGGTACTATTTAGCTATAGTGGTCCATAAAACGATCAAAAAGTTTAAAGCAATCTAAACTTTGGGGCATACATAGTTTTGTACACGCAGCAAATATATTGATTGATTGGATTTAGAGCTTTGTTGGTCCTTACGTACTCTAATGTTGGATACAGTTTCGAGACAAAACATTAATTAATGTTCGTAAGCATAAAATTATGAATCTATCGATTTTTAATATCCATTGCAATAGCTAGCTTTTAGGCCGTAAAATTCTGTTTACGGAATAGTTAGTTAGCTAAGTATTTAATTTTCTCTTCTCCGTTGCCCGGATAATTTGAAATGTCCATGAGTATTTGATTCCTTGCATGCAGCCAAAATAAATAATTACTGGGGAAGGAAATGTGATATGATCTTGTAATTTGGGTGTTGAAATTACATGCACGCATTTGTTCCATTAGATAGACAAGTTAGGAATTTTAGCTGCAGCTAGGCCGTCCTAAGGATATCCCGTCCTGCGATTAAAGATAAGCAGCTCTACTGTAGCTGACTGGTGTGAGCCAAATGTACGGAAGCATGGTAAAGTTGTAATCATTAGTTGTTATCATATAATGACACGATCCCCACTCTTTTCTTATATGGAGAAAGCATGCTGATGTACACACATTATTTGTATATGATGGGTTCTGAAGAGTTGGATAGATTCTGGTGTAGGAGAGTGCCCAATAATGAGCTGTGGGATTATACAGTGATTCACGTATGTATTACTCCGCACTATTCTCTAATACAGTAATTTTAATAAAGCTTAGCTTAGGGCATTTAAAAACGATTTTGCTTGCTTATAGTGGGCTAATATCCGTGCTTAAATTAATTGTTTTGCATTATAAAATGCTATTATTATATATCATCTAGCCTTTACTAATGAAGATACATTTAATTTTTTACGAAACCTACAACCAGTCATAAATCTTACTTGCGTGCAGACATTAAACCCCTAAAAAAAAGTTTCCGCAGAGTATACAAAACGTCGATAGTTTTGTTTACAAACAATCCAAAAAACTTTCCATCCCAAACAATGATATGTGCTCAACACACTAATCAATGTCTCTTATATTTTGTTTCAACTCATGTCAACATTTTTGAGCCACTTATCCTATCTCTGTGTCTCATCCGTACTGCCATCATTATTATTATGACTATTCCTCACCAGCGATTAATTATTCTGTTCTGATGAGCATTCCTTATTCTTTGCACCACATACATGCATGAGTTGGTTGACTCTGTGCATGGCTCAAGTTGGCAACTACGAACTAACTAACTACTGCAACACACGGAGAATTCGCATACAGAGGATGGGGAGTAGCGCAAGAACGCGGTATTGATTCGTGGGAAAAACTAGGTTGCCGCACTACAACTCCAACCCAGCAAGGGAAATGCAAAAAGAGGATAGTAACTCCAACTGTAACTCACATGTGTGTGTGTTGGGCCAGACTGACGGAGCATAGCAAGCAAAAGTAGGTAAATAAGCGGGTAGGCGGACGCACTGAAGCCATTGGCGGATGGCCAGTTGCTATAGAGACTCCGGAGGAACCTTCATAACGATTTTTTTGCACCCAAGAACCCAGTCGTGGCTCAACTGTCGGCTAAGGAACAGCATGTACTACTTACTACCTGTTCTTCGTGAAAGCACGCACCACACTGTTAGGTAGAATGTGCTCGGGACATTGTGTGCACTAGTTATAGTAGTTGTACACTCCTACTACTCCCAATCATCATACGAATCTCGTATTCGAAAAAAAGTCACCAATATATATACAGTTTGTTGTAAACAGGATGGCCTAGTCCTCCAGTTGGGGTCGATATACAAACTTACTATGCACATTTGTATTGTGTTGGTTCGCCAGAGCTGTCAGTCAAGTAGTCAATAATAATAAATGGGAGTCAATAATAGTTAGTTAGTTAGTTAGTCAGTTATGGATAAGATTATTTCCCAGGGAATGATACGAAACTCACTGTTACAGAGGAATCTGGAGCGCACACAAAGTGTCATGATCGAGGTGAACTTGTTATCATTGTTATTGTTTTTCCGTCGATTGGGATGAATTCTGAACACGAGGATAATGATTTTCGCGAGCTAACTAGCTAAGAGAGTGTGTGAGTGAACTAATTGTCCCACAAGTGTATGCCGTGTGCATGGTTTTCCCAAGACAGACTCGTGTTAGTTAGTTAGGTTAGTTAGTAAGTTAGAACCATGTGTGACCAAGAAGGGACACTTAGTGCGGAGGAGGTCGAGTGTCTCAAGGAGCGCAAGTGGTGGTGTTTTCTCCTCTCCAGTATCTTCACATTTTTTGCGGGCATTATGCTCGTCTTGATTTCCAGAGCTTTTGCATTCATCTGCTGTCGCGAGAAGAGCAATGGCTACTCGGCTCCGGGCGATCAGAAGAGTAAGGAAGTGGTCGTCCAGCCAGGGATGCCTCCACCCCCCATGGGTCCAGGTGGAAGGGCTCAGCAGCCCGAGTTTGAGGGCACTTTCATGACAGAGGCTAAAGACTGGGCGGGTGAGCTCATTTCAGGGCAGACTACTACTGGCAGGATTTTGGTAAGACATGGTTCATTGTTTATTGCAGTTGAAAGACTGCTACAGAATTGGGTTTTCTTGTGATTGCACCACACGACGGAAAAACTTATTTTTTCAGAATTATCTATCATTAATATATACCAAACATTTTGGATATAAAGTATTTGAAAATTCTAGACTTTTTTTTGATATTTAACAACAATTACGCAAAGAATACTTTTTTCCCGAATCCGCCATCACGACGGAAAAACCGTAAAGTTCTTCAGTACCAGCAAAAACTGAATATGGGTGAATGAGATAAGATTGCAGTCGACATGATTATCCGCAGTAAAAAAGGCATAAAAACACAACGTTTTTGCATACCACTACTACCTTCTACATACTTTTTCTGCGCCCCACATGGTGCCATCCGGGAAAATTTTAACTGTCTAACACATTTATCTATTGTCATTTAAATATTCATCAGACGGCAATAAAAATCGTATCAAACAGCAGTCTACCTACTTAGCTTCACATATGGAATTGAAACTGAAAGGAAGTTATATACTTTGGCACCAGTGCTAACTAACTGACGTTCCGAATATTATTTCCGTATGCTATACTACATTGAAAAGGAAACTTTACTTACTAACTACGCCATAGCATTACTAACTAACTAGTACTTACTAGCTTATTCCATTTGGCTCATGTGACATGTTGTTATCCAACTGGTGTAATTCATTTAGCTAGAATCAAGATTGAGAAGCCAATAAATAACTGACTGGCTCTAACATATGTATAGCTATGCCCTATTGCGTGTACGTGTTATATCCCATTTTCCCATGCGCATAGCTAGCCCTAGTAATTACTACTATTATATTTATTAACCTCAGCTAAAACGCTTCCTCAATATGCTACGGCCAGCTTTATCGATCCCATTTTTGGACCAACTTAATAGCCACTTGCTCCAAAGAATTCAGTGTACACAGTTTAAGTGCGTTTTCGTCATCTTTCGATCTGGACTGGCGACAGGAACGCACAGTTTGGGCCCAATGCCAGTGTGTAGGGAAAGGTTGCAGTCTTTTCATTTTATGGTCTACTATTGTGTTTAGCAGCAAAGGATTGAGTGAGTGCTTGCTTTTCATGTAGTATTGTGGGAAAATCTCGTTGCTGGTTAGAGTTGAGTGCATTAGCAATCGGACAACTGAATACAGTAAGTCATAAAATGAGTGAGCGATGATAATGTAAGGATTTGGACTGCAGTAAATAAGTTTTACAACTCTTGGTATCTATTCTATGGATTGGACATGCAAAAAAGCCAGAGTGGTTTATAAATAGCAGCGGCCACTTTCTAGTTGAGGGCTGTGAAAACAATGATTTCCATTATGGTAGTTTAGTTTGTGTTTGTACTAACTAGGGAGAGGGAGTTTAATCACACAGTAGTTAATTAGTGCATATTTTGCATGCTATATTTTGGCCGTGGCGAAATTGAGTTGGGACAATATGGATTCCCATGAATATTTACTTTATGAACTCGCTGAAAGTTAATAACAACTGGACGTGAATAGATCTCGTGATGATTATTTCGGATGCTCACATTCAGATTCCTGTATTGTTTGAAGAAAATAATAGGGAAGCCGTGTTAGTTACTTTGAGCGCAGTGACGCAGTAAATCACTTTTCGTCTACATGTTTAGATTAAAACAGAGAATAGGGCGGCAAATGACATGAATCACAAATATTGCACCCTATGGTTGATGATTGTCTGTAAATATTATTTCAAAGGAGACTTAAAACTTAGCGTAGTTGGGATCCGATCCCAAGGCGATAATTTTCTCTTTTAGAACAAAAGTTGAATATCAGGGACACTCTTGACGTCATCATATATATTATCAGATGAGGCAGACAAACAGAGTTGTAGACTTTTTAGTACTATCCTGCTGAATTTTCCGAATAATAATATTAGGGACCTTTACGCACTAGATGTTGTAACAAAACCGATAGTAAAACACAAGCACAGACATCGTTCAATGTGAATAAAAAAGTGGTTTGGTTATCATAGAGAAATGAAAGTTTTTGGGGAGCTGTGTAGTATACGACAAACTGTAACTTGGGACCCACATGCCCAAAATAAATGCCAAAGGTTAGGCTACACTTTCACTTTCGCATACCATCAGGAATTCCCAACATTTTCTTTCCTACAGAACCGATAAAAAAAGTTATATGTTTGTTCCAATATACATAGCGTGAGTGTCTATCTGACGAGAAAGTTAAAATCAGTAAATGGGTACAGAAAGTAAAGGTCAATAATAATAGGATTGCTTCCGATATTGAAAGACACAGTAACTCACTTACATTGAAGCGAATTCCAATGAGGTCAATTATTCATGTACTCTCACTAAAAGTGAGGGCACAAAGTTTAAATACTCTATCTTTGGTTTCGCTATGTTTTTGACATTGATGTGATGATTGCCAGTTGTCAACTTCAGAGCATATAGCAAGACTGTCAGTAATTTTTGTTTTCATCTGCTTATGTCATTTCCTTTGGGCTGTAACATAGACATAGTTAAACTTTAGTGACAGTAGTAATCTAGTAGTACGGTTAGTTTGAGTGATATAACAAATGCTACCCAAGCTCAAAACCGGCTCACATTATATAAATATAACTATATAGTTAGTAGGGTTCAGGTTTTGGAATCTTCCTACGCCGAAATGTCGAGCAACATTCTCTTCTGTCGGCATGTCACTTCCATTTTACCTGTCGTGTTATTATTAGAAGTCAGCAACTCACAATACCAAGAATAAGAATATCGTTTTTTTAGACAAATTCAATCTTTTCTAAAAATTCTTCAAAATCAAGATGTCTTTTTTCCCGCCATCTGGAATCAAACCAAAAATGGAATATAATTGGTCGCCACCATTGAAATTTAACTCCGCCATTTCCCGCGAACATAAATGTTCCTCCGTTTTACGACCAGAAATGGATTTTTTAAAGATATTTCTTTAGTTAGTTAACTGTGGTAAATTGAATTCTAAATGTAAAGAAACAGCCCACAGTTTGAACTACACACAAGCTGAAGTCCCAGGAGCATCTGTTAATATAAAAGGAGACGTCAATCTTCATTTTCCCCATCTCAGCCGCACACGAAAAGATATGATGGCGATGATTCAATCACTATTTGACGGCCGTATGCATTATACTCCGCAAGAACAAGGCTTTGCACGTCCAATTCAATATCTTTCCACTCGGCTGATGAGACGATCGAAAAATCGACCTTTCCGCTCCTCAAGTTAGTTCACTCCACGCAATCAGAACCCGTCTGTCTAACTAAGCACACTAACTAATGTGATGAAAATTTTGCCGATCCCGACAAGAAAAATGTGTCCACTATTCACTTTCTTTTGCAGTCAGAGCAATTACCACGAAAAACTAATGCCCGGACGTAATTTTCTCTACTTGATGAGAATACATTCTTCCAACTAAAGTAGGCTGGTGCGAGTTAGTAATTTAGTCTAACTATCTACATGGAAAACTCGGCTCTCATCATTTTTTACGACCAACCAACTAGAATAACCCAAGAAGCCAGGTATCTACTCACTCATCCTTAAATGCTCCGTTAATGAAAATTGGTTGATAAGCGAAAGTGGTAGCCTCAAACTGTGCCATATTTTTGCAACTTCGAGTTTCCTAATCCACCTGGAGGGGAAGAACTTTCTCTTTCTTTCGAACAACGGAGATTTAACAATTTATGGGGAATTCATACCAGAGCCAAATCCTCCTGTTTTTTCTTGGCAAAGAGAACCGAGTTTCACATCTATCTTCATCTCCCGGATGCTCTGGAGTTTATAGCCGTACAAATAATCGCTCTGATGATAAAATACAGTCCTTGGATGGCAACTAACTAACTAACTTACCATCATTTTCTTCTTGCATTGTTAGTTAGACAGAAGGAGCGGTATTGCACTTGATGGATCAATAGATTCACATCCTTTGAGCTCGTTTAGTTCTTTGTCTGTCTGCTGTACAACGCAGAAGAGGATATGTAGTTATAGAAAGGAGGATCGTGCCTTGTTCCTGTTTCATTTTCTGGCTCCAGGAGAAAGTAGTAGCAACTACCAACACACTATAGATACTAGTTTCCGGTGGCCTACTTTCCATCCAGGGCCCGTAGTTATAGAATTATGTACTAATATGATGGGAAAGATATTTTCTACGGCAGAAGTAAGTTTATACCCGTTTTTCGCGTACACGGTAGTTAGTTGTTAGTTAATAGAATAAATGTAACCTAGCAGAATGAGTAGTCCTCACTGCCTGAGGAGCCAAAAAAACCTGTAATGAAAGCACGTAGTAGTTCTAAAGGCCAATATTGGCTACCAGAGTGCGTCATTTAGAGCAATAAATTCCTGTTTATATGGACGACGTGCGGTACACCAGTTTCTAGGGCTTCGGTGAATACAAATTTTGCGCACAAAATCCAATGCATCGCTGGTTCATATAGTAATAAATGATAACCATGCTAACTAAAAGCAACTATCACTCTATCTATTCATGGATTGAAATATTGGATTTCAACAATGGCTGGTGACGATGATTTACTGTCGTTTCAGTACGATCCGTAAATCCCGAGAAATTTCCATTTTATGTCGGTTCAAGATAAAAATGGGTGATTTTGTGGGTCATAAATCCTAATTTCACTTACTTGTCACACGATGGAAATTTTCTGGGCGGCAGTAGTTTATGAATGAACTCACTCATACTTTAACAGTATTCCTAGTTTGGGTTTCCATACTTGCTTAAATCTTGAATGTAAGTAAGCTGGCGACTTTCACTCCACGTTATGTAATAATAATCCTTTGGGGCAGTCAGTGAGGCATGAATCATTATTTAGTTACCATTGCTGGCTATACTACCATAGTTAGTTAGTTAGTTAGTAACGCGATTAGGATGATCATTTTCACGAACGCACTTCTTTTGGGCCGACGTGAGCATGATGCATCATCCACTGACTGAGGTAGATAATGTATATAATGATTGCGAGCAAGCCTGTCTTATAATCAGGTCATTAGGGTCCGGGCTTGCCAAGATTGATGGACCTAAATGAGCTTAAGGGAGGGAGCTCAGAGTCACTCTTTTAGTCATTTAATGACTCTCTCAGTAATACTATAACGTAGCTAATCCCATGCCTTGGCTTTTATAGGTATCGCACACAGGTTTTAGGTGAACTTTGCAATATTAGCTTTGTCTGTTTTATTATTAGTAATGTTAGTCGGTTGATTGGATGACATATTTGTCTGTTTTAATCGGGTAGGGGTAGGAACAGTTGCTGATCTGTAGACGCAGATTAATGTACACAGTTTACGATTCTGCTGCCAGGGATGGGATATAGCATCATTTTATGGTTTAGTTCAACGCCATTTACAAGGCTGAACATATTTTACAGGAGTTGAGCGGTTCAATAATTGTATGCGTTGTCACAGTTGAATGCCGGAAAACAATTTTGGCGAGAATGTTTCTCGCTTTCGGTCGAGAGACTAGGGTCAGATTCATGGGAATTGTGGAATTTACAAATAACGGAAAAAGTAGACAAAAGATCCTATTATTGACGGTAATATTAACCACTTATCATAAGTTCGTGCTTACTTGTCCATTTTTGAAACAACGGTGTTAACTTAATAAACTGCCTTTAGAACCAATGAAAGTATGTAGCGTTAGAAACATCGAAACAGTTTTAAAGGGACGCAATAAACAGTTATATCCAAATCCACCGAACTGCAAATGTATTTCAACTACACATGTGCAAAATATCATTATGATTCGTTCAGCTGTTCGCGAATTATGCAGCGGACGAACGGACGGACATGACTGACAGTGTTTCCAATATGTATAAGCTATCGGTAGATAATAATAATATAAACAAGCCGTTTCCGCTGGTTGGTAATAGTACTTCGCACGCAAGTCTCATATATTATTCGAAAGCGTCATGCGATTCCGGATTTGAAAGGAATTTTCGCAATTGTATTTTGGGCCGCCAAGTCCATTTTCCAGTGTGGTTTGGTTGAAAGTCTGGGATGGAAATATAAACGCATTTGATTATAAAATAGGAGAATGATTTTTCTTCCCAAGTGGTAGGAAAACAACAAATGGGTATTTGTGTATGCATGAGTTTTGTAAATTGGAATTCTTTCATGTCAACAGCCATGGATAAAAAGAGGACGGAATGCAATATGCAATAATGCATTCGGATTCGGAATGAAAATAGTTGTCACAATCTGACAATAATGTGGCATGCAAAAGTCGGTTTACTTTTCATTCTATAGTTAGTAGTTAATTTGGAACGAAAAAATATGCAAGTCAAGTGAACAAAAACATGTTTTTCCGTCGTGCGGTGCGATATGAGCATTTACAGATTTTTCTAAATTCCAGCTTCAGACTAAACAATTTTTTTTCTTGTTTTTCAGGTTGTCCTCGTTTTTAAACTCAGTATTGCGTCACTCGTGATATACTTCATCGACGCGTCCGCGTAAGTCAATAAACTTGGATTGATTTGTTATTAGTTAAACTCTGTTTGTTCTCTCCTCTAGTTGATGATTGAGTGGTCCGCCGACATACTCAACTCAAATGTTTGTTTCCGAATATTATTATATTTTTTCCATTCCTTGCAGTGTGGGCGTAGAGAAATGTCAAGAATGGAGTAAAAACGTGACGCAGCAGATTGATTTAGCCTTTAACATATTTTTCATGGTGTACTTTTTTATCAGGGTAAGTTTTAAATCATTTACGACCATAGTGTCGACAACCAAATGCCAATATTTGAATTCCGTTTCATCAAACGACCGTAAAAATCTTTCCCTGCCTATTACGTTTCCCTATAAAACTTCTCTCTCTTTTAAGCATGTCAATAAAATGTGGCATTTTTAGTGCCCTAAGTTGTTCGATTGGAATTCAAATAGATTGCCAGTCAGTCAAACTCAAAGTTAACTAACTCTAAAAGTAAAGTTAGAATAGCTTTTTGCGAACAGCACACTATTGTCTGTATGTTCGTCTCGTCAGCGCGTTGTCCTAATGTGCAATTTTTCCCGTTTTTCAGCTGATAGCAGCATCAGACAAATTATGGTTCATGCTGGAATTATATTCCTTTGTGGACTACTTCACGATCCCTCCGTCCTTTGTGTCAATCTATTTGGATCGAACATGGATTGGGCTGAGATTCCTGCGAGCTCTCAGACTCATGACTGTACCCGATATCCTTCAATATTTGAACGTTTTAAAAACTTCTACCTCTATACGTCTCGCTCAGCTCATCTCCATCTTCATCTCGGTATGGCTCACGGCTGCTGGAATCATTCACTTGGTAAGCAATTTTTCCCTTTTGTTCTCTCAAAGGAACCCATATTTTTCCGCTGAATAAACAAAACTTATCGGTTTAACTGTAATAGCCAGTGCTGCCGCTAACCCAGAGCTCTATATGCCCATCAATACTTGTCTCATGTTTACGACACACTTTCATCTTTTCCACCCAAACTTACTTTATTTCATTTTATCACCGTCACAAAATGTTACATTTTCTCTCCCAACAATCCAAATCCATTTATTCCAGAGAGTATTGTTATGTGTGTATTTTGGCTATAGCCTAGTTTTCGTAGTCGACATAAAACGTAATGCTCCCATTTCCCCTTGTTGTGACGCACCAAAGGAAATAAACATGTTTGCTTGTAAAAAAATCAAAGCCTTGCAAAACTCACTACTGATGCGTAAAAATACAAAAACTACCGTATGGAGACTAGATTAAATGGGAATCCATTAGAAAATGGCATACTATGTGATTTTTTTGCACAATGTGAAACTGACAAAGGAGGGATTCCGAAGGTAAATCTTATTCCTGATGTATTTTTTTTTTTTCAGCTGGAAAACTCAGGTGATCCATTTGATTTCAAGAATGAACATCAACTGTCCTATTGGGCATGTGTGTACTTTCTTATTGTGACCATGTCCACTGTGGGCTACGGAGATATTTACTGCGAAACAGTTCTGGGCCGTACATTCCTTGTTTTCTTTTTGCTCGTGGGCTTGGTGAGTATTTTTTTCTCCTTTTTGCCAACACTTGTTAATTCCTCCCTTACTCTTGCCCAATATATATATTATATTATTCAATCAGTGGGATACATGTAGTACATTACTTACTAGAGGGTACACCCCGTTTTTTTTGGGAAATCCGAATCCAATATTATGTATGGCTGGCTCACAGTAGTATCCGGATGACCGCGTTGCTCACATGTGACCCTATCTTTTAACATAGGCGAATTTTCAGGGATGCATTCTCCCCAGCCCATGTTAAAAGATAGGGTTGAATGGCAGCTAACGCAGTCATTTGGATAGTACTCTCACTCTAGTCTGAAAGGGTTGAAAAATGGAGGGCGATGAGAATTCGCAGTTTGTTTTTGGCATGGGTGACAACTGAGGCTCCATTTTGGCAAAATTTCCCCCAAAGTATAGATTCACAGTCAGTCAATAAGTTTGGACCATCATCAGATAGTTAGTTAGCTACCTGTAGTTTGCATGAACTAAAGGACATGGCAACATTAGGGATCTAAAATGTAATTGAATTGCAAGCGAGATTCGCTATCTAATTGAATTCCCAGTATGTCGCCATCAATCAAGGTTGTAGAAATAAAGGCTGTTAGTCTTTCAACTAAAAATGTCTAACAGCAAGGGTAATAAGATTTTGCTTTCAAGCCGACAAGGATGAAAAACCGTAAATACTCTATTTTGGCGGCAAAAGGCACACATTTTTCATGAGAAACGTCAGCCAACCAGTCTTGATTTCTAGTACAGTATTTTTGCTCACTTTTAACACACAAAATTTAACGTGGCATGAACATTTTGTCAGAGACACGACACACGCTTGTAATGATTTTTTGTAGATTTACCAATCTAGAATCTATAGTTAGTTAGTTAGTTAGTTACATGGATTACATCTAATCTGACAATGAATGCATGTGTAGTCTGGCCAGTGGAGACTTATCTGGCCAATTTTTTTAGTAAATACTCTGTACAGTGTTCTTCATAGAGTAACACACAATTTGACTGCAAAGATCGAAAGTCAGCATGCATTTGTGTAGGTTACTAGTTAGTTACTAACTATAACTAAAAGCTTTTGTACACGTTAATGAGTTGCATTAGTAGTTGATAGTAGTTAGTTCAGTTAGTTAGCTGTATAGTTAACTAATTATAGGTATGGAATCCTCTGGACTAACTTGATTAGTAAACTTCAATCCTGTTTTCCCAATCTTTCATTTCATATTATACTAAAAGTATCACAGTAGAGTAACCAGACTACCTCTTTCAAGTAAGGCACTAAAAAGTTTGCATTGTAACTAACTAACTATGACTGAGCTTTGCCGATAGTCTAAAAATTGCAATCTGGTTGAAAAATGTAGAAAATGTTAGCATTAAAACTTTTCAGTTACAGTTAACACAGCTAAACACAGTCGGGAAAAGGATGATTAACTAACTAACTTCAGTTACCACTGAGAATTTATTAGTTAGTCTGTGTTTTGTCCGAAAAAAGTAGAAAATTCACAATTTTTTGGGGTCGCTTTACATGTTGATTGTATTATTATTACCAATTCAACTCATTCATGTCATTTATACGTATGTAGTCAGTGAGTCGTAATATCTGTGTGTGTGCAATGCAACCTGTGTGCGATTTTTTTTATTCCCGTGTCCTAAAACATTACGCTTTCATCAGTACTGCTCTAGTTTCTATACTTTTCCATAACATTCATGAAAACGAATACACTTGACAAATCCAATGGTGAGTTGCCACGAGTTAGCAGCATTCTATAATACATGATTATTCCTGCGATAATTGAATCAGTTAGTTACTGGAGGGCAAAGTTTTGAATGAATGTTTAGGATGACCACTGCTGTGACTACACACTGTGCATATATACCAAAACTTAATGATTACAATAAATTGTTGAAAAAATTCACCCACTGAACTTTGATCTGTTGTATTTGGTTGAGAAAAGGCGGTATTTGCCAGTTGGATTCCCGAAATTACGGAGATTCTTGGGAATCAACCAAAGTACGGGGGCAAATTAAATAAAACACCCGGAAGGAGGTACAGTGAGCCATAATTATGCATATAAACTAAAACGAACAATTAAAACGTTTTTTTTCTTCTTTGGTTTCCTTCATTTTTTCCATTGGCATTCAAACCAACTAATACTGATTACTATTATAATAGTAAGTTAGTTAGTAAACGATTGAAAAGTTTCCCTTGTTTGGAACTTACTAACTTTACTACAAAAGCAAACTCTCCTTGTACTCTTGAGTAATTATAGCTTGAACTTTTAGTCATTTGATACTTACAATATATGCTGGTTTTCATTACATATTTTGATTTCCAACTCTCCTACTGCCCAAAATGTTTTGCCCATCAACAGCAGAGCACGTAGTCTGTAGTAGCAGTAGCAACTTTTAGCAACCAAACTAGTTAGTTAGTTAGCTAGTTAGTTAGCATTTTCTAGCTACCAACTATAATTTTGAAAAACTCAAAATTTTCACTAGCGGAATGATCTCGCTTTGACTACTGCAACTTTTTCTTTCTAACTATACTAGTTTAGCTTGAATAGTTAGTTAGTTAGTAAATTTGCGCACCAACCAGTAGTTAGAACCAATGCAATTTAACCCATCATAACACACAAAAAACCAGAGACAAAAGTTTGAATGAATTCATCATCCAACCTATAAAACGGCTAGGAAAAAATTCGCATAAGATGACACAGAAAAAAACCGCAAACTATTTGCCTATGTACAGTGAAAAAAGCCATTATATGAATGCCTTCTTTTTTTATCCGTTATGACTTTTGCATCTCTAATCGTATGCTGTATATAGTTTCAGCTAGATAGTTAGTTAGTTAGTTAAATAGTTTTTTGTACATATAGTGCTTCTATACTTACTCTGTAGTCATATATACTTTTGTTCCTTTGGTTGGCTATATACATTTTTGAGTTCTCACAAACACATTGACTCAGTTTTTGCTTCTTTCTCAACCTTTGTTCAAGAAGTTAGCATCTGATGGTGTGCCAACATTCTAAAGTGCTCCTCTTATCTCTCCAAAATCTTTGTTAGTTAGTTCATTTACCAGACTGCGTACTAACTAACTAACTAACTAACTAGCTAGGCTAACTATAGTAGCAAGCAATATAGCATCATCATGGTTTGCAAAAAAAGTGAGTGAAAGTTGTGTACGTGTAGGTTGCATTATAAAAGACATGTGTGAGCTGCAAAAATTAATGTGATGAGGGCAATGCATCTTAGTTCATGGCACATTTTTATGCATTGGGTTTTAGCACTACTTTTTTGCCATACTAACTAACTAACTAACTAACTATAGCTTCATGAATTTGCAGGTAGGTAGGTTGAATAAAATCGCATCCTTTTTTTCTCTCACACTAAAAACTAATGACTACTCATTCTAAATGTTGTTTGCTATAGTTTGTTTCCTGTGCTGTCCAACTAACTATGATATAGCTATAATATTTTTGGTGCATCTATCTAAACTATAGAGTTAGTTAGTTAGTTAGTTGTTATACACGCACACTCCTCTGAACAGGAATTTTTAGGCTGTTTGGCTGACTTTGATGAAAATTTGGGTGACTCAAATCAAGGAGTTGTGATCATCATCATGGTATAGAGCTTTTGCCAGAGCTAAGAATAATTTGTAGAGTGATTGCTGCAGCTATTTTTATAACTCCCTCTGAAGCCCACCCTATGTAATTATTGACGCCAGAATTCAATGGACTCCCTATGCAGTCGCAAATCTTGTATATTAACTAACCTATTTACTATTATTGTAACTAACTAACACCGGCAAGTTTAACTAAACGTTTTTAACCATACAGTATATCATAGATAGGTAGGTATAGGTTAGGTAGGTAACTAACTAACTAAGTTAGTTAGTCAAGTTAGTAAGTTAGTTACTAATTAGTTAGGAAAAAAATGGGTTTTATGATGATTCCCCTGTCTATTTTTGCCCCTCATGTGAACTCTGAAACAACTGAATGTATGTTGTGGTGACAATACCTTTCTAATCCTGGTTTGAATCCGTATATTTCTCCTTATTAAGGCTATTTTCGCAAGTTGCATTCCGGAAATCATAGATTTAATCGGCACTAGGCCAAAGTACGGTGGCACCTTGAAAAACGAACGTGGAAGAAGGTCAGTTCAACTGAAACTAACTAACTATAGCTGTACTAGTTTTTTTTTGTATTGGGAAATGTTTGTTTTTTTCATCCGCTTCTATGTTCATTAAATTCCGTTTCTTTTCGTTTCAATCCTCTTCTCTTGTGTATTCTCATTACTAACTAACCGTCATTGCAAAGTTTTGAACCTATACTTTTACCCCTTGTCCTTTTACTGTTTAATTTGTCTGTGTTCTTTCGTCTCGTTTTTCTTGTACACTATTTACAAATTACATGCATTGCCATATGAGCAAACTCATCACAGAATTTCACTCACTTATGCTGGCTATCTAATGGCTAGTGTATAGCTCCACTCATTCACTGCCCACATTTATAGTGCTCAGTTCATTCACTCACTCACTCACCAACTATAATACATACAATGTACAGAGAACACAATTTATTTAGAAAAGTGGACATTTTTAGGTATGTATTGGACGCCAAGTTCGTCCGTATCCATGGAGACGGACAGCCGTTGCTATGGGATACTGGTTAACTATCCAACTTAGGGATAAGAACGAAAAAAATCACACAAAGAAACTTACTTAACGATGTAACTTGTTATTATAATGCTTACAGAAACACAAAAAACTTTTGTCATAATTTGATGTGAACTACTACTTACTTACTTACTGTAATAATGGACCATTTTTTTTTGGAAAGCAAGACCAAACCACAGTGTCATGATTTACATTCTCCTATGTCGTAGTAATATAAAGCTCCACATGTGTTTGCGAAAGTTAAAAAGAAAATACAAAAAACTATAGTAGCGTGTGTGTATACTAAATAATTTGGTCTACTTACTTACTAACTACACATTATAGTTAGTTAGTTAGTTAGCGGTAATTATAGTTAGATGCTACTCACTAGAATTTCTTATTCTTTTGTAGACACACTAACTATATTACTACTTTCACTATAGCTTGGCTTTTCTCTAGTTAACTAGCTGTTGTAAAATATTATTGTACACAAAGGCTTTTGTTCTCTCACTTTGCTTTTAGTGTGAAGATCAGTTATTCCTTCTCTCCTCTCTTTGCTTCGTTTTTTTTGTCCTCCTGTTCCTGTTTTTTATGTTTTTTACTAACTTTTTTTCTGTTTCAAGTGCTTGTTTTCACTAACTTACCGTTACTGTAACTGTAGTTTTTTCGTTCTGATATTGACTTGGGAAACTGGGAGACTAATACATGTATGGTTTGTTGTCACAGACACATTGTAGTTTGTGGGCACATCACGTACGAGTCTGTATCTCATTTCCTGAAAGACTTCCTTCATGAGGATCGTGAAGATGTGGATGTGGAAGTTGTCTTCCTGCACAGGTAAAAAGAGCTTTGAAAATTGTGGGGGGGGGGCTAGAATTGTTGGATTTCATAGAGGCAAACTCAATCTAGAAGCAAACAGGATAATAAGATTTTTTCCGTCAATTTGTCTTTGCTGAAACGGGAGACAAATTGGGATTTGGCATAGCGTTTTCGATGCAATCGTAGAACCTTTATCATTTGTAAATTGGATATTAGATTGAGTTTGTCTCTGATAAAAATAAAACATGATTTAGACTGTAGAAAATGAAAATAGTAATATTAAGAAGACATGTAGTCAAGTCAGAAAGTTCCAGAGATCTCCTAAGACGGATGTTTCATAAGGCATACATAGGTCTATAATGGTCGTATGCATTTCATAGTGGACAGTTTTTAGTGTTAATTAGTTGGTGATTGATTGACAGAGAATTTTTGTGGTTGTGAACGCATAAAAAATGATTAGGAAGGAGCCAGATTTGGAATTGGAAGGTTTGCTCAAACGTTCCGGAACAATGGTCAAGTTCTTTCAGGGCACAATGATGAATGCCGTAGATCTGGGCAGAGTCAAGGTTCGTTTGAAGTCTCCCCACAATGCTACTACTACTAAAAATACCACTTTTTTTCTCTTCCTCTTTTTTGCGTAAAAAAACAAGTTAGGGGAGAAGATTTAAATATTTTGGAATCCACTTTTTTTACAATTTTTTATTTTCCTCTCTGCATATTTCTGCACATCCTTGTACTTATACTTACCACTTTCATATGAATATTTATTAACATTCTAGCATTTCACTCTATAGTTAGTTAGTTAGTTAGTTAGTTAGATTAGTGGTTTGACTAATTTTTCTTCTTACATACTATTTTTTCCCATTTTGTGTGCATTTTGCATTCATTCTATATGGAGTTTCCCTGTTTACCTTATATTTTCGGATTGATTTTAGAATATCTTTACTTACTTACTATTGTTCGTTGGTTAGTTTCATAGTTAAAGTAGTGACATAGAGATACTATTTTCTTATTCTCAGAGACAATAATATTTGCTGCCACACCTTTTACTCACTATACAAACACACAGTAGATCATTTTCCATAATGTGATCCATTTTCACCTTCAGAAAAAGAGATTATTTCTCCAATCGATTTTTATGACGCACTGCCTTCACAAAGGGCAAATTTTTTGCTCCCATTTTCTTGCTCCATTTCATGTTCTCTCTACTGTGAAAATGGGCACGTGTACAAGATAATAGCCAATACCATTATCATACACACAAATTCCAAGTCACTGCTTTTCATTCCATTTCGTTGCAAAACGAATTGTAAATTTTTGCTTTTCCATTTATAGCTTTTTTTCACACTTACTAACTAAACTTTTAGGTTAGTATAGGCTCCCCAATTACACCAAAACTAACCATAATCTTAAACGCTTCATGGCTCAATAACATTTGATCCTAGTTCTCATAGCCCCCAAATATTTTTGACTCGTTTCGCCTGTGTTAATTGTTCCCCTGAAAACACGCGCTACGTTTTGTTTCAAAAATTTTGCCAAGTTGCGCGCCGCGCACTGAGCGAGCCATATTGCAATCGCCGTGAAAGAAAGGAAAGTTCTTAGGTTACGTAGGTTAATGACGAATTATAATTCCAAAGGTTGGGTTCTTCTCAACTGCCGGGTCTGATTATAATAAAGCATGATTGCGAAATTGTGTATAGTTGAAATGTGGTAGTGTCTCGTATATTTATTAGTTAGTTGAATCTTTGCATTATTGTCAAATTAGGTTACTTTTATAGCATCATATGGACTCCGTGTTATCCTTAAGGTGATTGATTATGAGAATGCACCCAAATCCGAGTGTTTATTTTCCGTAAGTAAGTACATTTAAAATGTTCACAAAGCTACCGTGAATATTATATTTGAGTTACTTTGGTTTTGTGTTCCGGTTTTTTGGAGATATATAGTCAAGAATGGAGATTATATATGTACAGATTTGTTGGTAGACAAACTAGTTATAGTTGTTGTACATGAGTCAGTATTTGAAACTGAATGGACTGACTATTACTATTAGTGGGTTGAACATGTTTGTCTAGTTGACTAGCCGTAGTCTCTTGTTGTTGGTAATAATAATATAACTGGAATTTTTTTTCCTCTGCTTTTGTATGATTGCCTCATGATCGAATGACTACTACTAGAAAACCGCCCGATTTGGAATTAGAAGGGCTTTTAAAGAGGCATTTCACAACAGTGGAATTTTTCCAAGGAACCATTATGAACCCCATCGACCTACAGAGGGTCAAGGTAAACATTTGAATAGTGAACTCATTAGCTGCACTATTATCAATCCTCAACAAAAGTCAAACATATTATAATCAATATTATATTCAAACGGCTAACAAATGGTGTTTTTAAAAAAGTAATCGTGTCTTTAATGCCGCCTCTATGAGTATTATATATGCCTATGTGGCCATCAATGTGTTATGCTATTTAGCTGTATCTCACCCATTTTTGCGTGTTGTATTCCCACAATGCCGCAGTTCAATGTTTTCAAGGCTATCTTACATTCCCCCGCTCTTAGGGGAATTTATTTAACCAACACACCAAAATGGGTGATGCCAGTCTGTGTGCTCTTATTGTATGTACAGCGAAAACTATTCTAATGTGTTAATCGTTTATACTTGTGATATCTTGTTGGCGAGATGGGATTCATCAATGCAAGACTATATACTAATCAATTACTGACTTTTTTTTTACTCTATGGGTATGCAAGGCACACGTAGTAAGTAATAAACACTGACTAAAAGTAACTAATATCCCCTACGGGTTCATTCTTTTTCCTTTGTTCGAGAAAATTGGAGAAAACTTTATTTTTTCACCCGTTTCTGAAGTAACTGTAAGAAACTAACTATGTGTGCCATGTTATGCCCCTGTGTATAGCCCATTATTACATTCTATACACAGACCATAGTACTGTTCTTGTCTTTTGAGTTTTCCCCCGTGTCTTCTGTGTTATGTTGTACACTCTGTGTGCCTTTTGTTTTCCAAACTAACTACCCGGAGTAGTAGTTGTAACTCTACATTATCTATGTAGTGACTCTCTTTTCGTAACTAACATAAACTCGTTCGTATGTAAAACTTATCATATATAGCTAACAGCAAGGCAGCGTGTGTAAGTAAAAAACATAGAGAAAGTAAGTTGCTCACACAGTTGGAACTTTCACGAAGAAAAAAAAACTTTCCCTTTCTTTCTCGTTCGTACCATCACCAATCAAACCAAACCACACTGTATAATTTTCTCGCCTAAAAAAAAATTTTTTTACTCGTGCTACACTAACAAACGGCTTTTTGTGCTTTGCTTTACACATTACATCATCTTCATACTGACACAGTAAAAAAAACTGCATGCTCTCTATATGCCTTTGAACTTCACTTTTTCATCTACCACTAACTAACTAAATGGATTTAAATCACGTTTGCACAAAAAAAAACACAGTTTAACTACATTATTACACTATTTTGTAACTAACTAAATTGCATGGGAATGTTAAATACTATATTTACATTTGGTTAGTTTGTCCACATTGACTTTGGATATAACTAGCGCTTGCCATTTATACCTGTCTGTTGTATGTTTGTATTGTACGTATGTTGTATGTAATGCTTTGTTGTCCTTTAATTGTTAACTAACTTTAGTAGACTGAATTTAACATGGCTTCCAGTTAGACATGATTTGTAATGTGCAAGGGAGTTTAATTTTTGGCTTGAAATAACAGGTACAAGAGGCAGATGCGTGCCTCGTGTTGGCCAACAAGTACTGCCAAGATCCAGATGCAGAAGATGCTGCCAATATTATGAGAGTGATCTCAATCAAGAACTTTTCTGATGATATTCGGGTCATCATCCAACTCATGCAGTATCATAATAAAGTGAGTGCACTTTCTGTGTGGGTGGAATATACTGGCGATCATTTGTTATCGAAAAACTGGCGCGTGTCAGATTTTTGCTTAGTTTTTGTTATATCAACTTTTTGGAGTATAGTAGCGAATAAACAGGCTGTGGTAAATATTTATTTTGCTAAATATGGATAAATGTGATGTATTTCAAAGGATTTG
>Ga0210040_10002546_pt1 | contig 25623 bp, 24 predicted proteins | sample CryGeyCG12114_NA_FD_185462 | JGI IMG/M metagenome (GOLD analysis project Ga0210040, IMG submission 185462) | Groundwater microbial communities from aquifer - Crystal Geyser CG19_WC_8/21/14_NA (SPAdes) (version 2) | ecosystem: Environmental > Aquatic > Deep subsurface > Groundwater | place: USA... | reverse complement strand
GCCGACCTGGCCAACGTGCTGAACGAGGCCGCCCTGCTGACCGCTCGGCAGAACGCGCGGGTGATCAACAACGAGTACATGGACGAGGCGATCGACCGGGTGATCGCCGGTCCGCAGAAGCGCAGCCGGCTGATGAACGAGAAGGAAAAGCTGATCACCGCCTACCACGAGGGCGGCCACGCCCTGGTCGCGGCGGCGCTGCCCGGCACCGACCCGGTGCAGAAGGTGACGATCCTGCCGCGTGGTCGGGCCCTCGGCTACACCATGGTGCTGCCGGAGAACGACAAGTACTCCAACACCCGCGCCGAGCTGCTCGACCAGCTGGCGTACATGATGGGCGGCCGGGCGGCCGAGGAGCTGGTCTTCCACGACCCCACCACCGGCGCCAGCAACGACATCGAGAAGGCCACCAACGTGGCCCGGGCGATGGTCACCCAGTACGGCATGACCGACCGCCTCGGCGCGATCAAGCTGGGCTCGGGTGACTCCGAGCCGTTCATGGGCCGCGACATGGGCCACGGGCGGGAGTACTCCGAGGAGGTGGCGGCGATCGTCGACGAGGAGGTCTCGAAGCTGATCAGCAATGCCCACCAGGAGGCCTTCGACATCCTCAACGCCAACCGCGACGTCCTCGACGACCTGGTCCGCGCCCTGTTCGAGCGCGAGACGCTCGACCGCGAGGCGGTGGCCGCGGTCTTCCAGCCGCTGCGGCTGTGGCCGAAGCGTCCGGCCTGGACCGGCTCCGACGCCCGCGTCCCCTCCGACGTCCCGCCGGTCATGCCGCCCCCCTCGGTCAACGGCAACGGGCACCGCCCGAACGGCCAGCTGCCCCCGGGCAGCAACGGCAACGGTCACGGCCCGCAGGGCGGCGGCCCCGGCGCCGAGCTGCCGCCGGGCGGCGCCCCGCTGCCGCCCGGGCACCAGCCCGTCCCGCCCTCGCTGCCCGGCCAGGGTGGCGGCGGTGGCAGCACTCCGGTCGGACCGGGCTGGACGGGAGACGGCCAGCCCCCGCGCGGACCGGACTTCCGGTGAGCCGGGGCGGCTGTGCCCTGACCGGCCGTTCGGCGACCGGCCCCGGAGCTCGATGAGCACCGAGCACGCCGAGGACGAGGCGGTGGAGCCGGCAGCGGCCGGTTCCTTCGACCACGACCGGGTGGTTGCTGCGGTCCGGGAGATCCTGATCGGGATCGGGGAGGACCCGGACCGTGACGGGCTGCGGGAGACCCCGCAGCGGGTGGCCCGGGCCTACGCCGAGATGTTCGCCGGCCTCCGCCAGGAAGCGTCGGCGGTGCTGGCCACCCGGTTCGACCTGGGCCACAACGAGCTCGTGCTGGTCAAGGACATCGAGGTCTGGAGCATCTGCGAGCACCACCTGGTGCCCTTCACCGGCGTGGCTCACATCGGCTACATCCCCGCCGTGGACGGGCGGATCACCGGGCTCAGCAAGCTGGCCCGGCTGGTCGACGTCTACGCCAAGCGGCCGCAGGTGCAGGAGCGGCTCACCACGCAGGTGGCGGACGCGCTGGAGGCCCTGCTGGAGCCGCGCGGGGTGATCGTCGTCTTCGAGTGCGAGCACCTGTGCATGACCATGCGGGGGGTGCGCAAGCCCGGCTCGAAGACCGTGACCAGCGCCGTCCGCGGCCAGCTGCTCAACGCCGCCACGCGGGCCGAGGCGATGGGTCTGATCCGGGGCTGAGCCTCGGCGTTCCGACCACACCGCGCCCGGCCCTAGGGTGAGGACGTGATCGCCTTCCCGGCCGTCCGCGGCTTGCCCCGGCTGGACCGGACGCGGGTGATGGGCGTGGTCAACGTGACGCCGGACTCCTTCTCCGACGGGGGTCGCTGGCTCGACCCGGAAGCCGCGGTCGCGCACGGGCTCGAGCTGCTGGCCGAGGGCGCCGACCTGGTCGACGTGGGTGGGGAGTCCACCCGTCCGGGTGCGGACCGGCCCGACGTCGGCGAGGAGCTGCGTCGGGTGCTGCCGGTGGTTCGCGCGCTGGCCGGGGCCGGCGCCGTGGTCAGTGTGGACACGATGCGGGCCGAGGTCGCCGCCAGGGCGGTGGAGGCAGGGGCGCGGCTGGTCAACGACGTGTCCGGAGGGCTGGCCGAGACCGAGATGCTCCCCACGGTGGCGGGGCTCGACGTGCCCTACGTCTGCATGCACTGGCGGGGCCACTCCGACGTGATGCAGGACCGGACCCGCTACGCCGACGTGGTCACCGACGTGGTCGCGGAGCTGCGGGCCCGCCGGGACGCGGCCCTGGCCGCCGGCATCGCCGCCGACCAGCTGGTGCTGGACGCGGGCTTCGGCTTCGCCAAGACGAGCGAGCACAACTGGGAGCTGCTGCGACGGCTGGACGAGCTGGACGTCCTCGGCCTCCCCCAGCTGGTCGGGGTGTCGCGCAAGCGGTTCCTGGGCGGCCTGCTCGCCACCGCTGAGGGTGAGCCGCGCCCGCCGGCCGAGCGGGACGACGCCACCACCGCGCTCACCACCCTGCTGGCCGCGCGCGGGGTCTGGGGAGTCCGGGTGCACGCCGTGCGGGCCAGCCGGGACGCCGTGGCGGTGGTCCAGCGGCTGTCCTCCCGGTCTCCTGCGTGACGTCTCGGCGTCGCTGCCGCGTCGCCCGGAAGCGATATGGTGTCCCGCTCAGGAGGTGGGATGGTCGAGATCGGCACGCCCGGCACCGCCGTGGCTGCGGAAGCCCCGGGGAGCCGCGACCGCGTGGCTCTGCGCGGGCTGGCGGGCTTCGGCCGGCACGGTGTCTTCGACTTCGAGCGCGACCAGGGGCAGCGGTTCGTCGTGGACGTGGTCTGCAGCTGCGACCTCGCCCCCGCTGCGGCCGCCGACGACCTGGAGCTGACCATCGACTACGGCGCGCTGGGCGCCGAGGTCGTGGCCGAGATCGAAGGTGAGCCGGTGCAGCTGATCGAGGCGCTGGCCGATCGCATCGCCCGGGTCTGCCTGCGGCATCCCGCGGTGGCGTCGGTGGAGGTGACCGTGCACAAGCCGGAGGCGCCCATGCCGGTGGAGGTCGCAGACGTGGCCGTCACCTTGACGAGGAGCAGGTCATGACCAGTCCGAACCCCCACGCGATCGACACCGACACGCTCAGCGGCATGAAGCCGCTGCGCAAGGTGGTCTACTCGATCGGCTCGAACCTGGGTGACCGGCTCGCCCATCTCCAGGGCGCCGTCGACGCCCTGAGCGACACCCCGGACGTCATCGTGGTCGACGTCTCCTCGGTCTATGAGACCGAACCGGTGGGCGGTCCGGAGGACAGTCCGGCCTTCCTGAACATCGTCCTGGTCGCCGAGACGACGCTGGAGCCCCGCACGCTGCTGGAGCGGGCGCACGCCGTCGAGGACGCCTACGGCCGGGACCGCGGGGTCGAGCGCTGGGGACCGCGCACCCTCGACGTCGACCTGATCCTGGTGGGCAAGACCGAGCTCGACCAGCCCGACCTGCAGCTGCCGCACCCCCGTGCGGCCGAGCGCGGCTTCGTGCTCGTGCCCTGGGCCGAGATCGACCCCTCGGGCACCCTGCCGGGTCGCGGCCCGGTCGGTGAGCTGGTGGCGCAGGCGGACGTCTCGGGTGTCCGGATCCGTCCCGACCTCTCCGTCGAGAGAGACTGACGGGCCTTGGCCGAGCCGCCTGTCCAGGGGTCGGTCGCGCCCACCCCGGTCCGCGCGCTCGTGGTGGCCGCCATCTTCGGCGGTCTCGCGGGCTGGCTGGTCGTGGTCACCGCCCGAGCCTTCGGCATGATCCCGCCGCGGATCCCGTGGAGCGCTCCGATCGGGCTGCTCGTCTTCGCTGCCCTGGTCGCCGTCCTGGCCTACACTACCTTCCAGCAGATCCAGGTCCGCCGTGAGCGGATCGAGCCGCAGCGCGGGGTTGCGTTCCTGGTGCTGGGCAAGGCCTCGGCCCTGGCTGGTGCCCTGGTGGCCGGCGGCTACCTCGGCTTCGGCCTGATGTTCCTCGGCAGCCTCGACGCGGGCAGCCCGCGGGACCGCGTCCTGCGTTCGGCGGTCGCGGTGGTGGCCGGTGTGGCCCTCAGCGTGGGCGGGCTGCGGCTCGAGCGGGCGTGCAAGGTTCCGGGCATCGACGACGAGGACGACCCGGGCGCGGCCGGTCGCGGCTGAGCCGTTCCGGCCCGGTCGCCTGAGCGCTGGTCGCCGCGCGTCGCTGCCCGGCGCGAGCCCACCCGAGCACTACGGTGACGGCGTGCCCTCCTTCTTCGTCCCCGCGCACCGGAGCCGCCGTCCCGCCGGCGCCCGCCAGGCGAAGCCGTCGGCGTGGCGACGGAGGTCGGAGATCGTCCTGGTCACCGGCACCGTGCTGGCCGTGGTGGCCGCTCTCGGCCCGGGCTGGTCCGCGCGGCTGGGTGTCGCCATCGCCGTGGCCAGCGCCATCGCCGGCTGTGTCTTCGCCTGGCGGGAGCTGTTCGCGGTCGAGCGCAGCCATGCCCGCGCGGTGCTGCAGACCTCGCAGCGGCACGGCCAGCAGCTGCGGGAGGAGCGCGAGCACAACGCCTCCGTCGTCGGTGCGCTCAGCGACCGGGTCCAGGAGGCGACCGCGACGATCGGTGGCCAGTCGCGGACCATCGCGTCGTTGCGGCACGAGGTGTTCGAGCTCGAAGGCGCCCGGACCGAGCTCCGTGGTGAGCTGCAGCAGCGCGACCGGGTGATCGGCTCGCTGCGCAGCACCGTCCGCGCCCAGGACGCCACCATCCGCGGGTATGAGGAGCGGCTGCGGGACGACGCCGCGGCCACCGGTACGGACGACCAGTCGTCGGCGGCCGAGGTGCACCACATGCCCCGCCGGGTGCGGGCCGAGCTCGAGGTCGCGGCCCCTGGCTCCGTTCCCGTCGATGTGCGCACGCTGGAGACCGCGTTCGCGGCCGTGCTGCCGAACTACGAGGAGGACCGCCGGCTCGCCTGAGGGACCGCGCCCTGAGCTCGTCGAAGGGCCAGCATCCGCGCCCTGAGCCTGTCGAAGGGCCACAACCGAGCGAAGCAGCAGGAACGCGCTGATGAAAGCTCCCGAGTGGCTGCTCAACCCCTTCATGGCCCCGCGAAGTCCGACTCGGGAGCATCGTCAGCGCCCTGGTCAGCGGTCGAGGTCACCGACCACGTAGCCGATCGAGGCCAGCGCCGTCTCCAGTCCGGTCACCGGCACCCCCACCAGCAGGGTCTCCAGGGCGCACACGTTGCTGAAGGAGGGGGTCCGCAGCGCCAGGCGCCAGGGCGTCTTCTCCCCGCGGGACACCACGAAGAACCCGGCGATCCCCAGCGGTGCCTCCAGGGCCAGGTAGCCCTCGCCCTCGGGGAGCTTGACGATCTTGCCCAGCCGGACCGCCACCGGCCCCGCGACGGCGGGCAGCCGGTCCGCACAGGCCTCGACCAGGGCGGCGCTGACGGTCAGCTCGTGCGCCAGGGTCGCGGACCGGGCTGCGGCGTCGCCGGCCGTCCACGGGCTGGGTGCGAGCAGGTCGGCGAGCGCGGGGTAGGCCAGCGCCGGCGCCGACGAGCGCAGGTCGAGGCCGACGCCGCTGGCCCGGGCCACCGGCCCGCTCAGTCCGTAGCCGGGCACCAGGTGCGGCGCCAGCACCGCCAGCCCCTGTGCCTCGGGCAGCGTGGCCAGGGTCGGTGCCAGCTGCTCGCCCAGCCGGGCCGCCTCGACCGCCAGCCTCCGCTCCTCGGTGAGCCAGGAGCCGTCCGCGTCGACGGTGAGTCCCCCGATCCGCGCCACCATGGGGTGGATCCTGTTGCCGGTCAGCCGCAGGGTCTGGCGCCGCAGCAGCTCGCGCAGCGGGTGCAGGTCCACCGGTGCAGGCAACCGGGAGGCCGCACGAGCCAGGTGCCCGAGGTGGCTCAGCAGCCGGGTGTGCTCGGCGAGGAGGGTGCGCAGCCAGGTGGCGCGCTCGGGGACCTCCAAACCGAGCAGCTGCTCGCCGAGCAGGGCCACGCCGAGCTCGCCGAAGAAGGGCGCCTGCCAGTCGTGCCGGTCGGCGAGCATGCCGATCTGGCGGTAGTCACGCACCTCGAACAGCTTCTCGGCGCCCCGGTGCAGGGCGCCGACCGTCACCTCGGCCCGGGTGACCCGGTCGTCCTCGGTCCACAGCTGCAGGTCCAGCAGCCCGGTGCCTCCCGGGTGGTCGGGACCGAGGTCGAGCAGCACCGTCCCGGCCGGCGGTTCGGCCGCGGCGTCGGGCAGCATCCCCGGCCCGAGCGAGCCGACCAGGACCCGGAGCGGCGCGTGCACCTGCTCAGGTTGCCACAGCGGGTCGGCCGCTCCCCTCGGCGATCCGTGGCCGCTGGACTTCCTGCAGCAGCCACCAGTGCTCGCCCCAACCGCGCGGTGAGCCGAGCGCCGCCCGCCGGCTGCGGGCGGCGAGGTCGGCCACGGTGCTCGGGACGGCTGTCGGACCGGAGGCCGCGGTGGCGGGCAGCAGCTCATCGAGGACGTCCCGCTGGTGTGCCAGCCGCAGGGTGGTGGCGCCCGCCCGTCGGCCGGCCGACGCCACGGCGTCCACCGCCACGTGCGCCGTCAGGTTGCGTCCGGGCTCGGCCTCCGCGGTGACCCGGCGTCCGGCCCGGTACCCCGCCAGGGAGCCGTCGGGCGGACGGGCCGCCCGCTGGTGCCCGTAGTCGACGGCCAGGGCGAGCCCGCCGGTGCGGTGCAGGCCGGCGACCAGGCTGGACCAGGCGACATCGCGGGTCAGCCCGACCTCGACGACATGACCCGAGGGCCACCACGTCCCGGCCCAGCGCGCGGAGGCCGGGTCGAGCGGTCCGCGGGCGACGCCGTCCGCGGCCACCTCCCGCCGGCCGTCGGCCCGTCCGGCGGCGAGCCGGCAGGGCAGGTCGTCCAGCCATTCCAGGGCCACGAGCAGGGTCGGCCCGTCGTCGTCGTCGAGCAGGGCCCTCGCAGCCTCACCGGACCAACGACCGTGGCGGACGTCCCAGCAGTCCTGGGCCCAGGTCACGCCGCCCGGCAGCCGGGTCGGGCGGGACCGCAGGTCGATCCCGGCCAGCTGCAGGGGCCGACCCGCCCGGTCCGCGGCGGCAGCCAGGCTGCTCAGCAGCAGCCCCTCTCCGGCGCCGACCTCGACGACCCTGACGATCTCGGGGTGGCGGACGAGCAGAGCCACCAGCGCGTCGCCGAGCTCCGGTCCGAGGGTGGCGGCCGTCCGGAAATGCGCCGTCGGCGTCGACCCCGGCCAGAAGCCGCCCGGACCGTAGGCGGCGTCGACCCAGGCGTCGAACAACGTGGGCACGAGAGCGGGCATGTCGCCATCGTGTCGCATCGGCAGGAGCCGAATTCCGATGTCCGGGGCGAGGTGACCTATTGGCACCGGAAGACGACGTCCTACCTTTGAGTTACCTGTGAGAGTTAGTACGGCCGTGTTCGTGTGCCCTTCGCCGCCCGATCGGCTAATGTTGTCGCTCGATTGACAATTCCGATCCGCAAGGAGGACTAATGGCACAGCGCGTACAAATCATTCTCGAGGACGACTACGACGGCAGTACGGCCGACGAGACGGTTGCATTCGCTCTCGACGGGGCCGAGTATGAAATTGACCTCTCGGGTGATAACGCGTCGAAGCTGCGTGACGAGCTGGCCGTCTGGATCGGCCACGCCCGGAAGACGGGTGGCCGACGCAAGCGGGCGGCCAAGGCGGACGCGTCGTCGAGCACCAGCGAGATCCGCGCCTGGGCGTTGGCCAACGGCCGCGAGGTCAGCAGCCGCGGACGTGTCTCGGCCGAGGTCCGCGAGGCCTACGAGCAGGCCCACGCGTAGTCGGGTCGGCTGACCTCGGGCGTTTTCTGCGCTCTCGGCGAACGCGCCGCGCACCGGTCGTGCACCACCGGCTGCCTCACCCGGCAGCCCGGTGGCGCCCCACTGCAGGACGCGCCAGGCTCACCTGACCCCGCGAGCCCGCCGGCCAAGGCCGCTGGGACCGCTGCGCCGGGTGGGAACACGGTGCGCGGCGACGTGGTTGTAACTGCCGAAGGCCCCGGCTGTTGCCTCACCGCAACCCCAGCCTGCTTCAGTTGAGGCAGTGGGTGTCCGGGCGGCCTACTACAGTGAACAGCGACGGCATTCGGTCCCAGCACTAGGGCGAGGACCGCGTCGCAGGCGAGGAGCAATCACTATGTTCGAGCGGTTTACCGACCGAGCCCGACGTGTCGTGGTGCTGGCACAAGAAGAGGCTCGCATGCTCAACCACAACTACATCGGGACCGAGCACATCCTGCTCGGCCTCATTCATGAGGGCGAGGGCGTTGCCGCGAAGGCTCTGGAGTCCCTGGGCATTTCGCTCGAGGCCGTACGCCAGAAGGTCGAGGAGATCATCGGCCACGGCCAGCAGTCGCCCAGTGGCCACATCCCTTTCACCCCCCGCGCCAAGAAGGTCCTCGAGCTCAGCCTGCGTGAGGCCCTGCAGATCAACCACTCCTACATCGGTACCGAGCACATCCTGCTCGGCTTGATCCGTGAGGGTGAAGGCGTCGCAGCCCAGGTATTGGTGAAGCTCGGCGCCGACCTGAATCGCGTGCGCAACCAGGTCCTGCAATTGCTCAGCGGGTTCCAGGGCAAGGAGTCGGCCACGTCCGGCGCTCCCGAGACCGGCAGCACGCCGTCGTCCTCGATGGTGCTCGACCAGTTCGGCCGCAACCTGACCCAGGGCGCGCGGGAGAACAAGCTCGACCCGGTCATCGGGCGCGAGAAGGAGATCGAGCGCGTGATGACCGTGCTCTCCCGGCGCACCAAGAACAACCCGGTGCTGATCGGCGAGCCCGGTGTCGGCAAGACCGCCGTCGTGGAGGGTCTGGCCCAGGCGATCGTCCGTGGCGACGTGCCCGAGACCCTGCGCGAGAAGCAGATCTACACCCTCGACCTCGGCGCGCTGGTGGCCGGCAGCCGCTACCGCGGTGACTTCGAGGAGCGGCTGAAGAAGGTCCTCAAGGAGATCAAGACCCGCGGGGACGTGGTCCTGTTCATCGACGAGATCCACACGCTGGTGGGTGCGGGGGCGGCCGAGGGCGCCATCGACGCGGCCAGCATCCTCAAGCCGATGCTGGCTCGCGGTGAGCTGCAGACCATCGGCGCGACCACCCTCGACGAGTACCGCAAGTACGTCGAGAAGGACGCCGCCCTGGAGCGCCGCTTCCAGCCGATCCAGGTGGCCGAGCCCTCGATCGCGCACACGATCGACATCCTGCGGGGCCTCCGTGACCGCTACGAGGCGCACCACCGGATCACCATCACCGACCAGGCCCTGGTGGCCGCGGCGCAGATGGCCGACCGCTACATCTCCGACCGGTTCCTGCCCGACAAGGCGATCGACCTGATCGACGAGGCGGGCGCCCGGCTGCGGATCCGCCGGATGACCGCCCCGCCGGACCTGCGCGAGTTCGACGAGAAGGTCGCGGCCGTCCGGCTGGAGAAGGAAGCCGCGATCGACGCGCAGGACTTCGAGCGCGCCGCGGGTCTCCGCGACGACGAGAAGAAGCTGCTCACCGCCCGCTCCGAGCGGGAGGCGCAGTGGAAGTCCGGCGACCTCGACGTGGTGGCCGAGGTGGACGAGGAGATCATCGCCGAGGTGCTCTCCACCGCCACGGGCATCCCGGTGTTCAAGCTCACCGAGGAGGAGTCGGCCCGGCTGCTCAACATGGAGCAGGAGCTCGGCAAGCGCTACATCGGCCAGCACGACGCCGTCCGCGCCCTGTCCCGCTCCATCCGGCGCACCCGTGCCGGCCTCAAGGACCCGCGGCGTCCCAGCGGCTCGTTCATCTTCGCCGGTCCCTCCGGCGTGGGCAAGACAGAGCTGACCAAGGCGCTGACCGAGTTCCTGTTCGGCGACCAGGACGCGCTGATCCAGCTCGACATGAGCGAGTACTCCGAGAAGCACACCGCCTCCCGGCTGTTCGGCTCACCTCCCGGCTACGTCGGCTACGAGGAGGGCGGCCAGCTCACCGAGAAGGTGCGGCGCAAGCCCTTCAGCGTGGTGCTGTTCGACGAGGTCGAGAAGGCTCACCCGGACATCTTCAACTCGCTGCTGCAGATCCTGGACGAGGGTCGGCTGACCGACGCCCAGGGCCGGGTCGTCGACTTCAAGAACACCGTCATCGTGATGACCACCAACCTGGGCACGCGCGACATCGCCAAGAGCGTGTCGCTCGGGTTCAGCGGGGCCGGTAACGGCGGCGGCTCGTACGAGAAGATGAAGGCCAAGGTCGCTGACGAGCTCAAGCAGCACTTCCGTCCGGAGTTCCTGAACCGGGTCGACGAGATCGTGGTCTTCCGGCAGCTGTCGCAGGAGGACATCGAGCACATCGTCGACCTGATGGTCGCGCAGATCGAGCTGCGGCTGAAGGACCGGGACATGGGCATCGAGCTCACCCCGGCGGCCAAGACCCTGATCGCCCAGCGCGGCTTCGACCCGACGCTCGGCGCCCGGCCGCTGCGTCGTGCGCTGCAGCGCGACATCGAGGACACCCTCGCGGAGAAGATTCTGTTCTCCGAGCTGCACGCCGGCCAGATCGTCGTGGTCGACGTGGCGGAGCCGGGTGCGGAGGAGCCGTTCACCTTCACCGGGAACGACCGCTCCGCCGCTCCGGACATGCCGCCGGTCGAGTTCGGCGGCATCGTCGAGGGCTTCACTGACGGCTTCCCGGAGCCGACGGAGCCCAGCACCGACTGAGTCCCGCAGCACCGACCGGCCCGGTCCTCCACCCTTCGGGGGTGCGAGGGCCGGGCCGGTCGGCGTTGCGGACCCGGTTCCCGACCGTCCAGTCGACTGTGCGCGTTCCGCGGCCAGTACCTCGGTGCCGCACGTGCCCGCCGGGCTGGTGTGATGTCCGCCCGCGCGAGGGCAGCGGGTGGGCGGGCGCCGGTGTGGAATCGTGTCCCGGTGACCTCGGCCCGCTCGCTCGGCTCACCGGCTGCCGGTGCTGGCCTGGAGCGCATCCCGGCGGTCTGGCTGGTGGTGGCCGGCATCGTCTCGGTCCAGTTCGGTGCGGCGGTCGCCAAGCAGCTGTTCCCGCTGATCCCGCCGACGGCCATGGTCTGGTTGCGGTTGGTCACTGCGGCGGTGATCTTCCTCGCCGTGGTGCGGCCGCGGCTGCGCGGCCACAGCCGGTCGGACTGGGCCGTCGCCCTGGCCTTCGGGGTGAGCCTGATGACCATGAACTGGGCGATCTACCAGTCCTTCGCCCGCATCCCGCTGGGCATCGCGGTGACCATCGAGTTCCTCGGGCCCCTCGGCGTCGCCGTGGCCGGATCCCGGCGCCACCGCGACCTGCTCTGGGTGGCCCTGGCCGCTGCGGGCGTGGCCCTGCTCGGCTTCTCCCGCACCCGGCTGGACCCGCTCGGGGTGCTCTTCGCCCTGCTGGCCGCCGCCGGCTGGGCCTGCTACATCCTGCTCAGCGCGCAGACGGGGCGGCGCTGGACGGGGGTCTCCGGGCTGGCGGTGGCCAGCCTGGTCGGTGCGGTGGTGCTGGCCACGCCCGCGGTGCTGGAGGCGGGTGCCGCGCTGCTCTCACCCCAGGTGCTGCTGCTCGGGGTCGTCGTGGGGCTGCTGAGCTCGGTCATCCCGTACAGCCTCGAGCTGACCGCGCTGCGGCGGATCCCTCCGCAGGTGTTCGGCATCTTGATGAGCCTCGAGCCCGCGGTCGCCGCGCTGGCGGCACTGCTGCTGCTCGCGGAGATGCTCAGCCCGCTGCAGTGGGTGGCCATGGCTTGCGTCGTGGTGGCCAGCGTGGGCTCCACCCGCAGCGCCGCACGGCCGGCCGGGCCGGCGGACGTCTGAGGTCGGGGGCGAGGCGGAGCCCCGGTGGGTCAGCGGGGGAGGGACGAGGCGCCGGGCAGGGCGTACCGGCCGTCCGCCAGCAGGACCACCAGGCCGTCGGCCTGCAGCGAGAGGAGGGCGCGGTCGTGCTGCGCCGGCTCCGGCCAGGCGGTCTCCAGGGCGTCCGCCTCGACGGGCTGGTCGCTGGAGCGCAGCACCGCGAGCAGGGCACCCCGGCACTGCCGGTCGGTCCCCTCGTAGCTCTGGCCGCGCCGCGGGGGCCCGTCCTCGGCGGGGTAGCCGGCCGTCCGCCAGGCGCACTGGTTCCGGACGGGACAGGCGCCGCAGCGGGGGGTGCGGGCCACGCAGACCAGGGCGCCGAGCTCCATCGCCGCCACCGCCCAGCGCGCGGCGCGAGCGGGTGCCGCGGGCACGTAGGCCGCAGCCGTGGCGAGCTCCAGGACGGTAGGGGCCGGGCTCGGCCGGGCGAGCCCCGCGTCGATCCGGCTGAGCACCCGGCGCACGTTGGTGTCCAGCACCACCTCGCGCCGGCCGTGGGCGAAGCTGGCGATGGCCGCCGCGGTGTAGCTGCCGACGCCGGGCAGGGTGAGCAGCGACTCCCGGTCCGCCGGCACCTCGCCGCCGAACCGGTCGGTGATGGCCACCGCCGCCTGGTGCAGCCGGAGGGCGCGGCGCGGGTAGCCGAGGCGGCCCCACGCCCGGACAGCCTCCCCCGACGGCGCAGCGGCCAGCGCGGCCGGTGAGGGCCAGCGCTCCACCCAGGCCTGCCAGGGGGCGCGAACGCGTTCCACCGGCGTCTGCTGCAGCATGAACTCGCTGACCATGACCTCCCAGGGAGTCGCCTCCGGCCGGCGCCAGGGCAGGTCGCGCGCGTTCTCGGCGTACCACTGCAGCACCCGACGCACCACGGTGCGGCGCCGGGTGGCGAGGTCGGCGATCACGGCCGCCACCGTACCTGCGCAGCGGGAGGTGCCGGGCTGCGGCGTGGCGGCCGTCTCCACGTCACCGCCGTCCCTAGGCTCGGCCCATGAGCGGCGTGCTGCACCCGGTCGGTCCCGAGTCCGAGGAGACGTACTGGCTGCGCCGGGCCATGGTGGCCGGCGCGGCCCTGCTGCTGGTGATCCTGGTGGTCGCCCTGTTCGTCAACAGCACCAGCACGGGTTCGGCGGTCGCCACCCCGGCCACGCCCTCTCCCACCTCGCCGGCGACGGAGCCGGGCGCGACCCCTTCGGCGGTCCCCTCCGGCGTGTCACCCAGTCCGTCGGCCTCCGCCAGCGCTTCGGCTTCCGCCAGCCCGTCGACCAGCGCAGCCAGCACGTCGTCGGCCGAGGCGTCCAGCAAGCCGGCGGGCAAGGCTTCGAGCAAGCCGTCGGACAAGGCCTCGAGCACGTCGGCGGACAAGGCGTCGGGTGAGTCGTCGAAGAAGGCGACCCCCGCCGGGCCGGTGACCTGCTCACCGGCGAAGCTCCGCGCCACCCTCACCGGCGACCAGCGCCTCAAGCCCGAGGAGAAGACGACCTTCACGCTCTCGCTGATCAACGGCAGCGGGGCGAGCTGCCGGGTGTCGGTCAGCCCGAAGAACTTCGAGCTGACGATCTACTCCGGCAGCGACCGGATCTGGAGCAGCGACGACTGCGCCACCGCGGTCAGGCCGATCACCGAGAAGATCGCCGCCGAGGACGCCGTCACCTGGTCGATGGCCTGGAACGGGCGCCGTTCCGCGGCCGACTGCAAGGTGCGTCCGGAGATCCCACGCCCGGGGACCTACGTCGCCACCGCCCAGCTCGAGGGCGCTGACCCGGTACAGCTCCGGATGATCCTGCGCGGCTGACCGATCCGTCGCCGTTCCCCGAGCAGCGTCAGTCGATCCGGTCGCTGTAGGCGGCCTCGGCGAGCCGCAGCAGACCGTCGCGGATGATCCGGGCCCGGCTGTCGCCCACGCCGTCCACGGCCTGCAGCTCGGCGCTGCTGGCGCCGAAGAGGGCTTGCAGCGAGCCGAAGTGCTCGATCAACCGGGGGCCGAGGCCCGGGGGCAGCCGGCTGATCTGGGCCACCTGCCGGTAGCCGCGCGCGGCGACCCGGGTGTCCAGGTGGTCCTGCCCGGGAAAGCCGATGGCTCGGGCCACCACCAGGGGGTTGAGCAGCTCGTTGAGCTCGAGCGGAGCCAGGGCGGCGAAGCCGAATCCGGAGTCCTCGCCCGGCCGGTAGTCGAGCTCCACCAGCTCGCGCAGGTTGTCCAGGCCGGCGCTCAGCTCGTAGAGCTGCAGGGCGAGCAGCCGACCGTCGGTGCCGAGCTCGACGACGTAGCCGTCCAGCTCCGCGTTCAGCCGGCGGACCATCTCCAGGCGCTGCGCCACCACGGTGACGTCCTTGACGGTCACCTGGTCCTGCACCTCCAGGGAGGAGAGGCGGCTCGTCACCTCGGTCACCCGGGCGCGGTAGCGCTCCAGGGTCTGCAGCGCCTGGTTGGCCCGGGACAAGATGGCGTCGGACTGTTCGAAGACGTGCCGGTGGGCGTCGATGAACAACGAGATGGTGGACATCGACGCGGAGACCGAGATCACCGGCAGCCCGGACTGCCTCGCCACCCGGTCCGCGGTCCGGTGGCGGGTGCCGGTCTCCACGGTCTCGGTCGAGGGGTCGGGCATCAGCTGCACGCCGGCGCTGACGATCCGGTTCGAGTCGGTGTCCAGCACGATGGCGCCGTCCATCTTGGCCAGCTCGCGCAGCGCGGTAGCGCTGTAGGGGACATCGAGGGCGAAGCCGCCGGTGGAGATCGTGGAGATCACCCGGTTGCTGCCGAGCACCACCAGGGCGCCGGTCCGACCACGCAGGATGCGCTCGAAGCCGTCCCGGAGCGGGGTCCCCGGCGCCATCCGAGCGAGGTGGTCGAGGAGACCGCCGCGCGGCTCCGAGCTCGGCGCCATGGTCCCACCCCTCCGTACGAATGCGGCCCCATCCTAAGCGCTGGGCTCAGCCCGTTCCCGCTCCCGACTCCTGGGCACCGGCCCCCCGGCGAGGCAGGATGCCCACCGCGTCGAGCGCGTGCTGCAGGGTGGCGGCGGTGTGCACCCGCATGCCGTGCCGGACGGTGACCATCCGCTCCCGGGCGGTGCTGGTCTCGGCCGGCACCACGGCCTCGGTGAAGCCCAGCCGGGCCGCCTCGGCCAGTCGCCGGTCGGTGCCTGGCACCTGCCGGAGCTCGCCGGCGAGCCCCACCTCGCCGATGGCCACCAGCTTGGCCGCGATGGTGGTGTTGCTCGCCGCCGAGGCGATGGCCATCGCGGCGGCCAGGTCGGCCGACGGGTCGGCCACCTTGGCCCCACCGACGGTGGAGACGTAGACGTCGCGGTCGTAGAGCTTGATCCGGCACCGCCGCTCCAGCACGGCGAGCACCATGGCGAGCCGGCCGGAGTCCACGCCGTGCATGGTGCGGCGGGCCTGTGGCAGCGGTGAGGGCGCGACCAGGGCCTGCAGCTCGGCCAGCAGCGGCCGCCGCCCCTCCATGGTCACCGCGATGCAGGTCCCGGGGACCGGCTCGGCGTGCCGGGAGGTGAACAGCCCGGACGGGTCGGGGACCTCGACGATGCCGTGCTCGCCCATCTCGAAGCAGCCGACCTCGTCGGCCGGGCCGAAGCGGTTCTTGGTGGCCCGGACCATCCGGAAACCGGAGTGCCGGTCACCCTCGAAGGCCAGCACCACGTCGACCAGGTGCTCGAGCAGCCGGGGGCCGGCGATGGCCCCGTCCTTGGTGACGTGGCCGACGATGATCACGGCCATGCCGCGCCGCTTGGCCACCCGTACCAGGGCCCCGGTCACCTCGCGCACCTGCGTGACCCCGCCCGGAGAGCCCTCGGCCTCGGCGGTGCCCACGGTCTGCACCGAGTCCAGCACCATCAGCGACGGGGCCACCTCCTCGATGTGGCCGAGGACCGTGCCGAGGTCGGTCTCCGCGGCCAGGTAGAGCTCGTCGGCCAGGGCGTCGGTCCGGCCGGCCCGCAGCCGTACCTGGGCCGCGGACTCCTCGCCGGTGACGTAGAGGGTGCGCCGCCCGGCCTTGGCCCAGCGGGCGGCGACCTCGAGGAGCAGCGTGGACTTGCCCACGCCGGGCTCTCCGGCCAGCAGCAGCACGGCCCCGGGCACCACGCCGGCGCCCAGGACCCGGTCGAGCTCGGACACCCCGGTGAGGGCGCGGGCGGCGGCTTCGGCGCTCACCTGGTTGATCGGCACCGCCTTGCTGCTCGGCACCGAGGACTGGATCGAGGTCAGCTTGGGAGCGCCCTCCTCGACCACGCTGCCCCAGGTGGAGCACTCGCCACAGCGGCCCACCCACTTGCCCGACGTCCAGCCGCACTCGGTGCACCGGTACGCCGGGCGCGTGGTGGTCTTGGCCATGTCCCGAACGCTAGGCGCCCGGACTGACAATTCCGGTTCCCGCGCCCGGGTCTGTGGACAGGGCCGTCGTGGGGGTCGTCGGTCCCGGCCGGTTGGTCACGGCCGGTCGAGCTCGGCGGCAGCCGCCAGCACCCGCGCGTTCGCCTCCGGCTCACCCACCGTGATGCGGACACCGTCCCCGGGCTCGCCGGCGGCGTACGGCCGGGTCATCACCCCGACCGCGGCGAACGCCTCGGCGTAGGTGGGGGTGAGGGGGCCGGCCGGTAGCCAGACGAAGTTCCCCTGGGCGTCGGGCACGTCGAAGCCCAGCCCGAGCAGCCCCGCGACCAGCTCGGCGCGCGCCCGCACCAGGGCCGCCACCCGCTCGAGCAGGGCCGGCTCGGCTTCCAGGGACGCGACGACGGCCGCCTGGGCGGGCAGCGAGATCCCGAACGGCAGCGACACCGCCCGGACCGCCCTGGCCAGGGTCGGCTCCGCCACGCAGTAGCCGACCCGGAACCCGGCCAGGCCGTAGGCCTTGGAGAAGGTCCGCAGCACCACGACGTTGGGCCGGCCCCGGCCGATCTCGAGCCCGCGGACCGCGTCCGGGTCGGTGACGAACTCGACGTAGGCCTCGTCCACCAGCACCAGCACGTCCTCTGGCACCGCGGCCAGGAACTGCTCCAGCTCGTCGTGCCGGATCGCGGGTCCGGTCGGGTTGTTGGGCGTGCACAGCATCACGATGCGGGTGGCCGGGGTGATGGCGGCGTGCAGGGCAGCCAGGTCGTGCACCGCACCCGGTCCCAGCGGCACCCGGACGGAGGTGGCGCCGGTGATCTGCACCGCGATCGGGTACGCCTCGAAGCTCCGCCAGGCATAGACCACCTCGTCGCCCGGCTCGCACACCGCGGCCAGCAGGTGGTAGAGCACCGCGACCGACCCGGTGCCGAAGGCCAGGCTGTCCGGGCTGACCTCCAGCCGTCGGGCCAGGGCGTCGGTCATCCTCGCGTTCGCCATGTCGGGGTAGCGGTTCATCTGGGCGACGGCACGCTCGGTCGCGGCGAGCACCCCGGGCAGCGGGGGATAGGGGTTCTCGTTGCTGGAGAGCTTGTACGCCGGCCCGCCTGCTCCGGCGGCGGCCGGCTTGCCCGCCTTGTAGACGGGCAGGCTGGCGACGCTGGGACGGATCCGGACCGGCATGGCGACCACTATCCCATCGGAGTCAGTGACCTTCGCGGTCTCGGTCCTCGCCCTGCCGGAGCCGGACGGCGCATCTCTCCGTCGCGGACAAGGGCCTGGACCGGCTCAGAGGCGCACCTGACCGTGCGACGTGCTGAAGACCGCGGCCACCAGGCCGGGCTGGCCGTTCGGCGCGATCCACTCGATGTCGACGTCGTGCAGGATCGTGTCCGAGCGGCCACCGAGCCAGTCGTCCACCCGCTCCCGGTCGCCGGCGATCTCGATCTTCACCAGCTCCACGCCGTCGCCCCCGGAGGAGGGGTGGATGCTGGCGTCGCTGAGCCAGCGGATGAAGAAGGGCAGCTGCGGATCCGACTGCAGCCCCTTCACCCCCAGCTGCTGCCAGGAGAGGCGGGTGCCGTCGGGCAGGTGGCGGTGGCCTTCGACGGCCGGACGGCCCAGGCGCTCCTCCACCGGCGTGAGGTCGTCGACCGACACCACCCAGCCCAGCCAGCCGCCACCGTCCAGCGACCGGGCGCGGACGGCCTGGCCGAACGGCGCCTTCTCGGCGGCGGGGTGGTCGAGCACCTCCACCACCTCCAGGTACTGACCGTCGGTCAGCGGCAGGATCTTGTTGCGGGTCCCGAAGCGCGGGTGGAACCCGCCGTCGCGGAAGGAGGCGCTGAGCTGTGCGCCGAGCCGTTCCGCGGTGGCCTCGAGACCCTCAGGGCCCGCGGCGAACGACAGGTGATCCAGGTGCATGCCCGCCATTCTTGCCCCAGGGTCTGACGGTCACGAACTCGGCCCGGACCCGCGAACCGGGTCGGCCGGGTGCCGCAGCAGCGATGAGCCGTGGCCGTCGAAGTCCGCGCACAGCCCGGCCAGCAGCTCGTACGCCGCCCCGCCCATCAGCGCGACCAGCTCGGCGCGGGAGTGCCGGTAGACCGGCTCTGTGCCGCCGTGGGCCTCGGTATTGGAGGTGCAGTACCACGCGAGGTCAGCTCCGCCGGGTCCCCAGGCCTCCCGGCCGAACTCACCGATGCTCACCTCGGTGTAGCTGGTGCCGTCGGCCCGGGTGACCGCCCGGAACTGCCGGCGCAGCGGCAGCTGCCAGCAGACGTCCGGCTTGGTCTCGGCGAGCTCGCGCCCCTGCTGGTCGGCGAGCAGGTGCAGGGCGCAGCCCTGGCCGGCGGGGAAGCCGACCCGGTTGAGGAAGATGCAGGCGCCGTCGACGATCCGCGTCCGGCGGCTCGGGGTCTCGCCCTCGGCCAGGTCGCGGGGGTCCCCCAGCCCGGCCCAGCCGGCAGAGAGCGCCTGGTCCCGGTGCTGCCAGGTGGCACCGTCCAGCTGCGCGACCGCCAGCCCGACGCGCTGCTCGTCCTCGTCGTCGGTGAAGTGAGCCCCGAAGGTGCAGCAGCCGTCGTCCGGGCGGCCGGCGACGATGCCCTGACAGCCGCGGCCGAAGATGCAGCTCCACCGTGAGGTCAACCAGATGAGGTCGCAGCGGAACACCGTGTCGGCCTCGGCCGGGTCGCTGAACTCGACGGAGGCACGCGGGAAGCCGATCAGCACCTCGGGCACGGAGGCGAGCCTACGAGCCGGGCGCGAGCCTGCTGGGCCGGACGCACAGCCCGCGCCGGCTGGCGCGGTCGGGCACCCTGCTGGCGACGCCGCCGCCGAACCAGAGCAGCCGCTTCGACGCGGCGGCTAGGCTGAACGCCGTGCCGAACGACCCCCGACCCGATGGCTCGCCATCGGATGCCTCACCGGCGGGCGACCAGCCTGGCCGCGAGCTGACCCGCGTCCCCAGGGCCCGGGTCGGGCTCTCCACCTCCTCGGTCTACCCCGAGACCACCGCCAGCGCCTTCGAGCTGGCCCGCCGGCTCGGCTACGACGGGGTCGAGCTGATGGTCGGGATCGACCCGGTCGCCGCCGACATCAACGCGGTGGAGCAGCTGCGGGACTACCACGGGATCCCGGTGCTGGCCATCCACGCCCCGTGCCTGCTGATCACCCAGCGGGTCTGGGGCACCGACCCGTGGGAGAAGCTGGAGCGTTCCGCCCAGGCGGCCCAGCAGCTCGGGGCCGACGTCGTCGTGGTGCACCCGCCGTTCCGCTGGCAGCGTGACTACGCCCGCGGCTTCGTGGACGGGGTGCGGCTGCTGACGGCGTCGACCGGCATCACCTTCTGCGTGGAGAACATGTACCCCTGGCGGACGCCGGCGGGCGAGCTCAAGGCCTACGTCCCCGGCTGGGACCCGAGTGAGCTCGACTACGCCGACCTCACGCTGGACCTGTCGCACGCCTCCACCGCCGGTCAGCACTCGCTGGACCTGGCCCGTTCCTGGGGTGACCGGCTGCGCCACGTCCACCTGACCGACGGCAGCGGCTCGGTCAAGGACGAGCACCTGGTCCCCGGGCACGGCGACCAGCAGGCCGGGGCGGTGCTGCAGCACCTGGCTGGACGGGGGTACAGCGGCCACGTGGTCCTGGAGATCAACTCGCGCAAGAGCGAGACCCGGGCCAGCCGCGAGGCCGACCTCGCCGAGTCCCTCGCCTTCGCCCGGGCGCACCTCGCGGACCCGGAGCCCTCCTTGGCCTCCGACGGCGGCGGCGAAGCGCGCTAGCTCCCGGGCCGGCAGAGTCGAACCCGGCCGGGGCTCAGCCCGGCAGTCCGTGTCGGCGGAGGAACGGCGCAGCGGCGTCGGCCCAGCGGGCCGGTTCCCGCCAGACCCAACCCGGTGTGGCGCCGGGCACGCCCGCTGCGGTCCCCTGGGCCAGCGACGCGGCGAGCCGGGCCCCCGCCCGGGCGTTGGCCGCGTCGGCTGCGCCGTGCAGGACCAGCGTCGGCGCCAGCACCAGCGGGGTGAGCGGTCGCAGGTCCAGGGCCCGGACCTCTTCCAGGGCGGCCAGCGCCGTACGTCGACCCAGGTGCTGCAGGGTGCTGGCGCGCAGCAGACCCGCCACCCCGCCGTGCACGGAGCGGACGGCACCGCCGAGCGGCCTGGCCTGGGTCGACAGCACCAGGCCGGCCACCGGACGCGGCTGGCCGGCCGCGACCTGCAGGGCGACCAGCGCACCGAAGCCCACCCCGCAGATCAGCGCCCGCGCGGCGCCGCCGGCCGAGATCGCCGCCAGCACCTCCAGCGCGGGCACGCTCAGGTCGGCCGGACGTGCCGGGTGCGGGTCCAGGCGCGGCACCAGCACGGGACCGTAGCGGCGCAGGGCCGTCGCGAGCTCGTGGGCCGCTGCGGCAGGAGCGAGCGGACTGGTCAGCAGCACCACGGCGGGGCGGTCAGCACCAGCTCGCTCGGGCTGCTCGGCGTCCACCGGGCCAGGCTAGGGCGTCGGAGAAGGGCGAACTAGAGTCGCGTCGAGGTCGTGGCCCGATCGCGACTCGTCGAAGGAGGACCGATGCTCCGTCAGGCTTTGCTGGGGGTCTCCCGCAGCTCGACGATCAAGAACCTCGCCGTGCACGCGCCGCTCACCCGGCAGGTCGTGCAGCGGTTCGTGGCCGGTGAGGACGCCGCGGACGCGGTCGCGGCCACCGGCTCGCTGGCCGCCGCCGGGCTGCTCACCACCATCGACCGGCTGGGGGAGGACACCACCGACCGGGCACAGGCCGACGGCGTCGCCGGGGCGTACGGCGACCTGCTCCGCCTGCTCACCGAGGACGGCCTGACCCCGAAGGCCGAGGTGTCGGTCAAGCTGTCCGCCCTGGGGCTGCTGCTCGGCCCCGACGGCCCCCGGATCGCCCGGGCCAACGCCGAGCGGATCTGCCACGCCGCCCGCAACGCCGGCACCACGGTGACCCTCGACATGGAGGACCACACTCTCACCGACGCGACCCTGGACGTCCTCCGCGAGCTGCGCCGCGACTTCCCCGACACCGGCGCGGTGCTCCAGGCCTATCTCCGCCGCACCGAGGCCGATTGCCGCGACCTCGCGCGGGCCGGCTCCCGCGTCCGGCTCTGCAAGGGCGCCTACGCCGAACCGCCGACCGTGGCCTTCACGGACCCGGCCGAGGTGGACCGCTCGTACGTCCGCTGCATGAAGATCCTGGTGGCGGGGCAGGGCTACCCGATGCTGGCCACCCATGACCCGCGGCTGGTGGAGATCGGGCGCTACCTGGTCCGGGACCACCGCCGCCAGCCGGACAGCTACGAGTTCCAGATGCTGTACGGCGTCCGGTCCGCCGAGCAGCAGCGGCTGGCCCGGCTCGGCCACCAGGTCCGCGTCTACCTGCCCTACGGCAGCGACTGGTACGGCTACCTGGTCCGGCGGTTGGCCGAGCGCCCGGCCAACCTCACCTTCTTCGCCCGGAGCCTGGTCAGCCGCAGCTGAGGCCCTTACCCCCCACGCCCGTCGCAGGGTCCCCAACCACGTCCCCTGAGCCTGTCGAAGGGCCCCAACCACGTCCCCTGAGCCTGTCGAAGGGCCCCAACCACGTCCCCTGAGCCTGTCGAAGGGGCAGCTGAGCTCAATAACGTTCCCTGAGCCTGTCGAAGCGCCCCAACCCCAAGCTCCCTGAGCTTGTCGAAGGGCTCCGGACCTCACGCTCGACGGCCCTTCGACAGGCTCAGGGATCGTTGTAGCTCAGCGCGTGTGCTGCGGCCCTTCGACAGGCTCAGGGAGCGTCCTCTGCTCAGTGCGTGTGCTGCGGGTCAGAGCCAGGAGACGTGCGGGGCGACCAGGGCGTAGCCGACGAAGGCGACCACGTCGAGCAGGGTGTGGGCCACCACCAGCGGGGCCACCCGCTTCCAGCGCAGGTAGACCAGCCCGAAGACCAGGCCCATGACCAGGTTGCCGACGAAGCCGCCGAAGCCCTGGTAGAGGTGGTAGGAGCCGCGGACTCCCGCGCTCACCGCGACCACCACCCAGAGCCGCCAGCCGAGCTGGCGGAAGCGGGTGAGGAGGAAGCCGATCATGATCACCTCCTCCAGCACCGCGTTCTGCAGGGCGGCGAGCACCAGCACGGGCACGGTCCACCAAGCGCCGGTCAGCCCGGAGGCCTGCACATCGGTGTTCAGCCCGAGCGCCCGGGCGCCCAGGTAGAGCCCGAGCCCCGGGATGCCGATGCCGGCTGCGAGCAGCGTCCCCGTCCCCACGTCCCAGCCCGGCCGCCGCAGGTCGAACCCGATCGCGCGGCCGGCGGGTCGGTTGGTGAGGTTCAGCAGGTAGAGGGCCAGCAGCACCGGCACCAGCGCGAAGACGAGGTTGACCAGCTGGTAGGCCAGATCCAGCCAGGGGCGGTCGGGCGTGGTGGAGGCGTTCAGGGTCGAGGTCTGCGCCGACAGCGGCACCTCCCGGGTCAGCCGTTCGATGATCCGCAGCACCGAGTACACCGCCGACTGGCCCAGGGACAGCCCCAGCACCAGCAGCACCTCCAGCCCGATCCGGCTGCGGTCGAGCAGCGCGGCCGGGTCACCGGGGATCTGCTGCAGGCTCACCCGCCTATCCTGCCGACCAGGGAAACCCCGGCGCCACCGGGAACAGAACACTGGCGGGCCGGCGGTGCCCAGGCCGTAGGCTGGCGCCATGCGGATCGGAGTTTTCGGGGCCACCGGCCAGGTCGGCGGCGTGATGCGAACCCTGCTCGCGGAACGGGACTTCCCGGTCACCGAGCTGCGGTACTTCGCCTCCGCCCGTTCGGCGGGCAAGACACTGCCCTGGCGGGACGGCGAGATCGTGGTGGAGGACACCGAGACCGCCGACTTCTCCGGGCTCGACCTCGCCCTGTTCTCCAACGGCAAGGCCGCCTCGAGAGCCGTCGCCCCCAAGGTCGCCGCCGCCGGGGCGCTCGTGGTCGACAACTCCTCGGCCTGGCGGCTGGATCCCGAGGTCCCGCTGGTCGTGGCCGACGTCAACGACGAGGACGCCCTGCACCCGCCGAAGGGCATCATCGCCAACCCGAACTGCACGACGATGGCCGCGATGCCGGTGCTGGCCCCGCTGCACCGCGAGGCCCGGCTGACCCGGCTGCAGGTCGCGACGTACCAGGCCGTCTCCGGCTCCGGTGGGGTCGGGGTGGCCGAGCTCGACGGCCAGGTCCGGGCCGTCGCCGAGCACGCCGCGGGGCTGGCGTTCTCGGGACGCGCGGTGGACTTCCCTGCGCCCACCACCTACGTGAAGCCGATCGCCTACAACGTGCTGCCGCTGGCCGGCTCGATCGTGGACGACGGCAGCGGGGAGACCGACGAGGAGCAGAAGCTCCGCAACGAGTCCCGCAAGATCCTGCACATCCCCGACCTGCTGGTGGCCGGGACCTGTGTCCGGGTGCCGGTCTTCACCGGTCACTCGCTCGCGATCCACGCCGAGTTCGCCGACGACCTGAGCCCCGAGCGGGCCACCGACCTGCTCGCGCGGGCCCCAGGGGTGTCGCTGATGGATGTCCCCACGCCGCTTGACGCCGCCGGCGCCGACCCCAGCTTCGTCGGCCGGATCCGGGCCGACCAGTCCGCACCCGCCGGGAAGGGCCTGGTGCTGTTCATCTCCAACGACAACCTCCGCAAGGGTGCGGCGCTGAACGCGGTGCAGATCGCCGAGTTCCTGCTCAGCCACCTCGTCGCGGGTCGACAGGCCTGAGCCGGTGACCGCGCAGGTCCCGTCCCCGCCGGGGTCGAGCGGCGCCGACGAGCCGCTGGACGGTCGTGCGCTGGCCGTCCTCGGCGCCGGGGTGATGGGGGAGACGGTGCTCTCCGGGCTGATCCGGGCGGGCTGGCCGGCCACCCGGCTGGTGGCCACGGACCGGCGTCCCGAGCGCCAGCAGGAGCTGGCCGAGCGCTACGGCGTCGCGGTGCTGGACAACGCCGAGGCCGCCGCGAAGGTGCAGACAGTGGTGGTGGTGGTGAAGCCCCAGGACATGGCGGATCTGCTGACCGAGATCGCGCCCGTGCTCACCGCCAGCAGCCTGGTCGTCTCGCTGGCCGCCGGGGTGGACACCGCCACCATCGAGGCCTCGCTGCCGCCGGGCACGGCCGTGGTCCGCGGGATGCCCAACACACCCGCTCAGGTCGACGAGGGGATGGCCGCCATCTCCCCGGGGTCGCACGCCACGGCGGAGCACCTGGCCCTGGTCACCGAGATCCTCAGCGCCACCGGCCGGGTGGTCACCCTGCCCGAGCGCTACCTGGACGCGGTCACCGCCATCTCCGGCTCCGGCCCGGCCTACCTGTTCTTCGTGGTCGAGGCGATGATCGAGGCCGGCGTGCACCTCGGCCTGCCCCGGGACACCGCCACCGAGCTGGTGGTGCAGACCATGCTCGGCTCGGCAAAGCTGCTGCGCCAGACCGGGGAGCACCCGACGGTGCTCCGTGAGCGGGTGACCTCGCCCGGTGGCACCACGGCCGCCGCCGTCCGCCAGCTCGAGGACCACCGCGTCCGGGCCGCCTTCATGGGAGCCATCGAAGCGGCGCGCGACCGCAGCCGCGACCTGGCCGCGGCCTCCCGTCGACCGCCGGCCCTGCCGTGAGGGGCCGGCTGGTCTTCTCCGACGACCTGGCCCGCTACGACTTCGGCAGCGACCACCCGATGGCCCCCGGTCGGGTGCGGAACACCATCTCCCTGGCCCGCCAGCTCGGGGTGCTGGACCGCCTCGACGTCGTCCCGCCGCCCGCGATCGACCTCGAGCTGATCGCCCGGGTGCACGACCGCGACTACATCGCGGCGGTCCAGCGGGGCGTGGCGGACGCCCAGTTCGGCCTCGGCACCAGCGACAACCCCGTCTTCGAGAGCATGCACGAGATCTCCGCGCAGATCTCGATGGCCACGGTGGAGGCCGCGCGCAGCGTGTTCGCGGGCGAGGCCCTGCGGGCCAGCAACATCAGCGGCGGCCTGCACCACGCCATGCCGCGCGCGACCAGCGGGTTCTGCGTCTACAACGACATCGCGGTGGCCATCCGCTGGCTGCTCGACGCCGGCTGCGAGCGGGTGGCCTACGTCGACGTCGACGTCCACCACGGCGACGGCGTGCAGGAGATCTTCTACGGCGACCCCCGGGTGCTGACGGTCAGCCTGCACGAGACCCCGGCGTGCCTGTTCCCCGGCACCGGGTTCCCGGAGGAGACCGGCGGACCGGGGGCGGAGGGCACGGCGGTCAACGTGGCCCTGCCGCCCGGCACCACCGACGCGGGCTGGCTGCGCGCCTTCCACGCCGTCGTGCCGGACGTGCTGCGGGCGTTCGGTCCGACGGTGCTGGTCACCCAGCACGGCTGCGACTCCCACGAGCACGACCCGCTCGCCGACCTCGACCTCTCCC
>Ga0210040_10002545_pt1 | contig 25630 bp, 21 predicted proteins | sample CryGeyCG12114_NA_FD_185462 | JGI IMG/M metagenome (GOLD analysis project Ga0210040, IMG submission 185462) | Groundwater microbial communities from aquifer - Crystal Geyser CG19_WC_8/21/14_NA (SPAdes) (version 2) | ecosystem: Environmental > Aquatic > Deep subsurface > Groundwater | place: USA... | reverse complement strand
TCTGCCAGACGCCGCCCGGCCCGGGCGACCTGCCGGCCCCGCAGCACCACCGCGGAGGGGGCCGCGAGGACGCCCACGTCCTCGCGAGGGTCCTCGGGCAGCACGAGCAGGTCGGCGCTCGCCCCCTCCTCGACGGCGGGGAAGCCCAGCCACCGGCGCGCCGACCAGCACGCGGCGTCGAGGGCGGCGGCGGGGCCCAGGCCGGCGCGGGAGAGCTCGGCGACCTCGTCGGCGAGGATGCCGTGCGGGAGCGTGCCCCCCGCGTCGGTGCCGGCGAAGAGGGGGACCCCGGCCTCGTGCGCCAGGGCGACGGCCTCGCGCCGGCGCGCGTGCAGGCGCCGCATGTGCGCGGCGTAGCGCGGGAACTTGCCCTCACCCCGGGCCGCGATGTCGGGGAAGGTGCCGATGTTGACCAGCGTCGGGACGACGGCGGTCCCGCGCTCGGCCATGACGGCGACGTCGTCGGGGCCCATCGCCGTCGCGTGCTCCACGCCGTCGAAGCCCGCGGCCAGGACGTCGGCCAGCGCCTGCGCCCCGAAGACGTGCGCCGTGATGCGCGCCCCCTCCGCGTGGGCGGCGTCCGCCGCGGCGACGAGGTCCTCCCGGGACCAGCAGGGGGCGAGGTCGCCGGCGTCGCGGTCGATCCAGTCGCCGACCACCTTCACCCACCCGTCGCCCCGACGGGCCTGGCGGCGCACCTCGTCGGCGAGCTGCGGGGGCTCGACCTCCTCGGCGAACCCGCGCAGGTAGCGGCGCGTGCGCGCCACGTGGCGACCCGCGCGCACGAGGCGGGGCAGGTCCTCGCGCTCCTGCACCCAGCGGGTGTCGGCCGGGGACCCCGCGTCGCGCACGAGCAGCGTGCCCGCGTCGCGGTCCGTGCGCGCCTGCTCCAGCGCCGTCGCGGCGTCGACCTCCCCCTGCGCCCCCAGCCCGATGTGGCAGTGCGCGTCGACGAGGCCGGGCACCACCCAGCCGTCGAGCTCGGTGAGGTCGTGGTCGCCCGGCGGACGGCTCCACGTGAGCCGGCCGTCGAGCACCCACAGGCCGGTGGCGACGTCCTCGTCCTCGCCCGTGCCGGGGCCGCGCAGGACGCGCCCGGTCAGGTGGAGCACCTGCGCCACGGCGGTCTACCGGCCGAGGAACTTCTCGAAGCCCGGGGGCAGCTCCAGGTCCTCGGGCAGCTGCTCGGCCTGCTGCGGGGTCAGCCCGAACGCCGACCCCGCGGCCGGTGCGCTGCGCACCGGGGCGTCCCGCTCCTGCTGGGCTCGCTTGGCCGGGTTGCCGGACTTCGCCTTGCCCTTCTTCGGCGGCGCGGTCCTGCCCTTGGACTTCTTGCCGCCCCCCGGCAGGCCCGGCGTCCCGGCCCCCGGGCCGCGACCGGCGCCCATCCCCGCCGCGCCCCCCATGCCGGGGAGGCCGGGCATGCCGCCGCCCTTGCGCATCGACCGCATCATCGTCTGCGCGTCGGCGAAGCGGTCCAGCAGCTGGTTGACGTCGGTCACGGTGCGCCCCGAGCCCTTGGCGATGCGGGCCCGGCGGGAGCCGTTCAGCACCTTCGGCGCACGCCGCTCCAGCGGCGTCATCGAGCGCACGATCGCCTCGATGCGGTCGATCTCCCGCTCGTCGAAGCTGTCGAGCTGCTCGCGCAGCTCCCCCATGCCGGGCAGCATCCCCAGCATCTTCTTGATCGAGCCCATGTTGCGCAGGCCCTGCATCTGCACGAGGAAGTCGTCGAGCGTGAAGTCCTCTCCGCTGGCGAAGCGCGTGGCGAGGTCCTGCGCCTGGTCGGCGTCGAAGGCCTTCTCGGCCTGCTCGATGAGCGTCAGGACGTCGCCCATGTCGAGGATGCGCGAGGCCATGCGGTCGGGGTGGAAGACCTCGAAGTCCTTCAGCCCCTCGCCCGTGGAGGCGAACATCACCGGGCGGCCGGTGACCGAGGCGACCGACAGCGCGGCGCCGCCGCGGGCGTCGCCGTCGAGCTTGGAGAGCACCACGCCGGTCAGCTCGACGCTGTCGAGGAAGGCCTGCGCCGTCGTGGCGGCGTCCTGGCCGATCATCGCGTCGACGACGAAGAGCACCTCGTCGGGCTCGACGGCGGCGCGGATGTCGGCGGCCTGCTGCATCATCTCGGCGTCCACGCCGAGGCGTCCCGCCGTGTCGACGACGACGACGTCGTGGTGGCGCTCGCGGGCGGCGGCCACGCCGCGGCGGGCCACGTCCACGGGGTCGCCCACGCCGTTGCCCGGCTCGGGGGCGAAGACGCTGACGCCCGCGCGCTCCCCCACCACCTGCAGCTGGGTGACGGCGTTGGGGCGCTGGAGGTCGGCGGCGACCAGCAGGGGCGCGTGGCCCTGCTCGTGCAGCCAGCGGCCCAGCTTGCCCGCCAGCGTCGTCTTCCCGGCGCCCTGGAGGCCGGCGAGCATGATCACCGTCGGGGGGTTCTTGGCGAAGCGCATCCGGCGGGTCTGCCCGCCGAGGACCCCGACGAGCTCCTCGTGGACGATCTTGACGACCTGCTGGGCCGGGTTGAGCGCGCCGGACACCTCGGCGGACATCGCGCGCTCGCGCACGACGGCCGTGAACTGGCGCACGACGGGCAGGGCGACGTCCGCGTCCAGCAGCGCGCGGCGGATCTCGCGGACGGTCGCGTCGACGTCGGCCTCGGACAGGCGCCCCTTGCCGCGCAGGCCCTTGAAGGTGGCCGACAGGCGGTCGGAGAGGGAGGAGAACACGACCCGAGGCTACCCGGCGGCCCGGCGCTCCCGTCCTGCTCGGGGTGCGGGCCCCGCCTCGCGCCCGGGGGGAGCCTGCGGCTCGCCGCAGGCGGCGTCGGTGAGGACGCCGACGACGCGCGCCGTGCGCCCCGGGCTCAGCGCGCCGCCGCCCGGCTCGCACAGGTAGAGGACGTCGACGGCCCGGGCGGAGTGGGTGGCGACGTGCGCGCTGCGCACGTCGACGCCCTCCTCGCGCAGCGCGCTGCCGAGCCGGTGCAGGAGCCGCGGGCGGTCGGGCGCCCGGACCTCGACGACGGTGGCCTCGCTCGAGGCGCCGGGCACGAGGAGGACGCGCGCGGCGGCGTCCGCGGCCAGCCGCGGCGGTCGCCAGCCGGCGTCGCGCCGCTCGAGGCGCTCGAGCACGGAGGTGTCCCCCGCACCCAGCCGGAGCAGGTCCGTGCGCAGCACCGCCGGGTCGGGCACCCCGCGGCTGCCGTGCACCCACCACGTGTCCACGGCGACGTCGTCGACGGTGCGGACGAGGGCCGAGCGGACGGCCATGCCGTGGGCCGCGAGCAGGCCGGCGACGTCCCCGAACAGGCCCGGGCGGTCCGGCGCCACCACGGTGACGCCGTGCAGGCCCAGCAGGGGGCTCGTCTCCACGCGCGGGCTCCCGTCGGCCACCACGGCGGCGACCAGGCCGCGCTCGGCGGCCGTCAGCGGGGCCGGCCCGGGCGGCTCGCGGCCCTGCAGAGCCGAGCGCGCGCGGGCGACGAGGTCGTCCACGAGGCGCCGGCGCCAGGCCGTCCACGCCGCGGGGCCGGCCGCGCGGGCGTCGGCCTCGGTCAGCGCGCGCAGCAGGTCCAGGACGTCCTCGCGGCCGTCCACGACCTCCACGAGCTCCTCGACCGTCCGCGGGTCGTCGGGGTCGCGGCGCGTCGCGAGGTCCACCAGCGCCAGGTGGTGGCGCACCAGGCGGCGCACCACGGCGACGTCCTCCTCGGGCAGCCCGGTGCGCCGGGCGGCGGCCTCGGCGAGCGGGGCGCCGACCTCGCTGTGGTCGCGGGCGCCGGCGACCTTGCCCAGGTCGTGCAGCAGGCAGGTCAGCAGCAGCAGGTCCGGCCGCGCCACGTCCCCCAGCCGGTCGGCCGCCTGGACGCACGTCTCGACGAGGTGGCGGTCGACCGTGTGCCGGTGCACGACGGTGCGCTGGGGGCGGTTGCGGACGGCGACCCACTCGGGGAACCACGCCGTGACGAGGCCGACCTGGTCGAGCGTCTCCCAGACCGGGACCTGCCGCTCGCCCGCGCCGAGCAGCTCCATCAGGGCGGTCCGCGCGGGCGCGGGCCAGGGGGCCGGGAGCGGGGCCGACCCCGTCGCCAGGTGCCCGGCGGTCACGGGCGAGAGCGGGAGGCCCTCGCGGGCGGCCGCCGCCGCCGCCCGCAGCGCGAGGGTCGGGTCGGCGGACGGGCGCGCCGCGGCGCCGAGGCACAGCTCCCCCTCGTGCTCGACGAGGTCGGCCTCGACGGCGCGCTGCACGGGGCGCCGTCGCCGCCACCCGCGGCGCGTCGTCGCCGCGCCGCTGGCCCGGCGCGCCGTGAGGTCCAGGGCCCAGGCCAGCGCCCGCGCCGCCAGGGCGACGTCGGCGAGCAGGGCGTCCGCGTCCTCCAGGCCCATGGCGACGGCCACGGCGTCCTGCTCGTGCAGGAGGAGGCGCTCCCCGGGGCGCCCCGTCACCGCGTGCAGGGCGTCGCGGACGTCGAGCAGGCGCAGCCGGGCGGCCCCGGCCGCGCCGTGCGGGGCGTCGGCCAGCCAGCTGGCGACCAGGGACTGCAGCACGACGGCGTCCCGCAGGCCGCCGCGGGCCTCCTTGAGGTCGCCCTCGAGGAGGTAGGCGAGCTCGCCGTGGCTCGCCGCGCGGTCGGCCGCGGACGCGAGCAGCTCCGGCAGCCGGCGGCGCGCCGTGCGCCGCCAGTCCTCGCGCAGCGCCTCGCGGGCGTGCAGCGCCATGGCGGCGTCCCCCGCGACGGGGCGCAGGTCGAGCAGGCCGATCGCGGCGGCCACGTCCTCGGCCGCGACCTGGCGGCAGTCCGCGACGGAGCGCACGGAGTGGTCCAGCCGCAGCCCCGCGTCCCAGACCGGGTACCAGACCTGGTCCGCGAGGGCGGAGACCGCCTCCGGCTCCAGGCTCCGGCCGTCGTGGAGGAGCACGAGGTCCAGGTCGCTGGCGGGCCCGGCCTCGCGGCGCGCATGGCTGCCCACCGCCACGAGGGCGACGCCCGTCGCGCCCCTGCCGGGGCGCGGGACGTCGGCCGCCCGGGGGTCCGCGGGCGCCCCCTGCGGGGCGGAGCCGGCGGCCACCGCGTCGGCCCACACGTCCTCGAGCCAGGAGTCGACCAGCCCGGCCAGCCGCTCGCGCCGCGCCGGGCCCGCCGTGCGGTCGTCGAGGCCGGAGCGGACCGCCAGCGCCAGACGCTCCGTGCGCAGGTCGCGCCGCCGCCCGCCGTCCGCACCGCTCGCGCCCATGGCCGCACCCGTCCTCCCCGGGGCGCCGAGGGCGTCCCCGTCCCGCTCGTCCCGCGGCCGGTACCGCGGGTGGTGGTCGATCACCCGACGTGGTCGGGGGGTGGCGCGCAGCGGCGCGGCGCCCGCGAGTCCGCGGGGCGCCGCGCCGCCGGTGGAGCGGGTGCTAGAGGGCGTCGAGGCCGCGCTCGCCGGTGCGGACCCGCACGACGTCCTCGACCGGCACGACCCAGACCTTGCCGTCCCCGATGCGCCCGGTGGAGGCCGCGGACACGACGGCGCCCACGACGTCCTGGCCGTCGACGTCGTCGACGATGACCTCGACCCGCACCTTGGGCACGAGGTCCACGGTGTACTCCGCACCCCGGTAGACCTCGGTGTGGCCACGCTGGCGGCCGTAGCCGCTGGCCTCGCTGACCGTCATGCCCTGGACGCCGAACGCCTCGAGGGCGGCCTTCACGTCGTCGAGCTTGTGGGGCTTGATGACCGCGGTGATGAGCTTCACGCGGAGACCTCCTCGTCGGTGGTGCGGCGGTGGCTGAGGGCGGAGCGGACGCCGCTGCCCGAGCCGAAGGTGCCGAAGTCGTAGCCCGCCTCGGCGTGCTCGGACTGGTCGATGCCGGCGTCCTCGTCCGCCTCGCTGATCCGGAAGCCCATGGTGGCCCGCAGGACCGCACCGATGGCGAAGGTGACCACGAAGGAGAACACCAGGACGGCCAGCGCGCCCACGACCTGGCGCCAGAGCTGGTCGACCCCGCCGCCGTAGAGCAGGCCGTCGACCCCGGCGGGGGCCTCGGCGGTGCCGAAGACCCCGATGAGCACGGTGCCGACGATGCCGCCGACCAGGTGGACGCCCACCACGTCGAGCGAGTCGTCGTAGCCGAACTTGTACTTCAGGCCCACCGCGAGGGCGCACAGCACGCCCGCGATGACGCCGATGAGCATGCCTCCGACGGGCGAGACGGCGTTGCAGGCCGGGGTGATGGCCACCAGGCCCGCGACGACGCCGGACGCCGCGCCCAGCGAGGTCGGGTGCCCGTCGCGCACGCGCTCCACGACCAGCCAGCCGAGGGCGGCCGCGCCGGTGGCGCAGAGGGTGTTGACGAAGGCGACGGCGGCCGTGTTGTTGGCCGCCAGCGCCGAGCCGGCGTTGAAGCCGAACCAGCCGAACCACAGGAGGCCGGCGCCGAGCATGACCAGGGGCAGGTTGTGCGGGCGCATCGGCTCGCGGCCGAAGCCCCTGCGGCGGCCCAGGACGAGCACGAGGGCCAGGGCCGCGGCGCCGGCGTTGATGTGGACGGCCGTGCCGCCCGCGAAGTCCAGGGCGAGGAGGTCGTTGGCGATCCAGCCGCCGGTGGTGCCGTCCCCGTCGAAGGCGAAGACCCAGTGGGCGACCGGGAAGTAGACGACCGTCACCCAGATCGCGACGAAGACCATCCAGGTGGAGAAGCGCGCGCGGTCGGCGATGGCGCCGGAGATGAGGGCCACGGTGATGATGGCGAAGACCATCTGGAAGGCGACGAAGGCCATCGCCGGGAAGGCGGCGTCCGGGTCCTCGGCCATCAGCCCGTCCAGGCCGAGGAACTCCAGCGGGTTCCCGAGCAGACCCAGTCCGACGTCGTCGCCGAAGGTCAGGGAGTAGCCGTACAGCACCCACAGGACGCTGACGAGCGCCATGGCGCCGAAGCTCATCATCATCATGTTGAGGACGCTCTTCATGCGGACCATGCCGCCGTAGAAGAGCGCGAGGCCCGGGGTCATCAGCAGCACCAGCGCGGCGCTGGTGAGGATCCAGGCGGTGTCGCCGGTGTTCACTCGTCCTCCAGCAGGAAGCGGGCCGGGCCCTGCGGCGCCGGGCGGCGCCGTCGGGCGCTGCGGGGAGGACGCTCCCGAGCGCGCGTTACGCGACGCCGCGCCCCGTGTTACGCCCACGTGTCGCGCGCGCCGGCCGCGTAAGACCTGCGTGAACACCCCGGTGGTGCCGCCGCGCCGGTCGCGGGGCGTGACCGGCGCTCGCGCTGCGCTGCCCGTTCGCCCGTAGCGTCCCGCCCATGGCGCAGACCCACGTCGTCGAGCACCGCGACGACCTCCTCCACGGCCGCTTCGACGCAGACCTCCCGCCCCGGCTCGAGGTCGCGAGCGGCGACGTCCTCGTGCTGCGCACCGTCGACGCCGGCTGGCACGCGGACGCCCAGCCGGACGTCCACGGGGAGGCGCCGCTCGCGCTGCGGCCGGGGCGCGACCGCGAGCGCGACCCGGGCCACGCGCTGACGGGCCCCTTCGCCGTCGCGGGCGCGCAGCCCGGTGACGCCCTCGAGGTGCGTGTGCGCGAGGTCGTGCCCGGGGCCTGGGGCTGGACCCGGGCGGGCGGGTGGTCGAGCTGGTGCAACGACGCCCTGGACGTGGCCGGCTCTGACCCCGAGCTGCTGCGATGGGCCGTCGAGTGGTCCCGCGAGCAGGGCGCGGGCACGGCCACCGACCAGCACGGCGACGTGGTCGCGCTGCGGCCCTTCCTCGGGGTCGTCGGCACCTGCCCGGCCGGGCCGGGGCCGCACTCGACGGTGCCGCCGCGGCGCACCGGCGGGAACCTCGACTGCCGGGAGCTCGTCGCCGGCAGCAGCCTCCTGCTGCCCGTCGAGGTGCCCGGGGCGCTGCTGTCGGTGGGCGACGGCCACGCCTGCCAGGGCGACGGCGAGGTGTCCGGGCTGGCCCTGGAGTGCCCGATGGAGCGGGTCGAGCTGGAGGTCGTCCTCCACCCCGGCGGGGCGCCGTCGATGCCGCGGGCGACGACGCCGGCGGGCGAGGTCTGCTTCGGCGTCGACGCGGACCTGCGCACCGCCACGGCGCAGGCGCTCGAGGAGGTCCTCGACCTGCTGGTGCGCCGCCACGGGGTGCCGCGGACCCGCGCCCTGGCTCTCGCCTCGACGGTCGTGGACCTGCGCGTCACCCAGGTGGTCAACGGCGTCCAGGGCGTCCACGCCGTCCTGCCGCCGGGCCGGCTCCTCGCCGTGGGCGGGGAGCCGGCGAGCCCGTGAGCCCTGACGTCCGGGCCCGCACGACCCCTCGCGCCCGGGGTCCGCGGGACCCCGATCTGTGGCCACATCGGGGCCCACGGGACCCCGCCGCCCCGATATGTGGCCATGTCGGGCGCTGCCGGACCCCGCCGCCCCGATATGTGGCCGTATCGGGGCGAGGCCGGGCTCAGCCCCGCTCGCGCAGCAGCTCGCGCACCGACGTGCGCCGGTCCGTGCGCAGCAGCGAGCGCTCGTAGAGGCTCGCGCCCAGGCGCACGAGCAGCGCGGCGGCCACGAGCACCAGCGCCACCGACACGACCGGCTCCCACCACGCCACCCCGCCGGTGACGAGGCGGGCGGGCATCGCGACGGTCGAGGCCACGGGCACGTAGGACGCGACGACGAGCAGCCAGCCGCCGGCGTAGACGCCTACGTACAGGACGGCCACGAGCACCACGAGCAGCGGCGCCGTCGTCGACTGCAGGTCCTCGGTGCGCGTCGCCACCGACCCGGCGACCGCCCAGACGCACGCGAGCGCGACGAAGCCGAGCAGGAAGAAGACGACGAACCACAGCGCCGGCGCTCCCACCTGCCCCAGTAGGTCGGCGCGGCCCGTGAGGGCGACGCCGGCCAGGGCCACCGCGACGAGGACGCCCACCTGCGCCAGCGCGAGCGCCCCGTTGGCCACGACCTTGCCGACGAGCAGGGACCGCAGGGGCACGGCGGCGGCGAGGATCTCGACCACGCGGCTCTGCTTCTCCTCCACCACGCTCTGCGCGATGGCCAGGCCGAACTGGATGGCCAGCACGTAGAACAGGAAGCCGAACACGAGGGGCAGCAGCGTGGCCAGGACCGGGTCGACGTCCGAGGGAGCGAGGAGCCGCTGGTCCAGCTGGGACCCCGCGAGGAGCTCGTCCACGCTGGTCCCCGCCGCAGCAGCGCCGCGCTCCAGCGCCTCGCCCTCGGCGCCCTGCGCCAGGAGGGCGGCCAGCTCGCCGTCGACCTCCTCGTCGCCCACCAGCTCGAGCGCGCCGCCAGGGCCCTCCAGCAGGGCCGCGTCGACGTCGCCCTCGGCGACGAGCTGCTCGGCGGCGGCGGCGTCGGCCACCTCGCGGACCTCCAGCTCGTCACCCGGTGGCAGCTGCCCCCGGGCGGTGTCCACGACCGCTGCTGCGCGCGCCTCCTGCCCGACGACGGCGACCTCCGACGTGCTCGGGCGCCCGCCGAGGACGGCGGACAGGACGATGCCCACGACGACGAGCACCACCAGGACGGCGAAGGAGATGAGGAACGGCTTGTCCCTCAGCTTGACGCGGACCTCCCGCTCGGCGACCACGCGCCAGGCCGCTGTCCCCGCGCCCGAGGGGTCGCCGCTGCGCGCGGGCGCCGCGGCGTCGGGCGTGGTGGTGGGAGTGCTCATCGGACGACCTCCCGGAAGACCTCGGACAGGGGCGGGACGACGGGGGTGAAGGAACGCACCGGGCCGCGGCGCAGGGCCTCCGCGAGGACGCGCTGCTCGACTCCCGGCTCGAGCACCGAGAACAGGGCCGCGCCGCCGTCGACGTCGGCGACCTCGACGCCGGGCACGTCCCGCAGCCAGCCGAGGTCAGCGGCGCCGGTCTCGACCGCGCCGACCTCCAGCCGCAGGCGCGCGGGTCCGCCGGAGCGCAGCTCCTCGACGGTGCCCGCCGCCACCCGCCGCCCGTGCGCGAGGACGACGACGTCGTCGCACAGCCGCTCGACGAGGTCCAGCTGGTGGGAGGAGAAGAGGACGGGCACGTCGCGGGCCACCTCCTCGCGCAGGAGCGCCGCCATGGCGTCGACCGCGAGCGGGTCCAGCCCGCTGAAGGGCTCGTCCAGCACCAGCGCGGTGGGCCCGTGAACGAGCGCCGCGGCGATCTGCGCCCGCTGCTGGTTGCCCAGCGACAGGCTCTCGAGCTTGTCGTCGGCGTGGACGGCCAGGTCCAGGCGCTCGAGCAGGTCGGCGACGGCCGCCTCCGCGGCGGCGCGGCTCATCGCGTGCAGCCGGCCGAAGTGGACGAGCTGCTCGGCCACCCGCTGCTTCGGGTACAGCCCACGCTCCTCGGGCATGTACCCGAAGGACCGCCGGTCGGCCGCCGTCACCGGTCGCCCGTCCCAGGAGACCTCGCCCGCGCTGGGCGCCAGCACGCCGAGCAGGATGCGCATCGTCGTCGTCTTGCCCGCACCGTTCGCCCCGACGAACCCCGTCATGCGCCCCGGGCGGACCGCCAGGTCCACGCCGTCGAGCACCGTCCGGTCGCCGAAGCGGCGGGTGAGCCCGCTGGCCGTGAGCACGGCCACCACCTCCCTCGTCACGGGCGGCCCGTCCTCGGCCGCCGTCCGCGACGACGCTAGGAGGGCGGGTGCACCGCCCGCGTCCCCCGCGGCGGCGACGCGCGCGTCCCCCGCACGACGGAGGCCGGGGCGCCCGCGTCCTCCGCCGGGCCCCTCCCCCGGGGCTCCTGCGGGGGGCCGCCGGGGTCAGCCGGGGGTCGCCCGAGCGCCTCGTCGCCGCCGCCCGGGCGGACGAGGCCGCTCTCGTAGGCGATGACGACGGCCTGCACGCGGTCGCGGACGCCGAGCTTGAGGAGCACCCGGGACACGTGCGTCTTGACCGTGGCCTCGCCGAGGACGAGCTCGGCGGCGACCTCGGCGTTGGAGAGGCCGCGCGCGACGAGCGCCAGGACGCCGCGCTCGCGCCCGGTGAGCTCGGCGACCAGCTCGGGACGGAAGGCCGCGCCAAAGGGGGCGCTGAAGCGCTCGACCACCCGCCGGGTGACCTCCGGGGCGAGCAGCGCGTGGCCGCGGGCGACGGCGCGGACCGCGGCCACGAGCTCGTCCGGGTCGGCGTTCTTCAGCAGGAAGCCCGAGGCGCCGGCACGCAGGGCGGCGAAGAGGTGGTCGTCGCGGTCGAAGGTCGTCAGCACGACGACCCGGCCGCTGCCCGCGGCCACCACCTCGGCGGTGGCCGCCACGCCGTCGAGCACCGGCATCTGCACGTCCATGAGGACGACGTCGGGGCGCAGCCGCGCGGCCGCCTCGACCGCCTGCCGGCCGTCGGCCGCCTCGCCGACGACCTCCAGGTCGGGCTCGAGCTCCAGGATCATCCGGAAGCCGCTGCGCACGAGCGCCTGGTCGTCGACGAGGAGCAGCCGGACGGGTCGCCCGTCCGGGACGGGGCCGCCGGGACCCGCCGGGGACGTCACGAGGTGCGCCCGGCCGGTGCGGCGCGGTGGGCGTCCAGCCGGCGGGGGGCGTCCTCGGCGGCACCGGGGTCGGCGGGGTAGCGGCCGCGGACCCGGTAGCCACCGCCCGGGCGCGCGCCGGTCTCGACCTCGCCCCCGACGAGCGCGGCCCGCTCGCGCATGCCGCGGTGCCCGAGGCCGGTGCCGGTGGTGCCGGGGCGGGCCGGTCCGTCGTCGACCACCTCGGCCTCGACCGCCGCCCGCGCGTGGTCGTCTCCCCCGGCCGGCCCCCCGTCGAGCCAGCGCAGGACCACGCGCGCGGACCCGGCGGCGGAGTGGCGCTCGACGTTGACGAGCGCCTCCTGCACGAGCCGGACCACCGAGGTCGCCGTGGTGCCGGGGAGGGGCCGCGGCTCGCCGACGACGGCGAGCGAGACGTCGAGCCCCCGGGTGCGCGCGTCCTCGACCACCTGGGGCAGGTCCTCGACGCCGGGCTGGGGCCGCTGCGGGACGCGGGGCTCGCCGACCGCCGTCCGGGGGTCCGGCCCCCCGGCCACCTCGACCGGGTCGTCGGGCGCCCTCAGGACGCCGAGCAGGCCGCGCATCTCCCCCACCGCCGCGCGGCTGGACGCCTCGACCTGGCGCAGCGCGCCCGCGGCCCTCGAGACCGCGGCACCGGCCCCGCCGTCCGCGGAGCGCTCGAGGACCCGGCGCGCGGCGGCCGCCTGGACGCCCGTCGTGCTGACGTGGTGGGCGACGACGTCGTGCAGCTCGCGGGCGATCCGCAGCCGCTCGGCGACGACCGCGGCACGGGACGTCAGCTCCTGCTCGGCCCGCAGCTGCTCGGCCGTCCGCCGCAGGGCGTCGCGGTCCCGGGCCGCCCGCCACAGCGCCCGCCCGCCGAGCAGCGCGCCGCTGAAGTAGAGGACGTTGATCAGCGCGGTCAGGGCGACCAGCCCAGCGGTGGCCGGTGGCAGCCCACGGGAGACGACCCCGGCGAGGCTCGCCAGGTACCAGACCACCATGGCCACGAGGACGACGACCCAGGCGACGGCCGCGCGGCGGCGGTCCCGGGCCCAGGCCGTGCCCGACAGGAGCACGAGGAACAGGGCCAGGTTGAGGGTGAAGGTCGCCGCCGACAGGGGCGAGCGCGAGCCGAGGGTGATGAAGGCCCCGGCGCTGACGAGCATCGCGGTGACCGGCAGCAGGCGCCGCACGCCGAGGGGGAGCGCGACGAGGGCCGTCCAGGCGATCTCCTCCACCCGTCCTACGGCTGACGGCGCGTCGGCCCCGCTCGCCGCGCGGGTCAGCTCCAGCCCCAGCACGCAGACCGCCGCCGCGAGCAGCCCCGTCGCGACGTCGAGGGCCAGCTCGCGCCGACCCGGCACGGGCCGCACCCAGGACCCGGCGCCCCTCGAGCCGTCGGCATCGGCCACGGCGCCGGCTCCCACGTCGCCTCCTCGCCCGATCAGTCCAGCAGGGCGTCGACGAAGGCGCGCGGCTCGAACGGCGCCAGGTCGTCCGGTCCCTCGCCGAGCCCGACGAGCTTGACGGGCACGCCGAGCTGGCGCTGCACCGAGACCACGATGCCGCCCTTGGCGGTGCCGTCGAGCTTGGTGAGCACGATGCCGGTGACCTGCACGGCCTCGGAGAACACCTTCGCCTGCTGGAGGCCGTTCTGGCCGGTCGTCGCGTCGAGGACGAGCAGGACCTCGTCGATGCTGCCGGCGCCGGCAAGCGCCTTCTCGGCCACGCGCTTGACCTTGCCGAGCTCGTCCATCAGGCCGACCTTGTTCTGCAGGCGGCCCGCCGTGTCGAGCAGGACGACGTCCACCTCGCCCTCGCGGCCGGCCCTCACCGCGTCGAAGGCGACCGACGCCGGGTCGGCGCCGTCGGTGAAGGAGCGGACCGTGGGCACGCCGACCCGCTCGCCCCAGGTCTGCAGCTGGTCGGCCGCGGCGGCGCGGAAGGTGTCGGCGGCGCCGAGCACCACGTCCTTGTCCTCGGCGACGAGGACCCGGGCCAGCTTGCCCACGGTGGTCGTCTTGCCCGTGCCGTTGACGCCGACGACGAGGACCACGGCCGGGCGGCCGTCGTGGGCGGTCGTGGCCAGCGAGCGGTCCACGTCGGTGCCCACGAGCTCGAGCAGCTCCTCGGCCAGCAGCGACCGCAGCGAGTCGGCGTCGCGCGTGCCGAGGACGCGCACGCGCTCGCGGAGGCGGTCCACGAGCTCCTCGGTGGGGCCGGCGCCGAGGTCGGCCAGCAGCAGCGTCTCCTCGACCTCCTCCCACGTCCCCTCGTCGACGCTCTCGCGCGAGAGCAGGGACAGCAGGCCCTGCCCGAGGGCGGTGTTGGAGCGGGACAGCCGCTCGCGCAGGCGGACCAGGCGGCCCGCCACGGGGTCGGGGCGGTCGAGGGTGGTACCCGGCTCCGCGGTCGGCGCCTCGGAGGCGTCCACGTCGTCGAGGGAGGGCAGCTCCTCGACCGTGCGGGTGGCGCTGTCCCGGGGCGACTGGTCGTCGTCACCGACGCCCGGCGCGTAGTCCAGGCCCGGGCGCGGGCGACCGCGCGTCAGCTCCTGCAGGTCCTGCCGCCCCCGGCGCACCAGCGCGACGGCAGCACCGCCGAGGACGAGCAGCGCCGCGACGGCGATGCCGATGACCAGCTCGATCGATTCCACGGCTCCGATCCTCGCAGACGGCCGCGCCCCCGCCCGCAGCCGCCGCGGCGCGCGCCCGCCGCTCGCGCCGGCGGCCGCGCGCTCGAGGACGGCGCGGGGCTAGCTGACGAGGCGGTCCCGGAGGAAGCCCGGCAGCCGGTCGCGGGAGTCCTCCGCCGGCTCGCCCGGGGCCCCCTGCTCGGAGCGCGCGCCGGCGCCCGTCCGCTCCTCGGACCGGGCGGCCGGCACCGGGCTCCCGGGACGGTCGTCGGCTCCCGGGCGCCGGCTCCCGCGGCCCGGCGGCGCGCTCGCGGCCGCGCGCGGGGCCGCCGGCGCGCTCGTGGGGGCCGGCGCCCTCGTGGACGCCGGGGCCGGGCCGCCGGCCGCGGGGTCCGCCGCGCGCTGGGCCGCCAGCCGCCCGGACAGGGAGGCCGCGCCGCGGGCGACCGCGTCGAGGCCCGCGGCGACGGCGCCGCGCAGCCGCTCGCCCGACCGGGAGCGGACGAGGCGCGCGCGCCCCCGCTCGGCCGCGGCCCCGGCGAGCGCGCGACCCCGGGACAGGGCGGCCTCCAGGCGCCGCATCACGGCGGCGAGCGCGCGACCGGTGCGGTCGTCCTCGCTGCGGCGGCGGTCGAGCTGCGCCCACGCGGCGGCCACGACGACCACCAGCGCGAGCAGGACGGCGAAGAGCGTGTAGGCGACCACGACGGCCGCGCCCCCGAGAGTCATGTGCACAGCGTCACCCATGGACGACGCACAGTCACGTCGGCTCGCCCGACCGAGAGCGGATCGAGATGTTCCGGGCAGACGGGACGAGGGTGGATGCAGCCGCGCCCGCCGAGGAGCGCCGGGCGGGGGCGCGGCGCCCGGTGCGCTCGGCTGCTCAGGGGCCCTCGGGGGGCACAGGGAGGAAGTGCTCGACGACCGGGAAGGGGTCGTAGAAGTGGTGGAGCAGCTCGCGCCAGCGGCCGTAGCGCTCCGACCCGCGGAAGCCCTCGGAGTGGGCCTCGACGGACTCCCACTCCACGAGGAGCAGGTAGGTCGACGGCGACTCCAGCGACCGCGACAGCGTCAGCCCGAGGCAGCCGGGGGTCACCTCGAGGAGGGGGCGGGCCCGGGCGAAGGAGGCCTCGAAGCGCTCCTCCTCACCGGGGCGCACCGGCAGGAGCGCGTGCTCGAGGACCACGCGCGCAGGCTAGGGGCGGTCGGCGCGGCGAGCCAGGTGCACGACGACGTCGGCCGTCACCCCGACGCGCTCGGGAAGGACGTCGAGCACCCGTCGGAAGGTCTCCTCGCGGGCGGCGGGGGGAAGCTGGAGGTACGCCGAGATGGTCGACAGGTGACCGACGTAGTCCCGGGAGGAGACGGTCGCGCGGCGCTCGACCACCGTCTGCCGGACGTCGGTGAACAGGGGGCACCGCGCGAGCTCGGTCGTCGGCCACTGCACCTGGCTGCCGGGCGGCGTCCCGTCCGGCGGGGGGACGTCGTCGCTGAGCAGGAAGGGGCGGCGGGCGCGGTGGGCAGCCGCCGCGAGAGCGGGGTCGGCGAGCTCGACCTGCCCCCCGAAGCACGCGAAGGCCCCGCCGGGGACCAGCAGCGCGGCCACCCGTCCCCACCGGCCGCGGGGATCGGTCCAGTGCATCGACGCGGCGGCGAGGACGAGGTCGTAGGACACGTCCGTGCCGAGGTCCTCGAAGGCCGCCCGCACGACCGTCACCGCCCGGGGCACGTGGCGGCGGAGCTCGCGGACCATCGCGGGGTCGGGCTCGGTCGCGGTCACGGCGATGCCGCGGCCGACGAGCGCGCGCGTCGCCTTGCCCGTGCCGGCGCCGACCTCGAGAGCAGTGCGCACCGGCCGACCGGCGTAGGCCAGCACGTCGTCGACCAGCTCGGCCGGGTAGCCGGGCCGGTAGCGCTCGTACGCCCTGGCCACCGCCCCGAAGCTCAGCGCGCGCTCGGCCACGCGGGCGACCGTAGGGCGTCGACCGCGGCACCGGTGGTGCGGTGCCTGCAGCAGCACGTCCCCGCCGAGGCGCTCTCCCGCGTCTCCTGCGACGACGTGCGCGGCTCCTTCGCGCTCGCCCCGCTCGGCCTCGCCGTCGTCGGCCCCGCCGCGAGCGCGCTCGGCACCCGGACCACCCTGATCACCGGCGCCGTCGTCCTCACCGCCGTCACGCTGGCCGCCCTCGCCTCCCCCGGCGTCCGACGCCTGAGGACGCCCACGAGCTGACGTCGGACCCGGACCGCGCCCGCCCCGCGCCCGTGGTCGGCGCGCGAGGCGCACCCCCGCCCTCCCCCGGCGTGGGCACGGGCCTGCCAGGCTGGCGGCCGTGGACCTGCGCGCGGTGCTCTTCGACTGGCGGGGCACGCTCGTCACCACCCCGAGCGACAGCGAGTGGGTCGCCGACGCCCTGCGCCGGCTCGCCCGCCCCGCCGGCCCCGGCGCCGTCGCCGACGTCCTGGCCGCGGTCGTGCGCGCGAACGGGGAGCAGGACCGGCTCGACGGGCCGGGCGTCGACAGCGACGCCGCGCTCCACCGGGCCACCTACCTCGACGTCCTCGCCGACGCCGGTCTCGACGACGAGCTCGCCCTGGCCCTGTACGAGGTCGAGTCCGACCTGAGCCGCAACGCCTTCGCCGCCGACGCCGCCGAGGTGCTGCAGGAGCTGCGCGGCCAGGGCCTGCGGATCGCCGTGGTCAGCGACATCCACGTCGACCTGCGCCCGGCCTTCGCCGCCGCGGGCCTCGGCGGCCTGGTCGACGTCTTCACGCTGTCCTTCGAGCAGGGCTGCCAGAAGCCGGACCCGCGCATGTTCACCCGGACGCTGGCCGCTCTCGGCGTGGAGCCCGGCGGGGCGCTGATGGTCGGCGACAGGTCGCGTCCCGACGGCGCAGCGGTCGAGCAGGGCCTCACCACCCTGCTGCTGCCCCCGCTGCGCGACGTCGAGGACCGGCGCCTGCACCGCGTGAGCGCCCTGTGCGCCCGCCCCGCGACCGGCGGGCGGGGCGGGGCCCCGCTGGGAGGCGCCCCCGACCCCGGCGGCGACGCGAGGGCAGCGCCGGCGGCCGCACCGGCGGAGGACCCCACCGGGACGCCGCACCGCACGGTCGTCGGCGGGTCGTCGCCCGAGCTCGACCGCCGGCTGTCCGAGGAGCTCGACGCGCACAACGCGCGGGCCACGCCGGGGACCGCCCCCGCGCGGGAGCTGACCGTGCAGGTGCTCGACGGCGCCGACGACCTCGTCGCGGGCCTCAGCGGGTGGACGTGGGGCGTGGCGGGCGGCATCGCCATGACGTGGGTGCACCCCGACGCCCGCGGGCAGGGGCACGGCGCCCAGCTGCTCCGGGCCTTCGAGGACGAGGCCCGGGACCGCGGCTGCACCCACGTCTTCACGACGTCCTTCACCTTCCAGGCGCCGGACTTCTACCGCCGCGCCGGGTACCGCGACCTCTCCCGCTGGGACGGGCTGCCCACGCCGGGCACCGCCGACGTGCACCTGCGCAAGGAGCTGGGGCCCCGCGCGGAGCCGGGACCTCGCGGGAAGCTGGTCCTGCCGGAGGGAGAACCGGCGGCCGGGCCCTGGCGGGTCGAGCCGGTCGAGGTGCTGGTGCGCCTGCTGCTCGAGGCCGCCGGCCCGGTCCGGGAGCGCCCGCGCGTCGTCGCGGTCGACGGCCGCTCGGGCGGCGGCAAGTCCACGCTGGCCGAGCAGCTGCACGCCGCGGTCCCCAGGTCGGCGGTCGTGCACACCGACGACGTCGCCTGGCACCACTCCTTCTTCGACTGGGAGGGCCTGCTCGCCCGCGGCGTGCTGGAGCCGCTGCGCCGAGGGGATGCGGTGCGCTACCGACCGCCGGGGTGGCGCACCGAGGGCCGGCCCGGGGCCGTCGAGGTGCCCGCGGGGCTCGACCTGGTGCTGGTGGAGGGGGTGGGCGCCGGCCGGCGCGAGCTGGCGCACCTGCTGGACGCCGTCGTGTGGGTGCAGTCCGACGCCGCCGAGGCGGAGCGGCGGGGCCTCGCCCGCGACATCGCCGCTGGCCAGGACGGCGACCTCGAGGGCTCGACCGCCTTCTGGCACGAGTGGATCGCGCAGGAGCTCCCGTTCGTCGCCGCCCAGCGGACGTGGGAGCGGGCCGACGTCGTCGTCCGCGGGACCGTCGCCGCGGCGCGCGACCCGGACTCCGTCGCGATCGCCGCACGAGGCGGGCCGGCCCCCGGTGGACCACCTGCGTCCGTCGTCCCAGGACGTCCGAGCGCGCCGGCGGCTAGGCCGGTGCCACGTCCCGCAGGCGCTGGCTGACGACGGTCGTGACGCCGTCCCCGCGCATGGTCACGCCGTAGAGGGCGTCGGCGACCTCCATCGTGCGCTTCTGGTGGGTGATGACCACCAGCTGGCTCGAGGCGCGCAGCTCCTCCATCACCGTGATCAGCCGGCCGAGGTTGGTGTCGTCCAGGGCGGCCTCGACCTCGTCCAGCACGTAGAAGGGGCTCGGCCGGGCGGTGAAGATGGCGACGAGGAACGCCACGGCGGCCAGGGACCGCTCGCCGCCGGACAGCAGGGACAGCCGCTTGACGCGCTTGCCCGCCGGGCGGGCCTCGACCTCGATGCCGGTCGTGAGCATGTCGCCCGGGTCGGTGAGCACGAGCCGTCCCTCGCCGCCGGGGAAGAGGCGGGCGAAGACGCGCTCGAAGGCGGCGGCGACGTCCTCGTAGGCCTCGGCGAAGACGCGCTGCACGCGGGCGTCGACGTCCGCGACGATGCCGAGCAGGTCCTGGCGCGAGCGCGTCAGGTCGTCGAGCTGCTCGACGAGGAAGGCGTGGCGCTCCTCCAGCGCGGCGAACTCCTCCAGCGCGAGCGGGTTGACCTTCCCGAGCTGAGCCAGCGCCCGCTCCGCGCGGCGCAGCCGCTTCTCCTGCTCGGCGCGGACGTAGGGCGTGGTGCGCGGCGGCTCGTCGTCCTCGGCGCCGTCGTCCGCGCCGTCCTCGGGAGCAGAGCCGTCCTCAGGCGTCGAGAGCACCGGCACGGGCTGGTGCGGCCCGTGCTCCTCCACGAGGGCGTCGGGGTCCGTGCCCAGCTCGGCGGTGCTGCGCTCCTCGAGCTGCTCGAGCCGCAGCCGCTGCTGGGCGCGGGCCACCTCGTCGCGGTGCACGGCGTCGGTCAGCTCGGCCAGCTCGGCGGCCAGCGCCTCCTGGCGGCGGCGGCCGGCGCCGGCGGCCTCGGCGCGCTCGCGCCGGGCGTCCTGCGCCGCGGCGCGCTCGTCCTCCGCGCGGGCGAGCGCCGTGGCGCAGAGCGCGAGGGCCGCGCGGGCGCCGGTGGCGACCGCCGCGGCGACGGCGGCGTCGCGACGCCGGACCGCCGCGCGCTCGGCGGCCCGGGCGCGCGCCTCCTCCTCGCGGCGGCGGGCCCGCTCGGCGCCCTCCACGCGGCTCGCGAGGGCGCGCGCCCGCTCCTCCCCGGTGCGCAGGGCCAGGCGCGCCTCGGTCTCGGCCGACCGGGCGGCGCGGGCCGCAGCGGCGAGGTCCTCGCGGCGCGCCTGCTGGGCGGCGGCGTCCTCGGCGTCCGCCTCGACCGGCTGCTCCTGGGCCCGCGCGAGGCGCTCGTCGAGCTCGGCGAGGGCGCGCTCGTCCTCCGCGACGGCCTCCTGGGCCGTCGCGAGCGAGCGCTCGAGGCGGTCGGCCTCCGCCGCCGCCGAGCGGGCCGCGGCGCCGAGCGAGCCCAGCCGCTCGGCGACGGCCGACAGGCGCGCGTCGGACTCGTGCAGGCGCTCGAGCGCGGCGTCGACGGCCTCGGAGGCCTCCGCGCGGGCCGCCGTCGCCGCGGCGACGGCGAAGCGGGCGCGCTCCCCGCGGGCGACCGCGTCCGCCACCGCCGCCCGGGCCTCGTCGGCGGCCGCCTGGACGCCCAGCAGGCTCGCCTCCGCGGACGACCCGCCGCGCGCGCGGTCGCGGTCGAGGCAGTCCCCGCCGCGCGTGACGACGAGCAGGTCCGCCCCGCCGTCGGCCGCCCCTGCGCGCTCCAGCAGGGCGCGCGCCTGGGCCAGCCCGGGGACGACGACCGCCCGCGCGAGCAGGTGCGCCACGACGGCCTCGGCCTGCGGGCGCGCGCGGACGACGTCGAGGACGGCCACCGCCTCGTCCTCCGGCGCGGCGACCGCGGCCAGGACCTCCCCGACCGGGGGGACGCCGGTCCCGCGGCCACCGGTGACGAGCAGCGAGGCGGTGCCGGCGTCGTCGTCGTGCAGCAGGCGCAGCGCGTCCACGGCGACGCCGAGGCTCTCCACGGCGACGCCGTCGGCGGCCCCCCGCAGCGCGGCGGCGACGGCGTCCTCGTAGCCCGGGCGGACGGTGAGCAGCTCGGTGACGGGACCCAGCACGCCGGGCAGCCGCTCCCCCGCCGCGAGCAGCGCGCCGGAGCCGTCGCGACGGGCCAGCCCCAGCTCGAGCGCCTCCGCGCGCGCCCCCGCGCTGCCCCGGTCGCGCTCGGCGGTCCGCTCGTCCTCCCGGGCCTGCTCGAGGTCGGCGGCGGCGCGCGCGAGCGCCTCGGCCGCCTCCTCGTGCGCGTCGTCGAGGCCCTCCTCGCCCTCCTCGACGTCGGCCACCTGGCTCTCCAGCAGCGCGTGCTCGCGCTCGGCGTCCCGCCCCCGGGCGCGGGCCCCGTCCAGCGCGTCGCGCAGGCGGCCCACCTCGGCCCGGCCGGCCTCGAGGCGGCTGCGCCGAGCGCCGACCTGGCCGGAGAGCCGGGCCAGCCCCTCACGGCGGTCCGCCGCCGCGCGCGCCAGGGCAGCCACGCGCCGCTCCTGCTCGGCCAGCTCGTCCTCGGCCACCGCCCGGGCGCCCTCCGCGCGCTGCAGGGCCGCACGGGCGGAGGCCACCTCGCCCTCGAGGTCGGCCGCCTGGGCGCGCAGCCGCTCGGCCTGGGCCCCCAGCTCGGCCGGGTCCGGTCCTCCCGGCGCCCCCTCCTCGACGCCGAGCAGGCGCCGGCGCTCCTCGGCCAGCTCGGCCGTGCCGCGCAGCCGTTCGCGGACCCGCGCGAGGCGGTGGGGGGCCTCCTCGGCCGCGGCCAGCGCCGGCGCCTCGGCCGCCGACCGCGCCTCGGTGGCGGCCAGCTCCTCGCGGACCGCCGCGAGGTCCTGCTCGACCTCGGCGCGCCGCGCCCGCAGCGCGGAGTCGTCCGCGGCGTCCTGGGCCAGCAGGGCGCGCAGCTGGGCGATGTCGTCGGCCAGCAGCCGCGCCCGGGCGTCGCGCGCCTCGAGCTGCACCAGGTGCGCGCGGCGGGCCACCTGGGCCTGGCGGCCGAGCGGGCCGAGCTGGCGGCGCACCTCGGCCGTGAGGTCCTGCAGGCGGGCCAAATTGGCCTGCATGGCGTCGAGCTTGCGCACGGCCTTCTCGCGGCGGCGCCGGTGCTTGAGGACGCCGGCGGCCTCCTCGACGAAGCCCCGCCGGTCCTCCGGCGTCGCGTGCAGGACGGCGTCGAGCTGGCCCTGGCCCACGATGACGTGCATCTCGCGGCCGATGCCGCTGTCCGACAGCAGCTCCTGCACGTCGAGCAGCCGCGCGGGGCTGCCGTTGACGGCGTACTCGCTGCCGCCGCTGCGGAACATCGTCCGCGAGATGGTGACCTCGGTGTAGTCGATCGGCAGGGCGCCGTCGGTGTTGTCGATGGTCAGCGAGACCTCGGCGCGGCCCAGCGGGGGGCGCCCGGGGGCGCCGTCGCGGCCCGCGGTGCCCGCGAAGATGACGTCCTGCATCGAGCCGCCGCGCAGGCTCTTGGCGCCCTGCTCCCCCATCACCCACGCGAGGGCGTCCACGACGTTCGACTTCCCGGACCCGTTCGGCCCCACCACGCAGGTGATGCCCGGCTCCAGGCGCAGCGTCGTGGTGGAGGCGAAGGACTTGAAGCCCTTCATGACGAGGGTCTTGAGGTGCACGTCCGCCCTTCCGCTCTCGTCCGGCGCCTGCGGCAGCGGCCCCGCCGCTCCGGCGACGGCGAGCGCCGGCGGGCGGCTCGCCCGCGCGCGCGGCGTGCGACCCCGGCGAGAGCTCCCCGGGTCGGCCCGCGCGCGAGCGCGCACGATGGGCGCGTGCAGGAGCAGCGGTGAGCCGCGAGGAGGTGGGCGGCGCCCGGAGCGGGACGCCCGCGGGGAGGCCGTCCGCCGACGGGGCGTCCGCGGACGGTGGGGCGCGGGCCGGCGACGTCGCGGACGACGCCTCGGACCTCGACGCGCCCGCGCGGCCGGTGCCCGGTGCGGGAGCCGCCGCCCCTGCGGGCGCCCGCGCGCGCCGGAGGCGGCGGGTCCTGGCCGCCGCGCTCGCCGCCGCCCTCGCCGGCGGCGGCTTCGTCCTCGGCCAGCGCTCCGTCGCCCGGCCGCCCGTGAGCGCGGTCGTGCCCGGCACCGACCTGGAGGTCGTGCCCGGCACCGACCTGGAGGACTTCGTGGGGCCGGGGTCGCGGACGCCCCGCGGCAGCGGGTCCGGGGCCTCGGTCGGGGGGCCCACCGCCTACGCGCAGCTCTTCCCGGTCGAGGGCGACCGGCGCTCCTCGACCGTCGTCGTCAGCTGGGCCGGCGTCCAGGACCTCGAGGACGACGTCCGCGTGGCGATCGCCGTGGTCGTCGACGAGCGGACCCGGGTGGTCGGGGCCCGCCTCGGCGACGGCCCCCCGGGCAGCGCCGACCTCGGCCTCGACTCCGGCGACCTGGCCCGGGAGGTCCTCGTCGCCGCCGGGGAGCGCCCCCGCGGCGAGGTGCCCGTGGTCCCCGTCAGCCGCAGCAGCGGGACGGTCGCCGTCGAGCTCGTCGACGAGGGCTACGACCTCACCGTGGCCACCGCACCGCGCGTCCACCTGGCGGTCGTGCGGGGCGACGCCGTGGTGCAGCTGGTGGCCGTGCCGCTCGCCGGGCCCCGGCCCCGCGGCTGATCCCGCGCAGGTCCTCGCTCCCGCGGTCCCTGGGCGCTGCCTCCCGGCGCGGTCCCCCGATGCGCTCCCCCGCACCGCGGTCCCCCGGGGGCCGCGGTGCGGGTCAGCGCTCGACGAAGCCCGGTGGCACGTCGCGGGCAGCCACCCACTGGACGCCCACGCCGGTGACCGACCCCGGGCGGCTCCCGGCGGCCTCGTCGCCGTCGGGCGCCCGGAGCAGGGCCAGCAGCTGCTCGCACGCCGCGCGCGCGCCCTGCGCGCTCACCTCGACGCGGCCGTCGGGCAGGTTGCGCGCCGAGCCGGCCAGGCGCAGCTCCAGGGCGCGGGCGCGCGTCCACCAGCGGAAGCCGACGCCCTGGACGTCCCCGCGCACGTGCGCGAGCAGCCGCACCGCACCGTCCTCGGCGGGCGGTGCCCCCTCCCGGCTCACCACCGGGCGTTCCGGGGCACGGGCTGGCAGCGGGGGCAGCGGTAGGAGCTGCGGTTCATGAAGGCCTCCCTCGTGATCGCGGCGCCGCACCGCGGGCACGGCTCGCCCTCCTGGCCGTAGGCGGCCAGCGACCGGTCGAAGTACCCGCTGGCACCGTTGACGTTGACGTAGAGGGCGTCGAAGCTCGTGCCCCCCTGCGCGAGCGCCTCCCCCATGACGGCCGCGACGTCCGCGACGAGCCGGCGCACCGCCGGGCGCGTCAGCGTGTCCGTGGGGCGGGCGTGGTGCAGGCGCGAGCGCCAGAGCGCCTCGTCGGCGTAGATGTTGCCGACGCCGGACGCCAGCGTCTGGTCGAGCAGCGCGCGCTTGACCCCGGTGTGCCGGGCGCGCACCCGGTCGACGAGCCGCTCCAGGTCCAGGTGCGGGTCGAGCGGGTCACGCCCGACGTGGGCGACCTCCGGCGGCAGCAGGGGCTCCGAGGGTCCGCCCGCCGCGGTTCCCGCCGGCAGCCCGTCGGGGGTCGGCACCAGCCCGACGACGGCGAGCCCGCCGAACATCCGCTGGTCGACGAAGCGCAGCTGCTGGCCGTCGTCGAGGTCGAGGCGCACGCGCAGGTGCCGCTCGGCGGGCGCGTCGGGGCGCTGGACGAGCATCTGGCCGCTCATGCCGAGGTGCGCCGACAGGGCGTCGCCGGTGTCGAGCTGGAGCCAGAGGTACTTGCCGCGCCGCACGGCCGCGTCCACCCGGGCGCCGGTGAGGCGGCCCGCGAAGTCGAGTGGGCCGAGGACGTGCCGGCGCACCGGGCGCGGGTGCAGCACGGCCACGTCGGTGATGGTGCGCCCGACGACGTGCGCGTCGAGCCCGCGGCGGACGACCTCGACCTCGGGGAGCTCGGGCACGGGTGTCAGGCCTCGGCGGCCGCGCCGGTGACGACGCCCGCCGCCCGGGCGAGGGAGTCCTCGCCGGTGCCGCCGAGCGCCCGCCACGCCGCCTCGGCCGCGTGCTGCTCGGCCTCCTTCTTGCTGCGCCCCTCGCCCTGGCCCTGCGGGACGTCCGCGAGCAGCACGAGGGCGGTGAAGGTGCGCGCGTGGTCGGGACCTTCCCCGGTCACCTCGTACGAGGGGGCCCCGAGCCCGCGGGCGGCGGACAGCTCCTGCAGGCTCGTCTTCCAGTCCAGGCCCGCGCCCAGCGCGGCGGAGGAGGCCAGCAGCGGGTCGACGAGGCGGTGGACCAGCGCGCGCGCCTCGTCCAGGCCGGCGGACAGGTACGCGGCGCCGATCACGGCCTCGACCGTGTCGGCCAGGATCGAGGTCTTCTCCCGTCCGCCCGTGGCCTGCTCGCCGCGGCCGAGCAGGACGTGGTCGCCGACCCCGAGCCCCCGGCCCACGCCCGCGAGCGCGCGGGAGCTCACCACCGAGGCGCGCAGCTTGGCCAGCTGCCCCTCGGGGAGGTCGGGGTGGCGCCGGTAGAGGGCGTCGGTGACGACGAGGCCGAGCACGGCGTCGCCGAGGAACTCCAGGCGCTCGTTCGTCGGCGCGCCGTCGTGCTCGTAGGACCACGACCGGTGGACGAGGGCGCGCAGCAGCAGGCCCGGCTCGACCGTGAGGCCGAGCCGGGCCTCCAGCTCCGTCGCCCCGGGCACGAGCTCGAGCAGGCGCGCCGCCGCGGCGCCGCCCCGCCCGCCCGCACCGCCGGGGGCGCCGTCGGTGATCAGGGGGTCCAGGGGCTCAGAGGTCCTTGACCTTGCGGCCCTTGTACTCGAGGTACAGGGGCGTGCCCTGGGAGTCGGTCACGACGCGCGCGTGGTGGCTGCGGGCGTAGGTGGTGCGCCCGTTCTCGACCGTGGCGACCAGCGGCGTGGCCTCGGCCTTCCACTGCGACCGGCGGTGACGGGTGTTGCTGCGCGACATCTTCCGCTTCGGGACGGCCATGTCAGTCCTCCTCGGTGTGCTGGCCCCGGTCGGAGGCCATGCTCTGGAGCGCCGCCCACCGCGGGTCGACGCTGTCGTGCTGGTGCCCCGGCTCCGCGTCCGCGAGGCGGACCCCGCAGTCGGCGCACAGGCCCGGGCAGTCCGGCGAGCACACCGGCTGGAACGGCAGCGCGAGCACCACCGCGTCCCGGAGCACGGGCTCGACGTCGACGAGGTCGCCGTCCAGCTCGTGCAGGTC
>Ga0210040_10002544_pt1 | contig 25634 bp, 13 predicted proteins | sample CryGeyCG12114_NA_FD_185462 | JGI IMG/M metagenome (GOLD analysis project Ga0210040, IMG submission 185462) | Groundwater microbial communities from aquifer - Crystal Geyser CG19_WC_8/21/14_NA (SPAdes) (version 2) | ecosystem: Environmental > Aquatic > Deep subsurface > Groundwater | place: USA... | reverse complement strand
CTGGTGAGGAAGACTTTATCCTTCTCCAGGTCCTGGGAAAATCACCGACAGGCTATAAGATATTTCTTAATAAACTATAACATTGAAAAACTGGCAACTTTGCCATCCTTACTTTAATTACAGTACCCATTCATTTTCAACTTTTATACTTGTTAATTTGTCGATGAACTCTAAAAAACTAACGCTGTTCACCCTCTGCCTGATGCTGTTGTGACTGGGTGATGTGCCGGCTGTATATAGTTTCGCGCCGCAGCCCGGCCTGTTCGAATTTAAAGTATACCACCTGGAAAACGCGAATCAGGAAGCAAGGCTCGATAAGTACCTGCAGCAGGCTTTTGTGCCTGCCCGGCATCAGCAAAGTAGGAGTATTTAAACCTGCTGAAAGCAACGATTCTACGGAGCGGCTAGTTTATATTTTTATCCCACTTAAAACACGGCAGCAATTTTTTACCTTAGACGAGACACTGGCGCGTGACAAACAATACACTGCCGCAGGGCAGGATTATATAAATGCCGCGTTCGACAATCCGGTTTATAAGCGATTCGAAACTATTTTAATTGAGCCCTTTGCCGGTATGCCCGGCATCAGCATTCCGGATTTAAAATCAGCTCCAGACGAAAGAATATACGAGTTGCGCAGCTACGAAGCTGCCACCGAAAAGCTACACCAGAATAAGGTGTCGCAGTTCAATAATGGGGAGATAGATATCTTTAATCGCCTGGGTTTTAATGCCGTATTTTACGGGCGTGTGGTGGCCGGTAGTAAAATGCCCAACCTCATGTACCTGACGACCTTCGAAAACAAAGCAGCACAGGAAGCGCACTGGAAAGCCTTTGGCGATGATCCGGCCTGGAAAAAGCTAAATGCGCTACCTGAGTATGCACATAACTTTTTGCGTGCCGATATAAATTTGTTATACCCCACGTCGTATTCAGATATTTAGTGAAAGCTAGTACAAAAAGCCCTGGCCTTAGAAGAAGGTCAGGGCTTTTTTATGGGATCTGGTTTCCGAATAAATATATAAGTATAGCCTAAAATAGGATAAAGCTTCCTTTATTTTAATCCTTCAGGAACCCGGTAATAAGTAGCAAAGACTTAACCTGCCGGATTAAGGAAACGCTGTTTAAAATCTTTTTGCATAACAAAAGGCGGGCTACAGACTCAGTTTCTGGAGATAGTCAAAGTTGTGCTTCACACTGTCCATCGGCTCGCCGGTGTATTCTTCCTGCTCCACAAAGAAATACTTCATTTTGGATTTATCTGCATTCTGCAGCAGCTTTTTAATATCAATGGCCCCTTTGCCGAACTCAGTACTTTGCATTTTGCTTTTATCCATGTCCTTCAGGTGCCACAGCGGGAACCTGCCGGGGTATTTGTTAAAGTATGCAATCGGATCATGGCCTGATAATACCAGCCATCCCAAATCCATTTCCATCTTTACATGGTCAGGATCAGTTTCGGTCAGCAGCACATCGTACAGTACTTGGCCGTTGTCTTTCTCAAATTCCTCTTCGTGGTTGTGATACCCAAATATAATGTCTGCCTTTCTGCAGTCTTCAGCAGCTTTAGAAAATATATCGGCACAACGTTTATAGTTGCTCACAGTCTGGCCTCCGGAAGGCAGCGAAGAGCAAATCAGGTAATCCTGCCCTGTTTCGGCGGCAGCGGCTACGGTGCATTCCCAATCTTTATCTACGGCAACGTGGCCGCTTCGCAGCGTCATGCCCAGGTCTTCTGTAACCTTTTTTATTTCTTTTGGCTCCAGACCATAGTATAATCCTTTCTCACTTCTGGCCGATTCCAGTTCTTTATAGCCAATGGCAGCAAGCTGCTTTAACGTGCCCACCGCATCTGCCAGCATTTCGTTACGAACGGTATAAAGTTGTATTCCTACATTCTTTATTTTGGCAGTTCCTTTTGCTGCCTCAGAGGATAGCGGCAGAAGGAGCGCACTGAGCGCCAGGCAACCGGAGCTTCTCAAAAAGTCACGTCTTGATGTCATATAGTTTTTTGTTTGGAGATACCTGCTAAAGATTTCTTTGATGTTGCTCCTTGATCTGCTCCCGGTTAATTTAATATCTATACCCCGATAAAAGCACCTGCTGTAGCGGTATTTGCAAATTAGCGCCAGGATCAGGACAAAAGGAACCCTAATGTATGCATTAGGATTTTGATCAGCAAGTTGTTATACTTTAATGTGATTAGCAATCAGTTAGCATAAAATAAAATTCAACCTTTGCTATTCTTGACTAGCTATACTTCAGATTCAATTCCAGAAAAGGTTAATCAGCTTCTATCTCTAAATTCCGGCGATAACTTCCAGTTCCAATCCTTTTTCCGGTTTTCCGTCTAGTATAGGAATTGCCTTTGCTATCAGCTCTTTTACGCCGTCTATGTATAATGAATTATCATGATCTGTTTTTGTATCCCATACTTCCGTCACCCAGATACAATCCTCATCCTGAATATCTGTGCTAATCATATATAGATGACAACCTTTAGCATCTGAAACCAGCTTGGAAGCCTGGGAAAGTATAGAGGCAAGTTCCTGCCCTTTTCCTGCGGCCGCTTTTAATTTCCCTTGAAGTCCGTATTTTTTCATTTTGTTTGTAGTTCAATGTATAATTCTTGCGCCTGCCCACTACCGAAATAAAAAAGCTGCAACCCTGCCTGCTTGGCTTTAAACTTAAACCAGCTCCATATTCGGCACTTCGCTGTAGGCTTTGTTGTAAAACAGCTTGTGGATGTCGATTACCTCTTCGTTGGCACCCGGGCGTTTTTTAACATAAGTGCCGTCTTCGCGCATAATGTAGGAGTTCTGGTTATCAAGTAGGTTATAGTATAAAATATTAATAGATTCCCGCTTCAGCTCTTCGTTCACGATCAGAAACAGGGCTTCAATGCGCCTGTCGAAGCTGCGCACCATGCAGTCGGCACTGCCACCGTATACTTTTGGGTCGCCGTTGTTATGGAAGTAGTATAGCCGCGCGTGCTCCAGGTATTCTCCCACTATGGATTTTACCGTGATGTTTTCGCTGAGATCATCGCGGCCGGGGCGCAGGCAGCAGATGCCGCGTACAATAAACTTAATGGTTACACCAGCCTTGGAGGCTTTATAAAATTCATCAATTATCTCTTTATCTTCCAAAGAGTTTATCTTGATAACAATACCGCTTTTTAGTCCTTTTTTAGCATTGCGCGCCTCGAGCCGTATCAGCTCAATCAGTTCATGCCGCATGGCTTTGGGCGAGGTCATCAGGTACTTGTACTGGCTGGGCCTGGAGTGCCCGGTGATAACGTTGAAGAATTCCGATACATCGTGGGCATAAATTTCATTCGTCGTCAGCAGGCTTACATCGGTATAAAGCCGGGCCGTTTGCTCGTTGTAATTGCCGCTGCCGATGTGAATGTAGCGCGTTACCTTTTCGCCTTCCTTGCGGATGATCATCAGCATTTTTGTATGCGTTTTATACTTGCTGATGCCGTAGATTACAAAGCAATCTGCTTTTTCCAGACGCTCGCCCTCCTTAATGTTTCGCTCCTCATCAAAGCGGGCTTTAACCTCAAACAGTACAGAGACGTGCTTCCCGTTTTCAGCTGCTTTCAGCAAAGCCGCCGTTACCCGCGACTGATCTGCCAGGCGATAAATGGTTTGTTTTATACCCAATACATAGGGGTCTTCGGCGGCACGCTCCAGCAAACTCACCACAGGTTCCATACTGTTGTAAGGGTGGTGCAGCAGTACATCGTGCTCTTTCAGGTACTCAAACATGTCCACGCCATCGCTCGGCAGGCTAAGTGGCGGCACCGAAGCCGGCTGCTTAAAGCCTTTGTCTTTGAAATGAGGGTGATTGATGATCTGCCACAGACTGCGCAGGTCTACTAGGCTATTGATGTTGAAAACGTTGGCATTGTCGATAATCCACCGTTCTTTGAGCACCTTCAGCATAAAAGGCGAAGGGTTACGCTCCATCTCCAGCCGCACTACGCGGCCTTTCTTGCGGGTTTTAAGTTTTGCTTTAATTTCCTGCACAAAGTCTGCCTCCAGGTCATCCGATTCCTCCAAAGTAAAGTCGCCATTGCGGGTGATGCGGAACAAATCGGCAGATACAATCTCTACATTGCGGAACAGCTTTTTTATTTTAAAGCGGATGATCTCCTCAATGGGCACAAAAATGATTTTATCCTTCCGGTGTATTTCGTAGAAGCGGGCCAGGTTCTGCGGTATCTGCACAAACGTAATGCGATCTTGCGCCTTTTGCTCATCGGTGGTACGGGTTACCACGCCAAATGTCAGCAGTTGGTTCATCAGCAGCGGAAATCCGTGGTAATTATCGTATACCATGGGCGTGAGCAGCGGGAAAAGTGTATTTTTAAAGAAGGAATCCACTTTCTTCTGCTCTATCTCCGTCAGCTCGCTCACCTTCAATATATCAAAACTGCTCTTTTCAAAAAGCGGCTTCAGCTCGTTGTTGTACGTCAGGTACTGGTCGTTTACGAAGCGGTGCGCGTAGTCAAGCAACTTTTTGCGGAATGGCATCTCACGCAGCCCGGAATAATCCAGGCGTTCCTTACCATAGTCGATGTAATTATACAAACTTCCGACCCGGATCATAAAGAATTCGTCTAGGTTAGAAGAGGTAATAGCCAGAAATTTGAGACGATCTAACAGATTTTTATCTATATCGCGGGCCTGGTCGAGCACCCGGTAATTAAATCGCATCCAGCTCAAGTCGCGGCTAATATATTTACTTCTCTTAATCTGGTCCGAAACCTTATTGATCAGCATGTTTTGTCTTATTAATAAAAAAGCAAAAGCGGCGTGTGCAGCCACGGCAAGTATAAATTAAGCAGAATATAAGTATAAATAAATGCTTAATGGTATGAAATGCTAATTTAAATTTTTATTCGCTTATTTCTTGTATTGCCGCAGAAAACTATCTGAACCCGCCTAATGAACAGCAGCTACTAGACAGGTAAAGGTTGCAAGGTATTTTCGTGGGATGGTTTGAAAAGGATTTGTCGAACTTCAAAGCAGGTTTCTCCTTTGTGACTTCAAATGTGGACTTTTTTTTGCTTTGCCTTCAAAGGAAGTTTCCCATCCTATTGCGGGGTAGCAATGGTTATACTTTATTTTAAACAGACAATTTGGGCAACGACGCGCTACTTTTATATAAAAGGCCAAGTGGCTTATTCAATGATGATGTTATACTTGTGTAGAAGTGCGGTGCAGCCGTTTAGCGAAAATTTTGCTTTTTCTATTCTGTTCAGTTCGGGATCGAGACTGTAATTATAGGCCGTCAGAAAATCGGCTTCTTTGAGTTGCGTTTCAAAAAAGATAGCCCTGCTTAAATCTGTATCATCAAATTTTGATTTGTTTAAAATGGCTTTTGTAAAATCAACTTCTTTCATAGAAGTATGCAGGAAAAACGTTTTCTCCATCTTCTTATTTGTGAAAGAGGAGTAATCTAATATGCAATTCTCAAACCTGACGCTGAACAGGAAATCATTGCACCCGCTAAAATCTACTCCCAATATTTTACATTCTTTAAAAACGGCATTCTTCAGACTTACACCGTTTAATTTCATCATACTTAAGTTGCAGTTATCAAAAAAGCAGTCGGAGAATCTGGTAGAAGAAAAGTCGCTGTTAGTAAAATCACATTTACTGAAAGTACAATTTTCGAATTCACGGTTTTTGATATTTTTATCCGCGTAAATTACGTTCTCAAAGGTTTTATCTTCGTGCGTTTTGGTCATTGAGTTCAATTCTTAAAGTTGTATAAGTATAAAATTAAGGGAACGTAACGGGCTATGAAAAACCATTACCTTGACTGCACCTTTACTAAATTTTATTTATTCGTAATGCTATTCAGGTAAACATCAACATACTTAAACTTATAATATTTGAAGATTTTGAATAGAAACGAAGGTCCCCGAAATATTATACTATTTTACGCAACGCTGTTCTACATAACAGCATCGCCTGTATAATTCGAAAGAGAAAGTATAAGCGAACAATTGCTATACTTTCTCTTCCTGGTTAATGCGTAAATTTTATATGTATGGCTTATGCGCGGCCGTAAAGTTCGGTCAATTCACCGAGATGTTTTGCCTGCTGTTTCCCAAACTGGCCGGGGCGCAGGCGCCATTCCCAGTTGCCGTTGCCCGTAGATGGCTTGTTCATGGTGGCTTCGGCACCTAAACCCAGCACATCCTGCACAGGTATAACCGCCAATTGCGCCACCGAGGAAAGGGCTAACCGCACCATGATTTCGTGCACATTGTCTTTCGTTACATCCTGGAAAGTATAGTTGCCAAGCAAGCGTTTGTCGGCTGCTGCGGCTTTATCAAACCAGGCGCGAACAGTGCTGTTGTCGTGTGTGCCGGTATACACAATGCTGTTACGTGTATGATTGTGCGGCTGGAAAGAGCTTTCAAAAGCCTTTTCGTTACTTTCAAAAGCAAATAGTAGCACCAGCATGCCGGGCAGATCAAACTCATGCATCAGGTCACGCACTGGCTGATCTATTTCACCTAAATCTTCGGCAATAATGGTCATCTCCGGATGGTTCTGCTGCACCAGATGCAGGATGTCGCTTCCAGGTGATTGCTTCCATTTTCCATTCATGGCGGTTTCCTCGCCGGCTGCAACTTCCCAATAGGCTGAGAACGCGCGGAAATGATCAAGGCGCAGCAGGCCAAACAGGCGCAGGTTGTGGTCAATGCGACGAACCCACCAATCATAGTTGTTTTTGGCAAGTTCTTTCCAGTCAAATACAGGTGTGCCCCATAGCTGGCCGGTTTCACTGAAAAAGTCCGGCGGCACGCCTGACAAGCCCGTTGGCTTGCCGTCTTTGTCCAGCTTAAAATAGGCAGGGTTAGACCAGACATCGGCGCTGTCGTGGCTCACGTAAAAGGGCATGTCTCCAAAGAAAGCGACATTTTTATCTTGGCAATAAACCTTTAACTGCTCCCACTGGCGATAAAACATAAACTGCAGGAACTCTTCTTTGTCTACGTCCGATGCAAGTTCTTTAGCCAGGTTCTGCATGGCTTGTTCCTGCCGCTGCTTTATCTCCTCAGGCCATTCAACCCAGCTTTTATCCTCAAAATGCTTTTTAAAAGCAACGAAAAGAACAAAATCATTCAGCCACATCTGGTGCTCTTTCCGGAAAGCTTTGTGGGCAGCCTTTAACTCTTTTTCGTCTGATGCTTTATAATTTTCGAAAGCCTTCTGAAGTATTTCTTTCTTAAAATTAATGACCTGCTCAAAATCAACGTGATCATCGTTAAAAGTCAGCTCTGTATCCAGATCTTTTTTCTGCAGCAGCTTGTCTTTCACAAGCAGTTCGGGGCTGATGAGCAGTGGGTTTCCCGCAAAAGCTGAGTGGCTGCTGTAAGGCGAGTTACCCGAACTGATTTCGGTTGGGTTGAGCGGCAGAATTTGCCAGTAACGCTGCCCTGTCTGCTGAAGCAAATCTGCAAACTCATAAGCTGCGGGTCCTAAATCGCCGATGCCGAAGCGGGATGGGAGTGAGGTGATGTGCAGCAAAAGTCCTGCACTGCGTTTCGGTATTATCATGATGCTGTTGCTGTTAAAAGTGCTACCGGAAAAGATTGAAGTATAGCTGCCACGGACAAAGTACCATCAGCCTCCTGTAGCGTAACGTTGCCAAGGGCGTGCTGCCATTGCTGCGGGGCATCAGGCGGTAAGGTAAGTACTGTATCCTTCCATACCTGATCGCCAAGCGGCAGTTCTTTCTCAGAAATAAGCTGCACCAGCAGGCGCGGTACTACTACCAGGCACCACTGGTTTTTATACCTGCGGGCAAAAGCGAAAACATGATTGCTATATGTGCCGGTTATTGATACAGGAATATAGTCACCTTCATCAAACATAATTTGCTGCTGCTTGCGCGCATGCAGGGCTTTGTAGAGCAGGTAAAGTTTTACTTTGCCGCTCTCTGGCTGCTGTAGCAATTGCTGGTGCAGCTGTGGGATATTTGTCTGCTCCTCCTGCTTTATTTCCTGCAGATATTGCTGTCTTTGTTTATAATCCACGGGGCGGCGGTTGTCCGGATCTACCAGGCTGAAATCCCATAGTTCGCAGCCCTGGTACACATCAGGCACACCCGGACAGGTAACTTTCAGTAGCACCTGGCAAAGCGAGTAAAGCCAGCCGTAATGGGCTATTTTCTGATAGAACGGGTAGAACGATTTCCAGAATTGATCATCCTCCTGCAGCAGCTTTTGCACCAAATCATTTATAGCCGCTTCATAAGGTTCGTTTGGCTCAGCCCAGTCAGTTTTTACTTTCGCTTCGCGAAGAGCTTTGGTCAGGTACTCCTGCAGGCGGTTTACCAGTGTGTCGTCAGCCTGCGTATCTTCCATGGGCAAAGCACCCAGCATCGTCTGAAACAGGAAGTATAAATCGTTGGCTGTTGGCTTCTGCGTATACTTGCGCGACAGTACATACCAATGCCGCACCTGCTTTTCCCAATCTTCGGCCAGTTCGGTGAGTACGTTCAGGCGCACACGGGCGCCCTCGCCGCGTTTGGTATCGTGGGTGGCGGTGGCATTGAGCGAGTGCGGGTAAGTGCGCTGCCTGTACTGCATGTGCGCATAAAAATCTGACGGCTCCAGATGGAAAATATCAGGGCTGTTGCCTACTTCGTTCAGCGAAATCAGACGGTTATAGTTGTAAAAGGTGGTGTCTTCTACGCCCTTTGCTGCCAGAGGCCCCGTAAACTGCTGGCTCCGCATTACAAAGTATAGCTTATCTTTCCGTCGTGCTTCCGTATCATCAGGCTCCAGGGTGAAGAGGCTGTGCAGGTGCTGCAACTGTTCTGCTACATCGGGCGCCTGCTTATGTGCCGCCGCAAAGGCTTCATCTATTACCTGCATTTCGTTGTCTGCCAGCGGCAGGCGGTTACCATAAATGCAGTAAATCGGGAACGCAGCCAGCAGCGCTGCCAGTGCCTTTCGCCATGCTTCCTGCGGCTCCAGCGGAATCAGCGCACGCTCCTGTAGCAGGCGCAACAGGTTCTGCAGCTCTCCCTGCATGTAGTTTTTGAGGATAAATGTTTTTTTATCATATACCAACTGCTCATAGTTTAGTGCCGCGTTGGGCACCAGGTGACGGTAACTGTCGGTTAGCTTTCGCCGGCCAGCGGCAGAAGTATAAAAGTTGCTGACCTGTGCCAGAAAGTCGTAGCCGCTGTTGCCTTGTATCGGCCACCGCTCCGGCAGGTGCTCTTCCCCTTCCAGAATCTTTTCTACAATTATGTATGCCTCCGGGCCTGCCAGTTGCCGTAGCCGCCTCAGGTAAGTAGTCGGGTCGAAGAGGCCATCTACGTGATCTACGCGCAGGCCCTGCACCAGCCCTTCGTCGCAAAGTTGTTTAATAAACTGATGATACTGTGTGAACACTTCCGGGTGCTCCATGCTCAGGCAAATCAGGTCGTTTACTGTAAAAAAGCGGCGGTAATTGATGGTACGTTCCGTTTCCTGCCAGTAGCAAAGAAGGTAGTGTTGTTTTGCCAGCAGTTCCTGCAACGCTTCTGCTTGCTCATTCTGATGCTTTACCACCTTTTGTAAAGCCTGATCCAGCAGGCCCTGATCTGCGGCCACACGGTACAGCTTTGTTTTATAGTTGCGCCAGGCAGCCGGATTTATACTTTCCTCCTGCTCAAACAGGTATAATTCCTTTAGCAGGGCAGGCACCAGCTCCGATACTTCCGGCGCAACGGATAGTTGCTGCGCCTGCTCCAGTAAATACCTGTAAGCGGCCACACTCACAGGGTAAGCACTATCGAAGTAATTCAGGGTAAATCCCTGTTCATCGAATTTCAGTTGCAGGTCTTTTTTTTCCAGCACCTGCTCCAGCGGCTCACCCAGGAAAGGCACCATCACCTGTCCTGTAAAATCCGGATGGTGGAAGTCAATGTCGAAGAAAGTATAGAAATGCGACTGCGGCCCTTTTTCCAAAACGTCTATGAGCCATACATTGTCGGGGTGGTAGGCCATGTGGTTGGGCACAATGTCCTGCAGCCAGCCCATGCCGCGCTGCTTCAGTTCTCCGGCAATCTGCCGCAGTTCTTCTTTAGTTCCGATTTCCGGGTTTAGCTGGTAGGGTGCCGTTACATCGTAGCCATGTTCGCTGCCGGGACGCGAACTGAAGAAAGGCGCCGAGTAAATGGTGCTGATCCCTAGATCGTGCAGGTAAGGTATAATGGCTTTTATCTGCTTAAAAGTAAAGCTATGCGATACCTGCAGGCGGTAAGTTGAGGATGGTATATAAGTCATAAGTAAAAGACACAAGTATCAAAATATTAGACATAAGACTTCTTAATCGGTTCTTAATCCGATAATCAGCATTTTATGTTTCAGGCATAATTTTAAAATGGCAGGTTATTTAGTCCCATATTTTAAAGGTTATACTTTAAGATTTAAAATATTATAGAGTTCATCAAACTTGCTGCACCATTCGGCGGCTGTTGCAACACCCAGTTTCTTTTGCTGGTTAATAACTTCATACTCATTATGCTTTATCCCGAAAGCAATGTTTTGCGCCAGCCAGTAATCAGGCTCCAGTTGTGCCTCCTCCAGTTGCGTAATCAGATCGATAAGCAACTGCATCAGTTTCAGGTTGTTCGTATGGCTACGCAGGCGCTTCATGAGCTGATCCAGTTGCTGGGTAGCAGCAAAGTTGAGCGTCTCGGTATTAAGATTTAATTTCATTCGTTCGGCCTCGGCCCGCAGCTGGCTCAACTCAGACATGTCTGGCACAGCGGCGCTAAATACCCGCTGAAGTTTGGTTTCGACGATAAACTCTACAGTTTGCTGCAGGGGCTGCGGCAGGTGCATGTTCAGGGTTTTCATCGCCATCATTAGCGGGTAATTGTTATCGTATACCTGCTGGAATCCGTTCTCGATATTCTGCATAGTTTGTGCCAGCACCTGGTTAAGTATTTTTTGCTGATCATCTTTGAAGAGGTGCCAGAAGGAGTAGCTGTGTGACTCGAAATGTTTGTCGAGCAGCATAATGGCCTCACTGGAATTGCCTTTCTCAAAAGAGCTCGTCAAATCTGCCTGCAGCTGCTGAAAGGCAGCTTCACTCATATACTCCCGTACGCCGCCAAACAACTGGTGATCGCCAAGGTGCAGCACGCCAAAGGTGATAAATATTTCCCGGCCCGTAATTTTGGACCTGATGATAGCCTGGCCCACAGCAAGCTTCTGACGGCCTATTGCCAGCATGTTGTAGTGCCTGGTGGTGGCATGGAAGCTGTACAGGTCGAAGCTTTTGGGCTGGGCGGAAAACATGGAGGAGATGGCGTAATGCGCTCCTACGCGCAACAAATCGATTATGGCCGGCTTGACAGTAGAAAAATAAGCAGCGCCTGCATCTTCGCGCGTTTTAACATTACTTTTAGCCAGTGTTAGCAGTTCTACAAATTTCTTTTCCAGATCTGTTTGGCTGAAGGGCTGTGCCAGTTGCAGTGCACGGGCCGCATAAAAGATGTCCTGCATCGTCTCGATACCGGTTATCTCATCAAAAAACCAGCCGCAACTGGTATACATGAGCAAGGTGTGGTACTGCATTTCCAGCAGCTCCATAAAGCGCACTTTTTCCTCCTCCGTCAATTCTCGAGAAGTATGGCTCCTGATAAAGTTCTCCACATTTTTCTCGGAGCGATCCATGATTATCCGAATATAGTCATTGCGGGCAGCCCAGGGATCGGCGCCAAGTTTTTGCATTTCCTGCTCGTAAAGCGGCGACAGTTCATCCCTGAGCCAGTCCAGGGCATCACGTAGCGGACCGCGCCATTCCTGGTTCCAGCCGGCATTTCCGCCGGTGCTACATCCGCAGCTGCTACGCCAGCGTTCTACGCCATGCACGCAGCTCCAGGAAGTAGCTTCTATGATTTCTGCTTCGTACTGGGGCGGAAATAACTCCAGGTACTCTGCATAAATGGTGATTTTGGCTAGTTGTTCCGCTTCGATGTGGTGCAAGGCATACGAAAGTGCCATTTCACCAAAACGGTGGTGGTGGCCGTAAGTTTCGCCGTCGGTGGCGATGTGCATCAGCTGCGGTTCCTCATTTTTCGCATCAAAAGTGGATGTCAGGCGGTTGGCCAGCCTTTCCCCGCTGTTTAGCAATCCCTCAAACGCAATGCCCTGCGATACGGGCGCATCATAAAAAAACAGTACAATTTCCTTGCCCGATGGCAGTTTGCACAAGTATGGCCGGCGCGGATCGATATTGGCTCCTTCGGCATTTTGCCAAGTTGTGTTGACTGCCTTTCTGAAGCGCCTGGCCTGATAAGGCGATAAAATTGTAAACTTAATGCCATGCTCCGCCAGCACCTCCAGCGTAGGCGTATCAGCAGCGGTTTCAGCCAGCCACATGCCTTCGGGCAGGCGGCCAAAACGTTTCCGAAAATCACAGATGCCCCAGATAACCTGCGTCTGCTTGTCGCGCTCATTGGCCAGCGGCATAATAATGTGGTTGTATACCTGGGCCAGTGCCGAGCCATGACCCGAAAAACGCCTCATACTTTCTTTGTCCGCCTCAAGGATGGCTTGGTATGTATCGGGCGTTTTTTTCTGCATCCATTCCAGCAGGGTAGGGCCGAAGTTGAAGCTCATCCAGGCATAGTTGTTCATGATATCCACGATGTTATCGTTGCCGTTCAGGATGCGAGAGGCGGAATTACGGGCGTAGCACTCATCCGTGATACGCTCGTTCCAGTCGTGGTAGGGGAGTGCAGATTCCTGCAGTTCCACCTCATTTAGCCAGGGATTTTCGCGGGGTGGCTGGTAAAAGTGCCCGTGTACACAAATGTATTTATTCATAAATAGGGTTATGCTTTGCTTTGAAGCAGCACCAGCGATGCGGGAGGGAGGTTAATGATTTGCTCCGCCTGTAGAGTCGTAAGCATGTCAGCGCCGGGGCCGCCCCAGGCTTTGTCTGAAGATGTAAGCAACCATTCCCATTCTTTCCCTTCCTGTGGCGCCAGTGTTGCCTGTTGTTCTGCTTCGCTTAGGTTGAACAGGCAGTAAAGGTACGGTTTACTGCTGAAATGGATGAGGTGCAGCACCAGATTATCGGTATCCAGCTGAACAAGCATTTTCTGTTTATCAGGTTTGGCCAGGGCAGGAGCAGTTCTGCGTAACTGAATAAGCGCCTTATAAAACTCCCGCAGCTGATTGTGCTGCTCATTATTTTTATAGCTGCGCTGCAATTTCGATTTCTCAAATGTCTTCTCGCTTTGCGGATCGGGCACTTCACCTTCCCAGGTAAATGCTTTAAATTCTTCTTTGCGCCCTTTGCGCACGGCCTCCACCAGATCTTTATCGGTATGGCTCACAAAGTATAAAAAAGGATTTTGCTCACCATACTCCTCACCCATAAAAAGCATCGGCACATAAGGCGACAACAGAACAAGCCCGGCAACAGCCTTTAGCATCTCAAACGATACCAGTTGCGTCAGGCGCTCGCCCAGCATGCGGTTGCCTATCTGGTCGTGATTTTGTGAGCATACAACAAACTGCTGCGCCGAGGTAGCAGTGGCGTCAGTGCCAACCGTTTTCTGGCGATGCTCCGAATAAAGGCCATTATACACAAACGTATGCTCCAGCGCTTTCTGCAATTGCTCAGGCTTGCCAAAGTCTTCGTAGTAACCTTCCTTCTCGCCCGTTATCAGGGTATGAATGGCATGGTGGTAGTCATCAAACCATTGCGCATCCAGTCCATATCCTCCCTTTTCAATCGGGTTTAACAGGCGCACATCACTTAAATCACTTTCGGCAATAAGCAGGTAAGTTCGGGCGGTCTGCTGTTCCAGCTCGTATGCATGCTCATGTAACTCGCGTAGGAAATGTTTAGCCCCAGTGTCATAAATGGCATGTACGGCATCCAGGCGCAAGGCATCAATGTGATAGTCGTGCAGCCACATCAGGGCGTTCTGCAGGAAGTAATTACGTACATGATCAGACTGGGCATCATCGAAGTTTAGCGCTTTTCCCCAAGGTGTGTTATACTTGTTGGTGAAGTATGGCCCGAAATCGTTGAGATAATTACCTTCAGGCCCCAGATGGTTATACACCACATCTAGCACCACCGAAATACTATGCGCATGGCAGGTATCTACCAGCTTTTTCAGTCCCTCCGGCCCGCCATAAGAATTTTGCGCGGCAAAAGGATACACCCCGTCGTAGCCCCAGTTGCGGCTGCCGGCAAACTGCGCTATGGGCATTATCTCGATAGCTGTGATGCCTAAATCCTGCAGTTCTGATAATTGCCCGATGATGGCTTCGAAAGTACCCTGCTCGGTAAAAGTGCCTACGTGAAGTTCATAAATAATGAGTTTTTCCAGCGGCAAGCCTTTCCAGTTCTGGTCAGTCCAGTTAAAATCATGCTGGCTTATTACCTCAGATGCTTTATGTACACCTTCCGGCTGAAAGCGGGAAGCAGGATCAGGTCGTTCCAGATTTTCATTTAATATAAAAGTATAGCGGGTACCCGGTTTTGCATCTTCGGCCAGGGCTGTCCAGTAACCAAAAGCCTCGCGTTGCAGTGCTATCTTTTGGTTGACGGAGCCTTGCAAAGCTACCTGCACCTGTTCTGCTTCCGGAGCCCAAACTGTAAAAACCGTTCCTTTTTCAGGTGTAAATGTTGCACCAATCTCTCTTAAAATTCCCATATTACCCTTGTTTTTAACACAGCTAGTTATAACTGACGAAAAAGAATTTTGGTTGTGGGCTTTTAGTTAAAAAGCATGTAATTTTAAACGGCTGAAAATTCTGATAACCTGGCACCATTAGCACCATGATAAATGGTGAGGCGACAGGCCGATACAAAGTGTACGTAACCTAATTGCCCCAGCACAGTACCTAAGACTTAAGCATAAACAAACTTATTACATGGAAGAACTGGAAGGAACCAAACGAATTGTCATCGAGCATGTACAACCAGAAATAAACTGTGGCAGATATCCGGCGAAGCGCGTAGTGGGGGAGGAACTGGTGGTAACAGCCGACGTATTCGGCGACGGCCATGATGAGGTGAAGGCGCAACTGCTGTATCGCCATTCAAAGAAAAAAAACTGGAACGAAGTGCCCATGCGGTTTCTGGGCAATGACCGCTGGCAGGCGGCTTTCACTCCGGACACAATGGGCCGGTTTGAATACACGGTGCAGGGCTGGGTGGATCATTTTTATACTTGGCAAAAGGGGCTGAAGAAGAAATTTGAGGCAAATCAGGATATTACGGTGGAGCTGCAAATCGGGGCGCAACTACTGGAGGAGGCCGCCGCGACGGCAAAACCAGGGCAGCAGAAGCGTCTTCGGAAATGGGCAGAGCAGCTGCGCAGCAATAACTCGCCTGCGGACGCTGTAACCTGGGCAACGGGACAGGAAGTAAGCGAACTGATGCATGCTTGCTGTGAGCGCCGTAATGTATCGACTTATAATAAAGTGTTGCAGCTGGATGTAGAGCGGCTAAAAGCTTTGTTCAGTACCTGGTACGAGTTCTTTCCCAGGTCGGCAGCACAGGAGGCAGGGCGGCATGGCACCTTTAAGGATTGCGAACGCCTGCTGCCGCGCATTGCCGAAATGGGATTCGATACAATTTACCTGCCACCCATCCATCCGATTGGCCGCGCCTTCCGAAAGGGAAAAAATAATTCAGCTACTTCGGAGCCGGGCGAACCAGGCTCTCCCTGGGCTATTGGAGCCGAAGAAGGAGGACATAAAACCATACTTCCTGAACTAGGCACCCTGGATGATTTTCGTAATTTTGTGCAGCAGGCGCGGGAGCATGGTATTGAAGTGGCGCTGGATTTTGCTATTCAATGTTCGCCCGACCATCCTTATGTAAAAGAGCATCCGCAATGGTTTAAATGGCGGCCGGACGGCACCGTGCAGTATGCCGAGAATCCACCAAAAAAATACCAGGACGTGCTGCCCGTGAATTTTGAAACGGAGGACTGGCAAAACCTGTGGCAGGAATTAAAGAGCGTTCTGCAGCACTGGATCAACCAGGGCGTTTTTATATTTCGTGTTGATAATCCGCATACAAAAGCTTTTGGTTTCTGGGAATGGGTTATTGCGGAGATACATAAAAATAATCCGCAGGTCATTTTCCTGGCAGAAGCTTTTACGCGGCCGCGCGTGATGGAGCAACTGGGAAAAATCGGTTTCACACAATCCTATACTTATTATACCTGGCGCAACACGGCGGAGGAGCTGAAGGAGTATATGCTGGAACTGACAAAAACGGAATTGCGCGACTACTTCCGCCCGAACTTCTGGCCAAACACACCCGATATTTTGCCTTACGCATTGCAGGAAGGTGGCGAGGCAGCACATATTACCCGTGTGGTGATGGCCGCAACGCTGTCGTCTAACTATGGCTTGTATGGCCCCGTGTATGAGTTTGGTATCAATACCCCGGTGCCAGGCAAGGAAGAATACTATGACTCAGAGAAGTATGAAATTGTGCACTGGGACTGGGGCAAGCTCACTAAAATCCGTGAGGTCATCACGCTCATCAACAAAATACGCAAGGTAAATCCGGCGTTGCAAACCACCTGGAACATCGCCTTCTGCGAAACCGATAATCAGGCTTTGTTAAGCTATGTAAAGTGGAGCAGCGACTATAAAAACAAAATGCTGATGGTCATTAACCTGGACCCGCACGCTACACAGGCCGGTTGGGTAAAAGTGCCGACCTGGGAGTTGCAAATGCCGCAAGACCAGCCATACCAGGTACATGACCTGCTATCGGGGCATAAGTATACCTGGGCCTCGGAATGGAACTATGTGGAGCTGCGGCCGCACGAAATGCCGGTACACGTATTCCGCATCGAAACGACCAATCCAGGCATGGGGCACGATAATTTGGACGATGCCTGGCTGCCAAACGACAATCATACTTCAAACGATTAAAGAACCCATTTGACCATCACTATGGCTGACGAAAAAGAACAGTTAGACGATAATATTCATTGGTACAAAGACGCCATTATTTACGAGCTTCATATCAAGGCTTTTAAAGATGGTAACGGCGACGGCATCGGCGACTTTAAAGGGCTGATGCAAAAACTTGATTATCTGGAGGATTTGGGCGTGACGGCCATCTGGCTGCTGCCTTTTTATCCATCACCGCTTCGCGACGACGGCTACGATATTGCAGATTACTATAATATCAACCCGTCTTATGGCGACATGCAGGACTTCAAGCTTTTTGTAAAGGAGGCACATCGCAGGGGGCTTAAAGTTATTACGGAACTGGTTATTAACCACACCTCCGATCAGCACCCATGGTTTCAGCGGGCCCGCCGCGCTAAGAAAGGCTCTAAGCACAGAGATTTTTATGTTTGGAGCGACGACCCGAACAAGTATAAAGATGTACGTATCATTTTTACGGATACAGAAAAAAGTAACTGGTCCTGGGACCCGTTGGCGGAGCAGTATTACTGGCACCGCTTTTTCTCTCACCAGCCGGATCTGAACTATGATAACCCGGAGGTGCAGAAAGAGGTATTCAAAATGCTGGACTACTGGTTTGATTTAGGTGTGGATGGCTTCCGGCTTGATGCGGTGCCTTACCTGTATGAGCGCGAAGGCACCAATGGCGAAAACCTGACTGAAACGCATGATTTCCTTAAGAAGCTGCGTACCCACGTCGATAAGAAATATTCCGGCAAGCTGCTGCTGGCTGAGGCGAACATGTGGCCTGAGGATTCTGCTGCCTATTTTGGAAACGGCGACGAGTGCCACATGAATTATCACTTCCCGATTATGCCCCGGCTGTTTATGTCGGTAAAGATGGAAGATCGTTATCCCATCATTGATATATTTGCCCAGACACCGGCTATACCCGAAACGTGCCAGTGGGCTATGTTCCTGCGCAACCACGATGAGCTTACCCTGGAGATGGTAACCGATGAGGAGCGCGATTACATGTATAAAGTATACACCAAAGATCCGCTGGCGCGCATTAATCTTGGTATACGGCACCGCCTGGCACCGCTGCTGGGCAACGACCGCAGCAAAATAGAGTTGCTTAATGTGCTGCTCTTTTCGATGCGTGGCACCCCAGTAGTATACTATGGCGATGAAATAGGCATGGGCGACAACTACTATCTGGGTGATCGCGATGGTGTACGCACCCCGATGCAGTGGAACGATAACCGTAATGCCGGCTTCTCAGAAGCTAATCCGCAGAAACTATACTTACCTGTTATTATTGACCCGGAGTACAAGTATGAGTCGATAAATGTAGACACGCAGAACCACAATGCTACCTCGCTGCTCTGGTGGATGCGCCGTATCATTAACATGCGCAAGCGCTATAAAGCTTTCGGTCGTGGAAGTATAAAATTCCTGAACCCGGTTAACTCCAAAGTGCTTGCTTTTATACGCCAGTATGAGGACGAAACCATACTTGTAATTGCCAATCTGTCGCGCTTTCCGGAGGCGGTAGAATTGGACCTGCAGGATTTTAAAGGTTATGTGCCGGTAGAAGTGTTCAGTAAAAATAAATTTCCGACGATAAAGGACGACAGCTACCTGTTTACAATAAGCGGCCATGGCTACTATTGGATGGAACTGAAATCTGTTGAAGCAGCCGGCGAAACTTATGAAGAACAGCAGCGCCCTGCCATGCAGTTGGGTAGTCTCCGCAATGGGTTGGAAGCTAAAACACTGAAAGCATTGGAAGCGCGCGTGCTGCCGGATTATATCGTGAAGCGCCGCTGGTTCGGCGGAAAGGCACGCACCATTCAGCGCATGCAGGTGGTAAACAGTATGACTTTGCCAGCAGGCGGACAAAATACTTCGCTGTTATTTGTAGAAGTTAGCTATAACGAAGGATTGTCGGAGTTGTACCAGTTGCCGGTTGCATTTGCTGCCGGTGAGCAGGAGCAGGAACTACGCACCCAATTTCCGAACAGCGTGATTGCGCGTGTGGCCGTAGATGGAAAAGATGGCATCCTGTATGATGCGCTTTATAGTGAGGATTTCCGCCAGATGCTACTGCAACTGATGGCCAAGCGTAAAAAAATTAAAGGCGAGCAGGGCGAGCTCGAAGGCTTCAGCCACCGTAATGTGGCTGGCGAAATAAAGAATGCTGCCCAGCCATTTGTTTCCAAAATTCTGAGCGCGGAGCAAAGCAACACTTCCATTATCTATGACAACAGCTTATTTTTGAAAGTATACCGCAAGCTGGACAGAACGATGAACCCGGATGTGGAAGTAGTACAGATGCTGACTGACGAACTGCACTTCCCGAACGTGCCACGCTACTTGGGCTCCATTGAGCAGCAGGAGGCGGGCAAGCAGCCGATGGTGCTGGTAATGCTGCAGGAACTGGTTCCTAACCAGGGCGATGCCTGGAGCTATATGGAAGATGCACTGAAACGTTTTTATGAACGCATACTCACGCAGAGCGAGCGCCAGTCACTGAAACCGACAGTAGGTACCCTGTCGCAGCCGCTGGCTTTTTCAGAGGTGCCGGAGGAGGTGCAGATGGAACTGGGTGGGGCCCACGTGGAGCGGGTAGAACTGTTGGGGCTTCGCACCGCAGAAATGCACCGCGCCCTGGTGTCGGTTACAGATAATCCTGACTTTACACCTGAGGCTTTTTCGTTGCATTATCAGCGTTCGCTTTTCTCCTCACTAACTTCACTGGTGCGCAGCAACTTCGACAGCCTGAAGAAGCACCTGCCCAACCTGCCAGAGCAGGTGCGGGCCGAGGCAGAAGAAGTGTTGCAGATGCGTGAGGAGATATTGACCAGGCTCAAACGCATTTTCTCCCATAAAATTGATACGCAGAAAATACGCAACCACGGCGACTACCATTTAGGGCAGGTGCTGTTTACCGGTAAGGATTTCTTTATCATTGATTTTGAAGGCGAACCAGCCCGCTCGTTCAGCGAACGCCGCCTGAAACGCTCTGCCCTGCGCGATGTAGCAGGTATGATTCGTTCCTTTCATTATGCTGCTTACAACGCACTGTTCCAGCAGGATAGCCTGCGTAAGGAGGATGTGGATTACTTAGAAGGATGGGCCGAGCAATGGTACCATTATGCCAGTGGCTTCTTTATGAACAGCTACATGGCCAAAACAAAAGGAACCGGGCTGGTGCCCGCCGCTGAAGAAGATTTTGAAATTCTGATGCAAACCTACCTGCTCGAAAAAGCTATTTATGAGCTGGGATATGAATTAAATAATCGTCCGGATTGGGTGCTCATCCCGATTAGAGGCATTAAGTATATCATGAAAAAATATAAGTAATGGCGAAGAAAAAAGAAAGCACCGCAACTGACAATATCAGTATAGATAAAGTAACACCTGACACACAAGCGTCAGCTAAAGGTGGCACGGAAGCTACGGAAAAGATCACAGCCAAACGGGGAAGGTCTAAAAAAGGAGCGGAAGAGTCGCCGGATGTTACAAATTTGCGTGAAACAGAAACTGCTGCTACCAGTCCGGCTGCGCCAGCGGGTAAGATGCCCGCTAAACGAGGCAGTAGGAAAAAAACAGACGTTCCTGTGGAAGAATCAGGCGTTTCCATACCTGTAGCAGCCATTGATGATGTAACGCAACAGGCAGGGGCAAAGCCGAAAGGCCGGAGTAAAACTACAAAACTGTCTGCTCCTCCTACACAGGAAAATAACTTACAAAATATAACCGCTGAGCAACCGCAGGAAGACAAGGCAATTTACCATAACGTCAGCCGTTTCACCGAGTTTGATGTATACCTGTTCCGGGAGGGCAAGCACTTTACTTTGTACGACCAGTTAGGTTCGCACCCCATGGAGCACGCCGGAAAGCAGGGCGTATACTTTGCTGTGTGGGCACCCAATGCCGAACAGGTATCGGTGATGGGCGACTTTAATGGCTGGAGCCGCGATAGCCACCCAATGCAGGCCCGCTCCGACGGCTCTGGTATCTGGGAAGGCTTTATTCTGGACGTGCGCGTGGGCATGCTCTATAAATACCATATTAAGTCGCGCTACAACCTTTACCACGTTGAGAAGAGCGACCCATTTGCTTTTTGCCGTGAGGTGCCGCCGCAAACTGCCTCTGCCGTGGCCGAACTAAATTATAACTGGCAGGACAACAGCTGGTTGCAACGCAGAAAAGAACTGACTGGTCAGCCGCAACCTTATAGTGTGTATGAATTGCACGTAGGTTCATGGCGCCGCAAACCAGAGGATAACAACCGCCCGCTTACCTACCGCGAGTTGGCCGAGGAACTGCCGCAGTATGTAAAAGACATGGGCTTTACGCATGTTGAGTTTATGCCGCTCATGTACCACCCGTTCAATGGCTCATGGGGCTACCAGATTACTGGTTATTTTGCCCCCGCCAGCATCTATGGTTCGCCGCAGGATTTGATGCACTTAATCGATGCATTGCACCAGCAGGGGGTGGGTGTAATCATGGACTGGGTGCCGTCGCATTTCCCTTCGGATGAACATGGCCTGGCTTATTTTGACGGCACGCACTTATATGAACACGCTGATCCGCGTAAGGGTTATCACCCCGATTGGAACAGCTACATTTTTAACTATGGCCGCAACGAGGTACGATCTTTTCTGATCAGCAATGCTTTGTTCTGGCTGGATAAATACCATATCGATAGTTTGCGTGTGGATGCGGTAGCATCCATGTTATACCTGGATTATAGCCGCAAGCATGGAGAGTGGATTCCCAACGAGCATGGTGGTCGCGAAAACCTTGAAGCCATTTCCTTTATCAAAGATTTTAACCAGGCGGTGCACCAGCGCTTCCCTGATGTACAGACTGTGGCAGAAGAATCGACGGCCTGGCCGGCGGTGACGGGCGCGGTAGAGTACGGTGGTCTCGGCTTTAACATGAAGTGGATGATGGGCTGGATGCACGACACCCTGGACTACTTTTCTAAAGACTCGCTTTACCGCAGGTACCATCAGGGTGAAATTACCTTTAGCATCATGTACGCTTTTACGGAGCACTTTATGCTGCCGCTCTCACATGATGAGGTGGTGCACGGCAAAGGTGCTCTGATACGTAAAATGCCGGGCGATGATTGGCAGAAGTTTGCCAACCTGCGTGCAATGTATGCTTACATGTATGCACATCCTGGCACTAAACTCCTGTTTATGGGGGCTGAGATGGCGCAAAGCACCGAGTGGAACCACGACAGCAGCCTAGACTGGCATCTGTTGCAGCACAGACCGCATGAGGGGGTGCAGCAGGAGGTGCGGGTACTTAACCAGATCTATAAGCAGGAGCCGGCGTTATATGCACATAGCTTTGATCAGGAGGGATTTGAGTGGCTTGATTATAATGATGCGCATAACAGCATCATTAGCTTCCTGCGAAAAGGCAATACCCCGGACGAAACGATTATGGTAGTTTGCAACTTTACTCCGGCAGTGTATGACCATTACAGGCTGGGTGTGCCGATGGCGGGGCAGTGGGAAGAAATATTCAACAGCGATGAACAGCGTTTTGGAGGAAGCAATTATAGGGGCAACCTGGAACCGCTGTTTTCAGTGCCGGAGCCATACCATGGCCGCCCTTTTTCTCTGGAGCTTAAGCTATCACCACTTTCGGTAATATACTTCAAGTTGCGGAAGTAGTTATAAAAGTATAATTTAACAGAGAAGGCAGCAGACATTATGTTTGCTGCCTTCTCTGTTTTCAGGCAGCTATTGGAGCAATATACTTAGCATTACCTGATGAGCAGCAGGTTTAAATCTATTTATACCTTAAAATTTATTTGAAATATAACTTGCTTAAACTAACTAAGGAAGTTTATACTTGTTTTATTATATTGTACTTGGTGGCTTTGATGTAATAAGAATTGCCGCTACACATAATGAAGCTACAACAACCAGAACTATAAAAGGATAACTGGTTTAGTGAAGATGTTAAAATTAGTTATCTTTTTATAGCAGAATTAAGATTAAAACAGTAAATTATGGCCGATGCTGCATTATAAGGCATGTTAAAGTGCTTTCTACCCATTACTCCTGTTAAGGCTGTACCTAACGCAGTAGCTAACAATGCTACTTAAAGTCGCTTAATATTAACCAATTATATATGTTGAACGATGGATGATTTCTTTTCGTAAAACTATAAGTAATCAATTACTCGAACTGAATCCGGTAGACGTGCCGTGAAAGGCGCACGCTGCCTTGAAATGCCTTAGTTAAAAAAATATACATGGCAAAACTTATTATTGTTTCGAACAGGCTCCCGGTTAAACTGCAAGAAAAAGATGGGACACTTACTTACAAAACAAGTGAGGGAGGGCTTGCTACGGGTTTAGGATCCATATACAAAAAAGATGACAACATCTGGATTGGATGGCCTGGCCTGGTAGTAGAAGAGGAAGAAAAGCAGAAGCGGATTACAACTGATCTGCGACAGGAAAGTATGCGGCCTATATTTCTGACCGAAACAGAAATCAAAGAATTTTATGAGGGATTCAGTAACGAAACCCTTTGGCCCACTTTTCATTATTTCAGTCAGTATGCGGTATACGACCAACAGCTCTGGGAAACGTATGTGCGCGTAAACCAAAAGTACTGTGATGAAGTGGTAAAACAAGCTGGCCCGGATGATACTATCTGGGTGCATGACTACCAGTTGCTGCTGCTGCCGTGCATGCTTAGAAGCAGGCTGCCAAACATTACTATCGGCTTTTTCCAGCACATCCCGTTCCCCTCTTACGAGATATTCCGGCTGCTCCCGTGGCGCAAGGAAATACTGGAAGGTATGTTAGGTTCTGATCTGATTGGCTTCCATACCTACGATGACATGCGTCACTTCTTGAGTGCTGTAAACAGGATTGTAGGGCTTGGCAGCATGCATGGCTGGATAAACACCAACAACCGTTCGCTTCTCGTAGACTCTTTCCCAATGGGTATCGACTATGACAAATATGCTGATACGGCTGCTCTGGAGGAAGTAAAAAAGCGCGATAAGGTTTATCGCTCTAATCTGATAGCTGAAAAAATTATACTTTCGATTGACCGTCTCGACTATTCTAAAGGAATACCGCAGCGGTTGCAGGCTTTTGAGCTATTCCTGGAGAAATACCCGGAATTCCATGAGAAGGTAACGCTTGTAATGCTGGTTGTGCCAAGCCGCGATGCCGTAGAAAAATATAAAGAACTGAAAGAGGAGATAGACGAATTTGTAGGCCGCATCAACGGTATGTATAGCCACATCAACTGGAACCCTATTCAATATTTTTACCGCTCTTTTCCGCTCGAGACGCTTTCTGCGTTTTATCGTATGGCCGATGTAGCGCTTGTAACTCCTATGCGCGATGGCATGAACCTGGTGTGCAAGGAGTATGTGGCCAGCAGGTTGGACCAGACAGGCGTATTGATACTGAGCGAGATGGCTGGTGCCTCCAAAGAGCTGTCGGAGGCGCTGCTCATCAACCCGAACGATATTAACCAGATGGTAGACGCACTGCATACAGCCCTGACAATGCCGGAAGAGGAGCAGCGGGTACACATGAGCAGTATGCAGGAAACCCTGAAACGTTACAATATTCACCATTGGGTAGAAATGTTTATGGACCGCCTGTCTTATGTAAAAATTAAGCAGAGATCTTTGGCGACCAGCTACCTGGACGATGCAACCTTTATGGAAATGAGCGATGCTTACGATTCTGCCAGCTCACGTCTGTTCTTCCTGGAGTACGATGGTGCTTTGATAGATTATAGGAACAAGCCACTAATGGTAAGGCCAGACGAAGAATTGATGTTTTTGCTGGAACAGTTGAGCAACGACCGTAAAAACCGCGTGGTAGTAATGAGCAGCCGTGAGAGAGAAAATATGCAGGATTGGCTGGGCCACCTTAACATCGATATTATAGCCGAGCATGGCGTTTGGATAAAACAGCGTGGTACGGGCTGGCAAACATTAGTTAGCCTGATGGATGACTGGAAAAAGGACATTCGCCTGATTCTGGACCTGTATGTAGATCGTACGCCCGGTTCTTTTATAGAAGAAAAACAGTATTCTTTGGTGTGGCATTACCGCAAGGTAGAAACCGGACTAGGCGAGTTAAGAGCACGGGAACTGGTAAGCCATCTTAATTTCCTGGCCTCCAACAGCAACTTACAAGTAATGGACGGGCAGATGGCCGTAGAAATAACAGCACAGGAAGTAAGCAAAGGGAAAGCCAGCAGCTTCTGGTTAAACAAGTATCCGCATAAGTTTGTAATGGCAATTGGAGATGACTGGGGCGATGAAGATATTTTTAAAGCGATGCCGCGCGAAGCTTATACTATAAAAATTGGCAATGCTTACTCTATAGCTAAATACCATCTGGATACCAGCGATGAAGCCCGCAACATACTTACCAGATTACTACAGGTACGTAGGCAGGAATCATCGGCGGGTGGCGCCTTGATGACAGGTTGATAAATAGCAAATGACAGCAAAAAAAACAAGTCCCGGTAGATTCCCTGCCGGGACTTGTTTTTTATTGGCTTTGTTTAAAAAAGTGTAGCGCTTGCTGCGCCGGCCTTGCCCTCCGGTTTAGGTCTGGCGGGGTCTTCACAGCTTTCCTCGTTAAATACCTGGTCAATTGCTTTTTCTGCATTGC
>Ga0210040_10002543_pt1 | contig 25638 bp, 26 predicted proteins | sample CryGeyCG12114_NA_FD_185462 | JGI IMG/M metagenome (GOLD analysis project Ga0210040, IMG submission 185462) | Groundwater microbial communities from aquifer - Crystal Geyser CG19_WC_8/21/14_NA (SPAdes) (version 2) | ecosystem: Environmental > Aquatic > Deep subsurface > Groundwater | place: USA... | reverse complement strand
TACTTTATTGATCATTAGAACAATCTCGGCCTCACAAAGAAGGGAATTTGTACCCACCACATCGGCGTCGCACTGGTAAAACTCGCGGTAGCGGCCCCGCTGCGGCCGGTCGGCCCGCCACACCGGCTGAATCTGGTAGCGTTTAAAAGGGAAGGTGATCTCATTCCTGTTCATCACCACAAAACGGGCGAAAGGCACTGTGAGGTCGTAGCGGAGGGCTTTTTCGGAGATTTTACGCGTCAGGTGCTTGTAGCCTTCAGCCATGTCTTTGTCGCTGGTCTTTGCCAAAAAGTCGCCGGAGTTCAGGACCTTGAAGATTAACTGGTCGCCTTCATCACCGTATTTGCCCGTCAGCACCGACAGTTGCTCCATGGCAGGGGTTTCCAGAGGCAGATAACCAAACTTCTCAAAGGTGCGTTTGATAACGCCGAATATATAATTTCGCTTGACTACGACAGCCGGGCCAAAATCGCGTGTTCCTTTCGGTATTGATGGTTTTTCTTTGCTCATGCGCTTGCAGGTTTGCCTGCGAAGTTACTAAAAGCTACCGAAAGGTGGGGAAAATAACTTTTACCGATTTTACTTCATGCGCACAAGTTTCGCTTTAGAACGCAGCTTTATCGCCACGTACAACATTATAGACTGTATAGAATATAATCTTCAGATCGAGCAAAAATGACCAGTTTTCGAGATAGAAGATATCTAATTTTACCCGGCCTCTGACCTGGTAATCTTCTGTTGTATCGCCACGGTAGCCCCGTACCTGGGAAAGCCCGGTTACACCCGGTTTAATAAAGTGGCGCACCATATATTTTTCCGCAACCAAGGCATATTCAGCATTCACTTTTAGCATATGGGGGCGCGGCCCTACCACTGACATCTGTCCCAATAAAACATTAATAAATTGTGGAAGCTCGTCAAGGCTGGTTTTCCTTAGAAAGGCACCAACAGGTGTAATTCTTGAATCTCCTCTCTTAGCAAGTTGTGAATTTGCCTCATTGTTCACATACATAGATCTAAGTTTCCAGCATAGGAACGTTTTATTGTTTATGCCTGAACGTTCCTGTCCAAAAAAAACAGGACCTCTGGAGTCAATTTTTATGATAACAGCAAGGATTGGCAATAGCCATGAAAGTATAAAAATAAATACTAAGAGAGAGAAAACGATGTCGAATGCACGTTTTAAAATTTTGTTGATTACATCGTCGAGTGGAATAGACCTTGTTACCAGAATGGGCAACATATCATAAAAGTCAATCTTCAGCTTCTGGTAGGTAAAGCTTCCTGGTTCAGGCAAAAATTTAAAGCGCACTAGGTTATTATCTGAAAATTCCACGAGCGATACTATCTGTTCCTTTTTCAGCGAAAAAGCACAGCAGTAAATCTCATTAACTTCATTTTCCAGAACATACTTCTCAACGTCTTTAATTTTACCTATAACCAAAGGTTCGCCAATGGCATAGTCATCGAAAAAACCTTCAAACCGGTAAGCATATTCTGGATGATAGTAAAAAAAATCTTTTAATTCTTTCCCTGTCTTGCCATAACCCACTATAATAACTTTTTTTGAATTATAACCCCGCCTGCGCAAGAACCTGATTATAAACGTTACGGCAACTCTCCAAAACAGCACTAACAGGGCAAGAATCAAATAATGATACAGGAGGTATACCCTTGGAAAGGAAAGGCTGCTAATGATATTAAGCGAAGCTTCGATCAGAAGAATATACAGCAGGATTACCTTTAACGCATCAAAAAGCACCAATAACCTTCGACTTACCCGGTAGTACTTGTAAGTGTTTAAGAGCAGGGAACAACTTATCCAAGCTACTAATGAATATAGCAGGAATATAACCTGGTGGGTAGACAGCAGGCCTGCAAAATTGCCATTTGCTAAATAATAAGCACCAACGGTTGAGATAGTCAGTACCGCTAAGTCACCAAGAGAATGTGTTAACTTTATATATTTATTATATAACCCTGGCATAAACTTAATTGAGAATAAAAAACTTAAAGTCCGATGCTACTCTAAAATATCTTCAACCTGCTGTTTAGCTCGAAGCTTATTCTCAATAAAAGTAGATATTTTTCTTTTAAATGTTTTTACACTGAAACGCTCAGCATTTTCACGAACGGCAAAAGGGTCGAAAGCCGTTGGCATGCTCTCAAATTTAAGAATTGCTTCAGTTAAAGAAGCAACTGATTGCTCGTTATACAGAATGCCAGTACGTCCGTCGATGACTGTTTCGCAGGCTCCGCCTTTGCCGTAGGCAATGACAGGGGTTCCGCACGCCTGCGCTTCAACGGGTGCGATGCCAAAGTCTTCTTCTGCCGCGAATACAAAAGCTTTCGCGCGCTGCAAATGGCTTTTCAATACTTCAAAAGGTTGGTAACCAAGCAGGGTTACATTTTTAGTTGCTTTCAATTTGATTTTATCAAAGTCTGGCCCTTCGCCGATTACAACTAACTTTTTGTTTAATTGAAGGCTAAATGCCTCAACAATAAGATCAATTTTTTTGTAAGGGACCAACCTCGATGCCGTTAAATAAAAGTCTTCTTTATGTGGTACAAATGTAAAACTATCTACATCAACAGGGGGATATATGACTGTTGCTTTTTTGTTATATATCTTTTTGATTCTTTTACTGATATAATTTGAGTTCGCTATAAAATAATCAACCCTGTTAGCTGTAGTAAAGTCCCACATCCTGATGTAGTGCAGTATACCTTTCGCTATAAACCCTTTAAATCCTTTTGTCAATCCTGAATCCCGCAGATACTGATGGTATAAGTCCCAGGCATAACGAATAGGGGAGTGACAGTAGCATATGTGCAATTGACTGGAGTGGGACAAAATTCCCTTTGCTACTGCGTGGCTGCTAGATAGCACTAGGTCATAGGCTGAAACATCTAATTGCTCAATAGCCGTTGGCATCAGCGCCAGGTAGTTTCTATAATGCTTTTTTGCAAAAGGGAGCTTCTGTATAAAAGTGGTTGTAACAGGCTTATAAAGGATGTGTTTCTTCAGGTGCTCAGGCATGAACTCAATTACAGAGAAAAGGTCTGCGTCCGGAAATATGCATAGAAGTTGCTCTACCACGCGCTCTGAACCTGAATAATCTACAAACCACTCATGAACAATAGCAACTTTAATTTTTCTTTCCATAAAACCCCAAAATCTATAGTCTGTTCAGGTCTTAAAAAAACAATAGCATACAGTAATCATGCTACTTCTTTCAAAACAACTCTCCGACTTACATAACTCACATTATAACTGATCTAATACATTTTAATTTAAATGGATTCTCAACCTTCTGAAATCGTTTTCTTATTTAATTTTCCAAATGTGTTGAAAGCAAAGACAGAATTAAAAAATGCATAAAATAAAACGCCCCCCTGTCTGGATAGATAATCCTCTGTTATGCAACAGATGGCAAAGAGTATAAGAAAGCTTAAGTAAAAATAGTTATTTTGATTCAGGCTAATTCCCACTGGTATGAACAGGCAGAGAATAAAAATACCAAGACCTACAACGCCATTCCGAAGCATTTCCTCCAGATACTCATTATGGGCATTTTGTTGACCTTCATATATCCATGGATTTAGGTTCTTATAACACAAGTTTAGCTGTTCTTGCGCATTGCCAATTCCTAGTCCTGCTATCCAATTTTGATCCTGCTCAAGTACTTTAACACTACAGCCCCAGTTTATATACCTTATGTTGATGCTTGACACTAAGTGAATATTGTACTCCTGGTATGAGAAATCTTCAAAATTTATGATTTTATCATAAATAACTCTTACTGAATTGTTTGTCCTTATAACCATGTATGCTGTTAACAATGCACAAAGGCCAAGGGCAAGGGTCACATATAGATTTATTTTTTTTGCGATCAGAACAGCTAACAAGACAACAACTAAAGCAGCAAGTGCTAAAACAGTCATTTTTGCATATAAAACGTAGATAAACCAAAGAAAATACAACAATGCTAAAAGCAAGAAGCCTCTGACAATTGTAGAAGGGAACACTGTAAACAAGTGGAATAAACCTATGACTGCAAAGGCACTGAATAGTCCAAAGTATGGCCTGTGAATCAGAACAAGCCTTACTAGATTCGTCAGGTCAACCCGGTCAAGTACAATTGTAAGTCCCTCTCGAAATGTAAATATGGACGCAACGAACAAGCTGCAAATAAAGCAGATAACTAGATAGTTAACTTGCTTTTTTGTTATAGCTGCCGAGGTACCGATGATGAGTGGCAGCAAGAAGAGAGCGAGTTTACGGGTCAAAAGGTTAGTCGCGTCACTTAAATGATAAGTTCTAAGCAAGCTCACCAAATTAATCAGGAATAATGCTGTAAAAAGCCAAATTAATTTATTGGTTTTGAATCTGAAGAATTTCAGTTCATAGTCCCCTGAAATCAACCACCAGAATGTTAACAGGATGATACTAAAGCTGGCGAGCTTTACTGAAGAAGCTTCAACTGTAGGTATAAGCAGAGCTATTAACAGCAACAGAATAAAGTATATCTTATCCGTATATACCTTGATTTGACTTCTCATCACTTATTGTAGTTGTATGATTCTGTGTAGTTCACCTGCCGCTTTTTCCCAGTTGTACTCCTTTGCCAGCGCCTCGCCTTTAGAGATTAATGTTTGTCTCAGAGGAAAATTAGTTAACACCTCACTGATAGCATGTACTATTTGATTTGGATCATTCGCGTGTATATAATAACAGGCGTCTTGACAGACTTCAGGCATACTTGCTGCATCTGAGACAATAGTCGGGCAGCCAGCTGCCATGGCCTCTAAAGGAGGTAAACCGAAACCCTCATATAGTGATGGGAAAACAAATACCTTTGCATAGGCATATATCACAGGCAAGTGTTCATTTTCGACAAACCCAGTGAAAATTACCCGCTGAGTGAGGTGTAAATCTTCAATCAATTTTTTGAGGGTAGTGTCACCAGTGATGAACCCTTCCTTTTTGCCCACTATAACCAACTTAAGGTCGGCAAACGTTGCACTGCATAGCTTGCTCAGGGCAATCACTAAATTTTGAAGGTTTTTGTGAGGCTTTACGTTACCTACAAATAAGATATAAGCTGGCGGGAGGTTGTACTTTGCTTTAACCTCTTCGACTAGCCAAGCATGGTGAGACTGCCTGTACAACTGATGGTCAACACCTAAGCTGATCTTATGTAATTCTTTACTTCCGACATGCAAATACTTAATTATCTCGGAGCGTGAAAACTCGGATATTGTAATGATTTTATCGGAGAAGTTAAGGGCTGACTGTAGCAGGAACTTAGCATACATTTTATGAATCCTGCTAATATGAGTTGCTGCTAAGTGAAAAACATCGTGAATGATGACTATCCTTTGTTTCGCTTTAACAGGTAGAACTGGAACATTGAAATGAGGCGAGAGAAAGAAGTCGCATGACGGTACCAGCAGGGGCAACAACAGCTGCTCGGCAACACTGTATATTGGCTTCCTGAATTTGATGATTTCCAAATTGGCAGCCCATGCGTATTTGCTTAACTCTGCGGGATCACCTAATAAAGTTATTTGGTAAGAGTTTTTCAGATAGGGAATCAGGTTCTGAATATCTGTTCCGATTCCGGAAGCTTTTATCAATCTAGCATCTACCACTAGTGTCTTAGGAGATAATTCCATTTTAGCTATCGTTCATCATGGGGGGTAGCCAGGGCTAAACCCACAAAAAACCAAATATATAAAAAATGGAGCTGCACACCTAACAGACAAATGAGCACAAATGCTTTGATCGCCTCTGCCGATATGAAAGAAACTTTCGAATATTTGGTGTAAATGGAATAAAGTATCAATACAAAGCAGAAAAAACCGAAGAGACCGTTTTCAACTAGCAGGGTAGCGAAAATACCCAACCCAGGAGCATCCCATTCTTTCACGGCTGGCAACATTCCTAAGTAGTCGGGGCTATTTCTTACCAAAGCATAATTCCCAAGTCCGATGCCAAAGAGGGGATTGTCAACCACCATATTAGGAGTAATGAAGACCGCGGCTATTCTTCCCATCACAAAGTTGTTGTCACCTCGTCTTTGGGCTACTATTTCACTGAAGTGATTGATGGAGTAGATATAATTAGCAATCACCTGTGTAAATATCAGGTAAAAAAGCGGTACTAAAGCTGCTAAAATAACATACCTAAACCAACTGGCGCTCCTGAAGCGTTTGTATATAATGTAAAAATGCCATGCTAAAACAGCTACCATACCGGCTTTAGACTGTGCACAAAATATAACCAGCAGAAAAACAATTCTGTACAGCCACTTTCGATCCTGAACAAAGAATGTTAAGATGTAGATGGCGCTATAGAACAACCCAAAGGGACCACCCTCTACGTAGTACCCCCGCAGCCGTGGAGTTGGATTGGCATAGGGAGTGGTGTCATATGTAATACTAGATGCCGCTAATGAGAAAATGTTCATGTAGGTTAGCAGGAAGACAATCAGGAACAGGATAGAAAGGACTAAATTCGCGTTCAAAACCTTCCTTAGCACCCGGTCTGCCGTAACACCTTTGCTGTAGTAGTAACTAAAAGTCTTATACACCAACATGGCAAAAGCTAGGCAAGCTACTAGCTCTATAAACCTGGAGATACTGATAAGATAAGGTTGCTTAAGGAGTGTTAGCCCATTGATATCTAAGAAGAAATCCCTGTTTAAGTTCAGCAGAAATGTGAGGATAAGAAAGCTAAGGAAGAGGCAGGTAAAATATATGAGGTATCTGTTTACACTTCTTAAACTTATAAGAAGAAATGGAATGGTGAGCAGAGAAACAAACTCATTTAATTTGATGCCTACGATCTTTGTCTCTGTAAAATGAAAGCATATTATACAGTATATAACAAATAACCATAGCCCAACATGGGGCAAAACCAGTTTAGATGAACTTTTCAACCCTTACTCCTCAAAGAAGATTTTATAGCCTTAAGCAAGAGCGGGATTCGGCTGAACTGCTTCCTCCTGATCCTGTTTACCGCTACAAATATCAAACTTATATACACAGGAAGCAGGTACTTTCTATAATATTTATGTGTGATGAGAAGCCTGTTGCGAACACTGTAGAAATCTGACAATTCGCTTTTATTATTCTTGTCTTTCGAAGCTCCACCTATAGATGCACCTTCTTTGTGGTACACTACGGCATCCAGACATACATCAATCTTATAACCCCTTTCCCCTCCTCGCTTTACCCAGTCTATTTCTTCAAAGTACAGGAAATAATCTTCAGACATCAGACCGACATCATGAATGAACTTGGCAGAGACAAACATAGATGCCCCGACGATATAATCATCGCGCTGTATTTGCAGGCACTTAAACGTGTTTGAAGATTTTTGTTTTAAGCCAATATGGTCGGTGCTGGCAAAAAAAGGCCTATACCTGCCTAAGACAGCTTGAACTAACGTGGGATCATGAAAATAGAGTAGTTTTGCGCCGACAATCCCCAACTTAATGTTAGCCTGCTTCGCCCGTTCAGAATGCTCTACCAATTTATTGAGGGTATCTTTGGCTACAACTGTATCATTGTTCAGCAACCATATGTATTCTGCCTGATGCGCGAGTGCCAGCCTGATCCCGATGTTGTTACCACCAGCAAAACCAAGATTAGCTTTAGATGCAATCAAGAGCAGTTTACTATCAAAATCCGCTTTAGATATGGCTTTACCGCTATTCGAAAGAGCAAATGGTATAGGTTTCGCTACAGGAAGAGACTCAATGGAGGTTTTATCATAAAAAAGGGCATCAGGAGGGGATATCGCGTCAACGCCAGTTGCCCAGTTCTGCAGATGAAGGATGGAGCCATCCTGTGAATCGTTATCAACAACAAGAACTTTAAAATTGCTGTAAGCCATTTTGAAAAGGCTTTCCAAACATTCGACAGTATCGCGCCAGCTTCTATAGTTTACCAGTACAATATAAACTTCTACAGGCTTTAACATCATCCGTTGTACAACTGGTGGTGAAGAATACCCTTTAAGGTTTAAAATTACGCTCTTAAGAGTATATTCAACGCTTTCTTATAAGTACTGCCATAAAAAGCATGCTTCCATATAACGTATTTCTTTTTAAACACGCTCTGATTTTTCAAACTAATAAAAGCCTCTAAGATGGCCTTGTTCTCTGAGTAACCAAGAAGTTGATCGCTATACCTATTATAGAACGACTTCGCCTGCTCTATCTCTGGAAGTAACAGTGAAAATCTGTTTTGCTTCAGCTTAGTGTAACCGCTTGCTATTTTCTTCAATATATTCTTCTTCTGCGCGCCCACCACATTCTGGCTGTGCTGCCGGTAAAGTACAGTTGGTTCGCGAAGGTAGCCAACGCTTCCAAAACAAGAGGCGACAAGCAGCAACCACACATCGTGCATTAAAGCCTCAGCAGGCATCGGTACAGCTAAGTTAACGGTTGTTCTGTTCATTAGCAATGTGCAGCCTGTGAGTACGTTCTCCACCAGTACCCTGTTGAGTTGTGTGTTTTTCGGGTTGAGCTTCATAAAGCCCCAGTAGGACATGTGCATTATGTTCAGTTTGGCATCAACCACAGTAAGGTCTGTAAATACCACGACAGGTTGATTCTTTACAGCTTCTTTTTCAATCTTTTGAAGGAGTTGAAGACTTAGCTCTAATTTATCTGGTAGCCAAACATCATCCTGGTCCGCTAACGCTATATAACTTCCGTTGGCATAGGCAATAGCACTTTCAAAGTTTTTGACTACCCCTTGTTTTGTCGCATTTACATAATACCTAAGCCCGTGACGTTTCTCATATTCTTGCAGAATCTCTACTGTAGCGTCTGTTGACTTATCATCACAGACAATGACTTCTATCTTGAAATAGGTTTGGTTATAAATGGAATCAAGTTGTGCCGCTAAATATTGTGCCCCATTATATGTCGCAATTACAACTGAAATGAGAGGTTTATCTTCCATAAATTTTCACAATTTCAACAGGAGAGGGGGAGAAATTAAAGCGGCAACTACTAAGATAGAATGGTAAAGCGGAATCCCACTCCATATTACAAGATGGGTATAATAGAACTTGGCTGCTGATTGTTCAATGATACTTCCCAAACTTATTCCGCTTAAAGTCAATATACCCTTCAAGAATGCTTTTTATCTTCTTTAGCTTATTTTTTTCAAATAAGATAAGCTTAGTGATTTCAATGAAGTTTTTATTTTTTTCAGATTGATAGAAGTCAGGACATACGTTTTTATATTCCTTTAAAATAGCTAACCGATTCCGTGTAATATAGTACCTTCTGATGTAGTTGTGGTTGCTGGTACAGAGCCTTCTCCCAAAAAAGCTATGGCAGCTTGCGCTTCCAAGTTGGTGCTCCAGTTTTACCTGGTTGCTTATCAATACTTTATATCCTTTCAGATTTAGCCTAAGGCAGTAGTCTATGTCCACAAAGTCGATGAAGAGCTCTTCGCGAAAAGGGCCTACATCTGAAAAGGCCACTAAGTTAAGCAGATTACCAGACGTAATAGTTGTTAACGCCTCTTCTACGGCATTTCCATTACTTGCCGACGGAATAGGATCGTCTATGTATTGAGGGGCAATGATACCAACCATAGTATGCTTTACCTTACTTGTTACTTTGAGCAGGTTTTCTACCATTCCTGCACTCGCGCTGCTGTCTTGGTCCATTGTCAGAATCCATTCGAAGCCCTCTTGAATTGCTCTTGTCGCAGCTTCGTTCAAAGCTTTGGCAATGCCTAAGTTCTCGTTAAAAGGGATGTATTCAGCGTTAGGAAGTCTACGGCTGATTTCATCAATTATTTCTTTAGCAGCATGCTCTGTATTATCAATCACATATAGCTTCTCCACAGACGCATAGTACGTCTGTATATTATCTACTACTACAGGTTCCGGATTGTATAGAACAACTACTCCCGCAACGTTCTTAGTCATCAGCAAAGTAGCGCCTTATGAAAAAATCTCTTTTATTTCTTTTTCAAAGATTTGTTCCCCTTGCATCACCTGTTCCCGATATAAATTAAAATCCTGTGACAATGCATCATAATTAGTAAAACAATCTTTGATCAGAGAAATAATATCACCACGTGACGAAACTACATTCTCAAATTTATACTTGTCTGGAATAGGTACATCCTCATAAAAGTTTGCCGAACCTGCACGACCTGTTATGATACAGCATCCATTTAAAACGGCTTCGCGCGGAAACCTGTCTTTCCCGGGATGAGTGCCAAAATCAACGTATACTTTACTGACGCTTAAGGTGGTTTTCACCTCCGTAACAGTCATGTTTTCAAGAGGAACCCATTTGAGCTCAGGACTTGCCTTCATTAACAGTTGCGTATTTTCTATTCCTTTCCTTGGGTTGTATAACACCTGGTTAAGCTTTTTCTGCTTGGTCAGATTATTAAAATAAGAGCTGTTCAGGTAATCGGATAAGAAATAAATATTCTTCAAGCCTTTTGACTTCAATACTTCATAAGCATACCGCGACTGAGCAAAGTGGAAGTATTTGTCAGCATTCTGATCATCGAAACTAAAAGATCTTTTTTTTGTAATGATCCTTTTAATTGTTTTTAGCTTAGAGAGTTCACGCTCATTGTCGATAATGGTGTGGTAGTTGTCAATGCTTAACCACCAAATAGCTTTCCGGATTTTTCTGTAGGGGCTAAGCAAGTCTGTAGAGACTTCTGGCACAATAAACAGGTGCTCACTTTCGTCAACTATGCTCGTAACATATGTAGGCCTGTACTCGAGGAAACGATCTGCCACGGGCGCTTTAACACCGCCAGGGAAGTAGTACATCTGAGCATTTAAGCCTAATGCACGAAGCTTGTAGAAAAGCTGATGGGCAGCTTCCGGACCTCCTGTGACTTGCTGCGCGGGACACGCAATATATATGATAGATTTATCCGTTAGCTGAACTGACATTGTAATCCTTTATTTTGCTTTAATTCCTCTGGTCTTAGATAATGCTGATCCGACTACCTGATGCATGTCATAGTACTTGTATTCAGCTAGCCTTCCCCCAAATATTATCTTAGAACAGCCTTTAGCCTTGCTTTCATATTTTTTGTATATGGCATTATTCTTTTCATCATTGATAGGATAATACGGCACCTTCTCCCTACTGTAGGAATCAGGGTATTCCCACGTCACTACCGTATTCTTTTGCCTGCCAAAATTGAAGTGTTTATGTTCCAGAACCCGGGTATAGGGAGTGTCTATATCTGTATAGTTAAAAACTGCATTACCCTGAAAGTTGCCTTCCAGAATCTTGTTTTCAAAACGCAAAGATCTGTATTCCAACTCACCGTATTCATACCCAAAGAACTCATCTATTTTACCTGTATAAACAAGCGTTTTAGCTAAACCGTCGAAGTAATGTTTGTCGGAGAAATAATCAGCATTAAGCTTTACTTCTATACCTTCCAACAGATTTTCTATAAGGTGAGTGTAACCATTTGTCGGAATTCCTTGATATATATCCTCAAAGTAGTTCTCTTCATAATTTAGACGGATTGGTAAACGCTTAATAATGAAAGACGGCAAATCTTTAGGATGCTTTTGCCATTGCTTATAAGTATAGCCTTTTATAAACGTCTCATATAACTCCGGGCCTACCTGTGACAAAATCCATTCTTCTAGATTTGCCGGATTGGCAATAGGTACTCTAACCTCATTCAGTTTGGCCTCTGCCTCCTGTGGAGTCTTGACACCATATATCTGGTAAAGCGTCATGAGGTTAATAGGGAAGGAGTAGATCTTGCCCTTGTAATTAACTTTGGGCTTATTGATGTAATGATTGAAGGTGGCATAGCGGTTTACATAGTCCCAAATTTTCTTGTCACTCGTATGGAAAATGTGAGCCCCATATTTATGGACATCAATACCTTCAATTTTTTCAGTATAAATATTGCCCCCACTATGTGTTCGCTGGTCAATAACTAAACATGTATACCCTGCATCTGTCATTTCACGAGCAAATACAGCCCCATACAAACCAGCACCTACTATCAAATAATCGTACATGCAAAAATTTAATGATTACTTTCCCTTAGTCTAAACCCTTTTTTATACAAGAGTACAAAGAAACTTATTGTAATAAAAATCTCTGTAGCCACCCATGCAATAGCTGTTCCACTTTCTGCAAGCACAGGGACAAGTATAAAGTTTAAAGCCACTGAACTAACAGCTCCAATGGTTGTGATGATTAGGAATGCTTTGTCCATCTTTAGGTTTAAAATACCTTGTGTTCCGAATATATTGTTCAACCCAATTATAAACGGCAGAAATGCTAATATTCTTAAACTCGAAGCAGCCTCTTCAAACTGGTCTCCATAAATTAGACTTACTATATTTTGAGAGAAAATAAGTACTGCAGCAGATAAAAGAAGAGTTGCACCACCTACTATGAATGTTGCTTTTCTGATAGCGGCCATTCCGTTTTCGAAAGATGCATTGAGTTTTTTACCGATAAATGGAAAGAGGGTTAAGCCAACCGGGAACATGATTGCTGATACAAAAATAAGTATCAACTTACTAGAGGCAGCATAGTATCCTACCCTTGTGTCACTCTCCATAAAACCAAGTACAATCAGGTTTGTAGTAGTATACAGGTTAACTGCGACAGTGGAAGCGAAGATCGGCATTCCTTCTTTCAGGGAAATAAATATTGTCTTAAGCTTCGCAAGATGTGGCTTTAGGTCGAATATTTTAATAGCCCAATAAAATGAAATTAAGCCAACTACTATTTGTCCTGCGGCCGTACTAATTGGGATGTAGAGGTAATCTGAATCATTCTTCACTAAAAGGAAGATAAGTGCAGTAAAGATAATTCTGATAGTAAAACTAAATATGGCTATATAGCTTAGCTTTTCCATTCCCTGATATAGCCAATTTGGCATTAATACAAGCCCTATGTTTACTAAAAAAGTAAACAGATATAAATTAGAATGCTCAGAAAACTTTGGGATAATGTAAATCAGTGGTATAAATATTACTGCACTGAAAAGCAGTAAAATAGTTTTAGCTAAGATCGTACTGCTGAAAACCAAAGATATTCTTTTTGATTCTTCCCGATGAGCGGCAATTTCCCGCGTAGCGGTATAATCAAACCCATACCCGATAAATAAGGTTGTATAACCTATAAAGGCTTGGGCATAAGAAATAAGTCCGAAGTTTTCAATAGATAATGTGCGCGCAATATAAGGTACAGTAACTAAGGGCAATAGATAGTTCGCCCCCTGCAAAAGAGCCATATATACAAAGTTCTTAATTAGAACTCTTTCTGTGTCACGGAATGATAGCGCCTTTAGTTTATTAGTTACAGTGGAGTATAACACCAGTTGTTTTTGCAAAGCAGTAATACCAAACTAAATTCTTTAGCGTCATATAGAGGCTAAGCTAGGTGGCTTTTAATAATTAAATACTCACAAAGGTACTGTTAATTCATAAAAGATGCTCTACTGCCTTACTGAGATTTATTTAATTGGCCACAGACTTTTAGGTTAAGTTTACTGGCAGTTGTAAGAGGGTGGCTCATGGGGACTACTAACCGGTTAACCGCTGTAACAGCAGCATAAATTAGGACCGCCTCAACAGGAAAAACTAAAGTAAATCTATAGAACCATGACATGCTATTAGAGTACTATAAGTTTACTTTTCAACACTTTTGCTTTCGAAAGCAACTGAAGGTTGTATAACCCTCGGGAGAGCTTTCTTGAGGACCTTAACGTTACTTATAATAACCCTTCCATATCTGCTATAGCTGAGCGCTCTATAATCGTCTTACCAGTTATATCTGTAAAAATAAGTTTTACCTGGTCGCCGGGTGGAAGTGTATTCATATAAATATTTATGCTTTTACCATTAGTAGGATTAGGTAAGACAATAAGAGATTGAGATGCACAAGGGACAACTCTGCGAACATCTTCTTGAGGCGGGCATTCTCCTCCTCCAACTCCTTCATCTGCTTTAGCTCCTTTACTTCTAAGCCGCCGTAGCGCAGGCGACACTTGTAGAAGGCGGCTGTGGAAAGGCACAGCTCCCAGCTTAATTACTGGGCATTGCGGCCATTCTCAAGTTCTTTGATGGCCTTGATGATCTGTAATACTGAGAAGTTTGTCTTTTTCATTCCATTTAAAGTCAAAGATTTTTTCAACTTTTAAGTGGCCAGCTTTCAAGGAATTCTACAATGTAGCTTATTCTGAAATCATTTTAAAGACTGTTACTCCACAAGATTTATATTACCTTCATTTGAAATACACATTATGTATTCATTAAGATTAGCTTAATTCTTACATTTGGGCTTAAATCATTTTAGCATATGAAAATCAGCTTCGTCATTCTTACCTGGAACCGCTATAAATTTCTGGAGAAATGTCTTCAGGAATTGACTAAAAGTATTGATGATAAAACAAGTTGTGAAGTTATCGTGATGGATAATGGATCTACTGATGACACTGCTAATGTGCTGAAGCTATATGAAGACAGTGAACTTGTAAAGGTAATCAGAAGGAATTCTAACCATGGACTAAACGCTTACAAGAAACTTTTCAAGGCAGCAACTGGAGAATATGTTGTAATAGTTGATGATGATGTCTTAGCGTTTCCAAAGGGTATAGACAGTGTTTTCTTGGATTATATGACTACTTTCCCGGATTATGGATTTTTAGCTCTCAATGTGGTTCAAAATGAATTCACAAATGGTGCAAAGCCTGGGCCGGAGTCTTATGTAGAAGAGGCTCGGAATAATAAGGTCATTGAGAGAGGCCCAACGGGTGGATGGTGCGCCTGCTTTAGAAAGAAAGATTATAACAAAATAAGTCTTAGATTCTTCTTTACCAACCTAAATATGAAGCGCAGTGAAGATGGTCTTATCGCTAAACTATTCTATAAAAAGTTAGGCTTAAAGTCTGGGTTGATCCAAGAAGCTTATTGCTTTCATGCATGCGGACCATATTATGCAAAAGAATATGGGCACTTAGAGCGTGAAATAGAAAAGTATGCAAAGTCAGGGTTGAAGGATTTTGTTGGGGTATATAAGCAGTATAAGTAATGAAGAACCAGTGTTAAAGTATATAGCACTGGTTACTGCTATTTTCAATGGATAAGCTGATTTATTTTATCTACAGTTGCCTAATCTCAAACCTGTAGATAATGCAGAAGGCGCTTTTATAGGTAGCTTCTGCATTATTTCTTTCTTCCTACAATAACATAGTCTACCCCAACTTCTGTGAATAATGTTTCTATGTTGAAAAAAGCAAATATTTCACGAAGAAGATCCTTATTGAATACATGATGGTGCAAGCCTCTGTTTTCCAAGTTACGAAGCGATCTTTCTCTGAATTGCTCAGGCGTGCCAGCTGGTAAATCCATAGAAAGATCATGCAATTCCATGATCTCATCAAAATGTGTCATGTCATTTTCCCCTACGTTATTTTTATAATCATCCAGAAGGTGTTCAAACTTTGTGAAGGGACGATTATGGTCGAAGTTATAAGCTTTGTTGGGTAAAGCTAGAAGGAGAATTCCTTCATTTTTCACCACCCTAAGCCACTCCTCTACAGCTTGCAACGGGTTTGCAATGTGCTCCAAACAATTAGATGAAATTAAAAAGTCATAGGATTCATTTTCTATGATATTTAGATTGGTAGCCTCAGAAATAAATTGATTACCAACTTTCTTTTTGTGATACTGGTACGTCTTTCCCGCTGATAAGCTTTTCTCCCACAGCGTTTTAGTTGAGAAGTTACAACCATCAAGTTCGCAGATCACCGTATAAAGTGGAATAGAGCCGCTATCTGCAAACATGCTGCTAGGCCCCCCGATTTCAATCCCCTTCTTGTCTTTGAACAAGGGCTTTACCGCATTGTATTTTGGTATTTTTTTAGCAGTTATAAGATCATAGGCTTCTTTTATAAAATAGAAGTTACCTTCTTCATGTAAAAGGGCTTTGATTGTAGATTTAAGCTTCATTGGCAGAATTCCTGATTTTATTCACTTCAAAAACGATTACAATATTCAAACTTATTGCGACTATATGAAATTTAATTAACTCAAGTTGCGAGTTACTCGATGATTTGGTTTAGGGTATAGGCGAAGATAAACAATATGAGCTTGAGGATAAATCCTTGCGGAGTGACAGCATGAATCCTCTTTGGGAACAGTCCAGTGATGCCGCTGAAGGTGGTCTCGATGCGCTTGCGGTAGTGGTCCTTTAAAAGGCCATGTGCGGCTCTTATGCCCTTTTGCTGTTGCTCTTGCGGCAGGCGCGCAGCTCCACCCCCTCGCACTCCCTGAGCAGGTCTTCCACCTCATAGCAGGTGTAGCCTGCGTCGGCATAGAGGCAACTGCCCTGTGGCAGGTCCAGGGGCATGGCCTTCAGGGCGGTCACGTCCACAAAGGAACCGGCGTGGATGTAGAAAGCCACCGGCAGGCCCTGTTCAGTGGCAATGAGCTGTACCCTGAAGCCGTAGAAGCAGCGGCGCTTGCTCACGCACCTGCCCCGGTAGCCCTCGCCCCTGAGCGGGCGATGCGAATGTTGTCGCAAACAGCCACCGGAAAAGAGTCTATCAGGTAGCGCGAGGAGGTGTTGAGGTCTTTGATCGTGCCGGCCAGGGCAAGGAAGAGAGCCACCAGCTGTTCCTGTAACCCATGCAGGCGGCGGATGAAGCAGCCGGATTTGTCAATTATGCGCACACCGTGGTGCTGCCGCATATAGCAGCAGGCCGAGCGGAGGTTGCCGTGAAAGTAGCGGGCTGCCAGAAGCGCCGTGGTCAAGAGCTCGGCGTTTGAGAGCTTGCAGTGAGCGTCATCTTTTCTGCCGATGGCAAGAAAGAAGTCGTCGATAAAGCAGTATATGGCTATGGTCTGTTCTGTCATGGCTTTTGCTGTTTTGGTTGTGTGGTAACTCTAAAACGGGCAAAGGCCAATGGCAGAACAGATCTTTGTTTCTCGCAACTTGAGTTATATAAGTTATTTTAAGTTTGCTTTTCTTAAGTTAATACAATTTCCTTTTCCGCTGCATCTAAAGCTATTAAGTATACCACTTACTGCTGAACATTATGGTTTTGTAGAATGATAGATCATCATAAGTGGTTGTCTGATATAGCACCTTAAGCTCATGAATATACATCATAATAAATTTAGCCTCAGACTATTTCTTTCGTTAAAATTTTTATGCAATATTTAAAAGTATTTATCTTTGCTGAAATTTTTATAAATGTATAATAAACTTAAGCAAGACAAGGAGGAGAGGGTTTCTTATCAGAATGATGAGTTAGATCTTCAATATGTGTTTGAGAAGATTGGCGCGGGCTTTCAATCTATCTTCCGTAAGATAAGCTTGGTTGTGCAGGCTGCCCGCAGAAGGGCTCTGCTAATCTTCCTGTTTGTGCTGCTGGGCACGGGCATTGGTTATATATGTTTCAAGTTCATCAAACCCTACTTTACCTCGTCCATGACCCTTGTCCTCTCTGATATCAGAAATGAGTTTGTTGAAAATCATTTGACAAACTTATCGGACATGATCAGAGAGGGTAATATTATAGCAGTAGCTCAACAATTGGATATTAAGCCTGAGGCTGCAAAGGGAATTAAAGAAATGAAGTTTGTAAATTTAGATCAGGATAGAATCGCTGAGGACAGTGTGTTAACAGGATCCCCGTTCTATATTCAACTATCTGTATATAATACCGCTTTATTTGAAACGATGGAGCCGGCAATTACAGATTATCTTGAAAACAACCGTTACTTTTCTAAGCAGAAGCGTATTCGACAAAGAGAGATTGAAAGCCTGATTGCTAAACTCAAGGATCAGATTGAATCCATCGACAGTGTTAAGGCCACTGTAGTATCCCCAAGAGGACCAGTGAATGGCTTTGTCTATGGACAACCTATTGACCCCACTAACTTGTACAGGGAAAGTATGGCTTTATACCAGCAGCAGGTTGAACTGGAGGCTGAGCTGGATCAGTTGGATAATATTCAGGTGGTAAATGGTTTCACACCGCGTTACCGGCCAACCGGTCCGAACCTGCTTAAATTTCTTGTGATTGGCGGTTTCATCTCTTTCATCATTGGACTTATAGTTGCCCTTGTGTTAGAGAACAGAAAGCGGAAAAACATAACTTATTAACACCAGCAATACGAACTGCAGGTAATAACGAAACAGCCGCTGCCTTATTCAGGAGCGGCTGTTTCGTTTTCAGGTATATATATAGTTCTTACTCCTCTTTCCTCGTCACCCAGCTTAGGTTGTAAAGGTCCTTGCGGCGGTCTTTCAGGTTACGGACGCTACCGGCGGCATTCAGGTCCTTGAGCAGATCCAGGTCCAGGTCGGCTATCAGCGTCATCTCCGTGTTTGGCGTGGCTTCGGCAACAACGGCATCGTGCGGGAAAGCGAAGTCGGAAGGGGAGAAGACGGCTGATTGCGAGTACTGAATGTCCATGTTCTCTACCTTTGGCAGGTTACCCACGCTACCGGTAATGGCCACATAGCACTCGTTCTCAATCGCACGGGCCTGGGAGCAGAGACGCACCCGCAGGTAAGCGTTCTTGGTATCTGTCCAGAAGGGCACGAACAGGATTTTCATGTCCATGTCTGACAGCATGCGGGCCAGCTCCGGGAACTCCACGTCGTAGCAGATCAGGATACCGATCTTCCCAATGTCCGTATCGAATATCTTCAGCTTGTGGCCTCCACGCATACCCCAGTAGTGCGACTCGTCCGGCGTAACGTGCAGCTTATACTGTGCATCATAAGTGCCATCGCGGCGGCAGAGGTAGCTCACATTGTATAGCTTGTTGTCGTAGTACTCAGGCATGCTGCCCGCAATGATATTGATATTATACGACAAGGCCAGGTGGATTATGCGTTCCCGGATCTCTTCTGTATACTCGGCCATGCTTCGTATTGCCTCCGAAGGTGACTCCTCGTTCGTCAAAGCCATTAGCGGCGCATTGAAGAACTCCGGAAATACAACGATGTCTGATTTGTAAGAACTTACCGTATCCACAAAGAATTCTACCTGCTGCATAAAATCTTCCAGATCCTTGACAGCGCGCATCTGCCACTGCACGATTCCAATGCGCACTACCGTTTTACGCCCGCCGATAATCTCCTCTTTCTCCTCATAATACACGTTAATCCACTCTAGAAGTGTGGCGTAGGAGCGCGATTCCTTGTCGTCTGGCAGGTAATTCTTCAGAATCTTACGCACATGAAAGCCATTGCTCAACTGGAAGGAGAGAACCGGGTCAGACAATTCCTTGTTCCGAACCATCTCTATATACTTCGCTGGCGTCAGCTTATCGGCGTAATCTTTATATCCTGGTATACGGCCCCCGGCAATGATGCCGCGCAGGTTAAGGTTCTCGCAAATTTCTTTGCGGGCATCATATAAACGGCGTCCTAAACGCAGGTTCCTGTACTCGGGATGAACAAATACGTCAATGCCATATAATGTAGCGCCATCGGGGTCGTGTGACTTGAACGTGCCGTTATCTATGATCTGCTCATAGGTGTGTTTATCTCCGTACTTGTCGTAGTTAATGATGAGGCTGAGCGCTGCCGCTACAACGGTGCCATTATCTTCTATACAAATCTGCCCCTCCGGAAACTGCTTTAACAGGTTTGAAAATTCCTTGCGGGTCCAGGCACCGTCTATATTACGGTACACCAGGTTCATAATCTCTTTGACTTCTTTGTAATCCTTCAGCTCCAACTGGCGGAGCAGCAATCTATGTTCAAAATTAGACTCGATTTTTTCGCTCATGTGGGGTTATGTCTCTTTTACTTGATGTGCGTATATACGTGCAGCAAGTGTCGTTTTGATATAATGTAAAAGAAGCACAGCATAATGCTATCGTTCTGTTTACAAAATTAACAAAAAAAGCGCAGCTTTAAGCTGCGCTTGTAAACCTGAAGCTTAGTTAGTTTTGCCTCACAGCCTGATCTCAGGTATCTCCCCTTCAATAAGCAGCGCGCCAGCTGTGGCAGCTTTAATTTCATCGACAGAAACACCCGGAGCACGTTCAAGAAGCCTGAATCCTTTGTCTGTTACCTCCAGCACGGCTAAATCAGTCACTATTTTTTTTACGCACCGCACACCAGTAATCGGAAGCGTACACGCGTGAAGCAGTTTGGAGGAGCCATCGCGGGCCGTATGCTGCATGGCTACGATGATGTTTTTAGCTGAAGCCACCAGGTCCATGGCACCGCCCATGCCTTTTACCATTTTTCCCGGTATTTTCCAGTTAGCGATATCACCGTTTTCGGAAACCTCCATAGCACCCAAAATCGTCAGGTCAACGTGCTCCCCCCGTATCATGGCAAAACTATCCGCTGAGCTGAAGATGGCGGACCCGGGTAAGGTAGTGATGGTTTGTTTGCCCGCGTTGATCATGTCGGCGTCTACCAACTCTTCCGTGGGGAATGGGCCCATGCCCAGCAGCCCGTTCTCCGACTGCAGCACAACCTCTAGGCCCTCGGGTAAATAATTTGCCACCAGCGTCGGAATGCCGATGCCCAGGTTTACGTACATGCCTCCCTTTACCTCCTGCGCGATGCGCTTCGCTATTTCGTGTTTATCTAATGCCATTGTTTTCGTTGGTTGTGTTAAGCAGTTCTGACGGTGCGTTGCTCTATTCGCTTTTCATACTTTTCGCCTTGGAAAATGCGCTTTACGAAGATGCCCGGCGTGTGAACCATGTTCGGATCGAGCTCGCCTGCCGGCACGAGTTCCTCCACCTCAGCCACTGTGATGTTACCGGCTGTTGCCATCATCGGGTTAAAGTTACGGGCGGTGCCTTTGTAGATGAGGTTTCCGGCTGTATCGCCTTTCCAGGCTTTTACAAAAGAGAAATCAGCTTTCAGCCAGCTCTCCATCAGGTACATCTTCCCGTTAAACTCTCTCGTCTCCTTGCCTTCGCCTACCTCAGTACCAAAGCCGGCTGGGGTGAAAAAGGCGGGTATGCCAGCGCCTCCGGCCCGGATACGCTCTGCCAGCGTACCCTGCGGAATCAATTCTACCTCTAACTCACCGGTAAGCAACTGTCGCTCAAACTCCGCGTTTTCGCCCACATAGCTGGAGATCATCTTTTTGACCTGACGCTTTTGTAGCAGCAGGCCAATGCCAAAGTCATCCACACCGGCATTATTGGATACGCAGGTTAGATCCTTTACACCAATCCGGAGAAGCTCTTGGATAGCATTTTCCGGTATGCCGCAGAGGCCAAAGCCGCCTAACATCAAGGTCATGCCATTCTGGACACCCAGTAGTGCCTCCTGCGCGTTTTTGACTGTTTTATTTATCATAGTTTATGTGCAGTGGTTGTAATTAGTAAGTTATATATAATAAGATCCATATCGAAATGCCATCACCTGTTTTTGCTCCAGCTCACCAAAAACCAAGTAACCTAAGAAATATAAAGCTGCTGCAGCGGCATAAAAAAAGCAGCTGATTGGCAGCTGCTTTTCATGTTTTCAATAACAATATTCAAGGGAGGTCGTCTACAGCAGGCCAAGGGCTTGTTTTGTTGCCTCCTTGTCCTTTGCCAATTGCTCCTTTAAAGCCTCCAGTCCATCAAATTTTTGCTCCGGGCGTAGCAGTTTTATAAACTCAACCGTTACTGTCTGTCCATATATAGCACGGTCAAAATGGAGGATATGCACTTCAATCGTACGTTGCTTGCCGTCTACAGTGGGGCGTACGCCTATATTCATCATGCCACCGTGCTTTTCCTGCGCGTGATGCACCCACACGGCATAAACGCCGTGCCCCGGAACAAGCTTATGGTTTACCGGCAGCGCCAGGTTAGCTGTCGGGTAACCAATGGTGCGCCCCAGTTTATTTCCTTCCACCACTACGGAAGTGAGGGTGTAGGGGCGGCCTAAGTAGCGATTTGCAGTTTCAATATCGCCGCTTTCTAAAGCTTTGCGGATTTTCGTGGAGCTAACGGCAATATCATCTACATCCTGGCGCGGAATTTCCTCTACCTCAAACCCGTATTGCGCCGAGCGTGCTTTCAGGTTTTCAAAGCTTCCCTCGCGGTTTTTGCCGAAGCGGTGGTCGTAGCCTATTACCAGTACCTTGGTACTGATGGCGCGCACGATCACGTCAGTGATAAAGCTGCGCGAGCTGGTGCGGGAGAACCCCTTCGTGAAGGGTATGATCAGCAGGTAATCGATCCCGAAGCTGCGGAGCTGCTCAATACGCTCCTCTATGGTTGACAGGAGCTGAAGATCGTTATCTTCCGGGAAGAGCACCAGGCGCGGATGCGGCCAGTAAGTGATGACAACACTTTGGCCGTTGCTTTGGCGCGCGCGCTGCTTTACCCGCTTCAGTATTTTCTGGTGGCCGATGTGTACCCCGTCAAAGGTGCCGCTGGTGACAACGGCAAAGCTAAGCTGCGGGAAATCGTTTATGTCACGAATTACTTTCATTCGCAGCTTCTAATTGCCTTCTTCTGATTTCTTGGATATCCTCAATCGTCAGCGCGTTTTCTAAGCGGTAATCGCCGATGCGTGTGCGCACCAAAGAGGAGAGGTGGGCGCCGCAGCCTAACGCCTCGCCTAAATCATGTGCCAGGCTGCGTATATACGTGCCTTTGGTGCAAATTACGCGGAAATACACTTCTGCGCCTTCAATGGCTGTTATATCGAAGGCCTTAATGGTGATGGTGCGGGGCTTCAACTCAGCAGATTTGCCTTTACGGGCCAGGTCATAGGCGCGCTTGCCGTCTACCATCACCGCTGAGTATATAGGCGGCACCTGCTCCATTGTTCCTTCAAAGGTGCTGGCGGCCGCTGTAATGGCTTCTGGGGTAATGTGGCTGATGTCCCGGGTTTCTGTTACCGCTGTTTCGCGGTCATAGGAAGGGGTTTCCTCACCTAACCGGATCGTGCCGGTATATTCTTTCTCCTGCCCCTGAATCTCATCGATGCGTTTGGTGAATTTACCTGTACAGAGGATAAGCAGCCCCGAGGCAAGGGGATCGAGTGTGCCGGCGTGGCCCACCTTCTTCACGCGAATGGTGTTGCGCACTTTCTTCACCACGTCAAACGAGGTCCAGTCCAGCGGCTTGTTTATTAGTAGTATTTCACCAGCGGCAAAATCGTATTCCATGGTTATACTTTTAGGTCAACCCCCATCGCGAGCAGTGCCAGCAGCACTATGCCCAGCGCAATGCGGTAGTAGCCAAACATTTTAAAGCCGTACTTGGTCAGGAAGCTGATGAAGAATTGTATCGCGAGCATGGCTATGATAAAGGCGACAAAGTTCCCGATCAGCAGCAGCTTGACATCGTTTGGCTGTATAACGTCAAAACTGTTCTCAATTTTTACGAGGTCGAACTTAATGAGGTCGGATATTTCCAGCTGCAGCAGGTCGGTGATGAACTTATATACGCCGGCGGCAAGCATGGTAGGCACGGCGAGGAAGAAGGAGAACTCTGCGGCTGCTTTCCTGTTTATGCCCTGCGTCATGCCGCCGATAATAGAGGCGGCTGAACGCGATACACCCGGAATCATGGCAATACACTGGAAAAACCCGATTACAAGCGCGTTCTTGTGGGATACCTTCTCCTTGTCCGCATTTCGGAACCACTCGTCCACGTACAGCAGCACGACACCGCCCAGCACGAGCATAACTGCCGTGATGGCCACGCTCTCCAGCATCTCATCCACGATGTCGTTCAGGGCGAAGCCGATGACTGCAGCAGGGATAAACGCCAGCAGCAGCTTTTTATAAAAATCAAAGCTCTGCAGAAAACGCCGCCAGTAGAGCACAACCACAGACAGTATAGCCCCGAACTGAATGTTAACCTCAAATATTTTTGTAATCGGAAGCTCGTTAATGCCCATCAGGCTAGAGGCGATAATCATATGGCCGGTAGACGAAACCGGTAAGAACTCAGTAAGGCCCTCCACAATGGCTAAAATAATAGCCTGTATTACACTCATTTATTCCTGCGTTTTGTCCTTAGCCAGAATGGCAAAAAGTTCTATCACAAAGCCAGCCAGCACAACCAGTGGCCCGAGCGTAATGCCCAGAAAGCCCAAACCGTACTGCTGGTTGTCCAGCGTCATGATAATAAAACCAACGGCCAGCACCACAATGCCCACCAGCATCAGGATATAGTTCTTTCTGCCGAAGGCAAGCGGTGATTTATTTTCTTCCATGTTAATAAAGTTCGTCAAGTGAGAGGCGAAGGTATTTGCGAATGGCTCTGTAAGAACTCAGGAAACCAATGATCAACCCGATCACGACCAGTGCGCCCATCAGGATATACGTCTGCTCCTCATCGCGCAGCAGCTGCAGCTCTGTTACCTCATGGTACGCATACTGCATCAGGATAAAGAGCAACGCAGAGGCAATAATGCCGCTGACAACCCCCTGCCAGGCGGCGCGGTTCAGGAACGGGCGCTGGATAAAGAACGAGGTGGCCCCCACCAACTGCATGCTCCGGATAAGGAAGCGCTGGGAATAGAGCGCCAGTTTAATGGTATTGTTGATGAGGATAATCACAACCAGTACCAGGATGGCGGCAAACGCGAGCAGCACCATGCTGATCTTCTGTATATTACTGTTGATTGACTCGATCAGGCTCTCCACGTACTGCACCTCATATACGCCATCGATCTCTTCCAGGTCAAGCTTAATGCGCTTAAGCTCCGGTGAACCTGAATGGTCGGCATCGATGCGGAGCACGTAGGCGTCGCGCAGGGGGTTATCGCCCAAAAAAGCAGTGAAGTCTTCACCGGTTTCATCTAAAAACGCTTTCGCTCCCTCTTCCTTTGATATAAAGCGCACCTGCGCGGTATTGTCCTGGTAGGCGATGTACTCTTTAGCGGCAAAGGTCTTCTGCAGGCGCACCAGTTGCACCTCGGTCAGGTTACGGTCCAGGTATACCTGCATCTCTATGCTTTCCTTCACTTTGTCCGATAGTTTACCGGCATGAATAAGCAGCAAACCAAACAAACCAATCACGAACAGGGCCAGCGAAATGCTGAACACCACCATCGTGTGCGGGTAATTCCCCAGCTTTTTCTTTTTTACGTGCCTAACCTTTGTCGCCATACCTGAAGCCTTCTGCCGCAAAATTAGAAATATATTTTATATATAATGGTATAACGGCTCACTGAAACCATTGCGCCTTAAAACTAAACTGAACACATGCGAGGCTATAGCTCCAGCCTCGGATCTGAGTCGAGGATAATACGGTCGCGCTCCAGTTCGCGCTCGCGCAGCCGCCGCAGCCGCCTATTGCTGACAAACAGCTCCCGGAACGAATCGAAACGCTTTGTGTGCAGCACACTAATGCTCTGGCTTCTTTGGATGCGACCGGTGTATATATCCGGTGTGGTGCTGTACTGAAGCCTGGCGCGCAATTCGCCGGTTTGTGATATAAAGTAGTCGAGCGTCCAGTCGCCTATATAGGAGGCGCCACTGCTGGAAGCATCATCTGACGTACCCCCAAAGCCTGTCTCGTTCGTCAGGCGCAGCCGCCCGTTAAAAAAGGAGTAGCTGAGCCGCAGTTGCAGCGATGCCAGCTGCTGCTGCCCAATGCCATCCAGGCCGATGTCGATCTCCAGGTTGCTGTCGATG
>Ga0210040_10002542_pt1 | contig 25642 bp, 8 predicted proteins | sample CryGeyCG12114_NA_FD_185462 | JGI IMG/M metagenome (GOLD analysis project Ga0210040, IMG submission 185462) | Groundwater microbial communities from aquifer - Crystal Geyser CG19_WC_8/21/14_NA (SPAdes) (version 2) | ecosystem: Environmental > Aquatic > Deep subsurface > Groundwater | place: USA... | reverse complement strand
AAAAAAGTGTTTAAACAAGCAAAAACGTATATAATCAAGGTATATGAAATGAGTTAACCATAGTTTGTGTGAAAAATGCTTGACCACCCATTACAAACAGCCCGCTTTAATAGTCCATATTGGTTGTTCCGTGCAATAGTGTCCATTGTTCCCTTTAATTTGTGTGTATGACGTGGAGCTTCCCTTCAGAAATTCTTTTCATGAAGTAATAATCATCATAGAACTAACTAGACTAACTAACTACTAATGCCTTTGGTCCGCATCTATTACAACCTATTAAACACAGAAGGTGTTAGTTAGATATTTTCACCCCGGTGGCATTCCCATTCAATAATGGAGCTCATAAATTCAATCATTATGTTTTTGGCGCCTGGCTTTCTCAACAATAGCACATGTCTACATTTTTCAAAATTTCACCTCCTTCTTATATCCACCATGCACATTCTTCAACGGAAATCAAATCCGGGAAATTGCTCTAAAAGTCAAACTCATCCATATACACGAACATTATATTATCCAACGCAACTTAATATATTCAATTAGTAAACTGTTTCAGCTACAAATTATCCATTACATAATTACAAATATCCCATTGCTTGTGATACTTGTGAATGCCATCCCCATATTATGTTGAAAGCCAAAGATTTTTGAAATCGAAAAAGTTCGCCCGGTAGTAGTCAGTAATAGAAAGTTTTTAAAACATCAATGCTTAGCTTTTGGCAGCTTTTAGTTATTGTTTTAAACTCAAGCTGCTAACTAAAAATTAGTTAGTTAGTTGGTTATAGTTAGTTTCTAAATAACTATACATGTAAGTTTTACGATGTCTCCATGCATAAATATTTTCCCTATCTCACTCCATTTATGACCCTGCTCTAATTTTAAAAGTGCACGTTTCACTTTATATGGCTTTGTGTACATGGATGATCTCATATTGCAAATATTCCATGTTAGTTAGTGAGTTAGTATTATGCAATTATTTCCAATGCAACTCATTTAAACTACATGTTCACCATTTACATAAATGCTCTATTTTTATATCCTTCCAGAGGTGGGAACTTTTTCCAACGGAATTCTTTTGCGATGGAAGTCTAAATTGTGTTCCTATGTTGTATTTAGCCATTGAAACTTGTTTTTTTTCAGCTATTGATCGATTTTCCCCCCAATATTTTGTAAGTCTTCATAATCATAGTTTTTGCAATCGCATAAATAGAACATAGAAGAAACTGATAAACTTATTAAAACGGGACCAGCCCACAGGAGGAGTTGAAGCCAAAGGAACGTAAAAATTATATCGGAGCAAAAAATGCCTTAGTCTGCTCACATGCAATCTCCACCTACTAACTATATTACTCGCATGTAATATTTCTTCTCACGGCTCATTGCATGACAAAACAAGTAACAATGCAGTCCACCCGTTTCTTGCTTGTGTAGTACAATGCAAGGTATATTATACACGTATTAGGCTATTAAACTGATTTCACTGGCTTTTATGATTCCCTCTGTATGATTTATGTGTGCAAATCGTAATCTGTGTGACTGTAAGTACGCTAATTTAGATGTATGGAGCTTATGCTAGTTATAGTTTAGTTAGTTACTACTTCATGTTGTAAACTGAACCATTTAAGAATAAAGGGTTATTAAAATACGGAAGGGTATATTTTTTAGGGTTACTTCACCATATGAAATAATAGTGGGCCTTTTCCATTGCTCTGCTCACATACCAAACGCTAATACAAACTGAAATGAAACTTAATTTCTTATTTCAATTGTGCTATCGGGATTGGAATGTGCATGGATAAAAAATGCATAGGATGCAAAAAATTTTACAATGTTATCTTGTCATATGATTTTTTAAGGTAATAATGAGGCAAAAAGTCTCCAAAATGTGCCAACTAAAAACAAATGCATGCATACTAAATCATTGGCCTTAATTTATCGTGCAAACTCTATCATCTCCCAAAGTAGACTATAAACATCCTGTGCACATCTAATAAAGGCAAATTTTCTCAAAACTTAAGTAGCCAAAATGTACAGATTGTATTAACTAACTAACTAATATACTCCAAATGCACCTTAAAAATACGAATCTCCTCTCAAATCAACCATACTAAAACTGCATCCCCATTTTTTTGCATTACATACGACATGCACTAACTAACTAACTAACTAATCCTGGAAATGTAACTCTACAAACTTACTGCATGTCCATACAAATGAGCTTGTACCTAGTAGTGCTAACTAACTAACTAACTATGGGAAAAGCTCTACATTAGTACAACATATAGGTTCATATTAAAAGCCGGTCCTATGTTGCATATCCTTTGAAGTCTTTTTTTCTCAGCTCCTACCTCACCTATGCTTTTTCAACGGACCCGACACAAAAGGGAAAAGGTACTTACCAACTAACTAACTTACTTACTACTTATACAACATGATGATGATGATGGGTACAAGTTTTTCCCAAAGACGAAACGTCTCATTGACTTGATCACTTTGGCCGAAAACACACACACATAGTCTGTACTATTTACCTGTGCTCTGTGTGCGCGCAAAAAAAAATACATACGTCAAACGGAAGTGATTTGTGTACTTTGTCATTTTGCAAATCAAATGTTAGTTAACATGTCTGTTTCCTTTTAACTTAGTTAGTTTGGAACACCCTTGAAGAATGCTAAAAAAGGAATAGGCATTGATTTGTACACAGCTCTGCAGATTACAAATTGTAAGTATAAGCTCATAGGGAAAAGAAAATTTTGGACATTTTTTTCCAGATATAGTTAGTTACCATTACTTGACTTTGATTTTCTCTTTGCAGTTACAAGGAGAGAAAAAAATGAAGGATTTTTGTGTGGAAAATACTACTAGAACTGCTACTATATCATCATTTAGCTACTGTGTGAAAACATGTTGTAGCTTTAGTTTCCCTAGGAAATCGAAATGCCCGTTTTATGCAAGGTAGTAGTTAGTTAGGGGCTCTGTGACTCCATTTAGTTTGTGATTTGGTTTTTGGGAATAGTTTACAAGAAGAATTAAGACTGAAACAAAATATCAAGATGACTCCGACTGTATCCGTTTTATTGGTCATCATTGGATTCGCTTTGGTGATTCTAGTGGGATCTATGGTTCCACAATCTTCTGCTAAAATCCCCAAAGGAAAAGGCCGTGGTCGTGGCAGCAAGTGGTGGTGAGTTGAATTATTTTTTGATTTTTAGTTAAAATTGCGAATTACCACATTCTGAGTTCGAAATTGCACATTGGGGTAAAAAATATTAGTGAAAATTGCATAATTGTTAGTTGCTCTTTCATCGAATATGAAATAAGCAAATTAAAAGATTATATATATGCAGGAAATCATAAAGATTTTATGAAGCATTTTAAATTCAATATTTGATGGTTATTTTGTTTGCATTAGTACATCTGTAAGTATAAGCAAGTAACTAACTGACAATAATGAATAAAAATTGAAATATCAGTGCAGCAAGCTATAGAGTGAAAGCGGAGCTATTTAGGGAGCTATAATCCCAAAACTGTATCTTTTTTCATGGGAATAAAATGCGGCTGTTTTTATTCTTATTATTCCACTGTTTATATTATTATTAGGAGTAGCGTGTGTTCGCTCCCAACAATGGGCACACAAATAAGAGATTACGAGCTTTGTACAAGCCACAGCCTTTTGTTTCCATTCATATAGTATGTGTGTATATGTTTTTCACAATTCAAACATCCCTAAAAGCAAGCATACAACTTGGGCGATTTTTTTCAACCCTGTATGAATAAAAATTTGTTACTTATTCAAAAACCATAGAGCGGAAGATAACCTGAATGAAAGTTCATACTTTGTATAGTTTGTATTATATACTTTATAACGTTTATTTGTAACTCTTTACCTTGACATCCGATATCACAAAATTCAATGAAAAGCACAGCAAGCTTCATATCGTATGTATTGGTTAAAACATTAATAATTTTTAGCCATTTTAACTATTTTTGTATTTATGGTTCTTTTTTGCCATAAATATGCAGGCTATTCAGACATAGCAAAAAATGCAGGAGTTCCTTACGCAAATTTTGAATTATTCTTCAAAAATGCATGAAATTTGGGTAAAAGTGAGAATTTCATTTGGACTGATAGATTTGCGAATAAAATCCGACCTATGACTTTTAGTTACCTAATACATGTGCTAAATAGGGAGCGGAAAAAGTCCTACAGGTAATAATAATAATGCAGACAAGGTTACGTTTTTCTGCTCATGTAATGAGAGGTATTAGTAACGAAACGAAACCAACTAATAACTAACTAACTATTTACTACTATATAAACTGACTGAATGGAGTAGAGCGTGTATTGTCAATGGCTTATGGTGACACAAAAGACTCTTTTTAAGGGGTGACGAAAGTTAGGGACATTTCCATTACCAAATCTCTCTTTTTTCCCTTGTGCACATGTTTTTTCCACTAATGGCGCACATCACACACACTATAGTACATTTGGGTTAAGTGAAAAGCAGGCATTTGCCATTTTAATTTACTGCTTAGCTCCAAAAGCTTTGAAAACCAACAAATAATCCATACTCAAACAACAAATGACACTTTCAACACTCTTTTTCATAAAACATTCTACTTCCAAAGAGAATTCACAATGAAATACTTATGTAACATGTCAAGCTAATTCACAGTTGTAGGGCAAAAAAATCTGTGCACGTTTTACCCACTTTTATATTTTTACTAGATTTTTTCGTGTGAAAACACAGTTTTGGCTCATTTATGGTATGATTTTCGAAAATATTTAGATTGCTCCCAATTAGACATTTTATAAACAGCATTGTACAGCCTTATGCCCTAAATTTAACGTAAATCCTGAATCTTTTCGCTTCATCCCGTATACTTATATGGATTAGTGAAGAAAACTCTTAAATCTCGTATGTTTAGTCACTTAACTAGTTATTACACACTAAAAGTCCTATACTGTGCTCCAGTATGTAAAAAAAGTGAATGGACATGATCATAATTTGTACAAAAGTGTTGTAAACTGTGGCGACACATGTTCTTAGCCAAAGAATACACATGTCTTTTGACTTTTATATGAGAGAACAAAACTCGCACTTTTCACAATGAAATGAAAGCCAGGTAGAATGGATAGTCCATCAGTCTAACTGTGAATGAAGACAACTTGGTGAGCATCAATGGACAATGCATGGACAATAGAAGACGATCATTTCCCTTGGCACCAATCATTAACACCAGTGGTGTATCTCACACATAACAGTTTCCACAAATTTACTAGACTGTAAAAGGCTAAGCCCTTTCCGCCCATTCACAGCACATCACTAATGTATTCACATTAGGTTCTTTCCTCCGGTTTCGAATCATTTAACACCCTGGGATGAAAATCACACCACTAAATGCTGCCTAGTAAATACAAAATACTGTAAAATAGATAGGATAACCAACTATATTCATTTAATATGCATTTTCTGTGGTAAAACATAATTTTACGCAAAAAAACGATTTTTCTTTCGACTCCCAGTTTCAATTTTGTTGATGTTATAGATGGAAACTTTGCAATGTCACTATGCATTCTCTAACAGATTGAAATATAATATGTAAGTGTTTTGGACAGCTTACTTGAACTCACACTCAGTCAGTAAATTGTTCACACTGTATTAAAATCTGAGGGAAAACATATTTTGCGGATTAAGTGAATGTTTTGAAACATGGGATTTTGAAAAACACGCTAACGGAACAATAGTCAAGCTCTTTGGATAAATAATATAATGCTAGGGATTAACTAACTAACTAACTAACTAGAGTAGTTGAAAAGATGCGCTCGTTCAGATGCGTTCGTTTTGGGTTGGTTCCTGCTCCTGCTGGCTGACATTGGGAAATGAAATCGAGAGGTTTGAGAAAATCATAATACATGTACATAGTCCAAGTCCATTGTTGAAAGGATGGAGACCACACTTAAGTCTTTTTTCATTCTCAAATGATTGACTACTTGGGTCATTTTTGACATCAATACCACTTAGAATGTCCTTACCTGGGACTTTTGTAGGTTTATGCTATACAGAGTTTTGTAAGCAAGCTATTGTGTCAACGTGTTTTCACTGCGGAAATACAGAAATCTAATTTTTCGTGTCTTTCCAAAAACTTGTAAATAGCTTTGCAAATTCTTCAAACTTACTTTTTATTCTGACTTCCTTTTTGCAATTTAAAATATAATTTTTTTCTAAAAATTACATTTTGAGGATTTTCACATTCATCTTCAAAAATTTGGATTACAAAGCAAGTAATTTAGCTTGTTTTAACTAATTGATATTGAAGATTCAGAAATTTGCGGTGACCCTTAGCTGGTTAGTTAGTTAGTTAGTCAGTATGCAATGTCACAAGCAACACTAATGTATCAAGCTGTGTCAATTTCTCATGCGTGTGGGTACTTATTATTATTATTATTATGTGTCCAATAGGGAAAAGTGGTTGATTGTCATGTACACTCATGCATAGATGACAACTTGATCCTTTGTTTGGTCCATTAGTTTCGATCATGACTAGCCCCGTTGGTTTTCAGTCAAACTTAGTTAGTTAGTTCCCTGTTTTCACATTTTACGTTTCACCCAAACCACAATTTTATACACAATATATTTCTTAACTTATTTTAGCACGTTTTAAAATCATGGGCTGTTTGAAACTAATGGGATAAACACATCAACTAACTAACTAACTAGTGACTGTCCAAAAAATTAATAAAATTGCTCTGATTAGAATAAGGAACTTTTGGTATGCACACATAATATAATAAATGTTTCAACAAGTTGAACCTACCACGAAGAAGAGCTCTTATCTATAAGGATCGTATCAATCTTTTTGGTTTCTACAAATAATGCCTAGTTAGGAATTCTCAGTTAGTTAGTTAGTTAGTTAGTTCCTATGTATATCCAAAGTCCAGTAAGTAATGTTAGTATAACCAACCTACTGGTCAAGTCAGTGTCGTTAAAACTTACAAGACTTGCATGGAATTTTAATTGTTGCAATCAACAAAAGTAAAAGTACACACACACACACGTCTTGAGAATATTTAAAAGTTGACAAATCATGTTTTATTCTGGTCCGGCTATATGCTCTACAGATTTTTGGCAAAAGATCACAAGAAAATATTTTGATGCAAGTTTGTCAACAGTGATATGATATTAAATTTTGTACAACTTAAGATGGGCCCAGCAAGTATATGTCAAGTTAAGGGAAATTATTATGATCATGATTATGATCACACTGTGTGAGCCGCCACAGAAAACCTGATTTTTACATGTTCATAATATTTGGTGTGGAGGTCGGAATTTCATTTTTTAGCCAAAATTGCATGTAAAGACAGTTCTTTTAGTGTTTTGTTTGCCATTATGAATATTAACCAAAATATTAGCGGGCAGACAGAGCAAGACATGAGCATTTTCTGTGCTTGCTTTAGAAACCTTTTACTGTGATTTGAAATAGTGAGTTTAGAATTCCATAAATGAATCCGACTTTAGTATGCTGGAATGTATGATGATATGCTTATGAGATGAGTTGTAATGAGTGTGGAGATGACATGCGCCTGACAATGGTCAATGATTTGTGTGCCATGATAGAGATCATATAAAGATTGACCACCTTGGAGTGAGCAACATATTTATTATATTTTGCGTGTAATCTCCGGGCCTGTCTTTTATACAGTCTATACTCAAAATATTGTTCCCACAAATGTCAATGCCACTTCCCAGTTGACATTTAAGTTTCATATAGTTTGGACAAGCTGACTTAATTGCACAACATTATGGGAGCCCCGCAAATTATTCTTTGGGTAGTTCGTTCTGTCAACTTTGTCACAGAGATCGGTTTTTATACTGTTTTACTAACTACAACTTCTGCCCATTTAAATCAAAGTTATTGTATTTGCTAATTTAACAAACAAATAGGAATTAAAAATAGTTTGCTAGACAAAATCTGTATTTTAAATGAATATTGCGGCACTACTGATTGACCTTTTTGTAAAGATTATGGGCTACAAACCATTATTGATGAAAAAACTACAATTTTCTTATTTTACTCTAAAAAACGTCAGTTTGTCCTCAAGTTTGCTATAGTAAGCAGAAAAGATCGTTACTATTCTTTCACAATCCCTTGCATTTTCAGTTTCATTTGAATCTCCATTTCATATTCTGATGTCTGTAGACTATGGCAGGTGTTCAAACTAAACTCTGAAAACATAGTGTGTGTGTGTGCACTATGGCCACTCATAATGTGTCTACTTTGCATAAAATGAGTTTTTGTGTGTTCCAGGGGGATCGCTAAACTAGGAGAGCCCAATAATTTGATAGTGAACACAATCCGTGGTGGTGGGATCCGTGGAAATTACTTAGAACCTGAAGTTGCCGCCGTATTAAGGAAGAAACAACAGCGACTAGTGCTGGAAAATCCAGGTGTACTCGAAGCCATAGCTAAAGGTGCGAAACAAGCTGTGGATGAGTGCAAACATCAGTTTAGAAATCGACGATGGAATTGCACTACCAAAGACTACTGGAGGGGCAAGAATCTTTTCGGCAAGATTGTTGGAAAAGGTAAGAAAATAGATTCTTCCTTTTCCATAAAACTACCTCCCTGTAAAAAAATACAGCTTTCCACAAAAAATCGATACTTTACTCATAAAAATCATACAAAATGCAGAAAAATGAGATCATAAGGGAGTGCAAAAAGTTATTCACATCCTACTTTTAGTAACCAAAACCAAACTCCTATATGCATTCCCATTTAGCAGCATTTAGCACCTTCTAACTCCCATGGTTAGTTAGTTAGTTAGTTAGTACACATAGTATTTGATCCCTTTGTAAACTATAGACTCTTATTTTTTCTGGTACTTATGACTGTTTGTAAATGATGATCTGCTCCGCTTGCATATATCATCATAATACTTCACATATTCTAGTTCTAATCCTGCATGTGAATCCTCCTCTTCCTATTATTTCCAGTCTGACACCACAGCAAATGCTACACATTATAGATACAGAGTGTGAAGGTCAAACTTTGACTCCATGAAATGAGAAATCGCCCCTGCCAGCTAATTTACACCAATTGCTTTTTTCACTTGTGTAAATCATACGGATATGAAGCCTCTATTACTATAGAATGTGATGAAAAAATTATCATAAATTGTAAAGTTCATCAGTTTACGACAACTCGTTTATCACACAGTAAGCATCTTCTGCAAAGTACTTTACGAATTTTACTTGACCAACTAAATAGTAAATATCACATTTCCAGTTACTTAGCTAGTTACTTTTCGTTAGTTAGTTAGTTAGTTACCCAATGTGCGCAGCATATAGGAATGTTTTTTCAGTCACTACTATTCGTTTACACATTTGTATTGGTTAGAAAGCTAAAAAAAACGAAAAATTTAGCTGGCAAAAACATTTTTTGTGCTAGTTTTGAATCCTTTTTGTAATAAAATGAGCAAAAGCAATGGAATGAAATAATGACAATGATTATGATGTAACAATGATCACACGCAGACACTATATGTGTGGCGCAAAGAAAAAACTTTGTATAATATGAAGGCGGCATATCTTAATTTAAGCGTAAGATAAACACAGGGAAGGGAATCGGTGAGTGAAGGTGCTCATTTTATCAGCCTTAAGGGCAAACCGTTCTCTAAATTGTAGGTATCATCTTCTGCTCAGAGTTTCTGGAAAAAAAGTGATGTTCCATGGAACATCTCTATCTTTTGATTGCGTCCGTAATGAGTGAAATTGAAAGCATTTTGGCTCTCCAGTAGTAGCCATAGTAAAGTAAGCTTGTAGTTCTTATGTATTAAGTAATTTTTAAGATTTGAAAGTTAGTTTTGCTGCAAGTATTTATACAGTTTTACAGGAGGATTAAAGGGTAAATACACAAACAGAGCAACTGCAGCAATTGGGTAGAGAATTGCAGTTTAAATTTGGTTTTAGTGACTGAGTGAGTGAGTTAGTTAGTGAAAGAAACTATTATTACATTAACATGTTTGTTAGACTCCAAAATGTAGTATTGAAATCAATATGTAATCTTCATTTGAACCGATGATGGAGCAACTTTTGCATATTAAACGTGTAAAGAAAAAATCTATTCTGTAATGTAGGCAGTTACAGACATCAGAATTTTCACTAAAAGGAAAACAAAATTTCCATTTTTATTTAAATTCGTTTTGCCTCTGTTATTTCCACAAAAATCAATACGAATTCTATTCTAAAGTCGCTCTAACTCTAAGTCTCACTATAAAAGTCCCCAAAAGTCTAGAAAACTATAACAAATCAAAATATTTAGTGCATTTTAAATCCTTTGCAAACAGCACCGACTTCTTTACCCCATATACATATGTTGTAGTATCACGTTTTCCCAAGTAATTTAGTTGTAGAACGGACCGTTTTAGTTGAATACACATGTCCCGGAGCATATGTAAAGAATTTGAGAGTGAAAAAAATCCCGATGGACTTGCCTTGTATTCCAGTTTAATCTCCTGGTTAAAATAATAATGAAGCTATAAGGGATTGGCCAAATACTATGCATGAGAGTTGAGCATAAGGAAATATGTACAACATAATCATTTGTGCATACTACTATGTATAGCAAGTCAGTTGGTTGGTTAGTTAGTTAGTTGGGCACCTGTTGGAAATACAAGTCCTTTTTACCTCCCATTCACAGCCGGCTCTGGAATTAATTAGAAACTAGGGTCCATTCATTTGTCATGATGATCATGACTGCAGCTCTGAGAGTCATCATTTAAAAAATGCTTACCCATAAAACATCATTATCCTATAGTATATGGCTACCCCTGTACGGGTCACCCCTGTACATTACATACGATTAGTTAGTTAGTTAGTAGGGCCCATTATTTGCCCATTTCCCAGTTCAATTCACATTGAGACAAATAGTTTCTATTCTAATCTGTAAGATTATCTTAGGACGTATTCTGCCTTAACGAAAATGAATAGTAAGTTTATTTATGTTTAGTATGTGTGAGCCACTAGGATTTTTAAGGCATTTCACTTTTCACGGAGAACAGAATTGATATTGGTAAAAAAATCATATTATCCACTTTTCAAACTCAATTTGCTACTATAGCACAAGATGAATGGAACAGGTGTATGAATTCAGGTTTTTGATATCAGAGAAGGCAATCAAAGATTTGCAAAGAAGAGAAACAAATTGGTTAGAGTGGAAAAGTTTGTCAATTTCTAGTTGTGAGTTCCCTCAGGTTATTGTGCATTCATGGGCTTGAATTTTTTCCCATAGGAAAAGAAATGGATGATGAGATCATTTGTTTTAGAGATGTTTGAACGATTGCGTGATGTAAATCGTTTGCATTCATTATCATCGTGGCTTACCTGTTACCATCCGGGTGGCCTTTGAATCCGATATTATTAATATTGCTAGATCTGGGTGACCAGAGGTGGAAATTATTTTTTAGCAGATTTTTTATCAACATGCCGCCAAATTGAAATTGTGTTTTGCTAAAAAATTGATGTTTTTTTAAATGGGGCAATTTTTTTGCCTTTTTTGCTCACAATTGATTAATCAAAGATTTTATTTGCATTTTGAGTAACTGTACGAGGCACATTTTTTATCGTTAGTTTAAAAAAAAAAAAATTTTGCAATTTTACAATAAAATCTTCTCAGTGCATGTATTTTGGTATAGATGCTATTATTAGTCACAAGTTTTATAGGAGCTCAAAAGCTTTTTTTTAGCAACTATACATAGGTGAAAATCTGACTTCTGCTGAGAAGAAAATTTTCAATTTGAACTATGCATGATGAGAGATGCATAGTAATGATGACCTCGTGTCATCCCAGCTTCTCTAATAAATCAACATAGGGAATTTGTTCATCTCATTAGGCCATTTTGACATGTCTCATTTTCGATGACTACTATAATTAGATGCGCCAAGTATAATCCTGGATCTATATTACTTACTTATTGGTTTTTTTCATTAAAACATTTTTTCAACATCAACAACTTGTATTTATGGGATTGATAAACATTTTGTAAACTTATAGCTTTTCTAATGACTTGTAATAGGGCTGTTACTCGTAACTTATAGTGAGAGCAGTGAGGTCTACAACAAAATGGATACTATGAATTCAAAACGGGTTCAAATGTGAGTTTAAGTTAGACTTTTCCCAGTTAGATTTTGATACATCATGTCCTAGAATAATTAAGATGAGAGGATGTAAATCTTTGAAGGAAAAAATTGCCTCCCATTGTGAAACCCTTGCTGTGTTCCGTCTACAATAAGTGCTAACTTAATTTCTTGGGTCCCTTCCAATGTTCCTTGGTGGTTTCACTTATCATTCAAACAACATTATTACCAATGTCATGTTTTGAACTAATTTAAATTTACCTTTTCGATCCTTGGGAACATTTTCCTTCCTGTAGTGTACTCCACACTGCAAAAAACATGATTTTAGTTCATCACATAAAAATGTTTCTTGTCTATAGTATGCTTTCAACATAATAAAGTAATAATAGTCAAAATTATCTATAGTTTTTGTTCAGTTTACAATCCCTGGGTGCAGAAGACAATGCAAATTTTACAACCTGAAAACACAGGTAATAAAATAATTTACAGTAGTAGTCATTTATGTATATATGGTTTACGTACACACAGGGAGAAGATAAAATCTGTAAATTATTCTCAATAAATCATTAATTGCTGCCCTTTGGGTGCAATTGTATACACCTGTGCTTTGTATTAGACACAAGAACCAAATTATTATTATGCTATTGTCTTAGTTAGTATACACAGAATTAGTGTTAGTTAGTTTTCATCCGGTACTGCCTCTCTGAAAGATCGGGATTGTTTTTTGTGCTCAATTTTTTGAAACTTGGGAATCAAATGGAACTGAAAAGTAGCAAAATTTCATGTATTAGATTACAACACAGCAGAAACTTGTTTGGTTTCTCTAAAACTGTGATGGTTTTTGGGGAAAATTGCATGATTTGGTATTTAGTTACCAAAAATTTGCAAAAAACGGTCAACTGCATTGATAAAACGTATTTCTACCTTTACTCAATAGTAATAAACTTGAAAGGTGGGAGTATACGAGAAAGCCGAAAAAGGATTTTTTCACGCACAAACTTTATCTACTACATTTTTACAAGGAATTTTTTTCCACATTGTTTACCCTTTTGAACTATGTTTTTCCGAGTATTATGAATTCCATACTAACGTTACAAACCATCTAAAAAACACCAGGACGGATTCCATTCATTACCCTTTTTTAGGACACAAAAAATATGATGGCTAATGTAGCATAATTTTTGTATTCATATTCTGTATTGAAAGGAAGTTGTTGTTTTTAAAAGAAACTTGTGCCACCCGCAGTCTTTATGTACACTGGAGTGAGCAAGCGGATTTGAAATTCTAAAGTTTGTATTCACCACAGCATGTTAGATCATAATGATGTGAATAATCAGTCACCAAAACAAAATTTACTTACAATGGTATCTATTTGGATGTTCTCCATCTACACAGTCCAAAATCCTATTGACCCGTCCAGCAAATTATCATTTAAGATTTTCCAACCCCATTTTGCATCTCCTACAGCATTTATTTATCTTCTAAGCAGTCAAAATAAATGCACATCCCATCTGTATTGTCTTGTCTACTGCTAATGCTATATGATTTGCTATTATAACTTGAACTAGCCAACTCAAACGAAAAGGTGATTACAAAATCCCTTTATTTGGCATGGATCCTCAAAGTATCAGCTTATGCCCATAATCTACAGATGAAGTAAATGGACTGAGAACCTGATGCTCATCTTTAGATTCTTGAGGATAATCTGTAATCCATATAGAATGGGAACATGCATGAATAGTCAATACTGTTTGACAGAAGAACTCTTTCATTTTTTTTCCATCAACCATCATCCCTTTATGATTTGATCCAGGTGCACACACTGAATAGAAAATTCTAGCCATGTGTCTTCTTGTTAGTTAGTTAGTTAGTTAGTTGGCTACAAAGTAAATCAAAAGATACATCATGTCTCAATGAATTAGTTTCTACGGATATTTTCTATTCATCTATTCTTTAGGGAAAACTTTTATCTATTCAGATTTGTTGTGCTTTAAATTTTATGCATGGGTTTTCTCGATATTCAATATCTGCTGTTGGAAAAGTTTTAGAAATTTGGCATCGCAAAGTTTTGTCGGGAGTAATGCTAAATTGGTTCGTTTTGTGAATTTGCAGGTTGCCGAGAATCGTCATTTATTTACGCACTAACGAGTGCAACGGTAACACACGCAGTGGTGAAAGCATGCAGCGAAGGCTCAATAGCCACATGTACCTGTGACTACAGACTGCATAGCAAATACAATCGGGCGATTGATCCAGACCAGAATTGGAAATGGGGCTCGTGTTCAGATAATATTGAGTTTGGGTACAAATTTTCCCGAGATTTTGTGGATGCTGGCGAGAAATCAAGATTTATGAGGGGATCAATGAATCTACACAACAATGAGGCTGGACGCACAGTAAGTTTTGGTTTTCCAAATTATGAATTTCTTTAATTTCATTTTTACGAACTATTTTGCATCTATGAATGGAATATATGATTTCTAGGAAATTCCATTCGATTTCGTATGTATTCTGATAAAGTATGATTTCCTGTGTTGTAAGTTCCCATCTTTAGTAAAAATATGCAGACCAATATTACGAACCTGGTATATGTTAGTTTAGTTAGTAATGCATACAATAACTTGTGCTCACTTTGTCCCAATCTGTGCAATCTGACAACTGCATGTAAAAAAATGTCATCTGTTCAAAGAATAAGTAGACATAATGACTTCCCAAAAAGTTTTCTGTGTATGATGAGAGAAGGAAATAATACGTGCACACGCACACATTACGTCTTCCTAATAATTTATGCACAGTGGGTAGTTTTTTCCCTTGTCGTTCATTTTTTTCCCAACATGCCTGCACTCACAGATGGATCCTATAGTTATATGATGTGTCATATTTCAAAGTAAATTCACTCGACCCATAATTTGTTTACATCCTTTTAAAAAGTCAAGGCTCCCCTCTCTCAATAATTGACTCACTTTCAGTGAGCACACACTCATTCACGTTTTTCCCCAATGCAATTGAACGGACTAAAAGTCACTATTTCACCTCCAGCTGAAATGAGTCGTATATGATTGAAGATGTTTTGTACAAGAAAGTGCGTTTTACAAAAATTCGACCTCTGATGAGCTTTTTGTCAAACGTTTCCCTAAAACTTATAATTTATCCTCATTTTTTCTCTCTTTCCAGCATGTACAATCCCTAATGAAAAGGCAATGTAAATGTCATGGGATGTCAGGCTCTTGCACAATGAAGACATGTTGGATGCGCCTCCCACATCTGCGCGAGATCGGGAACGCGATCAAAGACCGTTTCGACGGCGCAACCAGAGTGCTAATCAGTAATGCAGGCAGTTTGCGAAATGTGCGTCCAAGGAGAGGGAATCGCGCACGAAGACGTGGTCGCGCTCAACAGCGAACCCGGAAATCATCCCGCAGATACAAGAAATCCCAGCTACAACCTTTTAATTTGGATCACAAACCACCAACAAGGAAGGATCTTGTGTTCTACGAAGATTCTCCCAACTTTTGTTTCAAAGATCGACGCTATGGTGTCAGTGGAACGAAAGGTCGCGCTTGTAACGTTTCTTCGCTAGGACTAGATGGATGCGATCTTATGTGTTGTGGTCGCGGGTACAGTGTGAGTGTAAAAACAGTCACGGAGCGTTGTAAGTGTACGTTTCAATGGTGTTGTCAAGTTGAGTGCCAAAACTGCACGGTCACCAAAACGTTCTACACGTGTAAATGAAGTTAAAAAAACATTGGATTAACCCGCGAAAAATGTAATATTGTCAGCAGTGCTTAAACTCAAAGTGCACAAAACTTTATACATTTAGTTTGCTGCACATAAAGTATTGCCAAAAAAGGTGGTGTGAAGTGTTCTCCAAGTGCCACGGTGCAAAAAGTGTGCCAATATTTAAAAATTCCCGCTCAAACCATAAAAAACTGCAAATTGGAGACAGCAGTATCCAATGCCACCCATACGAATATTATACTACTTACTTTCAGTGTGATTTTTATGTACATTTCAGCTGATTATGTTCCAGCAAGTCAATATATAGTATTTAGTTTTGTATACCGTAGAATTTTATATGTTAAGACTGTCTTCCAATCCCTTGTACTTAATGAATCCACTTATTTGTATGGATAAAAAACCAATTAAGATGGATTACATTCCCTATTCGTGTTAATCTATTGACGCATGCAGAAGGATATATTATCTTCTGATACGAATTTATCTACAAAAGAGGAAATGACTGTCTGCATTTTTTATGTCCCACTGTCACCGCCAAAAAAGTATATTCATTTCTTAATGCCATCTGTAACCGTATTTGGCGCAAAAAAAGAGTAAAATTTTAAACCCACTGTGTGTGTATGTACCATATGTAATGTAAAGTATTATTATACAGGCTTGTGTAATTAATCATGTAAAAAGTTAAGTTGTTCCGTCTACTTTTTTCTGCTTATTTATAATGATAATCTATAGAATGTCCTGGTCCATCATTTAAGGTAAATGTCTATTTTTATTTATTGTGTAACTTTTATTTCCCCTCTGTATAACTAACCGAGAAAAAAAGTATGTTCAGAAAAAATAAAACATTTCAAGTCACAATGTCATATTCAAATGAATAGATTATCTGTCTTATTTCGGAGAAAATTGTCCTTGTAAAATATGCATCCATTATCTCACCGACGGATATTGCTCGTCAAAAGTCACCGTAAGTTTTATTGGCAAATTATATCTCGCAAAAATAGTTGACTCATCTGAATGAGACGTCCATATTACTTTTGAGCTGATTTGATCCTTTGACGGTAATAGACAGACTCACAGATAGATCAATTTTGCTTATGTAACCAGTAATCACCGAAATTACTAGTAATTGCACTCAAAGTCATTTTGACTGATATGTATGTGGCTGGATATGCAGGTGCCACAAAAAAAGTATAAAAAGAATTGCAGGCGATGCAATTTTTATCAGTGCACCTTTTGGGAAGACTCAGAGACACCCAATTTGAAAAGCCAATTAGCCAACCAGGTAGTTGTGAAATCTAGTTTTAAAAAAAAGTTTAGTAAACTTGAAATATACACTTTTGAATCTAAGTTGACATTATTTTACTAACAAATTGTTATCCTCTCAAAATATGCAGAAAATGGACAACTCCGCATCAAAAGAAGCTCAGGATGCAAATCGTACGAAACAATGCAATCCTACCCACACGCCAACTGGTCCTGGCCATACAGCTGGATATCAAGGAGATGGATCCAAAGCTGACTTGGATAACAAATCTAATCAACAGAATCCAAATAATGAGAAGTATTCTCAATGCCGAAGTGGCCAGAAAAATTAATAGCTTTGCCATGTAATACAGTATTATTAACCTTATAGTCGAAAAGTTTTTAGTTTCATGGAATATATACTATGATTCTGTCCACCAAATTTTGCACTAAAAATGTTCCATGCCGTCAATACAAACTATCTGAAATGTAAAAATCATTTGATCTTAAAAATTAAAGCCATATAAACTTGAATTAGACAAAAAGATTGTGGGGCTAGTGTGGTACCCTTTTAAAATGTTGCAGGTTGCAGCGTCATATGTATCCTAAATGTTGGCAATAACTGTAAGAATCTATATATAATGACTATAATGTACAAATGCATTAAATTCGAAGAATAGGCACTATTCCAACTAAATACCAAACGAAAACATTGCATTTTGTAATGAAAAGTCTCAATATTTCTTTCACAAGTATTAACAATGAGTGTCCACATGATGCTGTTATTAACTGGCTTGACTAACCAACTATAAGTTGGTCCCATGAACAAACTGACTGACTGAATGAATTGCAGTCTCATGATGATGATCCTGATTGGAATAGAGTTGTGTTCCTTCAGATTTTGGGTGACCATGAGTACTATAATGTGAGTGAACAAGAGCTCTGGTCAAAGTTGGTGCTCACACTCACCTCCTGTGGTCAGATAGGGGAGTCCGTAATAACTCATCATCTCAGCAGGGAGTCCAACTCTCTCACTACAACACGATCTTTTCCTTTCCCTTGTCTTGTAGACCTCCCATTTTGCACTCCCTTTCTTTCATACACAAGTCCAGGGCCTACAAGTCTCCAAAAATTCAACTTACTTGTCTTTATCCAAACGGGAATCAGGTAAGAACTTTTCTGGGGTGTTTCCTAATCCAAAACACCCCTAAATGTCTCCTCTAGATTTAAACAAATTATTGGAAAGGCAAATCTAAGCTATTATACTACAAAAAATGTCTGAAAAAACTAAAGCTTGAACACTCACACTCTATAATATGGAAAAATACATGAAATTTTATAGGAGATTTGAATGGGTATTAAAAAGTGATGCAGAATGCCCAAAACTGTGTCATTGAGAAATCCGCAATGATTATGTTCACCCCATTTGTAAGGTAGATATTTTATGTGGGGCTTTTGTATGCGCCAGCAATTACAACAGGATCAGGCCTATCTTATCATTTGGGGCTAACGAACCAACTAACTAACTAGCAAATGATGAAGATAATAATAATAATGTGATGACGATATATAGAGACAAGTCGGCTGTAGTTTAGTGATGTGATAATGTTCACCACCGAGTTTAAGAATGAGAAAACAAACTGCGCTTATAGTTAGTTAGTTAGTTAAGTAAAAGAGAAGAGCTATACAGAATATCTTGTCATCAAATCTGTGTGTTCGAAAAGTACTCACCAAAGTAAGTACGCAGACGGTCCTTTTTGTGAACCAACCATTGTCATAGAATAATAATACGGGACTCGCATGTTCATCCTTTCAACAGCTTGTAAATGCAATATAAGGTCTTGGTGTACATTTCACTGACTCGATGAGCTGGAATTTTTTCCCAAAACTACTGTATTTATTTTTGCCTCCTACTCAGTTAGTTAAAATTAATGTCGGGTTTCTTATATTGGGACAACTTTTGGTGTCTTTCATTCCAATGAGTTGTGACAAATTTTGTTTCCTAATTAGACGCTTGGCTCCTAAAACAATATTGACTATAAGAATGCTATGCGTGAGTAAATTGAAGGCAATTTTTACGTTTCTTTCTTATGTAGGCAGATTTCTGAATGAAAATTCTTCTACTATTTGACAATGGCGGTGACCCAGAGAATCTTCAAGTCGGTAAATATAATTCAATGATGATGATGATGATACTATTTACATTATATAAGCTCATCATTATTAGTATTTGTTTGTATGCAGAGTGAGTTATAGTGTGAGTGAGTACAAATATGAGAGAAGAAAGGAAAGAGCCACTTGAGTTAAGAGCCCATTCACTTTTTTTTCCTGCTGCGGAGTCAATGTCAACACTTTTTGTGTTCAACAAGTGCACTCAATTGCATTGTTATGTAAACTGTGCTAACCAACTCACTAACTAACTAGGGAATCAATAAATGTACAAAGATTATGTAGTCTGTTAAAGTATTTGTATGCATGTTGTAATGGATACGATTATTTGCAATGCACAATGCATAAGACCGTGGGAAAATTGGCTCTTATTTGACGTTATAGAAAAGTTGTAGATGCAGAACTGTGAACCAAAATCTAATGTGAGCTATGTGGGTGTATCAGGAATGTTGATGGATGTATGCAGTATTAATAAAATGTAAGAAAGTGAATGCTTTACAAAATTTTATTATTTGGCACAAGAATCCACTTGCAAATCTAAATAATGTACAACAGTAGTTTACAAATTGAATATACATAAAGCTAAGTTTGAATTGCAACTGACCCTTGGGGCCCACCCATTAATTACAAACAGGTCGATATGACTCTTCTATGAGTGCACGTGTCACATTTCACATCGCAGCACCAATGGAATTTACATCGACAATACTCTTCTACTCTGATGCTATGCTGGACATAGCCCCGGCCACAACATAGAATATCACAGCCGTCTACTCCCATTGATGTAGCATTGCACTGGCGACCCTGAGTCCCCAAAGACCCAGTTTTCTTACTGGGCCAGCAAAAGGAAGGAGAATCTTCGAAATAAATCAAATCTTCCCGCTCTGGTGGCTTTAGGGTAGACAAGGCGGGAATTACAGATTTACCATCATTGTCTGGAATCACTTTGGCTGCGCCATCAAATTTCACTTTGAGTCTTTCACTCACTTCACGAAATGAGGGCACTTTTTGCCAACAAGTTCGCAATGTACAGGACCCAGAAAGTCCATGGCATTTGCAAATTAAACGCATGTGGTTTTTTACTGCCTGCAAATAAATCACAATACAAATTACAACAGTGCTTTTATAAATGTTAAAATCTGTGTTTTGTGTTACCCACTAACTAAGTAAGCAAACCACTATCTTATATCTGTATACATAAAAAAGCTGTAGTTTCTTTATATTGCTTATTCAATGCACAATATCAAGCTGGTTGGCTCAAATCTCATGTCCAGAAAAAAGAAAGAAAAAATAAAGTACACTTACCAAACGACCTGCCTCATTATTATGCAGGAGCATGAGAGTGCGGATGTTGCTATGTCTTCTGCGTCTCCGTATTTTATCTAAGATATCTTTGGATCGCTCGTAACCAATGTACACATTGTCGCCGCAGCCACCCCATTCCCAATTCCCGTCCACCGATTTCCCTAATAAAGATAACCAAATGTCCATCTCACTTTTTGGATATGTACTAACTATAACTAAAAGCAAAAACCATTATGCAATTCCTATCCAATAGGAATTTATCGTAAGACATGCCACCTATGAGTGAAAGTAGCTACATTATTATTTGTGTTTCTGTTTACATTGTACAGCAGAAACAATAGTATTTTTAACTTTTGTTCAAAACTTTGTATTTCGTTTTGCATGTCGTTTGTGCTACCAAGGAAAAAATGCGTAAGTAGTAGGTTTACTTAATAGGTGGCACACCTTGCGATTTCCTATTGAATAGGAATTGCACAATATATGATGCATTGAATCTAGTAGCATGCAGATTCTATATCTCGTACACGGTCATTTAGACTGTATTAGAAATGAATATAGTCATCACAGTTTTCGGTGACATTTTGATATGCAGGAGAAATTTTATAGTGTTTAGAATATTTACCTGATAAAGTGCGATCACAGGGGCAGTCTTGAATTTGACCAGAACTACAAGCTTGGGTTATAGCATAGGTCACTCCAGCTGCAGTGATTGCATGCGTGTATGCTGTTTCCCGTGTATCTGAAAAGTAAGCAAAACCAATAATTTATTGCAAAGAAAAGTAATTTTTTTTACCAATAGAGTGAGATTTGCAATATCATTATATGTTTTTTTTTCAACTTGAAATAACAATTTTAGTCGTGAAAGACTTTTGCAAAGAGAAAAAAAAACCAAATCTTGAATGAAATAAAGTAATTCGTGTCCACAGTAGGAAATTACACAGTTATCAATGTTCCTGCCATGTCTAACATGACAATCTTTGCTACCACTTAAGAAGGCCTAACAGTTGAAATGAAGACACGACGTCATGCCACTCAAATTTTGGGAACAATGGGTGAGACCTTACAATGACAGACAGTGCTAACAGACAAGAATGATCGATTGGATAATGCATCTTATACAGTGTAGAAGGGAACATTGTTAGTGCTCTGGGGACAATGGGAAGATTCTTTTCTCAATGGAAACCAAAAACGAGCAGGAAAAAGGACCACTCAGTATAACTAAACTTTAGGTCATTGTCAATGACACGACAGTTCAAAGCACTTGAAAATGTAATATCATGATTTACAATGTTGGTCACAATTTTTACAGAGTGACACAGATAAACCAGTGGATATTATCAAGAATAGCAAGAATACACTGCATTTCAAGTTCTGCTCTGTAAAAGTCAGACTTTTCTTTATATTCCGCTAAAAAATGTTAACACTCAACTTTGCAAATGTTCGGAGTACCGAAAATGTGTCCAATTTTGCAAAGTTATATTATTGCTTGTTATTTGGAGGAAGACTGAAAATGTTCCATTCATCTAAGTTTCTACAACAAAGAACTCGAATAATTTACAGGGTAGTCATAAAACATTCAATATCTCAATGTTTTGGTCCCTGGTTCCCACCCACTGATAAGTTTTTGGCACTTTTGACACAAAAAGTGGTCCATTTGTACCTTTATAAGGTGTTGATGGACTGTCATTACAATTTGTAGTTTCGGTGAGAAACTCCACAGTTGGTCTGCATTACACAATTCCACGTTAGCCTAGGGATAGTTAAAATGGCTACCATTTTCAGTTGAGATGGGTACACATTTGGATATACTTGGTTTTAACTAACTGTCAAGATTTTTTGACTGCAAAGACATTAGTGTGGTGGTGTAGTGCTCACATTTCCCACGGTCAGGAGACAGACAAGTTGTATAAATGTATTCACGGCCATACATCATTTCGTCAGCACAGTAGTTGATTTTTTCTGTAGCGTGGACAGCTGAATGACTTTGTATCTATTTTTTGTTCCATTTGTCATTGTGTAATCCATCTCATTATATAAGAAGATGTGTAGATTGTGTTTTTTGTCAAGTCCGTATCTAAAATAGCTAGAGCTACCCGGCACCTAAATGCTATCTGTATAAGTTTGGTTAGCTACTATTACTGATACGGGCTGGTGTAACTAACTGGTGGCCTACCAGTTTAGGCAGTCCGTTTTCACTAAAGTGGGCATTGGTTTTAAGCGTGATTTGCTGCACAGATTGGAAAATACATGTTCATTTTGTCAGAGAAAACTGTATGAGAATCTATCGGAATTTCCTAAAATTGCATGGAACTGAAGAAGCAATGAGAGAAATTACAGAATGAACAATATTTAGAAAAAATCTCCAAATTTTGAAGAAAAAAATTAAAATTGTGTCTAAAAGAACCAACTCCGATCTGTGGCCTATTGCCAGAAAATGTGGTACAGACCAACTCTTAAATTTTTAAACCCTTTTTTAAGTACGTTGACTTGTTTACCTTATCTTTATACTCATCCTTATCTGTCTCACGTTTCATTTAGTGGCCACTGTATCTCTATACACAGTGAACCCGACCACCTACCTCTGCAACCAACTTTTTTCCAGCTAACTAACTACTCATTTTTTACGAACCATAATGTTGTCACTCACCTTTTGACAAAACTCTGCGAATACTTCTGGGCAGTGCAGAACAGTTCCATTGGCGATCTCGGAATTGAAACTGACACTCTTTTGTAGCCAAATGAGCTCCTCTTCTCGCCTGGTGAATCATTTCGGGCTCTTTTGCACAAAAATTGTATGTTTTCCGGCGATTTCGGGACATGACCACATTGTTCCCATGTATAAAGTTGTTTGAATCCCGTAAACTTCTGCGACCCCCTTTTCGACACATTTTTACTGGATCTATTAACATATTAGCTTCACGGCACTCAACACATTCCCTGAAAAATCCAAATCCAAATCTTTAGCATGCATTGTTATTCCTCTTTGACCACCAACAATAATAAACTGTACTTTAGTTAGTTAGCAATCCAAATTTAACTCAAATCTAACTAAAAATATGTAGGAAACACTTTTAGGGGAAAGTTGTCCCATAAACTAATGAGCTCGTAAATTGTTGTGAGCATGAGTAAACATTGATCTTAAGTAAAACAGATGATTCTGTTGTTTATATCATTAATCAGAAAAGTTGGCTTATTCTGAATGGTGCGTATGACCTCACAATTTAGGGAAGAAGAAAAATCATACTCGCAACATAACTAACTAGCTGTATGCAGCTTTTCATATATTATCCTGTAAGACATACAAGCAATAAGCTACAGAAATTCTACGATTCATTCGTCTTCCCATGTGTAAATCATAAGGAAAACTTTCTCTGACAACTCAACTTTTCCCCCTATACAGACTACAGTTATTTATGATCTCTGGAGAAGAGCAATGCACTTTTATTACAGTTGAGGAAATAATAATTATGAGCATTTTTGTGGCTACCTTTCATAATTGTAGTGCATGCATTGCCTAAATGAAACCTATAAAAGGTGAACAGATTTATGACTGGGAATGTGTAATTACTGGAAAAGTAGCCTTTAATGAGAGGAGTGTAAAGAAATCATCAGGTTCTACATTCCTTCCTGCGTTAGACTTGTGTGATTTACTCTGAATTTCTTAAAAGATCCTATCTGTGAGTTAGTTACTTCAAGTCAGCATTATATGTACTCGTCAAAAGTTGAAAAAGCATTTTTCCACACAATTTACTACCTATACATGTAGTAATTAACTACAATTAACTTTATGTGCATATAAAAGGATTCAAGTTCTGTATATTATAGCACAGGTAAAAGCTTTTATATGTTTACGAGATGACAATTAAACAATTTTTTGTTCATTTTTTCAGATTTACGCAAACTATGCAGGATTTTAACAAAATGTACAGAATGCATTTTTTAACCCTTTTTTATACCAACAATAAATTGTCATCATTGGGGTAAGTGAACCAAACATTTTGAATTAGTAAGAGGATAAGGAACGCTTTGGACTGTGTGGGATGATTAATTCGTGTCCATGAGACTACATCAATATCAATCCATTGGACATAATACGTTTTACTACCTGCTTAAGATACTACTATTTTTTTGGTACCCGTTGGGAGTTGGAGATAGAAAGAAAAGGTACATTTTCCCAAACTGGGTGGCTAATAGCACTCATCGGCATTACATGTTGCACAGGGCATCCGATAAACCAGAGGTCAGAGTGAAGAACACATTCAACGTTTTGGACTCAGTCAGTTAGTTAGTTTCTTAATTTCTAAAAAAATATCACACAGCATACATTGTGATTTTTCCCGTGCGTATCCCCAGCTGATATTGAACTATAGAATAGGGTGATGTTTTATTACATGTTTTAACTGTGAGAGCAGATGTGAATTTGGATTGAATTTTTTGTGACAATATGGAAAAGAAACCTACCTCGGAACCCAACAAACTAACTAACTACATATTATCATGCATACCTCCATCTCATCTTCTGTGGGAATCTCAATCTGCCACTAAAGAATGTTTCCAGAGCAGTCACCAGCACTACTGGTACATTAGACCAAGACGTAAATTGAAAGTTATCACCCTTACAAATCCCCCTCACTAAAAGAACCTACTAATACTGGCCTAGTCCTCAAATAAATGTAAACTTTACGGTAAAATTATGCATACAGCATATCGCTCCAGGGCTTCTGTCAGTGATATAAAGTTTATTCGACGCAGTCTGACAAATTGTACGCAAGATTAGGTCTTGTACACAATTTTTTATTGGAGACATGTGTGTTGTTGTCTGAACGAAGGAAATGCTAATGCCTTGAGTCATGGAAAGCTACGTATGCATGTATGTTAGTACAAATGGTTGCAAATAGTTGTTTCGGCTTACCAGAACGTGTAGAATGTTGCAAAAAGGCACATGACTTGGAAGACAACATGTGAGAGCTCCATCTCACTTCCTATTGTTTGGGCAGTTTGGGGAACACAACAATCTCATCGTGTGGCATTCATATATACTGAGAAATCTG
>Ga0210040_10002541_pt1 | contig 25645 bp, 17 predicted proteins | sample CryGeyCG12114_NA_FD_185462 | JGI IMG/M metagenome (GOLD analysis project Ga0210040, IMG submission 185462) | Groundwater microbial communities from aquifer - Crystal Geyser CG19_WC_8/21/14_NA (SPAdes) (version 2) | ecosystem: Environmental > Aquatic > Deep subsurface > Groundwater | place: USA... | reverse complement strand
AATTTTCGAATTTTTGAAAAATATTAGGAATACATCTTTATATTAATGCTGTGTATGCCCACAAAAAATTTGGTTCAAATTCGTTCGCTACTAATTGAGATATTAACTCCCCTTGCCAATTTGGGATGAATCATGGCCCAGCTATCTTTTTTAGACTTTTTTTGGCACAAAAAATGAATGTGGACGTTTTAATGATAGTCTAAAGAACGTAAATCAAGTACTAGCTAAAGTTTAAAAAATTTCAAAATTTGTCAAAATTTTGAAATTTTTTTGAAATTTTTGAAATTTGGAAAAATAAGAAAAATATATCTGCGTATTGATGTCTTAGACACCTACAAAAAATTTCAGCCAAATCGGCTGAATAGCGACCGAGAAATTAACTCCCCTTTATCGGCCCGAAATTTCGGTTTTGGGGTGTATATCTCCGAAACGGGTCCACAGATTTTTTTGCAAAATGGCGTATTTTGATCAGTTTTTAATGCTCTATCAAGGAGTGGTGTTAGCTAATTTTCATTGACACAAGTGTGACGGGCCCCCATGGACTTACTCAAATACAAATTTTAAGCTGTCTGAATTATTAAAGAACATACTATACTCCCGGTTAATAAATATTGAACATTTAAAACCGTTTTGCAACAGGGACCATTCTTCAGGAAAAAATTCAAATGAAGAAACCAATGAAGTGTATAAAAATAGTGAGAATAAGTGGCAATAGAGGTATACCCGATAGCATGTAAAGTCGTAGATTTCTACGCGCGTACTTTTCTTCCAGCCAATCAGATCAGTAGGTAGGGGTGGGAACTCAACGCTGATTGGCTGGGAGAAGTACGCGCGTAGAAATCTAAGACTTTACACGGCATCGGATGTGTTCCTAATAAGTTAGGTTTATTACATGCCTATTGCCTATTAATAATAACACAGTGTATCAAGTATATCACATTTGAAAGGACCTCAAGTTCAAAATAAATGCATCTGAAATCTTGAAATACAACACTAGCATAGTTCGTGCATGGATCTATTTACGGAATGATTAATTTGAATTCCGTATTCACAGTAAAAATGATTTGAAACTAAAATATTCAAAAATTCATTTTAGTTGTGTCAAATTTCTTCGAATATTCTATGAATATAAGTATCTCTACAACAAATTTCACTAACTCTCTCTAAAAAGTCACAGGATTGTTACCTTTCTATTTCACATCATCATATCCAAACTTTTGTAGTACTAAACTCATGGGACATAGAATATAAGCATAAATATACATATTAAGCTCGATAGTATTACAAATCAAAATGCTAATTTTGAAGCTTTGAGTTTCGACAAAAAACCATTATTCGATCTTCAATCCGTATAAGGGCACTAAAATATATGTTATATTTACACTTTTTTTTACTGGTAAGTGGTATCACGCACGTGCTATGCTAATCTGTTGCTATTACAGATAGATTAAATCATTAAAGGCAACCAACCATAGGAATATTTCTACTCCATTTTTACTATAAAATGCATTTGATGATATTTAGGAAAGATATCCAAAAGACATTTGTGGTGATGCTTCATAAGCAGGCTTGAGGGCAGCAACTGCGCCTGGTCCAGTAGTAGCATTCTTGGGAACAAGCTTTGTTCTCCCATCTGATGTTTTCATTACCACATAATCCCGACCATTAATGTTCTTGAGAAACTTTTCCGTGTCAAAGATAGCATGGTTTCCAGGTGGAACTGCCAAATTGCCTTTGTAAAACCCAAGCTGAGGCTTGCTATTATCCAGTGGTTGAAGTTTCACTATTACGAGAAACAAAATTAATCATTTCATTCCTCCCAAGTCACTACTTGAGTAGCATTAAAATACAAATATAATTTCCCACTTACTCCTCCTGTTAAGCACGAAGTAATGCAGATTCTCAACTATGAAACTTATGACCCCTAGCAAGTAACCAAAGCCACATAGAATGTAGGTGGACTGCAAGTCACCGTTTCGCAGTTGTCGTTCCCTAAAATCCGAATCAGCAGAGCACGGATCTTTCACCGGCAACTTCTTCCTTCGCCAATAGTCAAACATTCCAGCTTTGCTCAGCTTATCCATGCTATAAAATTGGAGAAAACATTTCAATATTTATATTCCCAAAATGAAAATCACTGAAATCAAATACATACATACATAGGATCAAATATAGGTTTGATAGTCGAGTTTCTGGGAAATGCAAATCCATAAGGAATTCTCAACACAGGATTTCGAGACATAATAAAAGAGCAACGTTTGTCCAACCCCACTTGATTTGCCGTTTGATTGCGGAAATCCTCATACACGATTTTTTCAATTCGACTTTGCTCATCTACCAATAGGTATTCTGGGAAAGTAAAACAATTAAAGCTATGATGGAGCACACTCAATCAGTCAGACGTACAGTTTCTACCACATAAGTAGTACAACAATTTATTACTTTGCTTCTTGACTTTTTCAATCATTCGAGGATAGTTGTCATCAAATAACCCGTAACTTTCGTGCTTGTATCGCATCTTGTCAAATTCGGGCCACCGTTGTCCTTGCTACATAGGCAAATAGTCCATATGCAATTTATTTTTTATTATACTTTTTTAAGTAAAAATACTATAAATGCACTTTCTTACTATGGCATATCCTTCTTGCAAAGTCGGGCCCGCTTTTACAACAGCTTCAATTGTGTCTCCTTTCCTTGCAATCCAGTAGTTTTTGTACCCTATCTTTTCCAAACTATCGTAAGGAATAGGGACTTTGGACAAAGTCAAGTAAGCTGTCAGATTAGCTGTGTAGAAGGCCGTCAAAATGGTCACGAAAATCCACCAAGTCGCAAACAGTATTCTTGTAGAGTCTATAAATGAGTAACAAGTATTATAAACAAACGTTCCGATTCCAATTATGTTCAGTACAAAGCATAATCAAACAACAAACGAACGACTTGAGAAAGCAGTGTTTACAACAACTAAGAAAACGTTCACCTGCAATTGGTTTCAAGACAGATCCTTGTTTCATTAGAGCACCATAGACAAACCAAACGCTATGACCCAATGAATAGTACACAGAAAGCGTCTCATGATTGGGACAAAACCAGCATCTCAAGCGAATTACAACATAGCAGAATGGTCCCATGCATACGAGAGCAATCAGTAAGTAGTACCAGACCTGCGGAATAGAAATGTTATCATTACATGCTCTATTTAAATAACTGTAGAATTCAGTCAGCAGCCTTAAAGAATAGTTCTAGGAATATTTTAAACATTTGTCAGAGTACAAGAATCCCAGAGAGCTCTAGCTGCGCAATAGATTTGGACTACATGCACTAGTCTAGTGTATCTTGTGAGCTAAAACGCGCTAATTAAATACTGTATGCAAACAAATTTATGCACGTTTTATTTCTCTTCTGCTTCCTATAATTTCCAACAAAGTGTAAGCACGTCAATGCCAGGGCATAATTAAATTCCCTCACTGAATGCAAGCTTTACAAATAATTTCAGCCATATTTCCTCAGCAAGCAGAATATCAAAGCAAAATTTAGCCTACATGTCTGTGTGATCGATTCGAGGTAGATATCATATTTGTTAATTTTAGCTCATAATTCTTGCCCGTTGTTATGAGTAAGTTCACACTTTTTTTAAGGTAATTTATGTACCTTTTCCACAAAACAAGCAACATTAAAGTCAACAGGTAAAGATAATAAACACCATGAAGCCAAATTCAAAGTAATTTGGATTGCTGACTTTGGTAGCAAATAGCAACAAGTTTCCATAAGCACGTAGCATTTGTTAAGGTTTAGTTTCCTTGAAAAAACAAGGATTGCATACATTGGATCCTCAATAATATGAAAGCCTTAAAGCATTGGCGTTAACAATTGGCCTAGTTGTCAAATGCACTTTAAGTAATTAGATAAAGAAAAACGTGATAATTAAAATAACCCAAATCAGAGACTGACTAAAAGACTAAAGTGAGGAAATGAGCATTAGAACATTAGCATATTCCAATCCATGGACACATAAACAGGTTAGGAAGAAAGTACAATGTCGATATTGTTGTAGACAAATTGATTGAAAAAAATAAAATGAACTCTTACGGCTTTTCACCTTGTTAATAATAAATGGTAGGAAGGAACATTTCTCACCAAGCGTGTCATGCAAAATGATATGGGGAAAGAGGAGAAAGCATTAAATACATTACAACTTTTTATGTCAACCATAAACTCGCACATGTACGCATACTCAATATTAAATTTTTCAGATACAACCCAGTGTGTAAGTGATTATTTATCGACTTGTCTGCTATTGGTTTCACGTAGTATAATTTAAAATGCCTCAAGAAATTGAAACTTGCTCAAGCTATGCGAGCACCAACTAAACTAAACTTCAAAGTTGAGGGACATGACAAAAAATATACTAACTAGGACAAACAAAGGTACCGCTTAAATTTTTTTATATTTAGTCATGTGAATCAAAGATTCAAGCTTCCATTTGGCGTAAACTTCGTTGCTGACGTAACATTTGGAATAAGCAAACCTGTGTAAAACTACGATGCAGTTTTTGTCCTATAATTTCAAAAATTTGGCCATCCGCCGCTACAGTTAAATCGCAGTAGAATAGAATAGTTCAGTGTCATTTTATTTCCAAAGGAAAAAAAATCGCTTGTCATGGGAAATATGGGAATCTATTCATTCGGTACAATTTGCTTTCCAATCAATGAATACATTACAAAGAGAGGTGACCAACAGCACATGTCCTGAATATTTCACACAATCAGTATAAGTAGTAAGTGGGAAATACCAAGTCAAATATGTTAGGCATACAACCAAAAAACCACCATAAAAATTCACTCCTGTTCCCTATCATTACTTAGAGTGTGACATAGAAAAGATACAAATGAACGGTGTCTAGAATCCAGTTTCAAGAAAACAATATAATTTAAAGTTTTCAAGTTTATCAGAATACAAAATTTAGCATTTTCCATTACTCCAGTCGATTAATGAGCCCACAATAAGCTGAGTTAGTGACAGGAATTCTTTCAGGATAAGCCACAAATTTATGGTATACATTTTAAAGGCTATATTTAATCTACCGTGGGCATGCGAGTAACGTGTGCTAATGTAAAATGATGAAATGAAAACCAAGCTTAACTGCTGAAAAGTCACTTGATAGTTTGTCGGTTTGTCCTCAAATGACAAAACACATTTTTTATGTCTACGACACGATCCAATACTTTTTGCAAAAGGGAACGCATGCAACTGTGCATAAAAAATAGGTTTCCTCTTACACACAAGTCTTATGTTTGCTATATTCATAATTTAAAAACTTTCTCGGGAATTATCTTTCCCATGAATACAAATTGCGAGTTGAAGGGCACTTAGGTTTCGTCTTTTGTTTTTATTAAATACTGCGCAGAATGCGGTATTGGGTTTTCAATTCACCAACAGCAGAACTATACATAACTTGCTCTTACGAAATGCTCTCATTATAATCGCCGTCATTAAAAGCTCATATGGTATACAGGGATGTATTTAAGGAAATCCAGGGAGTCCAACATTTAGAATTCATCCGTTTAATTTCATATGATTATGCAAATAACAGACATTGGACTGCGCACATATTTATGCATGTGTATAAAGAATGCAACATCAAACCAAATATTGGCCGTTCCACTTTCATGGTTGGTGTCCGTCCAATCGAATTTGAGTTGTACATATTCATGATATCGCATAACGACATTTACAATACAGGTTCTTGTGCTTCACTAAAACTAACTCTACCAAAAGTGGAAAAGACAGAAAGACAGTGGGAAGGGTCAATAATTATTTAACAACATTTTGACACGAAAAAACTTCCAACTTGACATAAAGACAGCTATCATTTTTTCCCAATTACGACAGCTAATTTTATTACAAACTTCAAAGGAACTGTATATGATATGAGCACAGTTTGTACACATAAAGCATCTAACGTCTGCGTTCAATATGCATGACTTTATCGTAAGCCACAATCCTTTTAACAGAACAGCATCGAAGGCTTATGTTTGTAAAGTTACGTACTCATGTGTGTAGATCCAAATTATTATAGATTATTGTGACTACAATGGAATGAAGCATCTAATCTAAAATCCTTTGCATTACAATTACCATAAACTTTGCAACTAAACGCCATTTTTTGAAATACAAAAAACCGGGGCAAATTCAGCAGTAACCGTCACAAACACAACAAAAAAGCTGAAACAATCTGTTTACTACCAATTAATAACTTATTCGGACCCAGCGCATTATATTACATACAGCATTGTCAGAACTCGCATAATATAATTTTTGCACAAAAGCAATACTAATAGAAAAAGTATGGAAACTGGATTCAATACACTCTAGAAAACAAAACAAGAGTCCCTCACTAATTTAATAATAGCAAACACGCATAATCATACTAAATACTATGTACCACTAACGAGAAATAAATCTAATTGCCCTTTACAAGCTCATCCATTTTTTAGCCGATCTAACGCTTACCGTCATGAAAGGACTAAAATTGAGCATTTCATAGACAAAGCCACTAACTTGCCTTTCCCCAGCTCTACATTACCTCTGATGTAAATACATTAAATCTTGCATGAGTACGCTATATATGCATGCCTGCTAACTCTCACCTTGAGTTCAAAGTGAGGAGTGTGGAGCATATGACTATGACATCTTTTCACTCACTGAATCCTTATACACTCCCTTTCTTTGTCAACTTTTGTTTCATCTCCTTTATCTGTCAGTTTGTTTGCCTTGAACTACACGGAGCCATGGACCATCAACGACAACGACAGTATTTATTGTCATTCTTACAAATCCCATTCTTAGCTACAGTAGTAGTGGCAGTAGCCGCAATGTAATAGTTAGGATTATTGTCATTACAGTCGTAGCAATTGAGGCAAACAAAAGAAAACCCAGTGGGTGTCCTCATCATACACGTTTTCGCAGGCTAATAACAATAAATGATAGTTACGGGCACAGAAACCGAAGCTTATGCGTGTAATACAAGGGAGAGCATACAAAGTAGTTTATGACTATGTCTTTTATGTCAACCAATTGTGTGCTCCTTTCCTTTTATGGATGAGACACCTGGGCACTTCATTTCAAAGTCACGTTTTTTCACTTGCAGGAAACTACTTATTTTTATGATAAGATTATAGCTATTCTGCTAAAAATCTGCCGATCGCAGCGTTGTAACATGATGGAAAACAAGCTAACATCTACATGGTGAAAAGTCTAGGATGATAAACACTTGATGGGAATGATGCTATATCATAGTATGAAATGATTTTGGGTACCCGACTTGAATAAACAAGTGACCATGTATAGTAAATACTTCTCATTTTCTTCGTTTTCTTTAGCTTTGGATACCAGACAAATGCACCGAGAAAGAGTATAGTGACAACAATTACTGTCATCCTCATTACCTTGTCAGCAAATGACTAATAACTATTTTGAAATATTAGACTATACTTACAAGCAGTAGACAAAATTGGAAGCCAGAATTTACTTCCTTTCACAATCGAGTACATCATATTCACTACTAACAAAAACTGGCTCACAATTTTCCAAATTCCTGTTTTAATTGACTAAAACCGTGCTTTAGTACAAAAACATGATCAACGACATTTCCGAGCTAAAAAATCCATTAAAAAATCTGTACCTCTGGCTGAAATGGAGCCACCAGACCATCTCCATCCGTTGTCTCTTTCGGTCTGGCCATCATAATCGCCCAACGTTCCTCCCCAAATGGTTTCGAAAAATCCAACACCTCTGTCCGTTCGGGGATCATGCTCATGTATGTCATGGCTACGTCTATTTCCTGTAACAAGTTTAGCATGGCATTATATATATATATATTTTTTATACTGTATGAAATTGTGTCTGCAATAAAGAACATAATAATAATATATCTCTAGATCATCCATGCTGCACAAAGGCATACTCACAAAGATATAGTAATGAAGTATTCAACTTTACCCCAGCGAGTAGCATTTTCACAAGACCAGTGTAGTTTCCTTTTACGTAGTCATATATGCCAACACTGTGGTCCTCGGGGAAACGCAAATCCCAGTCGAAACCAAGAGATTCTCGAAACACACCTAAAATCGTTCGCGATATTCCAGTTATAGAATTGTTAGCTGGAAAGTGTTGCTCAACAAACGGCGGTTCCTAAATAGATTGCATATAATTATATTATTTATCAATGCATTCAAAATCCGCTTAAATTTTACATCTCCAACACATAAACATTATGTGAGGAATAGATTTCTGCCTCCATGCAAACCTCTCTGTGATTTTGTCTCAGATTTCTGAGCTGGCTTGATTTGGCCAGAATTTAAGCAAAGCAGGGAAACAAGACATATACCCTGCGATGCCCACAAATGCCCTCATCTAGATTAGCCATTCGATCTCACATTCATGCTTTTAGGGTGGTTGGTTAGTTACTTAATTGTCATTTGGAGTTTGGCCATTTGAGTTTGTCAGGGAGGATTTGAGTTAGGGATTTACAACAAATTATGGTCACTTAGTCAGTAACAGAACCAGTATCATCGGCTATCCACGAATCAGTAGTTTTATGCATAGAATATACTGGGGCAGAGGTCAATTTAGGGTTGTAGGTTGTGTGCGAATTGGAATTATGACCCAGCTCCAAAATATGCTTTACATATATCACTTGTTCACCCCGATAAGTTACGGTTTCCATAAGCAGCGTAGACTATACCAAACAGAAAGCGTAATGAATGACTATAAACTTACATTGAGGATTCCAACTCGAATTGTTTTCCCTACAAGACCTCTCATATCCACGCCATTTGAACTCGACACCCATGTTCCCCTTTCAAAGTTTTTGCTCAAAAATGGATTGGTAGGGTTCCAAATATTTTTGAGTTGATCTATTGTGTGGATAAAACTGCTTTTTGAAGTATTACCCATACAACTTTTCAAGCTTCAGTTTTAATAATATATTCAAGGGTACTAGTTACAGCTTTTTCAAATTAAAAATCACTTACAGTTCATGACGGGTGCTGGATTTTCGCAATTTTTCTGGATGCCTGTAAGGCATCCCAACGCCAATAAAATTGGTATCATATTGGATCCGTTTTAAACTCGCGACGTCTTTCTCAATTAACAAATTTGCTAACCGTTTTTTGAACACCAACCAAGTCACTAAAAGTCACTACGCTCACCTGAATGGCCCCTAAATGTTCCTAGCAAGACATTAATGGAAGTAGTATCTAATCAACGAAATAGAAAAGTTTGCACCTATTGATGCAGCTCATCTCATACATACTTACAGTTTTTAACTGTTTACACAGAAACAGTCTACTCCGACTCCCTCAGAAAGCTGCGATGATCAACTTTTCGCTCATGCTTAATTTATTTTCTAAAACCACTTTTGTGGAAAATGTCGCCCCAACTTTAGAAATGCAACAGCCAACCCAAGCTCTGTTCAAAAAAGGCACGTCCAAACAAATCGGCTAGCAATCGATTCACAATTTGCATCTATCTAACCTAAATAAGTTTTAACTCATTTTTCATAGACCATAGAGGATAAACTTTCCTATTAATATGGCAGAAACTGTTTTTATCTAAAAGTCACTACAGTGTCAGAGAGTCAGAGCAATACAGATTTACAGATGAATGGTTTACATTGGTTAGCGATAGTTGGACAAAATTTTTTCACCAAGTGGGTGGAAACTTTTCTTTACTTTCTCTAAAAAAAACGCCAGAGAGTCAACAACAACAAAAAACCACTGGTACGTTCGCTGATATTGATGGATAGTGGTTGGTGTTGAACACGGACACACAGCTTGCTTTTGTTACCCCCATTACCAATTCTTTCTAACTGAACTATTGAATACAAGTAAATACAAGTGTACTATTCAATGGCTACAGATACACTGAGCGTTCCATTAGAAATTTATAAAAGATATTATGCGACGTGGAAAGCCATCATCGTCTTTCTATTACGGCCAAGTACAAAATGAAGGTCCTTCAACGAACTTTACTTGCTGTCCGCTGTTTATTAGAAAAGCACAATAAATATTAACAAGGAGGTGGGAAACAACCATTTTGTATAACATTAGGACGAGTGTTTTAAAAACTGTGGCACCAATGAGGTTATCATATCATCATTTTCGCATGTATGAGCTGTAATTGAAAGCACTAGCATTAAAGTAGTACACAAGAAAAGTATAGGACAATAGGAAAGAATAGCGTACTACCGTCGATCCAAAACGACCATCACTTTTTATCTAGTCCATTATATTTTACTTGACATACATGAGAGCTACCATACTATAATGTCAAGTTGATGCAGTGTAGTGTGTCATTCAAGTGCAAAAAGAAATACTAGAAAGTTACAAGAGGATATTTGGTGCCGTAAAAGATATCATAAGCGGAGAAATGTGCTGTTTTGATCATTATGGCTGGAGCCCAGTACTTTTTTGTCTTGTTGTAGAGAATTTTTAATAATAAATTTGGTTTTTAAGTTCATGAAAACTTGAGTTCATCAAATTTTCCACAAAGGGAGATACATGAAGTTGATAATGATCAATACTGGGTTAGTCAGTAAACTGATCAAGAGAGTCGAACTAAAAACCGACATTGAATATTATTTTAATGGAAGGAATTGAAATAGCCAGTGGAGAGAAGAGTCGCGCTTAATGGGTTTGTCTATTTTCTGTAAGTGTACTAAAGTTCTCAAAAGTACAAAGTCACTAACTAAGAGGCGATGCAAATGTTCACCTTTGAAAAAAAATTGGACTAAAGTTGTTGATCTCTTGGAATTTGTCAGTAGGATCGTTCCTATTTTTTTGCGATGGCTTGTCAATTCTTGAGTTCTATATGCTATCGACCGTTACGTAGATAGGTAGAATCACATTACCCCACGCACTGCTATAGGATTAGCTTAAGCTTTTACTTGATAAAGAATTCCGTGCTTTCATTAGGCTTAAATTGCAGCTAAGAGCTATACAGTCTACATGAGTTAAGCATGGTTTATGTTACGAAGACAGTTTATTTATGAAAATTGACGACTGAAATAACGATTTGGTTCTCACTTTTTTCCTTAAAATTTAAAACTGCTTAGTTGTGCAGTAATTCGAAAAACCTGCATAGTATGAAATAGTGATGATCAATGTATAACAATAATAATAATTGGTGCAGGACGCCTTTTTTAATAAAAATTCAACGGTAATGATAAATAGAAATAAATAAATTCACTAATGCATGTGTGCTTCGTATTGTGCTACGTGCTAAACGTGCTAAACTTTAGCATAAACTTAAACTTGTTGACGAACGTATATACTTTGAAAGTATTGCGTAATGCATTCCTATGGCAACAACTTGAATTATAGAATGGAACAAACACGATCGTGCGAAATATCTGAATTTTTCTTGAAACAGATCTAAAATTTGTTTTTTGCGTATATATAATCATTTGCAATTTGCATTAAAAAACATAACCCTTTTACAGCTTGAATATTTGTCAACATAGATACACTGTGTTACTTAATATTACTAAATCTACGGTGGTTTTTAGATTGACTCCGAGTAAATAAAATGTCCAAAGCACCAGCATCAATGTATCGTCAGAAAAAAGGTTGTACAACTCTACCTAACTAACCAATGTTAAACAAATGTTTAACCTCAAGCATCCAAACTAAGGCATTTTTGTAATCTTTTTAGTGTTGCCTTACAACCCGTTGGATCGTTTACCAGGAGGATTTCATCGTAAAGTGGCTCAAACGGACGAACTCAATATCAAACTAAAGTACAGCCGAGATGATCTCGGCCCAAATATGGTTTTCAAAATTTGGAGTCTAGGGAAAATTGACCCATCTCCGAGAAAACGTTATGCATACAAACTGATGCAGTCGTTCCAATCTACTTTATTTTTCCTCCGCATATGGGGTCGATATCCACTGGTTTTTTCCAGAAATGAAGATCTTACGTGGAATTTTCAATTCAAATGGTGGTCTCCTTGGGCACTATACTACGTCCTATCCACTCTGTTCATGGCTCTTTTTACCATCCTGTACACAGTGAATGGAGTAAGCCTGCTGATCAATATTCCTTCCCAGAAAGACCATAACAATATTTCCGCTAGACATCTTCGGAATGAAGAAGTAATGATAGCGACTCGGAATCTGGTCCCAATTTTCATGGTGGGGAGTCTTCTGTATTGTATTGTTGTGTCTGATATTGCTTACCTGCATCGAAGGCAATACGCCTGTTTTTTCTTCGAATATTGGACTCGGTAAGTTAATAAAAGGACACATTTTTGGTCACCACTTGAGAAAAATGCGTAATTTGAAATTTTCGTGAAAATAGAATGGTTGAACAACTGCATTTGGACGTCAGTGAATGCGTTTGGTGTTTCTCAAACCTTACACCCGGCATTTGGATTGCTGTCACGATTCTGTATCTTCTGGTCAATTTTATTCACTTTGCCCCGATTTCTGGAGGGATGCCTGGGATTTTCACAATACTCACATTTCGTTCCATCTTGCCCTACATTCATGCTGAGGATTATTTTCCTTATGTTAAATATGGCCTAACCGTATTCTTGATTTATATTTTCTTTCTATCCAAAATTCATCTGTTCAACTTCATGTACAAGTGCCAAATTCTTGCAAATCTATTTGCTGCATGGAACGAGCGGTTTGAATACATTCTTCATCTTGGTAAGTATCACACACATCAAACTAGTAATTTGTGCTTTTCATAAAGCTGTATTGGGTCTTATTAAATAAAGCTATGCTTGCTTTTCGGAATAAACGGAATTTGAATATGTCGTTTGTTTGTTTCCAGTGCTTACATTGAAACTAATACTTGTTGAGTATGTATTTTACCATTTGACATAATCTTTGAAATATGCCTATTCTTTTAGTGTAGAGTTTATACAAATAATTGATAGTATGATGTTTGATTTTTACTGTAATGTAACACAAAAATGTAATTAATGTTTCGAGTAGGAGTTTATAAAAACTTAAGAACAGCGGTTAAACTTATGAAATTTTCTTTTGTTCACAGGTGAAGAAGGTTTCCCTAGTCAAGTGCCTTACAAACGAACATCATACAAGCACATGTTTAAAGACCATGCGATCCTCATTAGCATGAAAGATGCAACGGACGAAGAATTCAAAGATGTAATTGAAGCTTATCTATTTACAACGGTAAGCTCCACATGCTCTTCTTTACGAGCAGCTTGATAAAGCGTTGGAATATTTAAACTCGATCTCGAGTGAAGGCATACACTGATTGTGTTTACTTCATTTTGCTGTGCATACATATTTTTGAAGCATGCTTGATGCTCCTCAAGTTCGAATTAATATGTTGCAAGTATTTAATTGGAATAAGTGGTTAATTAAGAGTAATAAAAACATGGTCTGTTAATTCCTTTGAAATTGTTCCCCACTTTACCATGTGTACATGCGTGTGCATACTAACAAAAGTGGAAAGGATCACAAATACATATTTTCGCCACCGTCAATGCAAAGAGACTGGCTAGACATGCTCATTAAAACGATTGTTTTATTTTTCCTTCCTCTGACTGGGATCAGTTGGTGAGCATGGTATGGGAATGGTATCATATGTACCGGTACGTCACAGTACCTGAAGAGTTCATAGGGACGCGAAAATATGACGCAGCAATTATTGGCCTCTACTCACTTTACAGCACTTGTTTCCTCTACCTAGTTCTGAACACGGCTTCCGAAGTTGAAAGAAATGTAAATCATAAAACAATAGTTCATGCAATCATACTGTAACTACTCGTAATTAGACTGCATTGCCGGTTGCCTGGCGGTTTATTACTGACTGCAGCTTGGCAAAATAACGCAATTATATAAAGTTTGTATTCTACATGGGAATTTTTTTTTATTTTTTATTTTCATGCCTCCATTTAATTATCGATGTGACAGGCTGTGAATGGTTTGAACGTTGTGCGAGGAAAAGGTGTTTTGACAAACAGGGCTGATACTGAAGTGTGGTTTGTAAGTAACATCATGTGATCGATAATCAGATTTTTTTTTCATCATATTGTGAATTACAGCATGACACTAGTTGTCAGTTTGCATTAAAATCACTGCAGTCATATTTTTTGATAAAAAAGGTAACATCGTGGGAAAAAAGTTTTTCCGGTCTTCTTGGCTTTGAAATTAAAGGACAAGGTTTTGTGGAAATCAAAGATGGATTCATTATTACGGTAATACTTTTTTAATTAACTAAAGCGATAAAAATAATTAATCGGATTGTGTTACATATTGTAGGAGTGTGCTGAATTGATAATTTATTTTTGTAATTTCAGTTTTTGTCTTCCGTGTTGGCTGTTTTTGTCGTTCTGGTACAACTGGATATTCCCTTGATGACGATGCATGATAGTGACTCTGAGTTTTGGCGTCTCAACATGAGCTCAATGTTGAACCGGATTGAAGGACCTGTGAAAGCTCTTTTTTTGGAACCTCCTGAATTCAACGATAATGGAAGCATTGCATATGTAGAAGAAAGCGGGTTTAAATATGTCGTTGATGGATGTGTTTGAAATAACAACTAACTGTTACTTTATTTCTTACTTGATTTGACTTCACAAAAGTTATAGCACATATACAATTTCTTGGAAAAAAAGTGTAATTTAGACAATAAAAATATAATCAATAACATAAGTTCCATAATGTAGATGCCGAATTGTATTCCTGGGCTTTGTTTGTTTCATTTCACACATCATGTTGTTTTGTAATGACAACTTCAGAGTACCTAATCAATTCCTAATGGTCTATTTAGCTCATCCAAATCGAACTAAATGGAATAGCTTAATGGTCTCAGACACGAAAATATCACAAAAATACCTTATAAACCGGAAATTTACTAATAGATATTTGAAATAAAATATAATCCTGCAGCACGTATGCAATTCACTGATAAAAAAACTCCGTAATCTAAATCACTATGGAAGGTTAGCCTAAACTAACTAGACTGACTTAATCCGTAAACAATTAACCTATGTGATTATGGGTTTTTAATTCCTCATCTTATTACAACAAGGCAGTCGTGGCCGAGTGGTTAAGGCGTCTGACTAGAAATCAGATTCCCTCTGGGAGCATAGGTTCGAATCCTATCGACTGCGTCATTATTTATTTTATTCCATATTAACCCAAATGTCTTTCACAATATTTATTTACCACCTTCAGAATGGATTTTTATGCTAACTTATATTTTGCCTACTTTTTAGTTAATTAACAATCAAAACGCAGTGTATACTACTATATATACACTAGTCAAATATTATAAATACTCTTTCCGTGGTATATTCTTGACATAAAAAATGAGCACACACGAATCAAGACTGACTGGCCCTCTTATCCCATTTTTTTTGTTAGTAAAAGAGATGTGTGATGCTCAATGAGCTACAATCTTGGACACAGTTTATAATACCCAACCAGTATAGTAAGTGAGTATGTGGCGCACCGAGAAGGTTTCTCCACGTAAGCAAAAATCATATCGATCCATCTCGTCAGCAAACTCATCTCACAGCAGCAGCCTCCATACATATGAACGCTCTCTGGTTCCCACTATACACGGAATATGATTGTAAAAGCTATAAGTTCCTTAACTATGGAGCTTCCAGCAGCCCTCATCCTCATCTAACACAGCTGTACATGCATCTTGCCTACTGCAACTTCATGCTGCTAGCTCGGTATTGTAGAAAAATACTTACACGACAGTCTAAACTATACACATAAAATCACTATTTCTAGCCGATATACACTCACCCCGTGAAAAAACTTACAGCATTAGGATGCTGTGTGCTCCTTGTGCGAGAAAAACGGCATGAAGGAGAAAATACAACTAGTGTAGATAGGACGACTTGGACAACATGTATTTATATAAAGTTTGGCTAGGAAAGTAGTAAGCAAAACACTAGCCATATATGAGTTAGATACTTAAAGCTAGTGAGAAAGCACATACACTGTATTCAGCAGCAGTACATAGCAGTCTGGCTGGAGTGTGGTAGTAGTAGTGTAGAGTTGTAGTACTGTGCTCTCCCAAACTCTGTGGCAATAACAACCAAGGGATATGAAGGCAAATTTCACTCTGTAAATGACTACAACGAGAACTAGGATGGTTTGTGCTGGGAGGCTTAGAAAGCTAACAACTGGAGCTCCATCCATCCATGCTAGTATTATTGCTGGCTGCAGACTACTACTACAACAACGAATCTGCACCAGAGAAAGGAAGAGAAAGAGCTAGCGAGGAATACGAAGGATGATGATGGCAAGACACTTTCACTCATTCTATCACTAACAGTCAGTCGGTACGTACACGTACTTATGTACGTACGAAAGAAAGGGAATGAAGAAGTTAGAAAAATTGCACACAAACATACCACTCTGGGTGCAAAACACAGGAAGGAGTGACAAAAAGTGAAATGAATTTGTGCTTAGCTCCGAAATGGAGCAGTAAGTGTAAGTAAGTTGGCATCGGTTAGTGGCTAGTGTAACAGTTTATAGGTTATTGGTTTCCTTCTGAACAATGGGATGTAGGGATGGTAGTAGTTTGGATTTGCTCCCAAGATTCCGAAAAGTTCCTCTTATAGTGGATTGGTTAGTAGGTATGATGTGTATGCCGAACCCAAAGTAATAACAACAATCCAGCCGAGAGGCTATAGGTATCTACATTTGTGTAGTTTTTACTGAATGGCTTTGAAAAATATTTATAAAACGATTTAACAGTTCAAATTTAGGTAGTTGTTGGAAGATGAGCACTGATATGACCACATTTTTTGTTATTGTTTGCAGTGACAAGACTTGTTTTGTACACATGGGACGTAGAGATGAAGGACGTATTTGGAGTCGCAGTGAATGCAGCATGAATTTGATTGGATCCAGATTATTATTAGCGCGAGGAGCTGATTGCTCCCGTCTCAGTTGACTTCTCTGGACCGCATTTTATAACAATTGTGTGTTCAACTTAATTTCATACTTGTGAATCCTTTACCTCATTGCTCATCTGTGTGTGTTTTAGCTAGGCCAAACCAAGGTACGAAGAGTCCACAGTAGTCGACAAAAACTGTATTAATCGATAAAAAAGCGCGTCTCACGTTACTCAAACACTACTGAGGAGTATGAAGGAAACTTGAGCAGAAATGGCGCTATGAGTGAAAGTAATAATGCAGGATCTACATTGTTACCCCTGCTAACGAATGATACATGTATATACTTGATCAGTATTGTCAGATCCCTCATAGTTCTTCGGGAGTCAAATCTTTTGTTCGTGTAAAACAAAACTGCGAGTTTCCGGCATCTTGTATTACTTGGAATGGTAGTACATATATAGTACAACTAACTCTAACTAACTTCCTTATGGAAGATCCCGACTGGACACTAACTACATGTATAGTACAGTGGAACTGAGGAAAATCTTGAACTCACCGCCTTATAGCAAAATATTGAGCCAACATGGATCGCTCCTGTTGTAGATAACAAAAGGAGCACGTTGTGAATTATCATTGTATGAAATATAGGTAAAGCAACCGTTGTTGTGTGGGACGAAGGCTGCCTTCGTCAACTCTCGTACTTCCAGTGACAGCATCATTTATCAGTCAGCATGAATACTAATTGTCAATTAACATGCTGGCTCTTCCTGCTAGTCTATTATGGGAAAGCTACCGAGACTAGCACTAGCAGTAGTAGCACGACGTTCGTACTAGAAAGAGAATATAGGGATTTATTTCGTGGAGAAGACAATGCTTACCAAATTGGGGGTGTGTTGTCCAATAATGAATCTGTTATCAAGTTTAAGAATATGATTGCGGTAAGTCGTTTAAGATTATTGTATTTTTATAGTTCACTGCCTTTAGGTTGTTAAAAGTAGATTATTATTGTTATATCCCTTTGCTACAGTTTGTTTGCGCAGAGTCAGATATGGGATAGCTGTAAGTTAGTTAGAAATGCACTTGCTGGCCTGTAGTCTGTAGATATGTAAATGAATAGGTTTCTTATGATAATTTATGTACTTGTGTTTTAAATTTTCAGCATTTGAATTTCAATCCCATATATGTTCAACGAGGGAGCCCGTTAGTCGCTTCCACCATACAAATGGACCCAAATCCAATTCGAACAGCTATAAAAGTGTGCGAGCACTTAATTAGAAAACAGGTAATTTTTAGTATGTAAATAATTGTTGTTTATTTGTTAGTTAGTTAGTTGGTTAATGGAGGTTTATGTAACAAACAACAAACTTAAATTTTTCTTTAGGTGTATGCAGTAGTTGTTTCACATCCTCCAACTGGAGATTTGTCACCCGCTGCAGTCTCATACACTTCAGGATTTTACCACATTCCTGTCATTGGGATTTCTTCTAGAGATTCTGCTTTTTCAGACAAGGTATTTAATTATTCTGTGAAAAAAAGAGTAATGAAATCTGAGAGCCGAACAAATTCACAAAACTATATTTTACTTAAAGAAAGTCTAATCTAATCTTCAAATTAATTAACTTCTGTCATATTTATTGAAGTGACCCTTCCTCATTTTTAATCAAAGGAATAATGAGACCAAAAATCAAACAGGAAACCAATAGGTTGTTCTATTGGGGTCCTTTCCTTTTAGCTGATTTGTATGTAATGTATGTATTTCTGATAACTCCGTGGAGGCTTTATAGGTCTATTGCAGAAATGCCGGAATACACAATGTCTGGTACTCTATTAGACCAAGTCTAGTCCACTACTGTTTCACACTAATAATACGTCCCATCAGCCAGAAATACTTAATCTCAGCTAATTAGCATTTGAACCATATCTCCCCCGGCCACCGCTGATTTTATGATTCTACGTAACTGCATTGCTCCGACCGTAAACAGATGCAAGAAAACTGAACTGTCCAAGACATATGATTCATATTAGCATTTACCTTTAGCTAGCTTGTGCCAGACTTTTTTCATGTAGCCAGACTTGAGTCGAACTAAGAGCCCTGTAGAGGCAGTGAAGTATTGAGAACTTCATCACCGAGCCTTATTGTGCTTGTCTATTTGTAGCTGATTTAGTTGAAAGTTCCAATTTAACTTTTTATATTTCTTATTTCCTGTTATGAATTCTCTGTGAATATTCTGTGATTTTCACAATGAGTAGACCAGACCTACTTTCATTGAGTCAGGAAATCTTACTGGACTGTAGCCCCACTTCATATTTCTAATTAATTTGCTTGTTTCTTGTACCCTTCACACGCTACCTTTGTCAATTAGAATTGAATCCAATCACTATCGTGTAATTACTTGAATTGCAGAATATTCATGTCTCCTTCCTGAGAACAGTTCCTCCTTACTCGCATCAAGCAGACGTGTGGGTTGAAATCTTGAAGCATTTTCACTATGAAAAAGTGATATTCCTTCATTCTTCCGACACTGATGGTCGTTCCGTTTTAGGTCGCTTCCAAACTAATGCACAAAATTTAGAGGATGACACAGAAATTAAGGTATTATTTAGTTCTAAAAAATATGATGATGAGTCGCGATAATATGATACTGCTAAACCAGAAGTCGTAAAACTAATTCCCTGTATTGTTTTTTGTAATCAACAGATAGAGTTAGTTGTGGAATTAGAGCCTGGCGCTGAAAGTTACGTAGATAAATTGACAGAATTGAGAAATGCTCAAGCAAGGGTTTATCTTCTTTATGCAAGGTAAATATATAATATGTTTTAGGGCATGTTTAGATGTAATTTGGACGTTTATAGAGTACTACAATTTCCAATAATAATTTGCATTTTTTCCGTAGTTTGAATGACGCTGAAGGGATATTCAAAGCAGCTTCCATGTTGAATTTAACAGAAAATGGCCATGTATGGCTACTCACTGAACAACTGTTATCTTCAAACGATGTGCCCCAAGGGGCTCTCGGACTTAAACTTTTGAATGCAGAAAATGAAACTGCCCACATTAATGATAGTTTGTGCGTGTATTACTTTGATTTATTGGTGGATAGTATTTATGTTTAATATTACTTACGAGTAACTATTATTTCAGTATAGTTAGTGCCGATTGCCAATTTAAGTTTGTCCTTTGGTTTATGGCCATTGTTTACTTTTATTTTTCACATTTTAAGACGTGTACTGGCTGCTGCCTTGAAAGAGATGAACCAAACCGAAACTATGGAGAAGCCCCCTGGAAACTGCAATTCCTCCGGGACAACTTGGGAGGCGGGGAAAAAACTGTTCGAGTAAGTCTGTTCTTTTTTTTTTTGTTCTATACAAGATTATCCTAGCAAATTGCTTTTCGCTAGTTTATTAAGTCTGTCATAGTGACAGTTGTAATACCGTTTTTTTAGTAGAATATGAAATGGTTTTAGGCTTATTTATTTCTGCAGTTTTTTAATAAAAACTTTTTTTTCTCACAGGTACATCAAAAAGCAGGAGTTATTGAATGGTGAAACTGGAAAAGTCGCATTTGATGAAAGTGGAGATAGAATCAACGCCGAATACGATGTCATGAATGTTCATCCAGGAGGAAGACAAGTTCCTGTTGGCAAATATTTATACAGTCCTGTAAGTACGGAATAGAATATTTACCTAATACTATGATTTCTCATGTGTGTCATGTCAACACAATTGGCAATTTCTCAACTTTCGCTGCAGTCTATTTTCTGGAATGAAATATAAATTGTAATACATTTTTTTAGTCAAGTTAGTTTCAGTCAGCGTTCATTATTATTGTTAAATAATCAAAATACGGTTGGCCAAAAGTGGATGTTAAAAAGAAAACATGGTTCACAGACTATACTCAAGGTTGTCCAATAAGCTAAATAAGTATGAAACTAAAGCATTTCTTTCACGTTTCTATTAGGTTGATAAAGAGATGGATTTGAGGATCAATGACAGCATGATAGTCTGGCCGGGTCATACAACTACTAAGCCTCAAGGATTCATGATTCCGACTCACTTGCGTGTGCTGACAATAGAAGAAGTTCCTTTTGTCTTTGTAAGGCGTGTGGAGAATGAATTGCATTGTACTAAGGATGAATTGCCTTGTCCCCATTTTAATACCACTGAAGAAGGTCTTTAAATTACTAACAGACAGTCTCTAGTAGACTATGAACAGTGTAATCCAATTGGTTTGATTTGCAGATATACCTAAGATGTTCTGCTGTCGCGGCTATTGTATAGAATTACTCAAAGCATTAAAAGAAAAAATGAATTTTACTGCATCGCTCGCTTTGTCACCAGACGGCCAATTCGGTAGCTGGGTTAACAAAAATGGAACAGGTATATGCTTTGTTATTCCTAAGTATATCCTTAGTACAATTTCTATATGACTGAACATCTATTTATGAAAAACTTATCACAAAATTCTGTTCATCAGGCAAAAAAGAATGGACTGGTCTAATCGCAGAACTAGTCAATGAGCAAGCCGATATGATTGTGGCTCCGCTAACTATTAATCCTGAACGTGCTCAGGTTATTGAGTTCAGCAAGCCATTTAAATATCAAGGAATCACAATCCTTATAAAACGGGTACGAAGGCTACCATTTTTTAGTGAGGAATTGTGTAAATGCAAAAAACTGATTGTTTTTATCATTAATTGCAGTTAGAGAAAAAGCCCAAGTTCGGTTCTTTCTTGCAACCTTTCAAGGGATCTTTATGGATTCTGGTGCTAGTTTCTGTCCATGTTGTTGCTTTGGTATTATACTTGTTGGACCGATTTTCTCCATTTGGGCGTTACCGTCTTGCAAATATGGATGGCACAGAAGAGGACGCACTTAATCTTTCTTCTGCAATATGGTTCTCATGGGGTGTTCTCTTAAACAGTGGCATAGGAGAAGGTACTGTAATCTATCTATATTCGGCCAGTAACTGGCCCCTATGTAAAGTTCACTTTTTATTGAATTTCTTATTTCTTATTTTTAGGAACGCCAAGAAGTTTTGCAGCTCGTGTGCTTGGAATTGTGTGGGCTGGATTCGCTATGATCATAGTTGCTTCGTACACAGCTAACTTGGCTGCTTTCCTTGTCTTGGATCGTCCGAAAACAATTTTCTCAGGAATTCATGATAATAGGGTTAGTATGCTACACCAACTAATTTCATGAGAAATTTTTATTTGTAGTGTATCCTTGCGAGGATTGCTGAAAAAGTAAATGGGCCGCAGTTACCAGGCTGTATTTCAGTAATCACAACTATAGTGATAGAAGTAAATACTCAGACTCATTGGTATTCAAAATCTGGAGTTAATTCATATGGATCATTAGATTGATTATGATTTGTAGCTCATGATGCACAATCAGTGAAGTATGTGGATGAAATAGTTTCTTGGTACCTAATCTTCGATTAGCGCAGTGGTGCAAAAAAAAGCGGGAGAACCTATTAACTTATAGCTTCTCTTTTATGCATCCACCCGTTTTAAAAATGATCCATACAATTCTATGTATTGGCATACACAAAAACGAATGGATCACAATTTTTAAGGCAGGAATGGCCCGAATTAGTGGAGAAGGGTTGAAAATCACTTTTTGAACCTGAGTGTACAATTTATATTGTTGCAGCCGATTCTTAGTTAAAAATGGGTTCTCAATAGAACGAATAAAATGATCATGTGCTGTACTAGTAGAGTGTACAAGCCAACGGTACACACTTTCACCGAAAACTGTAAAGCTCTCTCATTCCCAGAGCTGCAACCTATTTCTTGGAGAATGTATTAGATAATATATGTTTATGCAAATGTGACCATAAATTGCAGCTACGGAATCCAACAGAGAACTTTAACTACTCCACTGTGAAAGGATCTGCTGTGGATATGTATTTTAGACGCCAAGTAGAACTCTCCAATATGTATCGTGTGATGGAAAGAAGAAATTACGACACTGCTCAAGAAGCTATTGATGCTGTTAAGGCTGGGTGAGTAACTTTATCGCTTTAACTAACTAGCTCAATTTACGCCGCCCCCTGTTAGCCACGGGTATGGTTCATATGCACTTTATAAGTGCTTTTGTTCGCACTTACAATAATGCAACCTGAAAATTCCAGTACTCACAAAAAAACAATTTCAGACCCATTTTGCACTACAAACACTATAGCTATCCTGGGAAAGCCTTTAGCATTTTCCTTCATCATTTACAGCACACATACATGTTAAGTGCCTAGAGCCTCCATTTTGCCAACTTACGATAAGTGTGCTTGCAGCATTAGCATTAGATTGCTCTGGTAAAAAAATGTAGATAAACCGTATCTATGGAATCGTCACGAAAACTAGTAAATCTCGCTTGAGAAGCGTATCATGAGTAAAATACATAACGAAGCACGCCGTCCTGGGTAATAACAACTAACTGACTGACTGAGAGTGACTGAGCAAGTACAGTAGGAAAGATTTACACTAATAAAAACGACAATCGAGTCTGTGATTCCTAATTGATTGGGCAATTCATATTTCTCCCCGAACGTGTTTCTCATAAAAGAAGGACGTGATTAATTTTAATTCATAATTAGACTCTTTGCTATGAGAAAAGAGTATTCTGCAAAATAGAGTAACAGCTGCTCACTCACTCTCCGTCAGTTTGTCAATCTAAATGAAACAGTTGATTTGAGTGTTGATGGAACGTGATTTAAAATTTTGGTTCGGGAAACATTTCAAAATTTAAATAATTTAAAAAATAAATATTTCTGCCTGGAAAAATAGGAAATTCTCGAGGTTACTCTCGAAACCGGCAGAAGTAACCATTCGAAAGTTTAACTAGAGTCTAACTATGCAAAAACATGCACTTAAGCTATAATAAGACTTCATGATAGTTAAAATATGGAAGACAATTTTAATAGCCAACCCATCTTTTATGCATGCCATTTTGAAGCTCATGCAATTTCTGGGCATTTACATGCAAATACTATTAGTACCCATTACTACTACCTACTCAAACTAACTACAACTAGTGTATACTGCAAGCAGAGTGGTATCCTTACTTACATGGTTTCTCTTGCTTTGTTTGCAGGAAGCTACATGCTTTTATCTGGGACAGTTCCAGGCTTCAGTACGAAGCAGCTCAAAACTGTGACTTGATGACCTCTGGCGAGCTTTTCGGCAGATCGGGTTACGCCATTGGTTTGCAGAAAGGCTCACCAAGAGCAAACGCAGTCACTCTTGCAATTCTCGAATTCCATGAAAGTAAGTCAGACGAGTTCTCTCTACTTCTCCCTTGTGGTTTCCCTCTTTATCTTGTTCTCCGGTTCGTGGTGATACTAATGAAGTAAATGATCATTCCTCCCTCTTCCGTTTTCTCATTCCAAATGTTTTCATGGGCTCGGCTCCTTCTTGTTGGCAAGGCTTTTAGACAAATAATCTAGAGACATTAGTTAGTTGCAGCTCCCTGATTAAAAATATGTGTGTAGTTAGTTAGTTAGTTAGTAATTTGATGGTTGGCATATAAAGGTATATAGAATGAAGAGATTGCCTGTCTAGATGGTCTCATAACTGTTTACTTTTTGTATCTCGTCGTCGTCATTAAGAAGAACCGAAAGTGTTAATTAGGTGTACAATTTTGCCAAACAGTCCATTCCATCCAGAGCAACATGGGTCTTACAACTAATGTACGTGTAAATGATGATTGGTTAGAATGCGTTTTGGTGGGAAAATTGGATTTAAAATTTTAATAATTTTATGACTGCTAGTTTTAGATTGTATGTATTAGTTGAGCGTCAGTGAGGACTAATTTGGATTTGGTACGTTTCGTGGAGAGGAAGTAAATAAATCTGTAGTAAACTTCTTGTTTAAATTTGTTGTAGAATGACTGAAACAAAGTGTGAGAACTTTTCTCACCTAGGACAATTGTGTGTTTGTGCTTAATTAATTTGTGCGAGCAACCCAGTTATGAATTATAAACTTTTGTGTGTCTCTATATAGTCTTTATGAATAGGAGAACGTTGTAGCATAGGTAGTAAGTGCTCCATAGGTAGACAAAAGGGAAAGTTATTTAATCTTGTTACCCTGCGTTCGTCGCTTTCATTATCACCTGCTGACATCTTATATTTGTGACTGACTGAGAGTCACACAAGAATGAACTGTGCTCAAATTATGATTTTGCAACGTAGTCAGTTTCTCAGCTTCCGTTTTCATTTCATTAACGTTTAGTTAGAGATAAAAGCGGATGTCGTGCAACTGCTGTTTCTGACAAACTTGATCGTTTCATTAGTTCACCTCCCATAATTTTAAGGCCAAATCTGGAGATGCTCATATATGGCATGCAATAAATAAAGCTCTACTCCTTTGGCATTCTGATGCAGCTTTGATTTGAGAAGTTAATTGCAGACCTGCAACTCTATAGACTACTTATTTACACTATTAGCCTCCTATGTGGGCTGAATGGATTCTTATTTTTTATGGGACTCGATGAAATATGGAATGGTGTTGGCATAATTGCTCATATTGCTATAAGCTATCACTTGCTCAGCTGGCTGTATGAAGGAGCCTAGCTTATAAATAAATATTTCTTTCCCGTCATTGCACACTCGTTTCCTCATTCATGGGGGGGGGGGGCTTGGATCGCTATTGACCAATATTTCATTGTAATTGAATTGAGTTATTAAGAAATAATGGGTAGCTGATTTATTCCTCTTTCATAGGACGATGATGAGGCTTGGAAAGTCTGAAT
>Ga0210040_10002540_pt1 | contig 25648 bp, 16 predicted proteins | sample CryGeyCG12114_NA_FD_185462 | JGI IMG/M metagenome (GOLD analysis project Ga0210040, IMG submission 185462) | Groundwater microbial communities from aquifer - Crystal Geyser CG19_WC_8/21/14_NA (SPAdes) (version 2) | ecosystem: Environmental > Aquatic > Deep subsurface > Groundwater | place: USA... | reverse complement strand
AGTCATTTAATTTTTGTGCATGATAATTTTTATGATTTTTTATAAATTCTTAATTGTAATTAAAGCATAAACATTTATTTATGATTATTTTTAATCTGTTTGCTTACTTTACTCTAGCATGCTTATTTCCTTCCGGGCGACGTAAAGAACCGCGACCTAGAGAGTCGGCGACCTAAAAATTGCGACGTAGAGTAAGGCGACCTAAAGAGAACGACGTCGCGATAGGCAGCCTTTCAGACCCAACATAACGCTTCTTAAATGCTAAATAGTGTACAACATGTTACTATATATACTACTAACTCTGAGTGACTGTTTTTTTTTGTCTTGGCAAGATACAAGTATAGTTTCAAGATACCACATGGATTTCATTTCGTTCCCAATTCCTCAAGCTGACCATAAGTTTCTTCACACAATAATAAATCACTGTCTATAGATCATTGAACTTGGCTAGATACTTGGTCTTTTGTACTTTGGGAATGCATAGTGTTCAATTGAAAATATTCGGATGCAGAAGGTTCAATTTTTCATTTTTTTTGTGTGGGGAAGTTAAAGTGTATTTTACTGCTTAGTTTGTGTATCTTTTTTATTGCAAACGGAAACATTGTTTGCATATATAGTATGCGTAAATTTTCAACTAATATAGGATTTAATGACAACTTTACTCTAATAGGATTTATTTTAAAGTGGGAGCAAAAGAAGTATACGCATCCAGCAATTAGTTGCTGACATAAGCAGGATTTTGAATCTGCAGTCTCAGCAACTACAAAAGTTGAATGAGAAAGTTTAAAAAAGATCTAATTAATGAGCTATACGTACAGTACTTTTTTGTAATCTCACTCTTCAGACTAAATGGCTTATTATTAGTCTTTTTTTTTGGCAGCACGAACGAATCAACTTGACAAGTTTTTTTTCGAGGGTTTCCATTTGCCTATAGTTTTGAAGCTCTTTTTTCAGGTATAGACTGGTAGTGGGGATAAATGGAATCGTATATAATGACTTGCTTTTGGTCTATTCTTGATGAAATGAGATTTCAATAGGCTTTATTTTTCTAGAGAACACACCTTTACTATTAGTGAATGAGAGAAAAAGTTTCAAAAAACCACTTTCACGATCAACGATATTGTAAGACTGGGATGATTGAACACCTCAGTTACTTAGTCAGTTAGATGAAATAAAACCTTCAAAGTATGAATATCCGAGAGGAGATATAATCTATAAGTTCTCTGAGATGTGCTCACTCATGGATGAAATAGTAGCATACGTGTACGAATGGATCATAAAGTTGGCCAAAAAAGTTTCTTAAAAGTGTTAGAATCCAGTTTTTGGAGTTCAGAATAAAGTTTTTTCGTTACGCTCCAAATTACTTGTTTACCAAGGACTAGTTTATGTTACGGTCAGAATAAAGTGAGTACATTAAATTTGTCTAGAAAGCCTGGGATTTTTTGGTAAAAAAGCAACTCAATAAATTTCAAATTTATACAACATACTTATTTACTTTTTACTTTTTTTTTAGTTTTTCTTGCAATAAAAAAAACATTGGAAACATGTAAAGATAGTTTTGGTATTGCAATACGGACGAATTCAATTCAATCAATGCAAATACGAAGCACATAAAATCATGAAGATTACTTTTTCCATCTCATCTTCTTGCAGCTATATTCAAATGGAAATGAAAAGTTTTCAGACTAACTATGCAAACATTGTAATATGAGAAAATTGAAATTTGGTCGGACAAAACAATAGCCTCCAGCATAATATTGTCTAATGGTATTCTTTGCTACAGGAAACAGTGTAGAATTTCAACAACCGGCATTTCATGCTTAGCAATAATGCAACTCTGCTAGTCCCAATGTACACAAAATTATCATGTAGAAACATGTGAGGCTCAAAGAACTGTGCATAGCAGTCGTCGTCAGGGGTATTTGTTTTCTGCTCAAGTACACAGTACGGTCCGTTAACTCTAAAAACGGCACTGTGTCCGATGATAATAGGGATTTCAAGTTGAACCATACATTTACATGGTTAACGAGGAGGTTGTTTTCCATGCCAGTTGAAACCCCAACAAATTCTATCAACAACTACAAGCTCTCTATGGAAAATATATAGGAGACTTTTGTCCTTTAAAATCTTTGCGTGCTACTAACCAATAAGGTTTATGCAAGAACTACAATTAGACGAACAGAAAAGCCTTCCACTTTCTTTGGCTTTAAAATAATGCTACAGTCAGTGGGTGAAATAACAAGGAGCATTCACTAGATTCTAAGTTCTGCAATTTGGTAAACAAAGAGCCCAAAAGTTTCTATACAAATTCTTTGTACCAATTCTTTTGGTAAATTTTGATAGACTGTAGGTACAAACCAGTCAATCAGATTAAAAAACTTATTTTTCTCTCGCTCCCCTATTTGTTTTGGAGCAAAGTTAACTTTCTCTATTCATGGAATGAAGCACAAAAGTCAAAATGGTTACACAAATAGTACATAAAGTTTAATGACCAACTCTCTTCACTTCCTTTTCAATTCGCACTGCTACTACTGTGCTACTATGCTTGGAGAAAAACTTTCACATCCCTTCTCTCTTTTCTTTCCGTTCTCAGTGAACCGAAACGTACGTACTATTTACTTTCGCTTCTTTTTCACTAATCTCAAATTTTACTCTTTCAACCCAGGTGCTAGACGTGGTAGCCGAAGTGTGTGTCGCATCTCAGAGTTTAGCTGTGCCAGAGGAAAATGCATTCTCAGCTCGGAATACTGTGACGGCAAAATGGATTGTGGACCAGATGATGCCAGTGATGAGCCAGCCTCATGTACACGTAAGTTGATTATTTCACTTTTTAGGTTTGATTGCTTACGTGGTATATAACTTTTTGGACACATAGTGTGTACAGCTCTATATTAATTTTCCATAAGGCTACCATTGTTCAACAGATTTTTTTTTAAATTTTGCATCAAATGAACTAAACTTTAAAGATTTACAATTTGCTTAGACTTGTTTTGGAGTTTTAGAAATACCATGAACTTAGATTAGAAACTAATTGTTTGGTTTTGTGCCATATGAATCGTTTAGTACTGACTTTAATTTTTGAGATTACGGGCCCAGGGCTATTCGGCTGTACGAAATAATGACTTTTAGTAATAATACCTCATCTCTCTCTCTCTCTCGTGACTGTCTCAGGAGTTGCAGTGGAATCTCATTTCCACGGTACAACGCGTTTTTCTCATTCCTCCAGTGCCGCCTCCCTCGGATGTTTGTCTTTAGTGTTTGTACACACAACTCTGAAGACTATAAGAACCCCAGACTGCGTTTGTTTTCTGACTTTGACTTTACCCAATCAGTTTTTGTTCAGCTGGGTATCACACGCGTAGGCCATGGAACTGGAACCCCACACAGAGTAGTCAATCTGGTTATTCAACTTATGAAAACAACAACAACAACTGTGAAATATATGAGTTGAGCTTTGTGAGCCACTGAACTGTGTACTTGTACGAAAGGCTCCATTTGAAATGAATTCAAGATAAATCGTGTTCCATTTATATTCCCAGCTTACATTTATCCTATTACTAAACAGTTCGGGAAATGATATGGGCCGACCTGTTTCAATTCCGGATGTATTATTATCCCATGGTAGGAAATGGGATCCCTTTTGATATGCAAGTGTGGGCAAATATTTCACCTTGTGGATATTTATGAGCGTATAAAGGATGACAAAAAATAATGGGTCTCCTTTCTCCTTTTGTTGGAACTGTTAGTCATTGTAGACTGCGTTACATACATAGTCCAAAGATAAAATACACAGGTAGGAATTCAGGTCAAAGGGAACATTTTGCTTTACTGGCGAATGAAATGGAGGCTTTCAAGAGAATCCTTTCATTTCATATATTATTGTATGGGATGAATACGATTATTGGATAATATAAAATCCACTCGACTCACTTCCTTTTCCTCATTCCATTTGTTAGTAACTTTCTACACTTATATTAGTATTATAGTTCGCTTTGGGTTTGTACTGGACCAAAAGGGAAATGTACTTTTACTATTGGAATTCAATTTAATAATTGCATACTTGTGTATGCACGCTCAAAGAATGGTCACTTGAAAATGTAGGAGTATACAGTCGAATCAATCTTTCTCATTCCACGACGTAAAAGCAAGTATAATTTGTCAAAAGAATCTTATAGTATAGTTCAGTCAGTCAGTGACTCCTTATACGTATTATTTTTTGTCATCCTGCACGGAAAAGTACTTTTTGAACTTTTTATGTCCCCTGACAAAAGTGGCTCGTTGCATGTACATGGTGACTTGACTTTGTTTTTTTTTTGTGAATAGGAACTTGGCCAAGTTTAATATAATTAATACAAACTGTTCTCTTTTTACGATACTAAAAACTTAAAGAATGAAACGAAAATGCCAAGCTTGCAAAAGATAATACTCCCGTCCCTATTGTTACGGAAAAGAGCCACTTCTCATTCTATCATAATGATGATGATGATAACATTAAAGAGAAAACGTTGACATGATAAATACATAAGGATGATAATAATAGTTACCCTGTATTCTGTATAGGCCATACTACACGATGATAATGCTATTGTTTGATACTATATGCCAACGAGTAAAAAGGGCTTGCATTTTTGCAACTAATCTGTATCCCAGTTTTGCTCCCTCCCCGCTTTCCTTATTGTTGTGTCGTCATTATGAAACAAAAGAGTATGTCATGAGCAAAAAACGGTTGATGACCATGATACGGTTAGACAATGATGATGAATGTTTTTCTTTAAACATTTTAGAGGCAAAACAATGGTTTTTATAATAAAAAAATTCATACCTACCATAACTGTCATCTACACAATTTCATTTCGGACTGTAACTCTAATAGATTTTATGATTATTGTAAATCCAATCATTTGAAAGATTCCGAATGAAAATTTTCACAGAAACGTAAATTTTTGATCTTTTGTTCTTTTAGTATTTGCAGTAAAGCACACAATAGTGTTTCTTTTCTATTCGAAATGATTTATCCACATACTCGCTCTTTACGCAGCAGGATTTCTTTTCTAAAAGTCAAGCATATGGAACCGTCCCCTTTTCTCTCACACGTACGTATACTGAATAGATAAAATGTGGAAAGTCTAAAAAGTCTGGCCCCGTAAAGAATTATTACTTGTCATTACGTATGTTCTTGGTTCGATGAATTCATAAATTTTAAATCATTGCTAAGGCCTCTTCTTGGTTCGTGTGTGCACCACTTTATACTGACTGACTGAGATAGACCGTTGAGTACATGACAAAACGAAAATGAGGAAAACGAATGTTAGTAAGTTAGTACAATGTAAGGTGAGATGGTGAGATGTGATAACAAAATTTAGCAGGGTAGTGTGAAAAACGTTTCGTAAATTCGATTTTGGTATTGCAGTTCAAATTGTGTAATACAGGCAATCTAATTAAGTGGACTTTGAAAATAGATAATTTTCTATCCCTGTCTGGTATTAAAACTTTCAAAAAATTAAAACTAACCAACAGTATGGTCATTAGAATTACGAACAAACGGTGCAACAATTGTAGCTGTCCTTTTTTTGCTAACAATCTACAAACTGAATAGGGGTACACCCGATGTCCTGTAAAGTCGTACATTTCTACGTGCGTAAATCTCCCAGCCAATCAGATCAGTAAGGAGGAGTTGGAAGTCTACTCTGATTGGCTGGGAGATTTACGCAGGTAGAAATGTACGAGTTTACACGGCATCGGGTGTACCCTTAATGTTTGTGTTGGCGTATATTATACTTTGTTCGACTCTGCTCGAAGTAATGCCTTCGACACATCAAAATGCCTGATCGACTCGAGATCAATGTGCGGAGTTCGAGCTCCCTACATCACGAAGTATTGCTGTTTTATCAGAATACGTTATAGAAAATCCCAAGCTATTTGTTTGCATAATATGATTAAGTTTCTAAGTGAGTGTTTCGAATTGAAAAAAATCTCCATTGAATCACATACTAAAACTTTCTTTTCTACAATTGTTTGCCCCGCTTAATGTACTTAGGGGCGGGGTTCAAAAAATACTCTTTTCGTCTTTTCTGAACCCATCAGTCTGAAACGACTTTCGGAAATCCCCTGGATCATTGATATAGTAATGTACTCTAATTTCCAGTCGACAATGAAAGGAAACTAATGTGAACGGTCTCTTATTTTTGGATTGTGTAGCTTGCAACCGGACGTACTATGGAGAGTGGGGCACGACTTATTCTCTATCTTTGTCAGCAGACAGTGTTGCTAGCGCTTTGGGACTTTTGCCACCGCATCACCATCACCATCATCAGCCCCCGACACAACAACAGTCCTATTCTCAGACGAGTGAAAGCTCATACGATCAAAGGACAATGACTGGAAGTTCTACAACTGGAGGCTCAAGTGGTTCTTCCCAGTTTGTTTGTCAACTCACATTTGCAGCTGCTGGTGGCAGTTTTGGAGATTTGGTCGAGGTATGAAAATATTTACGTTTAAAATCAGCTACTGTTACTCTTAGATCTTTTCGTAGGCATTGGTCGGAACTTCATTTTTCTTATTAGGAAGTAGACAAATTTATATATTAAAGAGCAGGTTGCGTTTGAAAAATAACAGAATTTGCAATCGAAAGTGTGGTATTGACGATTTGAAAATAATGCGTGGCTTAATAATGTAAGTATATAAACTTTGGGATTGTGTTAAGTTTCAGGCGAATGAAAACGGACTCTCTTTGATGAATTGTTGTTTTAGAATTTAGATAGCGTTATCATGCATTATTTAGATTTTGGGTTTGACGACTTATATAACGAAATGTAATATATAAGGATCACTGGATAAGTCAGGATTTACCAAAGGTCGTAAATATGTGCTCTAAGAGTTGTTACTACATACTGCAATTTGTTTTGTTTCCCAAATGAGTAAAGTGAGAGCCTTTGAGAGCTGTTTTGTCTTTTGTCTTGTGACTGTTATGTAATTTCGAATGTTGTATTGAATGCATGACAATTTCGTGGAGTGAGTTCAGTACAGTGGTGATTCACCACTGGTGAATGTGAGTTTAAATGAAAGTTGACAAACGTACAAATGACTATTTGTTGGCTATAATGAGCTTATAATCGATTTAAACATCTTGTTAATGTGGTCCAATCATGGTGCTCTTGTGTTTCACTACTGTGTTACTTCTGCTATTTAGTTGAGTGAGGGAGAGTCAGTCAGTAGGGATTTCTAGCCGGCTTTCATAAATAGAGTTGTGCTGGGAAAGATTCCTCTGCATACCTTGGATTCCTATCAACCAAATACAAAGTTATGAGTTCAGTCAACCTTCAGATAATTAGAAAGTTTTGTGTTCAGAGAGCCTGAGGTAATGTAGGGATATGCGAGATATGGCAGCACTTCAAAATTAAAATGTAGAAACGGTTCGCAGTTATTTGGCGTCGGTTGTTTTTCCTGCTTACCTTGCTAACGAAATTCAACAAATGATCTTTTAACCAAAATAGCAAACTTACAATTATAGAAATCCAATTTTAATTTCGTACATTACAGTAATATGCAGCTTATAACTTAACATACCAAATGGTGAAATTATCTGCTCCACTTTCCCATTACGGAGACAAAATTTGATAGTTAGAAACTGCTTCTTGATCCATATAATGTACATGCAGTCAGTCAGTCAGATGGTTCCTAGCCCAGAGCTGTTCAATCCAATGATGTTACTTTATCTCCAATTTTGTGAATTACTTGTAAAAAAAATTCTGCACTCCAACTCCTAAGAGAAAAACTATTTAATGTTAAAACCCACTCAATACATTGCATCAAGATGCAAGAAAATTCTGGTATTCTAAAGTTTTTCTCAATGCTTGGATTTGGATTTATTCATAATGCCCAATTTGTTCCTATATTACCTACATCCCATCATTACATCTGATTAGTTTATTTGGCATGGGCAAATCGTTCATAAAATTGAGACAAGCTTTCCATCAAAACTTGATCCCTTCATAGCTTTGAAGTAGCCTGGTAAATTGGTGGGCTGATGAGCCATATGTCTTATGCTTACTGCCAAAAGCATACACTTTCCTCTGGCAATGGTCGCCTGAAATCAAGATGGATGAGAGTGAAAGTGAGAGAGAAAAAGAGGTGAACATGGGAAAGTTTTCCTACTTCAGCATTCCGACTCATTGGATCCGTGTAGTACCAGTTTAGTGAAACAAATGGGACCCAAAGTCTCTCTGTGAAGTGAGTGAATGAAGTTTCTTCCCCGGGTCTATGCATGCAAGAATGTGCGTACTACGTATTACTACTACTACTGCTAGCAGTTGCAGCCTTTTGCTCTATAGTGGAGAAGAGCTGTGAGTGAATTCATCTCCAGGGATTTCTTCCATTTCCTTGCAGGAAGAAAAGAACAGCAACTAATGGAATGGAAATGGGAGCAGTTAGTAGAGAAAGACACAGTGTTTGGGTCATGTTCCATACCTTTTGGATCTTGGATCTGTCTTTACGTAAATCCTAAAGGAAGTCTTGCGAGAATTAGTTCACATAAGGGAATATTACTTAAAAAGCGGGTTTTCTAATTACGTTCAATACTGTTTTGAAATGAAGCAATTAGAATCCAAAGGTTGTGTAAGAAGGAAATTGAATGAATGCCGTAGCCGTAGGAATTAGATTTCACCTTTGAATTTTAGAGATTGATGCAGACATTATAAATTGGGAATTTTGTCGTGCCAAATGTGAGAGTCAAGTTTGACCCACTTTGGGTATAATAGAATGAAAGGGCTATAAAAATCTTGCCATTTCCGTTCACAACACCTTAATCTCACGTCTCTCATAATAAAGTGCTTAGGACCGCAGTTTATATCAATTTGCTGGTCTACCTTGAGGAAAACAAGTCGTACTCTCTGAAACACTTATTTCTCCTTTTATTGCATTTAATGATGGAAAAAACGAGTTGGCAACTCAATTAACTGCACGTAATATTTCCATCGCGTCAATCTGGTTCTGGGTATATTTCAAGATTAACTGCCGTTGCTATTTCAAGATTACTGAAAAAGTTGGTCTATCACTTTCACTAATTTATTATATTTATCTGTCTTTTGGCTTGGAAGATAAGTGAACCCTTCGACCCAGATCACAATGGATGCAATTTTTCTTCTCTTTCTATCGTTTACACAATTCATACATGACTTCATATTTGTGCTGATTAAAGTTGAACGAGTTCCAAACGATGCCCATCTTCTATACTTACTTTACTTCCATTATTAAGTAGCTTGTTCTCTCCAATATTATTGCCAATACTATACCCAACCCAAGACAGTAGTATAAGTAGTGAGTGGGAGATTCTCATAACAAATATAGGATAAGATCCGGTTAGTGTACTACAGTCAGTGGCTTCTTTTCTTCGAGATTATCATTTGTAGGCCGCTTTTTGTGTCTGTATGATGTCTGTGTTAGAAAAAGGAAACTGACATCCCTGAACTCATATTTCCTTTGCTGACTTACAAATAGGGCACTCGCAAGTTCTTGGTTGAAAGGCCTTGGCTTTTCTTCCTCCTACCCTTTTCGTGTCCTGTACTAACACTAACATATAATTTATATACGCAGTAAGTGCATCAAGTAAATTTCTATATGTAGTTACTACACATAAAAGCCAAGTCAAATCACTCACTACACTACTGTGACAATATGACATGACAATGACAAGTGAGAAATGGCTGAATTGTATAGAGCACGTATGCAAATTTGCAGTCAGTATTGGTAAAAATTGAACTCCATTTATAGCACCACACGGAAAAAAATCAAGCATGGTATAGAGTAAGAAAGAAGAGTGTGAACATGCTGTGAATACAAAACAGGACAAAGCATGCATTATATACTAAAAACACTTTTTTTTACTGTTAGTGAGGTACTGAGGTATTAACCACTGCTTGTGTTTAAGACCAAAAAGGTGTACGATGAAACTATATAGTATGCATGCATAAAGTGTAAGATTGTAGATGCATAAAAGTATTGATTCCTTTTTGAGTATGTGTGCTCACATTATAAAGGAAGTGAGCCTCTCACTTTTGTAGGCAGGAATCAAGAATATTATTATGTGGAAGGAAGATGTATAAAAAAGTGAGTGTCGCTCCATAGGCAGATAGGAAGTAGTAGCCCTAAACAAAAGGAAAGCTTTCACGGCACAGCAGTAGTCTAGTGGTATGCAACCCAAACTGGTATTGACTGACTGACTACATTTTTTACCTTCCACTCCCATTTCCTCACTTTTTTTCACCTAGTTGCTGACTAACTAACTAACAAACACTAACGGTGTCTTCGTAATAATGGATACATGATGTAAGTTTTCTTTAGGAAAGAACTGGCCTCCACTGGAGTCGGCAAATGAAAATTTCTAGCTTTCTACTATAACAATAGTGTTTTGCTTTCTCCGGTATGTATTGTCGTACAAGAAGCGTAATATTAGCAGCTGCTACTGTTATTTTTATTGCTTAAATCAGTAGTACGAGTTTCCACTTCCTTTCATAGGAAATAATTAGAGTTATTTCTTAGCTGGTTGGCTGGTATTGCAGATTTCATAACCAGCCTCAGCAGGGGAATTCAGGATTTCGGTAAACAATATTGAGACTTGAGTTTTTTTCTACTCACATTTTGTGAGAGGGTAATTTAGTTACTAGAATGACGGAAATGCGGAAACTGTGGAATTTTTGCTACGTAGAGTGATCAATGTTGAGACATTGTGTGCTCGCTGTGTTAGCCGGGTGGTTTGCCAAATTCTATGAAAACCGTTGTGGGCTGCGTACTAACGAAGTATAACGATTCTAACTCAATCCACTTATGTATATGAGCACAAGCTGAGTTTAAACTCTCTGCGGTATTCCTTCACTGTACGAACCAAACCACTTGCATGCAATTCCGGTTCAGTTTCCCAAAGAAAATGTACTAGTTTAGTTAGTGATGCACTACTTTAGTTATATTGTAAAGGATTTAAATCTTATTTTATGCTTACTTCAGTAGAAAAGAGCCCGAACACAGTCAGTAGTATTCCCATAGAGCAGCCGTGCTTTTATTTCTTGGTAGCATTACTCTTCTTAGCTAACGGCTTTCTCCCATAGTGGATGTGAAACAATGAACGTAGATACTCAATCATAAGTAAGTTAGCGACGAAAAAGGGATTTAAAAGACTGCCAAACACTCGGGTCTTGTGATGATTCCATTGCACGTTTGGAGCAGTCCGAACCCACCGCCAAATGGTTTTTCGGTTGGCAAAAAGTAAGAAACTCGCATGTCTTGCTCCAGAATCCTTGAGTTTGTGGTTCCTCTTTTTGAATGTCATTAGTTTTGGATGATGGCCTGTGTACGAGATTTTTTAGAAAGTTTTCTCCTCTCTTGAGCAAGTTTTGTGGCTTGTACTCCATGATTTTGTTCCCTATGTCGTCTCTACAGCCTGAATTCCAGGTTTGTTCTAGTAAGCGCCGGTACTGGTGGAATGAAGAGACTAGTCCGTCCGTTAGTGTTAGTTGTTCATCTTCTTTGTCGATTCGGGATTTCGCAAACACAGATGGGAGTAAAAGTATGGTTAGTATGCTGGCTACGAGGAAAAGACCAAGAATGTTTTCAACCCGGGTTGATTTACCGCATTTACCGTGGTGATGTTCGGAAGCCATGATGAATTTCTAATCAAGGGGAGAATGTCTGAATTAAGTTAGGGACAAATTAAGTGGATTTTTTTACAAATTGCTTGGAATCTTTTGAATTCTTTTACTTACCGGTTTATTTATGATACTGAAAATTTTAAAATATTTATAATTTTTGAGATAGTTGGTTGGTATACACTGAAAATTTTAATGAGTATGCTTTATGAAGATATTTATTTTTGTGAAATTGGAGATCAATGTTATGCATTCGCAAATTTTGTTACTGCGGGGATTTATAAAGGCGCAAAATTTCGTAAAAAATTTATAATGTATAGAAGTCGAATGGCTGTTCAATATCCTGTGTAATGAATCGTTTCAACTCGAATAATTACTTGAATCAGTTTCGGATTAGTGGCTTAGTCATCCCAAATTAAAATTTTCTCATTTGTTCAAATATGCATGTAATGCATGCTAAAATTTACAAAAAAAAACTGCTCCTATAATCCAAATTATAAATAATTCATCAGATTTACCTTGACTGTATGTAGCGCATTCACAGGGTTTGTTCGCAGGTTAAGTTTATGTCTTGGTTGGTACCTAGTTGCAACTTTTCCCATTAACAAACTTTGTTTCATCTTCCCTACAAGACTATAAATTTGGCGGTTTTGCTGACAAACTCTGCTTACAGTAAACCCTTGCGGTACAAAATTAATGCTATAAATGAAATCAAGTGAACCGAATTAACAAGGTTTTGTGCTTTCATCCTTCTCCCCAGTCATTGCTCTACTCATAACATGCGTTGTTAAACCTGAAAAATCTTCTGAATCCCTTATATATTTATGTCATAAATAGAACAAGTAATTCTGTACCATATTCTTTTCTTTCCAAACTTTGGTTTCACTTGCAGTTGAACACAAGTTTCATACTTTTTTTTTGTTTGTGTGAAAAATTCCACAGGGTTTGTACATAATATTACATTTCTAGCAGTATGCTTTTATGCATTTATAGCCTTATTGAATTACTTTAGTTTTGAAGCCTCTAAATTTCGTTAGAGCAAAGCACCAACTCATATTTGCCGGCTCAGGGCACTTTATATGTTTTAAACGCTCGTATTGTCTCGAGTATTTCTCACAATTCAATTTTTATGAGATGTGGAGAATGGAGAAAATTTTAGTGTACACTATTAAGTTTCTATAAAATCTATCTAAAAAGAACACGCTAGACTTATATAAAATTTTTGCTAGCATAAACTATTAAACCAATACGGGTTTCTTATACGCCTCATCGAATAGCCTATTATTGTCTACTTTATTGCATTCTATTTGTGTACGGCTTGCAAAAAAACGAATGTGATGGCTATCTTGAAAATCATTAGAATTTTTATGTCTGAAAGCCAAATACAGGCTCTCAGATGAACTTATCTGAATCTTCTCTCCATGCAATAATACATAAAGTGTTCAATAGGCGTTTTTCAGGGAAAAAGTAGTGTATTATGTGTGAACTTTACTATATGAGATATTCATATAGTACTCGACAGAGTCAATACAAAGAGGAAAATATTACCACTCAAGTTACAACAGATTGTTACGAGAGTTTTCTACTTTTCAATCGTGCACTTTTCTGTGTCGAAAGTATTATGGAGCTGTAGCATAGTTAAAAGCTTTTTGCCGTTTGTCTGAATACACAAGTGATACTGCTGTGTTTAATGTGAATCTCGGGCTGTTGGTAGTAGTCTAGCAGTGCCGCTTTCTTCATCTTTTCTTGTTGAGAAAGTTTTTAAGAACTTTTGTATCCCTCCGTGCTTTAAAAGTTTAAAACTTGTGAAACCAAAGTTTTGAAAAAATTGGGGATTTTTTGTATTTGTGTACATTTACCAAAGTTTTACTCCTTGGAGTAATAAATTTATCACTTTGTTCACGGTATCCTTGTATAGTGTTTTTGACAAGGGACTTTGCTTCTTTTCAGATCATCTTCGACTCCCTGAATGTTGGCCAATTAACTTCTACTACTACTGACGGATGTCCCTATGGCTCTTTGCAAGTGAGTCATCTTTTTACAAAGCTTAATTGACAATGCTGGTTTATTTATTTTCTCCATTTTAATATAAATTCCCAGGTGGCTGAAATTAGTCGTCCTATGACTGGCGGCCACTGGTGTGGCTCAGGATCCGGCTATTCCGTATATTTCAGTGAAATGAGTGCAGTTGCCTTAACGCTACTGGTTGGTCCATTTCCCAATACGGGTAGCAGCTCCTTATCTAAACCCACGAGCCTTGGTGGAAATCGACCCATCATGCCTGCCACAATTCACAAACCATTGCCAGGAGATTCAATCGTCTCCGCTAACTCACCTAGCAGTGGTGTTCAAACCTCCCCGTCAATGTTGGACTTTGATTTCAAGATCCGCTATAAGTTTGTTCCCAAGGGTATTGCCGTTGTCAGGTAAAATCAATGGAGGATGACTATATTTCATTTATGTCTACTGATGTGTTTTTTGGATGTATTATCGGGTCTCCTACGATAAACTTAATATTGAATGTTTTGCCTCATATCACTTTTGAATACTTTGAAAAAGCTTCAATTATCTTATAAGTTATGACAGACGAACAAAAGTGTTAAAGTTTTATTACAACATGGTTACATTATATTATTATATTATATTATAACTAATCTTCAATCATGAATCTTCAGTTGGTTTACAAGAACTTATTACTCTTTCATTTCCATTATTAGGATCATTATACACTTCACTCCGTGTAGACAATAATGGTTTTCGTGTCAGTCTAATCCATGAATTTCTGCTTTGGTTGTTGAGTCAACGGCATCTTTAGTAAACTGCTCTCTTGTCAAGCTATTGCCACTCACTACTCCTGGTCTGCATCGTAAGTTCGTGTCTTGTTCTACTTCAGCAACTACTGTGGTGTAGTAATTATAATCACAAAGCCCTGCTCCTCTAACTCAATACGCAGTGCGTGAATGCTGCATATTTGAGTTTTGTATGCTTTGAATAAAATAACCTATTAAGACTTTCGTTCTTCTGTCATAGGAGAATTGAAGCTTTCTCGAAATAAAGTAATTTGAGGCCAAGACCAATACCGCCAAAAGATTTGACGGCATGAGACCTAATACAGATACTGTGTTTTCCTGTAGTACAGTTGGTTTAGTATTGCTACGTAGGATCAAAAAAACAGAAGAAGAAAAGGGAAAGTATTACTTTCTTGTCACATTAGATGACACAATCTCAATGAAATGAAGGCTGACCATGTGCATGTAATCACTGTATAGATATGGAGTCATGGAGAATCCAGTGGAGAGAGGAAAACTGATCCCTGGAACTTACTGTGGTCGAGTTTTAGAGGGATGTCATAGACGTCGATGTAAAATCCAGTCGCCAAACTATCCTGGTATGATTTTTGTACATTTTTTCTTCGTAGTCCACTGGGGAATAGAGCTTTTCCTTAAAAATTGTGAAAATTGTAGCTATGCCTGCTGTAGTTATCTACAACAGAAATAGGACTAGATAGATCCCCCTTTCATGTCTGGATTACTTTGCTGTAGTAAACTAAACTAACTACTGCCAAATCACATTTTTCGGAAGTCCAAACTCAATGTGCGGAAAGCTTCAGTACCAACTGAGTTAAAAATGACAGTTTCAAATAACTTTATGTAACAAAAAAAAACCAGAAAAACAAAACCTTTGACCTCAAAATCGTATTTTACCATGTTAGTCACTTCTATTATACTTGAAACTATTTCCATAATCCATTGCTCAATAGTTACGTTGTATCATTACTTATGTACGTAAAGGAAAAATGTATTTATTGCATAGGCCTATACGCTCGGAACATCAGTTGCTACTTTCTAGTGAAACACCGGGAGCAGCCTCCATGTAAACGTGTTCTCATTCAACTGTCCCAACTGCTGCCACACAAAGTGCAATTACGGAGCATTACTGACAGAGGCTTAGGCGGCTTCCCGAGTCCGGACACAACCGCCAATTCCGATGCATTCATGGCCTGGGAGGAGTGTGGCCCAGATCGTGACAGTCTCACTGTGTATGATGGGACTACCTCGGATGCGCCCGTTTTATTAAAGATCTGTGGTGGCTCGTACATTCCACCAGTGACATCCTCATCTCCCGAAATCATGTTGGCATTCCATTCGACAGCATTTGGAAATCCTCTGGAGCCCAAGCCTCCTGCTCCCTATCCAGTCCCGTTGAGAGGATTTGAGCTGGATGTTGACATCATCACTGTGGACTCTCAAATGGCAGACTATACTAATAACCATTCATGCATTTTTTATGTAAGTGAACAGAGACTTTAAAGTGGGTTGTAAACTACGTGCAGCTTTTGAACAAGGATCCGTTTAAAGGTAGTCATAGTAGTTTCTAGAAAAAAATGGTGAATATATGGGCCGATATGGCTGCATAGAAATGGAATAAATGATGCAGGATAAAAAGAAATTTTCAAGACTCGTAAAATACTTACCTGGCATGTAAGAGATAGAGGTAGAGACAGAGCGAAAGAAATGAGTTAGTTCCAGCTCTATGTGTTGGAAGATATAAGATTGTATTAAAGCAGCAAGGAAAATTGCATGCAAAAAATTAAGGCTTCCATAGTCTACGTAATATCTTCATAAATTTTTAAGACCACACCGAGGAAATCTATATGGTTTCTTGCGTAGGTTTCTAGCTAACTAACTAACCTAAGAATAACCTTCGACCTAATTTCGTATGCTTTACTTCCCGTGTAGTTTGTGAGCTCAAAATTTGGCCTAAGTCCATCAGCCGTGGCCCAAGAACATGGTGGAAACTGGGTAATTGGAGGCACGGGACGTGTTAGGAATCCAAGGAATACGGTCCCACCAAACACTACTTGTCGGTACGAGTTCCGTGGCAAAAAGCATGAGACGATTTGGATTTACTTTGTTGCCTACAGACGTGATCTTATCAAGGTAATCAAGTGCTAAATTTTGTATATATGACAGGTTCGATAATGCATACATCCTAAAGAATTTGTTGTATACGTTGAGATGAATGATGACCTCCTTCTGTTCACATTATATTAGTTAGTTAGTAGCATGTGTGTGACTCTTATTCCGTGTTCACTGAGGTGATTAAGGGGGGAAACATTTATCACTTAAGTCTACCGTCAATGGCAAATTGAAGCCGACATGGGGAATAGGAATTTACATTCTGACATTTGGGGAGCCGATTTTTTGTCAAAGTGAGTGAGTGAGTGAGTGAATGCATGTATGTTATGTACTATGTGGTCTGGTAGGCAGAATGCATTCTCAAAAGAGAAAGTCAATTTAGTTCCAGAGCGACAAAAAAGATATGCATGGGAAGGAAGGACGTACAGATGAGAGATGAATTGTTAATCAAAAAAATGGGACAATTTTATCGCAAAGGAAAATGCATAGAGTATGGTGGTTGTGTTGAAAAGTGCTATTCTTTGTGCATCGGAACGAAATTGGTGGAAAAAATATGGATAAATCGTTCTTGACTCTAAAACGGAACAAAAGCTCTGAAAATATTAGAAAGTTGGATCATTCATATGCATCACACATTTTGATAGATGACTGCTGAATATTTCTGTTCCTTTTCTAATCTATGCAGAAAGGAAAGTCAGAGTGGTGCTTGTGTACGTGCCTTTTTTAGAAGAGAATTTTTTGTACGGTTTTTTTACCCTGGGAGATATATCGATTAGATTCTCTTTTTTATAATTTCAGAGTTTACGCTCAGGTGCTACTTGCAGAATAGTAAAGTAGGATTTTCTTTGTTCAAGAAGTTACGTAGCTGTAACTTGTTAAAATAAAAAATGCTGGTTGGATGTTTGCTTTATAACGCGTCAGAAACTTTCCATTATGGTGTCATGTCCATACATTTCGAAAAGGTGCGAGTTTGAGTCCAGTGGAAGACAAAATATATAGTAGCTAGTAAAGTCATACGGGCATTAAGTTCATAGCAGGCGCTCATGCATATCATTTACTTTAGCTGATCTCATTAGTTTTATGCATTTACATAGATATATTTTTCCTATAACTGAATGCACGAATTTTGCTAGAGTGCAAAAGGTAAGAAAAATGGAATTGTTGACTTTACAAGTAAAAGGAAGAATATTATTTCACATTATAATGAGAAGTTGAGCGAGCTCAATGGTTTTGTAAGGATTCAATTACGCCCTGTTTGGATAAAATTAATCTGGTCGAGAATCCTTGTATTTAGGGAGGACGAATTTTCTAATATTACAACTGTATAAATTTAATTTCCGGAGATAATAAGTTTTCCTGTTTGTAAATTTTTTAAGGATTCAAGGGAACACGAAGGAAACTGTACAACGAAATTGACGATCCGGGACGGTCTTGATAATCGTAATGAAGTCTTGTTGGGATCTTATTGTGATAACGAACTTCCTCGACTGTGTGATCATAAGGCTTTGCAAAATGACACTCGTGTCGTTCGGGCTTGCACACCTGATGAGTCTTATATTTCTGCGGGCTCACGACTCATTGTTGAGCAGCGCATTGTCGAGGTACTGATTCGACGTTAAATTGCATGAAGAGAGCTAGGCTTACAACTCAGCATTGTTTATACATTTCTAGTGTATTAAGTAGTTCTTCCCAAAAAGGAAGAAAGTTTTCACATTAATGGAAGCAAAAATAAATACAACTAACCTTTCATTTTCATGAAGAGCTGCGTTTCATTTTCCACGAAAGCTTTCAGTCAGATCTTTCTTTATGGTATTATTGTACAGCTATTTGTAATACAACAGAGACTTCACAATTAATGAATCTGTTAATTTGAAAACTTTCAAATGTACTAATTAAATAGAAAGAAGATTCCCAGAATCAACTCCACTGCATGATTAGAGCTGCATGATCTTTTATTTCAGTTCAGTCATACGTGCCTTGTCAATTGGATGTCTGTCTGCAGTCTACGGTAGTTCTAGGCAGAGGATTAGCATGACAGCGATTGCTGAAGTAGTATATAGTCGATTTTATTTAGTTGGTTCAGCAATCCAATGCAATTGAAAGGTTGAGTTGCTTTAGTCTACCACTCCCACTATATACTAGCTATTGCTACTACTCCTGTAATAATGGTGCTTGCTTCCAATTTCATTAGTACTCTCTCTCTCTCTCTTTTCGATTCGATTGGGCTTACCCTACTAATTTTATTTGTCACTAAAATATTAATCCAACAGGGAACTGCACTCCGTCCACTTTACTACCAATTTAATTACGAGTTCGTGAACCGTAACTACGGAACAGATGGATCCTGTAAGCGTCATTTCCACTCATCCAAAATGAAGGCACGGGGGACAATTCGCACGTCCGAGAATGTTTTTGACTTCGGTCGTGGAGGGCAAACAAACATCACTTGTACCTACACATTCACTTTACGGCCATATGAGAGTCTTCATTTGCAACTGAGCAACTCCTCATTTGGGTCTCGACCTTGCCGGACATCTGCTGACTTTGAGACTGGTCACTACTCGTGCGAGTATTTTCGCAACTCGAACGAACCGAATTCCTCAGACGACAGGATCAGGAAAGACAGTGCATCTAGCATAATCTCCCGACGAGATAAATACGGGCGTAGCGAAATCCAACTGAACGAGTTTATCTGGTCGGACGTGAACGTCTCGTCTCATCAAAATTGCATTTGTGGCAACTCCTCTGGGCTGAATTTTATTTTTTTGGGACGCAAGATTCAGCTCACATTTATCGTTGAGAATATGGGAGCAGATGACAGTCATGAGAATTTTTTTGCTCTCTTTCATTATGAAATCAAAAAGGGAGAGGGGTGCCGTGGGGATAATCACTATATGAAAACTGAGTCGGGAATGATTTCTCTGGAAAGTTCATTCATACACGGGATAAAGGAGAAATCCCCATCCTGCGATCATTACCCGTGGTTACTGGAAGCACGGGAGAATCATAGTTTATATCTCCGGATCCCCGGATTCGCCATGCTGGAGGAGAAACGTATTCACGCTGGTCCTTACTATGCGAAACCGAAGAAAAACACGACTGCCAATGATGTTTATAGTAGTGAAAGTGGTAGTGTTATAATTGGACAGGAGGGAGACATTAGCTACCGACTTCATAATAATAATAGTGCTAGTAGCATGGTACTGCCTACGTTATCCACAGCCAAACAAAGTATAAACATTTTTGCTCGAGATCGTATCTGTCCAACTACCAAGAACCGAATATTTGTGTACGATGGGAACAACAACCTAGTTCAAAAAATTTGTCCAGCTTCCAATCACCAGATGAGTAAAAAGAGTGCCCCCATTGTGGAGATCTACTCGGATGATTTCGCGCGCTATAACTCACCTTTGTACCCTGTTGACCAGACGAGATTCAAGATCGAGTTCATTGGACGAGAATTGGGCACTTATCGAATACAATGGTTGGAACTTATGTCTGCCAAAATGAAGACCATGTTGAAAGCTTTAGAAATTGATATGGGACTTCGCCGTGGATATGGACTGACTAAGAAATCTGCTGGCAATAATGGTTCATCCGTTTACTCATCTGGAGGGCAGGAACCATATATTCGTAAATCTTGGGATGAAACGCTGAACTCTCTTTTTGAACAAGGAGAACTTCTCCCTTCTGGGGAGTCTATTCATATGGATGGGATGACCCCCGAAGAAAAAGCTCGACGTGTGGCCGACAGTATTTGCCCATCTTATTGTCCAGAGTTGGCAGCCTGTATTAGTGAAAGTTTGTGGTGTGATGGTGAAGTTCACTGCCCAATTTCGTTAGCTGATGAACGTTCTTGTCAATCCTTTTGGCTCACTTTGGGTCAACTCATGTCTCCAGCTGTGTACATACCCGCAGCCGCGGCCGTTCTCTCTGCCCTCTTTTGCTGTTGTTTAGTTATGGCTTGTGTGGCTGTAAAGCGTGCACTGATTAACTCGAGAAAAGGAGATGGACGCACTCCGGATGGTACGGGCTCTGCTTTACCTTCTGCGTGTAGTACGGTTGATCGGCGATTACCCCGGAGGGATTATTTCATTGATCCACATGATCCCATCTCTTGATATGACGCCCATTCTGTTGAGTACATCAAGATCGATAGGGAGACCACTGTTTAAGATGTTCACTTTCAATAGTAAAAGAATCTCGTCTCGTGCTATGCCATTTCACTCTGTGCCCTATTTCAAGAACTCGATGTGTGTGTGTGTAGTGTGCAGTTGTATACAATGACTTTTGTGTGTGGTTTGGTTGGGAAATCCTTTAGTGAACGTGGATTGCACGTACGAATGAACACAATAATACCTTTAGATGTTTATGATTTGTGATAGTTGCGGAAGAAGGTGAAAAATGCGTAGGAAAAGATGAGATTGGTTGTATTGTAAGCGAAGCAAGTATACACACCGGGAAAATGGGATTTGTAGTAGTGTGTGAATTGAATTAGTGAAATGGAAGTTGGCAATAATCATTATAGCTGAGAAAGTTTCCATTTACAATGATATCCTACTATGTGTTTCTTAGTTACCTACTTACTTGGAAGGAATGGATAACATCTTTTTGGGAGTGAAAGTTTGTTGGTGGGGAGGACAGAAGTGGAACACTAGGAACACACACAATAGCTAATAGGGAACTACTACTACTCTCGGAGATCATGATGATGAGAATGGGCTTGTCGCAGAACTTGTAATGAACACGATAACACATGGTTTCACTGATGAACAACACTTCACCGTAGGATTGTACGATGCAGACATTAGATAAGGGGATTTGTAAGGTTTTTGCAAGTGTTAGCGTCATCATGGATGAATTTGAATTGAATATGATTGGAAGTGACATGGAGAAAAGAGAAGAATGGCTCAGCTTTACGAGGACGAGTGAAAGCTGTATACATTTGACAAGATGGGTCTTTTCTACATGCTGGTAAATTGTCGGTTAGTCAAAGTCTCTCCTTTGATTTACGCGGATTATGGAATGTGTTCAATTTATACAGTCTCAACTTTTAATCTTCTTGCTTCGTATTCATGTTTTGATGAGTTTATCTTTTGAACCTGTAATGCATGTTACTTTTGTTGTTCTTTGCAGGTCAGAATGCTTAACAGAATGGGATGGAAAGAAACTAAAAGATTTATAACTACAACTACCTAACTAAATTTAAATTGGTATTTATCATCTTGTGTGGTGCTAGACGCGGAATGTCATAGGCAGGGTTGATAAATGTGTTTTAATTATTGTGAAAAGTATTGAAAGATTCTGAGGATCGAGTTATAATCTGTGAGTATCAGTTTTACCAGTGTTATAGAATAAGTTGAATGCAAATGGCACTGATTTCAATCCGCGCGGTGCTAAAACTGTAATTATGATTGACCATGTTTGGTGAAGATTATATGTAACATAATTAATTACCTATACAGTTAATGTGACGTGACCAGCGAGATTTCAGATTCAGAGTGGGGTTTTGATGTCTTGTTATGTATCCAAGCATTATTCTACGATGAATCAGGAAATCAAAAGGCAAGTTTCATGAATATTTCATGATGCCGTGCCGGTATAGTTGTTTGTTAGTGAAACCATGTAGAATTAGCATACGATTTATGTACCTTTGCTCAATTTTGTATTAGATGTTTTGTAAATTTTTGCAGAGCAGTGCATACACATAATATGCGTTAAGCATTCCGCATTCCTACCATTTCCAGGAGGCGCAATTCATATATTTAAGTTCTAAGGCGTTACGTTTTCTTGCGAATGAATAAAAGACTAACCCAATGTAAATTACTGTATGCAATTCAAGGTTTTATAACCTTCAACATCGTAAAAACAAATTGATGGTGCCAAAAATAAACTTTGAAAAAGGATCTCACTAGCGGCAATTATTTTGCAGCGTTTGCATTAAAATTCAACTATATCATTTCTTAAAAATTAACAAAATTCATTTCTGCCAAACCATTGATGGCACTTGGCGCCGGAAAAAACGTGAAGTAGAGGGAGGGCAGTAATATCATGTGTTTCTATTTTAGGAAACAAAAAGTTTCATTATTGAGCAGCAGAAGATATCCGCTACTTTATGGAAACGCAATATCTGTCTGTCTGTCCGCATCTGCTATGGTACAAAGTAGCTCTCGAAGAACTCGACGGATCTTGATAGTGTACTGGTCTCTTAATCAAGCTGAACAATGAGTCTGTTCATGGGCGAATTCCGAATTATCGTTAGTTCACAAAAAGATCGCCAAGCAGGTATCTATAGTTCATTAGCTGTGAGCACAATCCTGTGTTTGTGGAAACTAAAGAATGGAGAATCGATAGCAATCATATAGCAAACGACAAACAAATCAACAAATACTACTAGCTCACATAACATGCTGTTTTTGAACGCGACCTTGTACATTGGGATAGGACAGTTGTTCACTACACTGGCTACACCTAAAACATTGTTCGGCAAGCAATGATCATCGTTCAATGTCACTCTTCTTCAGTTTATGTTTAACGATAAGCTTTTCCCACGCCCGCTATTTCAAGACTGCGGATTGACGTTTTAGTGACGCATCTTCTTACACTTACACTTCTTCTTACATTACATTACACTGTACATCCACTCCACTGTACAACTAATGAATATCTTCGGTTGACGTGAACATTTATCGATCAAATAATTTACTATTCTGCTGCAAAATCTATTGAAACACATCATTTAATTCGTAAAATAAAGCCAGTAAGTGAAGTACATTCTTTATCATTAGCTCATTTTCATTAGTAGATTATTTTATCATAAATAGTTTAATGAATATATCGAGATCGAACTAGTTGATCGATTTAGATTAGTTAAGCAAGCCAACTACGTACTACGTACACAGTTGAGGGACAGTGATATTCCGAGCACCGCGGAAACTGCTTTGCCTGAAAAACTACTTGCTAGCTTCGCGCGCATTGGAAATTCAATGTTACATAGGCATTTGTTCGGAACGCAAAATGTAATACGAAAGGCGGAGCTGTGCGATGTGCAGTAGTAGGTTGGCTTTCCTATATAATGCACATATACCAGTATTAATTGCGTATACCCGAATACCATTTTTTAGGTTGATTTATTTGATTACCAATTATCATTTGATCATTTTTTTTGGGCCTAACATGAAGAAAAAGTGTTGGGCTTTCATTTGATACCAAATTTATGTCAATTGGTTGACAAAGTTTTGAGATATCATACAACAAGCAAATTGCATGTGGCCCGCGGTGTTTAGGATAGCAGTGTCCCCCGACCGTTAGTCCAGCATTGAGTGGAGTAGAAGGTCGGCTTGCCTGAACTAATTTAGATTCAATGAAACTTTCAGCATTAAATAAAGTTGAACACATGAAACAGATTGTCGAATAATTTCTACTGCTTCCATGTATTCATTCAACGCGGTTGAATTGTTGATTTGTACGTGTGCAAAGCGTAAACAATATAGATTGGTCATCAAACCAGCATATATTTACCAAAAGAAAAGCAAGGAATTTGGAGATATTATAACTATTTCATTGAAATCGTTTTCATCAAAAGGACTACCTCGTATTTTCTGCAGATGGAAAGCCCATACCGAACTTTTATGAAAAGAGTGCATGCTTACGATTAAGCTAGTTAGCCCTGGGAACCTAAATAAATTAAATTGGAATCAGAAACTTTTTTATGCAGAGCCCCTAACCATCAAGTCGGAACGTGTCTAAGATGGGGGATAAGGAAAACATTCTGTAACTGTAACTATGGTTCACCTTTTACCGCCATAATTTTATAACTTATAAGATTGCTCGGTTTCTCTATCCTACATCGGAGAATTTCTTCTTAACTGCTTTTAAGACTTGATTTGGAAGCAAGCTACATGGACATTTTAAAGAAGACTAGAAACAAGTCATACTGAACTTTAATAGGATAACTTTACAAGTTAGATTAAAATAGAATCAATATAATCCTTTGCATGAGTACGAGTAGCTAAGAACATGCAGGACTTCCTATTTTTGCAACGATCAACCATGTAACTTATATTGCACCAGTGTGAAAATCTTTAATTAAGTACTTGATAATTTGCTACCATAATAAGTCCTGACGAAGATATTAGGTAAATATTGGAAACTTGGCTGGAAAATAGAACTAACATTATTTTAAAGTACCAATAAAAAAGCCATTAAAACAAAAAATGACATTAAATCCTGCTCGTGCAACAAAATGACTTAAAACTGCTGATGCCGCTATTGTTCGTTGTGAGCCAATTTTTATTTCGAAATTCAGAACCATTCAAATTCAAGCCGTAATTTTTATGACTGTGATTAATCCTACAGTATTTACATAATAGGAAGCCCGTGAAGTGAAAATGAGATTTTAACATAAGCTAAATCAATGTGTGGTCAATTCTCAATTGAATTAAAATGGAACAATACTAACTCAATGTGCAACCCAGTGATTTTGTTAGTGTTTTTTTAATTATTTAGAGTTTTATTTGCGTTAAGGACTACATTATTTTTGGCCACCATGCTTACGGCCTAGGTCCCCTAGGTGGGGGAACCACATCATCGTTGCGCTCATACCGTTGTTCTCATTTCGAGGCACTCATTTCGTTGCGAACTCATATGGTTGCGCTTTTATCATTGCTAACTCACATTATTGCCACTTTTATCGTTGTACCCATTATTGTTGTATTTGTTTTCATTGCAATTACTTATTTATGCTTACGTGTTTTTAGCTCTTCGGTGAATTAGGTGGCCCTTAAAAGGGCCGGTTTTGACTCAAAATATAAAACATCATGTGACTAGTCTACAAATTCTATGTTACACACAATTCCCTTCAAGAAATCCATCATTTCTTGATTAGGATAGTCCAAAACCACGGTCAAAATTTTTTGTTCTAAACACTTTCGCTTTTTGGATGGTGGTCGGCGAATTTGGGAGCTCGCACGTAGGTCAGTTAGTTCAAATTCTATTATGGTCTCCTGCTTTTTCAGTCCGTCGATGAACTTCCATATATTGGGATGATGGGAAGACATGAGAGAATTGAAGGCTCTATGGAACGACTCACAG
>Ga0210040_10002539_pt1 | contig 25661 bp, 21 predicted proteins | sample CryGeyCG12114_NA_FD_185462 | JGI IMG/M metagenome (GOLD analysis project Ga0210040, IMG submission 185462) | Groundwater microbial communities from aquifer - Crystal Geyser CG19_WC_8/21/14_NA (SPAdes) (version 2) | ecosystem: Environmental > Aquatic > Deep subsurface > Groundwater | place: USA... | reverse complement strand
TAGGTTCGTTAAGTAACAAAGGCGTAGAATTGCAATTACGGACTATTAACGTTAAAGCCGGCGATTTTACCTGGGAAACCAACTTTACTTTTTCGGCTAACCGCAACCGGATTGTGGAGCTCTACGGAAAAAAAGAGGATGACGTAGCCAACCGTTGGTTTATCGGGCAACCGGTGGAGGTAGTTTATGCCATGGAGTTTGACGGCATCTGGCAAAAAGATGAAGTACCGGAAAATGACCTTACCTTAGAAGGAACCGCCAAAGTAAAAGACCAGAATGGCGACGGCGTGATAGACATCGATCATGACATGAAGGTATTGGGTTCGCCTATTCCTAGCTGGGTAGGTGGCTTTTCCACCACGTTCACCTACAAGAACTTTGATTTAACCGCTAGCTTGTACACTAATCAGGGCGTATATGTTTTTAGCCCTTTCCACCAGGAATTCACCGACTTTAATAGTAAACAAATCTTGGATGTGCCTTATTACATGCGCGATAACCCGGTTACAGAATCCAGGTATAGCAACACGTATCCGCAGCCTCGTAACCAAGGCCAATATTGGGGCGAAGATGCCGAGGATTATGGCTATCCTGGCTTCAACAAGGATGCCTCTTTTGTAAGGCTGCAAAATATTACCCTGGGCTATAATATGGGTCCGAAGGTACTTAAAAAAATAGGTCTGCAAGGCGTAAGACTTTATGTGAATGCTCTGAATCCTTATGTCTGGACTAAGTATGATGGATTCGACCCGGAGTGGGCAGGAGCTGATATGTCCGGTGCAGATGCTAATTCAACTTCCTTCTCCATTTATCAAATTGGTACAAACATTAGTTTCTAAATAAGTAATGAAAAAAATACTATATCTATCCGGATTACTGTGCCTACTAGCAACTGGCAGTTGTTCCGACTTCTTGGAAGAAGATAATAAAAGTAATGCAACAGCGGAGAAATTTTACTTAACCCAGGGTGGCTACGAGTCTTTGGTTAATTCGGCCTATTCTACCTTACGGGAAGTTTATGCGCCGCAGCCTTTTATGTTTGTGGCCGGTACCGATTTATTCTTCGGCACGGGACAGGAAGCTCCGCTGGGCTTAACCAGCTATCATACGCTAACACCGGGAAGCAGTCAGGTATCTGATTTCTTCCAAACCTTATATGAGGGTATCCAGGTAACTAATACCGCGCTGCATTATGCCGAACTGACCGGAGACTTTGCTGCCCTTGAATCGCGTAAGGGGGAGATGCGTTTTTTAAGAGCTTATTACTATTTTATGTTGGTGCAGCACTTCGGCGGGGTGAGTTTGGTAACCGAAATGGTGCAAACCCCGATTACGCATTTCGAAAGAGAATCGGCCAGCGACATATACCAGTTTATTATTACCGAACTAGAACAAGCGTTGAATGAGGTACCCGCCGTACAAAGCCAGGTGGGTAGGGTAACAAAGCGGGCTGTACAACATTATTTGGCTAAAGTTCACCTGACTCGGGGCTACGAAGAATTTGGTCAGGCATCCGACTTCGAAAAGGCGGCTTCCTATGCCGAAGCAGCTATTAACAATCAGGCTCTTACGGTGCTTTATAGCCAGATCTTTGCCTATAAAAACGACGCGAACCCCGAGATAATATTCTCGATCCAGTACGATGCGGCATCTACCCTTAACGGTGGCACGCATCAATGGGACACCCCGTACGGCCCCCTCATTAACGGCCTGAACGAAGGCGTAACAAAGATGCTCCGGCTAAAAGTAACCGAATATTTGTGGAAAGTATTCGGGGAATATGACAACCGCTTTGAAGGCACCTTTATGCTTGTGCGGACTAATCCTTATGTGGGTTATAACGAAGACCCGGCAAAATACCCCATTACCTATTATTACCCCAGAACACAGCAGCAAATTGCCGATACGTCAGCCTGGCGGGCAGCAGATACCAAAAACCGGAGCCGGACCAAGATTATGCCCATTTCGGCCTATTGGTGGGATCTGAATAACCAAGGCGAATACCCATCATTGAGTAAATTCGATCGGAATAATTTACCTACTGTCCGCTATACCCACGATTTGTTCCTGGCCCGGCTGGGAGAAACTTACCTGATAGCGGCCGAGGCTTACTTTAAAATGGGAGATTTAACTAAGGCTGCCGAAAGAATAAATGCAGTGCGTCGGCGGGCAGCCATGCCGGGCCATGAAGCCAGTATGCTAATAACCCCAGGTAACGTAAATATCGACTTTATTCTGGATGAAAGAGCCCGGGAGTTGGCCGGAGAAGGACATCGTTGGGCAGATCTGAAACGAACCGGGAAATTAATAGAACGGAATAAACTATATAATCCGCAAGTAATAGAACTGGTCAAAAGTGGTGTTGATCCATTCATGGGCACCAACGGCCAAAATAAAATTTTACGCCCTATCCCCTTATCTGTTATCTCGCTCGATGAAGGCGAATACCCTCAAAATCCGGGCTATTAAAAATAGTGATATATAATGTTGCTTATGTTCAGGAGGATTATCGGATAATCCTCCTGATTTTTTAACTAGACTTCATTAATGATAATTAGCTTTTGCTTTATATAATAAAAATCTCTTGAAACTATGTTAAAGATAAAGTGGCGCACTACCAACTACAGCATTTTGTTTCTAATGTTAGCAACATGTGGCATCAAGGCAAACGCCCAAGAACCAACAGTTAAAACAGTGGTTTCCTCTAAAGCTTCAAATGGTAATAACCGGCAAGGCATAAAAATGATTAAGATTATGCCGGGTACCTTTAAAATGGGAGCTATTGATACAAAATTTAAATTAGATAAAATAACCGATCTTTCCCGAGATGAAGCCTATTTCGATGAAATCCCGGCGCACCAGGTAACCATTAGCTATCCGTTTTACATTTCCGAAACTGAAATTACCATTGAGCAGTTTCAGAAGTTTAAAAAAAGCTACAAGGATAAAGGCACCTTTAAGCCGTATGTAGCCGGCATAAGTTGGAACGAAGCAACTGCCTTTTGTGAATGGTTAAGTAAAAAAGAAGGAAAACCCTACCGTTTGCCCACTGAAGCAGAATGGGAGTATGCCTGTCGGGCCGGAAGCAGCTCTCTTTTCTGGTCAGGAGATAAATTACCGGCTCAGGATATAAACTCGTGGGGCGTTAAAAACATGCATTCTAAAGTACCAGAATGGTGTTACGACTGGCACGGAGAATACGCCGATGCTGCCCAGACTGATCCCGTAGGGTTTGATCAGGGTTGGGCTAGAGTAGTGCGAGGCGGTCCAATTAATACCACCGAGTTGCACGGGGTTTCTACTGCATTTCAGCCTATAACGGATGCTGCTTTCTATCGTTCCTCCAACCGCGCCAGCATGGTGCCCGATTGCCCGGCCAAGGCTTCTGAAAAACCAAGTCCCCATTTTATTGGCTTTCGGGTAGTTCAGGCACCTTTGCCAAGCACTAAACCGCTCGTGTTCGAGGCTAGTTTTCCTTTACAGGGAGTTAGACAAGAAACTTCGTTAGCAACTTCTGGCCCGGCTTCTGATAAACCTTATTTTAAAGCAAGACAGGTAATGGCCAGTCCGCCTGATTTAACTGCTCCCTATGAAACCGCTTTGGTTGGGCTCGATCGGGCCAATCAGGGAAAAGTACATAGTAGCGGCTTTATTACCTGCCCCAACGGTGATATGCTGTTAGTAGGCTTCTCTTCCTCCAGAAAAAAGAGTGAAGCAGCTCCCAATACCACTATGGTAGTAACCCGTTTGCGTAACGGGGCCGAAGAATGGGAAATGCCGGCGCTCTTCTATAACCGCTCCGGGGTAAACGATCAATCAGCATTATTGTGGCATGACAAGGGCACACTCTGGTTCTTTGGTGGTGGTAGAAGTTTTGGTGATGTTCCTTTTGTATATACTACTTCTATCGATAATGGTGCCACCTGGAGCGAACTTAAAACTCCTGTTATTAAAGGTAAAGTAGGGCCATTTGCCCCTCAACCTATCAACAGCGCCTTTCGAGGACCAGATAATACCATCTATTTTGGCAGCGATGGCTATGAAAGTCAGTCATTTTTATGGGCCAGCAAAGACAACGGCAAAACCTGGTTTGATACCGGTGGCAGAACGCAGGGCAGACATACCACCTTCGTCATGCTCAAAGACAACCGCATATTGGGTATGGGAGGTAAAAACTCAAATATTGAGGGTTACATGCCCAAAAGCTACTCTTCTGATAACGGTAAAACCTGGACTGAAAAGCAGAAAACGCCTTTTGCTGCTTTGGGCAGTAATCAAAGGCCAGCCATTATTCGGCTAAAAAGTGGCAGGTTGTTCTTTGCTGGGGATTACCAGGACATCCGCATGATGGATAATCCGCCACCAAAAGATATTTCTGATCGGGGGTCTTATGTTGCCTTATCGGATGATGAGGGTGAAACTTGGAAAATTAAAAAATTATCGTTAGCCCCTGAACATAATGATTGGCACGGGATAGTGGAGAAAGGTAAAAAGCCCCAACATAGCTACGGTACAGTTGGCTACTGTGCCGCGGTGCAAGCACCTAACGGAGTTGTTCATTTAATGACCTCCAAAGGAAAACCTTCTATGCATTTTGCCATGAATGAAGCCTGGATACTCTCTGATTTTACGGGCGAAGTAAATCATTTGCCAGGAGAAGTTACTACCACCGCGCTCAAACAGCAAGAAGAAAAATATCCCAATGGGCAAACTAAAATAGCATCGAGTGGTTGGATAGGAAAAAATGGTTATGTTTTACACGGCAAACAAACTTGGTACTATGCTAACGGAACAAAACAGTATGAGGCCAATTACCACAACGGCGAAATAAAAGGCATAGAATCGTATTGGAACCGAGAAGGAAATTTACTTTGGACCCGCGACCATACGCCTTATGGTACTACTGTCTGGACAAATTTCTGGCCTAATGGAAAAAAGAAAACAGAGTCGACCTGGTGGGGCTTAAACGCCAACGGACCTACCACTAACTGGGATAAAGATGGAAAGGTGATAAATAGTGTAATATTTTTCGAAGACGGAAGATTGGCGCCACAGGAAAAGAAAGCTACCTTGGAGGATACGCAATAAATAATATCTGGTAAAATAATGAAGGAGTTAGCTAGAATAATTTATTAATAGTCTAAAAAAATCTATGGTTTACTTGCTTAACTTTACAAGACCATAAAAGAAAAAGAACAAGAATTATTGCGTCGCAAATACGACGCTGAATTGAAAATTATGAGCAAATTATATTACAAAATCGTTTTGACCTTTTTACTTGTTTTTACTTTTGGCACTTTGCCCGCCCAGCAATTGGCTTTCCCCACCGCCGAAGGCTACGGTGCGTTCTCTAAAGGGGGCCGGGGAGGTAAGATTATAGCCGTGACCAACCTGAACGATAAAGGACCGGGAAGTTTGCGGAGTGCGGTAGAGGCCACGGGCGCCCGCACTGTTATTTTCAAGGTATCCGGCACCATCGAACTTCAATCGATGCTTACCATTACCAATCCGTTTATTACCATTGCCGGACAAACGGCCCCCGGCGATGGCATTTGTTTAAAAAACTTTCCGCTTCATGTCACCAATACCCACGATGTAATCGTGCGGGCTCTCCGGATCCGGCCCGGCATTGCGTCTGGTTTAAAGGGCGATGAGATAGACGGCATTGAGTTGCGGGAATGTAAAAACGTCATCATAGATCATTGTTCGGTTAGCTGGACCGTAGACGAAGGCCTGAATACCTGGCACGGGAGCGAAGATGTAACGATACAGTGGTGCCTGATGGCCGAACCGCTTACAAAATCGATCCACCTGAAAGGACCGCATGGCTACGGTGGCTCGCTGGGTGGAAAAAGAGCTTCTTATCACCACAATTTATTTGCGCACGCCTCGGCCCGCAACCCTAGTGTGGCCGGTAATAAAGACTTCATGACCGAAATGATGGATTTCCGGAACAACGTGGTGTTTAACTGGGGGCACCGTTCCTGCGATGGCAAGCCCGGCAGCATTAATTTCGTGAATAATTATTACAAGCCCGGACCAGCCACGGAGCCCGAAGTAAAAAACCGGCTAGTCCGGATCGAGAATGCCGATGTGTATGGTTTTACGCCCGTTTGGTACATTGCGGGCAATGTGCTGGCCGGTGCCGCGGAAATAACAAAAGACAATTGGCAGGGAGGCATTGATTTAGGAGAAGGAGTCTCCAAAGCTAAAAACACCCGCCAAACGCCCTTTGCCACGCAAAAAATCAAAACCGAATCGGCTGAGGAGGCTTATGCCAATATTCTTAAATATGGCGGGGCAATATTTCCGGCCCGGGATAAAATAGACCAGCGCATTGTGGCCGAAGTAAGCTCCGGCAAACCCCAACAGGGCAATGGGTTTATAGACCGGGTAGAGCAAGCGGGCGGTTGGCCCGTGCTGAAAAGCACTACGCCGGCCCCAGATACGGATGGCGACGGGATGCCCGATAGTTGGGAAACTAAAAATAAATTAAATCCTAAGAATCCGGCTGATGGCAACACCGATGCGAACAAAAATGGCTATACCAACGTGGAGGAGTACCTGAATAGCCTCATCAAGAGGTAGTTCTCCCCCACGGCTCTCTTTCAGGCTTTACCAGCGTATTATTTCAAGCCTTGGTTCTTAGATTCAAGAGACGTTTATAAAGTTGTTTATCTTTTGCAAGATTTCATCTTTCAAGGCTGGGGGCTAACTTAATTGAGAAGGTTAAGTAAGCTCTCGGCGGCGAGGCCTCGTTTGGTCATTCGGGCTGTTAAGTATACCTGTGCTCGTACCTCACCGTGCTAAAATACCGAAATTATAGAAAGCCCTCCTTTCCTAAATTGCTTTAGTTTACCAGTAGCTAGCTACTTTTAAATTTAAAGAAATTTATTGGGCCGTACAGACAAAACCAATTTCGTTTCTTTAGTCCGTAACCCTTGGCCTGGTGGTGAACAATCCCAGCTCTGGCCCTGTCCGGAATTGGCGGGACAAATGAAGCCGGCCCGACCACGGCAAAGAAAGTTATAAAGGTAGCGGGCGCTTAACCGGCCGCAAAGTCCTGATAACAGGGGGCGATCCGGGTATGAGACGGGTCGCCGCGATTGCATATGCCCGCGAAGGAGCCGATGTAGCCATTAATTATTACCCCACCGAGGAACCAAACGGCCAAGAAGTAATCGCCCTCATTCAGGCCGAAGGCTGGAAAGTTGTGGCCATTCCGGGCAATATTACCGACGAAGCTTTTTGCCGGCAACTAATAGCCGAAACGGTACACGAACTGGGCGGGCTGGATATCCTGGTGAGTAATGCGGCGTATCAGCAAACCCACGAATCTATCCTGGAAATTTCCTTTGAAGATTTAGACCGAACGGTTAAAACCAATATTTACTCACCTTTCCGGATTATAAAAGCCGCCCTGACGCACTTGCCACCAAGCACGGTTATTATTGCTACTACCTCCGAGCAGGCCACCACGCCCCTTAATCTTAAGAATTTTTATAAAATTTCAATTACAAAATATTAAAACAAATGATTCTGCTTTTTCAGCAATATTTTTATACATTACAACAAACTAATATAACCAATAGTCAAAACATGAGATTGGTAAAACATAGGTTTTTGGACCACCAGATTAACCCTGACACAGAAACGCTTATAATTGGCACTTTCAATCCAGACACGGCCAGCAACCAAGCTGAGTTTTTCTATGGAAGAGGCAGAAACTACTTATGGAGACTACTTCCTACTGCATTCATGGTAACTGATTTAAAAGGAGCTATGAAGCAGCATAAATTAGAATTTATCTCTAAAAATAAAATCGACTTTATAGACTTAATCTCTGAGATTGAAGTTGATGAAGGACAAGAAGCTAATTATTATGATGGTTATATAGATAATAAAAAGATAAAGTGGAGGGAAATTATTTCAGAAATCGACCGGCTGAAAAACCTAAAAAGGGTTTGCTTCACCAGAAAAACTTTTTCGGACATACCTAATATGAAAATGCAAATTGAAATAATTAAGGAGCATTGTAAGAAAAAAAATATACATTTTCAAGCAATGACTACTCCGGCAAGATTTTATAATCAAGACAAACAAGCCGAGTGGACTAACTTTTTAACTAATAGTACAAGGTAAGGCTATAAATACAGCATACTAGATTATTCCAAAATAATACCTCCTGCTACTGGATTAAGGATTAGGAGAAATGTTAAGAGTAGCAAGCAATTAAAATCTCTACGTAAAAAAAACAGGCATACTTCATTAGCTACAAATTATAAAAAATGATAATAGAGCATTTACAGAAAAAGTACGGGGCCGAGATAACTGAGAAGTTGGTGTCAAATGGAGAACTGCTGGCGCAAAATATTAAAGATAAAAATGAAAGTGATCAAATCTTAGTTCAGGATTACATAAGTAGGTTAAATGATGAGCTTAATTTAGGAATGCAAATCGAAAACACCAAGTGGGCTTTTGATTTTCCGGGTTGGTTAGGCTCTTTAGGAATGAACGGTTCAACAAATAAGAAATATTTCATTATAGGTTTGGAACCGCATGTGGAACGGTATGACTATCAGATAACTTACGGGCTTTCTAAAACAACGCCTAAAGGGGAGGAAAGATTTAGTATTGGAGAACCAGAGAAGTTTATAATCAATTGTGAGGAGGATAGCAGCTTAATTTGGTCTAATCTCTTTCACATATTAGCTACTGAGGAAGAAATAAATGAAGTGAGTAAGAATAAAAATAAAGAATTATTAATAAGGTTCTTATCACAGTTTTATATTACTGATTTATGTCATTTTGCTCCGCAGGATAAAGCCAAGGCCATTTTTGATATTAAGAATTGGAAAAGCATTAGGTTTAATGTAGCAAACCATTTTTTAAAATCCGAAATAGAAATGGTAAATCCGAAAGTAGTTATTGCGCAAGGGAATGGTGTATTTTCGGAATTGAGCAGAATATTAGATTTAAAAGAAATTGAAAGCTATTCTATAGAGGGTACTAACTGGTCATTAAAGAAGGGAATATTTAATAATGGCTACAAAGTTTTAAGTCTTCCTCATTTTGGCTCCAAAATGAATTATAATACATTTTGGAGGAAGCACAGAGATAGGGTCAGAAAAATATTAATTAAACAGGAACTGGTTTAAAATAAATCATTTAGGGTTTGGAGTCTGCAATAGAATACTCCAGACAGCAAAGACTTATAACCCACTCTGCTTACCAAAAACTGGTTTAGCCTTATCCCACAATTCTTGTTCAATCATTTCGATGAACTTGCGCTTGTATTTAGTATCAATATCAGTTAAAATTTTAAAAGTTTGAATTCGGATAGTGTAGTTTATACCCATATCCCATTTAGAAAGGTGTAAGCTATAAGTTTTGGAATTACAATTTCCTAAATGCTGGCTGATACGACTTCTAATATTATTGATGGTACTGCCTAAATATAAAATAGGCTCCTCGGTATCATTAAATCTGGCCACATTGAGTCTATTGCTTCCCGCAACTTCTGTTGAATTACCTTTTTGAAAATCTCTATATTTGTTTATCAGGCTATAACGTTCATCTTCGTTTTCACAGGAAATTATATAAATTATTGGTTCTTTACCAGCTACAATTTGGTTAGTAATTTCCTTAATGCTTTCATTGTTTCTGTAATTGGCAGAATTTATAACAAAGTCAGATGTACATTGAATCTGAACATCTAATAACTTTTGACTAAATAGCATTAATCTATCTGAGATTTCTGGTATTAATTCTTTATGTATTATCTCCATGCTAATTACAAGGGTTATCTAAATTATTAAGATATAATATTTTACAGCTTTTGCCTTACTACAATGAAAAATAATAATCCCTGATTTTATTAGCCATAAGTCTGCGTCTGGCTATTAGAAAATCGGTGTAGTGCTGGATTCTCATGTTTGTGATGGACCTGGGAACATTATTCATTTCGAGGTTAGAGATTAACTTCTGCTCTGCTGGTTATTCCCTTACATTTGGGCTTGTATCAATTTAAAATATTCAGCTGGCGATTTGCTGGCTTATTTAATTGTTTGTGAACAAGTTTATTACAGTTTAAAATTCACCTGTTCATATCTATTGAAACTGGGTATTGAGATTACTGGATAGGATTAATTAATTTGCCGGAAAATGTTCCGTAGTGCTTTCCAAATACAGATCCTTCTTTATAATAATCACAAAGCATTTTAATTGCCATATTTATATCTTTCTCGTCTTCAAGCAACAATTTCCCATCTTCCGATCTTTTAATATTATCGCCAAATCTTTTAGCAACATCAATTAATCTGTCTAATGTGGGCTTATCTAAATTTTTAAAATTATCAAGCTTTTGGAGACGTACTAGCTTTTTATGGATAGCAGGATTCTTTTGTACACACTCTTTTAGTAAACTAATTCCTTCTAACATTTGGGTGGCTTCTAAATTCAAAACCACTTCTGCTGCTCGTTCTTTAAACTCCTCTGCTAAACCAATTATTTGTTCAAAGAGGGTTTTCTTAAGCACATAGAAGGTATCGTTAATATAAATACAATCAATTTGTTTATCCAGATTAATCGTCTGGCCCTTAATTAATTCTAATTTACTGCTTTCGGTATTAAAAATAGTTCGGAAGATTTTTGATTTCTTGGCACCTTCTTTTTCATCTATAGCCACTCTGCCAGAGGCTATTTTTCTGAATGTATAAAACCATTTTTCATCGCCCAAATCAAAGCCAACGCAATAAGCCCACAAATCTTCGGATTCTATTATTTCTTCTAAATTTTTAATTTTTGGAATTTTAGATTTAAAAGGTAATTGGTCATTTATTACAGAGGCAAAAGACATTGCCTTGTTATTGATTTGATAAGTGAATATCGATTCAATATCGTCGGAAATAACATCATACTCGGTAATTTCTAAATCTTTTTTCTTGGTATGTTGCAGCTGTTCTTGGGTAAGAGAATATAAATAATCTCTGATTTCATCATTTATATCAACTTGGTAGGCTTTGAAATTATATTTTTCTAGTACTTTACTTGACCTTTTTACATCGGGCTTATAAGTTCTGGTAATGAAATATAGATATAAATCACTACTAGATATACTCTCAATTTCTTGTAAACAGTTATCAATCATAAGTTTAATTTTTATTAGCGTAATATAATTTATGACCTATCTCGTACAGCTTTATCTTTTCTTCTTCCTGCAAATATTTATCCTTTGAAATTAAAAGTCCGTTTCTACTTTTACCGGCTTCCTCATATTCAATCTCGTAGAGAGTATACTTTAAATTTAAAATAGGATTGATTAAAAGCAGTGATGAGTTAATATATATTCTGTAAATAATTAAAATTAAGAACAATATAGCTAAAAACTCAAATAATGTAGTGAAGCCCTGAAAAACGAAAGGTATTATATAGGTGGCAATGTAGCTTATAGATTCGCTGCTTTTATTTTTGATATCTTTAACTATAACAGGAAACCCATTTTTAGCATTTTTATTAAGGTTCTTTAAGGTTAGATATAAGCCCCCAAAGCCAATAATGCTAATAATTATTAATACCAGAGATAGCCCGAACTTTGTAATAAATAAATAGACCGATTCATAAGATATTCCTCCCCAAACATAGTAATCGCTATTAGTACTTAATTGCTTGGCAATTATTAATATAAATAAAGGTAAATAAGAAGAAGTAAACAGGGAAAACTGCGCCCAGCTTCTTAAGTTATTTATATTATTTTTCGTCATTAGACAATGATGTTGGTATTTTAGTATCCATAATTATTGTTTAGCGAATTACGCGGATTTTAAATTTCAGAGGTAATATACTGGCTGATTTCCTGTTCTTCCCATTCCGGTTCGGCAACTTGCTCCGGGGTTTGGACCGGCATAAAAGCTTCTTTTAACACCGCTTGCATCAGCTTTTGCGCGTGTTGTTCGCTTTGGGTGATTTCAGTTTCCAGAGCTTGTTTTTTTTCAAGTAAGGTTTTTAGTTTATGTAGAATTGTTTTTTGTTCTTCTTTAGGAGGAAGAGGTAAAAGTAAATTCTTACACATTGTAACTGAAATATTATCCTGTCCTGCCATACCCTTGAAATCAAGAGTTTTTAAATAAATCCCAGTTGATAAATACAAGTATAAGTATTCATTTATTTCATTATCTATGCAACGAAATATGGCAATTGCTTGATTGCAATTCCATTCTGGATAATCATTTGGAATAATAGCAACTTTCCCAAGAGGCGGGCCAACAATATTCATAATAACATCCCCTGGCTTAAGAATACAGCGTTTTAAAGATGTTTCATGAACATTTTTTTTAATAAATTGGGGTTTATAATGAAAATCTATTTTTTGATTACGGATGTTATAAACCTTTAAATAAGGTATTTCTTTACTAATAAATGAATCTTGAGAAGGTGTTGAACCGGCTGTTATATTATCACATATTTCTCCTAATCTACACCAAATCCAACCTTCCGGTAGTACAAAAGGAACTTCATTTTCCGAAATAGGCGGAAGCGGCTTTTCTTTTTTGATTTTGCCATCTTTAATTAACTGCTCTTTTTCAGCTTTGATGAGTTGGAGTATTTCGCTGGCCGGTTTTACATCAGGGTTCTGCTCACGCCATGCTTCGGTTAGTTTGCCTTCAATTGCCTCCTGGAGAATAGATTGTTTGAGTTGGGAAAGTATTTTTTTTTGGCTCTTTATTTCCTTTACACATTCATTAGAAATCTTAGAACTTTCAAGATACCTTTTTACCATTTGAACCTGTTCTTTCTTTTCAGGAAGCAGTATTTTATGGTTTAGGAACATTTTTTCGTCTAAGTATTTTCTATGAGTAGTTCCTGTACTCGATTCTTGACAAATTTGAATAAAGCTATAAGAATGTGTAAAATAAAAGAACCACTCTGTATCTACTAAATCAGTATCAACCTTATATGTCCAAAAATTACCAGTTATAATTGCTCCATCAAGTTCTAACGGAATAATTCCAAAAGCACCATACCGTGCATCAATTTTAGAAAGAATAAAATCACCACCATTTACAATAAATTGGCTTTTTGTGCCAATTAAAGAACCATCGGCAATATCTCGCTGATGATTTGTTCTGATAGTTAATCGTTTGTAAGAGCAACCATCTTCAACCTCAACCTGAGTTTTAATTCGCTTTAAAAAATCACGTATTTTATATTCTTTAACCATATATCAACTCAACAAAGACTCTAACTGACTAATATATTGCGCAGTTTTATTCAAAGACTTCTTTAATTTATCTATTGCATCAGCTGTAGAAATTACAACTTCCTCTTCCTCCTTATTTGGATTTTTTACATCTAAGTCCCAATTCTTCAAATCTTCTACATTTACCTTCCAGGCTACTTCATTTTCTTCGCGGTTATTCCACCAAGCTATTATCGGGGCAAATTCTTCGAACTGGATAACCTTTGTTTTAGAATAGCTTTTTTGGCCAGCGGGCAGTTTGTGTTCGTAGTACCAAATTTCTTTAGTAGGGCTGCCTTTTTCAAAAAACAAAAGGTTGGTGCTTACGGTAGCCGGGAAAAAAGTGCTTTGAGGCAAACGTACAATGGTGTGCAGGTTGGCGCTGGTCAGTAACTTTTCGCGGATGCGGGCTTTTACGCCTTCGCCGGTAATGGAGCCATCAGGCAATACAATAGCGCAGCGGCCGGTTGGCTTTAAGAGTTGCAGCATTAACACCACAAACAAATCGGCGCTTTCTTTGCAGCGGTAACTCGCCGGGAAGTTGGTTTCTACACCATCGGCAATGCTGGCGCCAAACGGCGGGTTAGCCAGTATTACATCTACCTGGTCTTTCTTGCCAATGCCATTGTATTCGCGTTTTAGGCTGTCAATGTAATGGTAATCGGGCACGTCCATTTCGTGTAGAATTAAGTTGGTTAAGCCCAGTACGTAGGCTACCGGTTTTAATTCCCAGCCGGTAATGCTGTTTTGCAGTTGGTGTTCGTGTTCGATGGTTTTTACATATTTTTCCCGTACGTGGTCTATGGCGGCCGTTAAAAAGCCACCGGTGCCGGCGGCCGGGTCCAGCACTTTTTCGCCCAGTTTCGGGTCGGTCATTTGGGTCATGAGCTGGGTAACGGCGCGGGGCGTATAATATTCGCCTTTGTTGCCGGCATCCCGTAGTTCCTGCAAAATGCTTTCGTAAATATTACCGAAAATGTGCTTGTCTTCGGAGTTATTAAAGTCTATTTCGTTTAGCTTGTTAATTACCTTGCGCATTTCGTAGCCCGACTTCATGTAGTTGTTAGAGCCTTCAAATACTTCGCGCACTATAGCGGCCCGTTTAGGTTGGGCCGGCACATTTAAATTCCGCAGAGAAGCAAACAAGCCGCGGTTGCCTCCGGCGTTGCTGTCAATAAATGCCAGCAGTTCGTCGCCGGTTATGCCTTCGGCGTTGGTAGCCCAATTGCGCCACTGAAATTGTTCGGGTATTACCGATACGTAATTGTCTTTGGTTATTTCCAGTTCCAGGTCTTTGTCGTCCATTATTTTAAGGAAGAGCATCCACCCTAATTGTTCTAAGCGTTGGGCATCGCCGGAAATTCCCCGGTCCTGCCGCATAATATTCCTGATGCTGCTAATTACAGCCCCTACATTTGCCATTTATGCTGATTTGTATAACTCTTGTTCTAATTCTTTAATTGCTTCCAGGTATTGTGCTTTATTGCCAAAGGCTTTTATCAACTCCACGGGTGTGCCTAATTTGTTTAGTGGGTCCAGTTTTAAAACTTCAGTACTTTCTATGGTTTGTAAGCCGTCATCGGCGTATTTATCCAGCAGACTACTAATTACAGCCTGCGCCTTTTTGCCAAATTTGCTAAAGTAGTTTTTCTTTTTCACGCTGGCGGCGCGTTCTTGGCGGGTAAGCGGCTTGGCTTCAAAGGCCACGTGGCAAATTAAATCAAACGGGTCAAAATCTTTGCCTACTTCTTCTTTAAGCGCATCAAAGAAAATGCCTTGCTCTTCCAGTTCTTCAATAATAACTTTCTTCTGGTCGGCGCTGTTCCAGCAGTTTAAAAAATCATCCAAAGTTTTAAATTGCCCGACTATATTCTTTTTGGTGTAGTCGCGTAAGTCTTCCGTTATAATTTTACCGTCAGCGCCTAAGTATTGTACCCGCTCATTTATGATTTTCACCGACACGCCGTTTACCCTTGTTTTTCCTCTCGGCTCTTCTGCAATTGGGCCTCCCCCTTCCAAATTGGGGTAAGGGGGAGGTTCCGGGAACTGTACTTCTTCCCCATCTATAATATCGATAATAGGTTCATCAGTCGCTTCATCTTCAATGCCGGATAAATCATCGTCTTCACCAACTTGTTTTATCATTACCGGGTCGCCATCAAAGCTGGGGTTGGCAAACAAGTCGGTAACACTCCGGAAGTCCATAATGGTGAAGTAGGTTTTGCCGTATTCTTCATTAATCCGGGTACCTCTTCCAATAATTTGTTTAAACTCCGTCATGGAGCCAATATTGCTGTCCAGTACAATTAGCTTACAAGTCTGGGCATCTACCCCTGTAGTCATAAGTTTCGAAGTGATAGCAATAACCGGGTAACGCTCGCTGGGATTGATAAAGCTGTCCAGTTCCCGTTTGCCTTCTTCATTGTCGCCGGTAATCTGCATCACATACTTGTTGTTTTTAGCAAACAAGTCGGCGTTGGCGTTAGCCAATGCCGTTCGCATCCCTTCGGCGTGTTCAATATCTACACAAAAAACAATGGTTTTGGCATATCGGTCGTAGCCTTTTAAGAATTCGGTAATTTTAGCGGCTACCAGTTTTCTTCTTTCGTCAATAACTATGTTTTTATCAAAGTCCGTGCGGTTGTAAATCCGGTCTTCTACGGGGTTGCCGTCTTTGTCCAGGTAATCTTTTGGTGGCCGCCAGCCCTCGGCATCAATATCCAAGGTAACTTTAACCACCTTGTAGGGTGCTAGAAAACCATCGTCTATGCCTTGTTTTAAAGAGTAGGTATAAATTGGAGTGCCGAAGTAATGAATATTTGAAACTTCGGTGGTTTCTTTGGGCGTAGCCGTTAAGCCAATATGCGTAGCCGTGTTGAAATAAGCCAAAATTTCGCGCCATTTGCTGTCTTCTTTCGCGCTTCCTCGGTGGCACTCATCTACAATTACCAAATCAAAGAAATCCGGGCTAAAATCTTTAAATGCATCTAGTATATCGGGGTTGGAATTACTTAGCCCCTGGTAAAGCCCCAGGAAAATATCAAATGCTTTATCAGCCGAATCAATGCCGCGTTTTTTGTTAGATACTAACGTTTCTTTTCCGTCAATTTCCACCACCTTCTTCTTTATAATGGTCATAGCATCTTTAAAATGCCGGAAATCGCCCCGTAAGGTTTGGTCTATTAACGCTGTTCTATCTGCCAGGAAAAGGACTTTTCTTTTGGCTTTAGATTTGAATAGCCGATAAGCAATTTGGAAAGCGGTATAGGTTTTCCCGGTTCCGGTAGCCATTATTAATAAAATTCGGTCTTGACCTTTCGCCACTGCTTCTACAGTTCGGTTTATGGCAATTTGCTGGTAATATCGGGGGCTCCGCCCAGTGCCGTCCTGGTAATAATCCTGTTCAATTATGGTTTCCTGTTCTTTGCTTTCAATGCCTTTGTACTTTTTATATTTTTCCCAAAGTGCTTCAGGACTTGGAAATTCATCTAAGGTTAGTTCTTTTTCAATTTGACCATCGGCAGCAGTTTTATCATGAAAATAAAAGCCATCGCCGTTGCTACTAAACACAAAAGGTATATCCAGAGTATTGGCGTACCCTAAAGCTTGCTGAATACCGCTTTTAACTGAATGTTGATTATCCTTGGCTTCAATGATAGCAACTGGAACATTCGGTTTATAGAAAAGAATATAATCGGCAAACTTGCGCTTGCCCCTGGTTGTCAGCTTTCCTTTTACATAAATGCGCCCATCCGTAAAGTAAATTTCACGGCCAAGCTGGGTTTGCTCATCCCAACCTGCTTTTAATATGGCAGGCGTAATGAACTTCGCCTTTATGTCCGCTTCGGATAGGTCTTTTTTATTCATTTCTTTTTATTCCTTACAAAGCATTAGTATTAGAACTAGCGAACTCTATTATGTCTGAATTTACATAGACACTTTGAGCATGTGTTTGAAGTAATTTGTAAATAAATTCATCTTCGTTTACCTATAGTTATCTAAAGAGAACCTTAGATTCACACATGAATATGCTATATAAAGTGTCTGTTATAAATAAACCTTAAATTTTCAAATATTAAAAATTGTTGCTATGAATTCTTTTGACAATTCTTGAAAGAAAATCTTGTTCCTCATAATTAATTAGTTTCTACTGCTAATCTTAGCACAAATAGAAACTTGTAGTGAAAGGCTGTAGACAACTGAGTTTTTAATAAAATTAACTCTTCCGCAACTCCAACGCGGCAAAACCACTCTATACTCCTTGCTATCTTCCTGGCACAACCAAACCACCACCTGCCCCACCTCAGCGCTTTCGAAACAGTAGCCTTAGCTTACCGCTCCTTAAACTTACTGGAGAACTTCACCGCGCATTTCCCATCCACCCGGCATAATCCTTCGCCCAGGCCTTTTACCGCCTTCACCAGAGCGGATTGGCGGAAAAGGTTTAGCCAAATATCGTGCAGGCCGGCTTCTAACCGGTCGGTAGCGGGAGCGGGTAAAGAGCAGGGTCGGTGGTACCCGTAAGCTGGGTTACCCGGCAGTGGTTAAAGTAAGCCTGGCTGGTATGAACGTGCAACGATTATATAACTTCTTCCAATCCAAAACTTAATCCTCTAAATTATTCTTAACTTATCTAGTTCACAGGGTACTAAGTTCCATTAATTTAGCTGGCGCAGTTAGTTACAAATTGGTTTAATAAGTGGGCAAGTTCTGTGGGGCAGCTCAGCATTGGTAAATGACCGGAATAGAGCGTAGCGGCCTGCGCCCTTAAGTTTATTATCATTTGGTCTTGCAGGCTCTCCGGAAAATCTTTATCGTTGGTTAATTTCACATACAGGCATTTTGTTGGAGGAATGGTCGCGCGGCATTTTTCCAGGTATAAAGCAGGTGATTCCGGCACAAAATGACAAACTACTTTTTCTGCCATTTCCGGGCTGAGGTCGTTGCATAATCCTGCTTTAATGGCCGACTCGGGCGGTTTGGTGCCGGCCAGGCGCAGTATTAAACTCAATAATATTCTTTTAAATAAAGGTAAGGTTGCCAGGAATGAATTGCCATTGGCCGGAATAGTTGCGCCCACCCCCACAAAGCCAATAACCTGCTCTTTAAAATATTCGGCCACTTTTAACCCGATAACGCCTCCGGCGGAGTGCGCTACTATTATAAGCTGGGGCGTATTCCAGGCTTCCATTTCCTGAATAATTGGGCGGGTATAATCAGCTAGTTTAAGCAATTTATTCGCGCCGGTTTTATCGCCTCGGTTCGGAAAATCGACTGCCAGAACAGGATAATTTAATAAAGAGTTTAAATCATTCCAAACCCAACTACCCAAACCGGCTCCGGGTATTAAAACTATACCAATATTGTTGTCCATCTTTATGCTAGTTGTAGAACTGATGTAGAACTATACTTCTATCCAAAGACCAATATTTTTCTCTAATTTAAAGCAAATTAATAAAAAAGCCGCCTAGTTAGGCGGCTCTTCTGAAGGTATTTTAGAGGCAAACAGTTTAATATAAATATTCCGGACGAAGGAGATTAATTATACCGAATCGTATCAACCCCTTTCCATACCAAAAAACGCTCTTCTTGTCAGGCTGAAAGCATCTATTGTTTAGAAAGGAAAGTAGGTAATTTAAGCTTTACTAATTGTTACCTGTAAAGCTCTTTAATCAATATATCTTTCCAAGATGACAACACAAACTGTATAAAATTATGGTATGAGTTAACCCTATTGGGTATTATTTGCTCTTCCGGATGTAAATATTGCCGTTAAAATTTTTTAATAAAAGGTCGGGGCCGCCCCCGTTAATTTTGCCATAAAGCCATTTATCGATGTAGAGGCGGGTGCCCGCGCTGGCATCGCTGTTGCGTAGTTTATTAGTTGTTACTTCGGTTTTGCCGCCTTTATCCATTGCCATATCAAAATCAGTAAAAATATCGCCGTTGTCTGTTTTTAATTTGGCATTAAATTTTGCGGCGGCCGGCAGCGTTACGTCTATGGTGCCGTTAAGGCTACTAAAAGCCATGGGCATGTTGTCGGTTACTTTATTAAAAGCAGCTACTATATTCCCGTTTAAAGTAGAAGCCGAGGCGCTTCCGGCTACGTTGCGCAAATTAATATTGCCTGTTAAATTATCGATCTCTAATTCGCCGTTTACGTCTTCCACGTTAATAGAACCGCCATTCATTGTTTTCAGTTTAAGTGAAAAATCGTTGGGTACCATAATTTGCAAATCGACAGCCAAAGGTAAACCAGCATTTTTTACCGTTACGGTGTTGTTTTCTTCGCGAATTTCTAAGCCAATGTTGTTGTTGGATATTCGTCGCAAGCCTTCTGCTTCCACGGGAGGCTTGTCTTTCACTTTGCCTTCGCGGCTGCTGTAACTCACTACTACCTCTCTGCCTTTATAACCCGAAACTTTTATAGAACCGCTCATGAGGCTGGCTTTCAGCATACCAGGCCGGCCGGGCTGACTTAAAGCTACTGTAATTTTTTCCGGCTCGTCGGCTTGAGCTAAAGCGGCCGTTAAGGCAGCCAGTAACAAACAGGCTACCACCAGCCAGGTTTTTAAAGAAAATATCATATTATAAGTATTTGTAATATTTGAAGTTTAAAGCAAAAGAACTAAGTGGAAAGTATTAAGTAATAAGTTTTAAGTTAGGTAAGATATTGATTATTAATTAATTATTAAGGTTTGTATGTTAAACGTAAGAGTATGTTTAAATTTTAGGATTTGAATGAATACACTGTTTTAATGCCTATTAGATAAAGAAAATAAAAGACTCTTATTACCCTTAATCACCGTCATTCTGAAAAAATTCGGAGAATTCCAGAAGAATGACGGGTTTGGATGGTTTATGCAAAATTTAAACATGCACTAAGTTTGTCTTAATACTTATTAATTTTTCTTTAGGTAAATATTGCCATTGAGGGTTTCGAAAGTTAAAGCCGGGCCGCCATTGCCAACTTTATAACTTTGCCTTTTATCTATTTTATAAACGGTGCCACCGCCAGCTGTTTCGCTATTTTTTATTACCCGCACGGGCATCATTTCCACTTCCGAAAGGTCGGTATAGAATTGCCCATTCATAGATTTAAAACTTACCGAAGCATTGAGTTGAGGCGCATATTGCACGTTTACGTTCCCGTTTATAGTTTTAAACCGACAATCGGCGGTGGGATTACGGGCAAATAATACGTCAATGCGACCATTGACGGTACTTACATCGGCTTTTCCGGTTGTGCCGGTAAGTTTAATAGGGCCGTTTACGTTGCGGGCTTTTATATCGCCGGTTACATTGCTAAGGGTTACGTCGCCGTTATTAACGGTAGCTACGTTCAGGTTAATGTTCGCGGGCACGCGCAGGGTCATGTCTACTTTATATTCGTATTCCAGGTCGTCCAGATTTATTCGGATATTGCGGCTATTCCCTTTTTTCCGGAAAATAAAAGGTGCCTCTACCAATACATAAATGCTGTCGGCTGTTTCGGTTAATTTTACTTCTACTTCGCGCAGGCCTTTTGCCGTGTCGTCCTGGTTCTTGGCAGAAATAATTTTTTCGGCTACCAATTCTATTTGGTCGCCGTTGTAACTTTCAATCCGCACAAACCCCTGAATATTTTCAACGGATAATACCCGGCTGCCATTAGCATTTTTAAAACTACCGGTTTTCCGGATGGTTTCGGTTTGCGACTGAGCTGCTACAACTGTAGCCCAAGCTAATAGTATTAGCGCCAACAAATAACTTTTCATCATTTCTATTATTTATGTCTAAGTAAAGAGATAAAATTAGTTTAACACACAAACTGCGTAACTAATTTATTATAAGACGATTACAAACTTAAAACTTGTCACTTTAAACTTTCCACTTACTTAAATCAATACCTGAATGCTTTCTTTTACCTTTTCTTTCACGGCTTCATTTAGGTTTGATTGCTGCAGCAGTTGTTTTAATTGCTGCACCGAGTCTTTCTCCTGCATGGCTACCATTACATCGGCCAGCGCCAGCTGCACCAACGGCGAATCCTGGCGGGTGATAGAACTAACCAGCCCCGCTCGCGCTATAGGGTTAGAGGCGTGCTGGTACAAGGCTTCGATGGCGGCGAGGCGCACATTTACGCTGGGGTCGTTATTCAGGGTTTGTAATAGCGATTTTATGACCTTATCGTCAGCAGTTTCCATATCTGCCGTTAGGCTAACGGCTTTTAAGCGGTCGGTGGCCGAAGGTTGTTCCAGCAAGGTTAGCATCATCATTTTCTTCATCTGCTGCATTTCGGTGGTTAAAGCGACTAGCTTTTCGTCGTCGGCAACAGCGGATTGGCGGTAACTAAAACCTAAAAATATACCTAGCGCTAAAACCGCAACACTATAAGTTAATTGTCCCCAAGATATATTACCACTAATTTGCCGGAACTTATTTACCAACCAAGTACTCAGGCCATTACGCGATTTAGTTTTTTGTTTCTCCTCGGCTAGTATTTGGTAAAAGTTGCTCCGCATACTTTCGCTGGGTTCCGGAATTGATATAGCAGTTAATCGATCATTAAATTTAGTTAATTCATTTAGCGTATCTATCTTCAGTTCACCCGATGCAATAGCTTTTTCCATTTTTGCTTTTTCGGCTTCGGTTTGGTTACCAGCTAAAAAGTCAGACAGCATTTGTTCATATTTTTCTTCCATTAAGCTATCTCCTGTCTTTCCAATTTTAAATAAATGGTTTTTAATTCATCTAATGCCCGAAAGGCTTTTACTTTAATAGCGCCTTCGGAGCAGCCGTATAAAACGGCAATTTCTTTATATTTTAATCCCTGAAACCGGCTCAGTACTAATACTTCTCTTTTTTCTACCTCCAGCCGGTTTAAAGCTACCTGCAATAAGTTTAACTCTTCGGCTTGGCGCGTTTGCTCTTCAATGGTAAAATCGTCGCGTAGTTTATTTTCTAAGTGCTTAAAATTATCGGCAAAACCCAGCCGCTTGTTTTTCTGGTAATAATCGGCGTGTACGTTACGGGCCAAGTGGTACATCCAGGTTTTAAATTCACCTTCGCCGGTGTAAGTATGCCGGTATTTTAACATTCGTAAAAAAACATTCTGCACCAAATCCTCACTCCCTTCGCTGCTGCTGGTTAAGCGGTAAAAAAAACTATATAATGCCCGATGATACCGTTCAAACAGCAAGCCTAACCGGTCGGTATCGCCGGCTTTTACTTTCAGCATTAAGGCATTATCAGAAATTGCTTCCAAGCGATCGGATGGTTTTTAATTTTAAAGCAAACAGGGAAACCAGCGGTTTACAGAATAGTTACTAAAAATTAGAAAATATTTTTAGAATAGCAGCAGGCAGGCAACAAATAAGCCCCAAGCATTTTAATAATTAAGTACTTAAAAACAATAAAGCCACTACTTTAGGGTAGCGGCCTTGTTTTTTTAAGGTTAAATTGAAGCCTATTATTTACATAGAATTATATAACAGCGGTTACGCAAGCTTTACCTGGAGGCGAGCAAACCCGTAAACTAAGCTTTTTGCAAAGACCTTTATTTAGATACAAAAGGGAGAGAAACGAAGAACGAAATATTCTTTCTTTTTCTTTATGCTTCTTTTTATATATAGTATATTCGTTAGTCCAGTTCCGGTTATCGGTTGTCTTTGGCTGTATATATGGAATAAACTAGTATATTCATAGGGCCGATAACCGGAACTCACTCCGTTTATCCGGTAGTTGGGGCGTAATAGTAAAAATTTGGGCTGGGTTTGTGTTTTATAAAAATAGAGGAGCGGTGAACTCCGTTTATACCCGTAGAAAAGGAATTTCACCGCATTTGTTTCTAAGGCATTTTTATGAAAACCTCTGTTTCCTTTAAAAAAACAGGAAACCTTAAATAAAAAGGTAAATTTTTACTACTATAAAATGTAGTTCTTTAATAAAATCAGATACTTTACTAAAAAAGAACTACATCGCCCAACTACGCCAATAGACCAGTGAGAATATCCAATAATGTACCTGAAAAATTCTCACCGCTCCATTGCTATGTTCGTTAGGCAAAATTGATAAGGATGAAAGTAAAGGAAATTGTCATTGAGTCAGAAAGCAAAGGCCTAATCATTGGCGGTCATGAAAAAACCAATGATAACTCCGACATAGACGTGATAATGGAAGATGGTACGGCCTATTACGCGACAGCCTTCACATTCGATAATATCAACTACCTAAGAAACAGATACCATGAAACAGGTGAATGTCTTGGCGGAAGCTACTTTTGGGCTAAGAACATGCTTCTCGTCAATAGAATCGACAGAGCAGAAATAGAACAAACAATTGACTACCTGATACAGGAAGGTGAGTTTGAATCTGTCTTTACTAAAATCGACACCAATAGAAGTGTTTGGGTTTTCAATTCTACTAACAAGGGATTACCTGGCGGCATTTTCGACAATCTAAAATTGGCTGAAAAATGGATAGCCAAAAACAAGTTGACTGGTACCCTTACTCAATACCCAGTTAACCAAGGCACCCTCGACTGGGCGATTCAGAACAACATGGTTAACATGAAACCTGAAAAGCTAAAAGCAAAAGTTGATGACCCTTATTTATTGGAGACTTTACTACTGCCTCCATGGAGCATTACCATTATGAAAATGGTCTTAAAGAATAAAAACAACTTTGCCTAACATTGTATAAAAACCATGCTACGGCCGACGGCCTAGCACGTTTTTTATACTACCCGTTAGCCGCTATACTATCAATCATTGCGCAAAAAAATCAGTATTAATGAATGAATGTTTAAAAGTTGGAAGTTGGGTAAATTCGTATTCCAAAGGAATTTACAGAATTGAAAAGTTAATTGACAGATATTATGATGAAAGTGAAAAGTCAATTCTTGGTGAAAACAAAATCGGTGACAAATATAACGACCGAATTATAGTTTCTAAACGGCTTTTGAATTCAAAGTTTAAGAAATCAATTGCTTCGGAAAGTTGCAGTGAATATTTTGTTTCTGAATTAACTTCTGAACAAAAAAAAGAACTTGAAGTAATCTTAACCAAGAATCCAAAACTTCTGATAGAATTAGATAAATATGAAATTTCAACGGAAACTTTAATCTATAATTACAAATTGAGAATTGAAAATAATAGTGATTTAGAAAAAGTAAAAGAGTTAACTAACTTAGTAAAAGATGGCAAGACTTTTCTTGAAATAGAAAATGAAATGCAAAGACTTGACATTTTAAAACTAAAATCATTAAACTTTGGAAATTATATCTTGCAACTTTTCAATTTTGACAACGAATTTATTAATAAGAGGAAAATTTGGAGAGATGCAAAACTTATTGAAAATTAAAATATCAGCGGCTAACACAATGTATACCAAACCCTTGCTTCGCTGCGGGCTCGGCATACACGCGGCCCGTTGGGCGTAATGCTGAACATTTAAAAACAGCTTGAAAGAAAATTCGTAACTTTAAAGTTATAGAAGTAAAATTATGAGAACACTTAGCATTTCAATATCTGACCTTGAGTTTAATAAATTTGGCATAAAGACGGACAAATTAAGCTTCTCCGACTTTGTAGATATAGTAAGCAAAGAATTAACCCGACAGAATTTGGGTAAAAGCATTGAGCTTGCAGAAAAATATGGCCTTTCTAAATTAACCATGGAAGACATAACAAAAGAAGTAAAGGCTGTGAAAAAAAATGTAAAAAATAATTCTTGATACGAATGTCTTAGTATCATCACTTATTCAACGGAACTTTCCTTACTTAATCATAAGCGAACTTTTCATTGAAGATAAAGTCACCCTTTGCATTTCTGACGAACTCATGTCAGAATACTATGAAGTTTTGAACCGTAAAAAGTTTGCCAAATATCCCGATTTTGTGAACGCGGCGGAAAAGCTTTTAGCTGCAGTTGAGACAAAGGCTGCGAAATATTATCCTAAAACAAAAGTAACCATCATAAGCGACCAAGACGACAATAGGCTTTTGGAACTTGCGGAAGGAAGTAAAGCAAATTGTCTGATTACAGGTAATTCCAATGACTTCACAATGGACAAGTACAAAAAGACCAAAATTATAACGCCAAAAGAATATTGGGAAAAGTATCAGCCAAAGTAAAAAAAGAAGCTTTACACCCAACGGTTAGTATATACAAAACCTTTGCGATGCTGCGGGCTTTGCATATACTAACCGTTGGGTGTAAAGCTAGAGAATGGCCGACTAATAAATTTAACAAAGTAGTATATTTGGTAAAATAAAGACTAATGCCAAATTTATACATTATATCAGGTTGTAACGGTGCAGGAAAGACTACCGCTTCTTTTACCGTTCTTCCCGAAATGCTCGATTGTCGGGAATTTGTTAATGCAGACGAAATAGCTCGTGGACTTTCTCCATTTCAACCAGAAAAAGTGGCTCTTGAAGCA
>Ga0210040_10002537_pt1 | contig 25667 bp, 24 predicted proteins | sample CryGeyCG12114_NA_FD_185462 | JGI IMG/M metagenome (GOLD analysis project Ga0210040, IMG submission 185462) | Groundwater microbial communities from aquifer - Crystal Geyser CG19_WC_8/21/14_NA (SPAdes) (version 2) | ecosystem: Environmental > Aquatic > Deep subsurface > Groundwater | place: USA... | reverse complement strand
GCTATCACTAATAGAGCAAAAAATATACATGCAATTTCAACCGATATATCATTCTATCTAGTGTAAACATCCAAAAAATCTTGCCCGCTATAGCAGGCGTTAGCGGGGTTCTGGCGTCGCCACTGGTATTAGGGTAACTTTTTGTAATGTATTTAAATGGAGAAAATTTACCCTTATACCCCGTTACCCCGGTGCTCGTGAATATCCCTATTGTCGCAACGTCATTTAACTTTGTCGCACCCTGATTTCACACTGTCGCAACGACAATTAACTTTGTCGCACCCTGATTTCACTTTGTCGCAACGTTTTAGCCCGAGATAGAGGGCTTATATGATCATCGTGTCGGTCTGTCCCGCTTCTTTGTTAGCACGATTGCGGTCGAACGCATGAACCGATCGTTTCCAAATTTTGCATACTTGTGTCTTCAGTGAATATTATGAACGCTATTGAAATGCAGCAATATCGGACAATCCCTACGGGATATGTGTCCATGAAAATTAAGATATTTGAAGGCAATATGCGATTGTTTCGAAATTGAGCACAGAAATTAGTTTTTACAGCTAAGGAAGCTATATTGAAATTCATTTATGTAGGACTGCTCTAAAAAGTCGGACCGTTGTCATGGAGGTTAGGATTTTAGAAAAATTTAATGAATTGCTCAAAAACTCAGCGAAAGTTTACTGTTACCTTATTACTGAATTTAAATAAGATTTCGGATGCGGTGGATAATCACTTAGGTAGTGCCGTGGCTATGGAAATTAGCATTTTTAAACCAATTGACCAGCTTTGAAACTAAACATTTTACTTCACATATTTTTATGCAGCGTTTTAACTCTAAATAAGTGGACGACACACTTTTAACATTGTCGCAACGTAATTTAACTTTGTCACACCCTGATTTCACATTGTCGCAACGTCATTTAACATTGCCGTACCCTCATTTAACATTGCCGTACCCTTATTTAACATTGTGGAACTGTCATTAAACATTGTCGCACCGACATTTAGCATTAGAGAACCCTTATTTACAACTGTCAGCCCAATTTTTTTTATTTCAGTCTCGATTATTTTTGTCGCAACCTTATTTAACATTGTCGCACCATCATTTAATATTGTTGCAACGTCATTAAACATTGTCGCACCTTCATTTAACATTGTCGCACCCTCAATTAAAATTTCCCACCCTCATTTAACATTGTCGCACCATCATTTAACAGTATCGCACCCTCATTTTACATTGTTGCACCGTCATCTCACATTGTCGCACCCTCATTTAACATTTTAGAACTCTTAGTAAACACTGCAAGCCCTCTTTATTGATTTCAGTTTTAATTATTTCGTTAGCATTGTCGTACTGTCACTGTTATTTAACATGGTGACATCCTCAGTCAACTTTGTAGGACCCTGATAACCCATAATATAAACTACTGACGCTCTGACGCTTGTCTTATGATTCCAGTGGAATTCCTGCCTGTTTCGCTAAACCGTAAAATACTGATAGCGGATTTTTCAGTAGCTCTGACGGTGAGTCAAACTCTGTGATTGCACCAGTATCTAACACAAGGACTCTGAAATAATCAGGTTAGTTTCTGTTATTGGTAATTTAATTTCAGTTGGGAATACTGCATACTCCACTCACCGATTGGAGTCCATGATTGTATTTATTCTGTGGGCAATGGTTATCACAGTTGAGTCTTTAAACTCTGACCGGATAGTTTGCTGAATCAAATCATCCGTTTCTAAATCTACTGCTGCAGTAGCTTCATCCAAGACGAGAATCTTTGTTTTTCGCAATAATGCCCGAGCTAAACAAATAAGTTGCCGTTGTCCCACGCTGAAAAAAACAGTTGAATTTAAAGATAGTCCTAATCAGGTAGTTTATAAATTGTTTTCATTCAGTGGGATTCTTTTTCGTTACCTAAAGTTTTGTCCTTCCTCCGCTACTTGGTATTCCAGTCCTTCCGGAAGAGTTTGAATATAGCATTTTAAATGAGCTAAATCCAAGCATTGCCAAATTTTTTCATCACTGCATTGGTTGAAAGGATCTAAATTTATTCTTAGTGATCCAGAAAATAAGACGGGGTCCTAAAAATCAAATCACATGTGCTAAAAGACTTTTTAACATGCAAATGCAAAAACGCATTGTGCACCTGTCGGCATAACATAAAGCGTAAAAAATATATTTGCATACCTGAGGAATAATAGTCAGTCTTGATCGAAGATCTTGTAGGCCGATTTTTGAAATATCTACCCCGTCAATCAAAATTGTGCCAGAGGCAGGTTCCACGATTCTGAACAACGCCAAAGTCATTGACGATTTTCCTGCACCAGTTCGCCCAACAATTCCTACCTGTAAACCAAAAACACAATTCAGGGAGCTTATTTTGTGGTTGATATGAGTTATTGTCTTTAAAAAAAATATAATATTAACCTTTTCTCCAGCTTTTATCTTGCAAGTAACTCCTTTCAAGACTAAATCGAGACCTTCTCTATATCTAGTTTGGTAGTCGCAAAAGTCCACTTCTCCCTTAGAAGGCCACTCACTGTCCGGTTTGTTGCTTTCAATCTCCCAAGCAGCTTCCTACATAAACATGAAAAAACTAACTTAATCAACAGTAAGAATTGTGACATCAATTCATTTCACTTTTATTGCACACACAGGACACACGCTTATATTTTGAATATTGCATGAATGTATGATATATGGAAGGATTTCTTACTTGAGGAACTTGAGTTATTTCCATCAGCCGCTCGATAGCAACAATATTTGTTTCTAGGTCTGTTGAAATTCTGACAATAAACGTTAATAACTGTGTGACTTGCAGAGCATATGAAATAGACAATCCAACTGTTCCAGGGCTGACTGTTTCTCTTCCGATAACTGCAAATAATGCGGCTGCTAGTGTGATCAAACCAGCGATAGTTTCCAGTCGGACACTAATCCAACTAAAAATTGGTAAATAGTGTGTGCATAAGTTTTCAGTATTAACAAAAAAATAAAACTTGAATCTTATCGATGTAGCTTACAGATTTGATGCAATAAAGGGAGCATAAGTTCTCTGATTAGCATCAATCCTCTTTTCAGATTCCAATATGAAATCATCTTGTAATGCAAACGCTCTTATTGTGGTCGCACCAGAAATAGTCTCTCCAAAATGAGAATAAATGGGGGATCTTGAAACGGATTCCATTCGCCGCAGTTGGCGTGATGTGGATACGTAGAATCGCTGAAAGTTAAAATTTAGGCACATCTTTTTGGAATACAAAGTTTTTTTTGGTCGCCTGTAAATAACAAAACAAAATACCTGCAGGAAGAAATACAAGATGGCGACGGGAACAATGAATCCAATAAATATAGGAGTTGAGTAGGATATAACGATAATTGTAGCCAGGACGCTCAAAAATAAATTGAGAAAAGTCCTGATGTTTTGAGGGAGGAGTAAATCCGCTGTGTCAACATCTTTAGCAAACCTATTGACGAGCCTTCCCAAGGGGGTTGTGTCAAAGTAAGACATGGGGGATCTCATTATCTTATTCAGCATAGCAGAATGGAAGTGGGTAGCCGACTGGAGAAGTCCCAAGCCCAGAGTAATAGTTCCAATTAGGATCGCCACCGCTGAAATATATTCAACATGTTAATTGAAGTAGATTCCAGAGCTATCCACCATAGACCATAGTTCAAATCATTATGTTTTTGAATGATAATTGTGATTTACTAGGATAAAAAATGCAACTAGAATAGACTATAGTAGTGGACAACAGATCCTTACCTTGCACAAGTCCTAAAGCCCCATAGACTGACAAATATTTCACAGTTGTATCACCATTTTGTTTTCCGAGTTCCAGTTCTTGACGAGTTGCCTCATCTGACCAATCGCTCAACCATATATTTCCGTATGTTGCAGAGGCTATACAATTAAGAAAATGGATTATATAAGCTGCTCTTTACTAGCCTGTGGAAGTCATGTTGCAAGAATCGACTTAAAATGTATATACTCTGGAAGCTCTAACCTTGAAACATGATATTGAAAACAATCGTATGAAAAATAAACCAAAATCCTGCCGCTTTAAAATATTCAACAAAGACACTACTTTGAATATTTCCTTTCTCTGTCGTTTCTTCAGACATAAGCTTATTTTTGAGCGGTACGATAGCTTCTAGCTCAATTTTTTTCCTCTGACGAATTTCCATGGTGCTAGTCTGTACAACCAGAAAATGGGCTTAAGGCAACAATAATTTTGAATTTTTAGATCCTTATAATATTACCTTTGAGGAATGCCGTTTAAGAGAATTTGACAAGGATGAGTTTTTTCGCCTTTTCACTTCTTTTGGAGCCACTTCTTCTAATTCTTGCAAAACTGATTCGTCTATTTCTTCATCATCCCCAGTTTGCAGTTGCGATTTAATGAAATCAGCAAAAGCACCCTTTGAAATTTAAAGGGAACATTATAGATCTTGTATCCAACTTACCTCAATTTTCATCATACACCGGTTTGGGGAAAACTTAAAATGTAAGCTATCCATTATCCATTGGAGGTATTCATGCATGCATCGGTTACCTGGTAAATCGGCAAGTTTTTGCGATGTGTTGAAATGTAGAAAAGCGACCGATTTACCAGGTTACTAATGCTTTCGTCAATAACTCTATTATATAATAGTTAGTTAGTTATAGTATTGGGCACCTTGTTGTGAAGAAGCGATTTGTATCCACCACATTCTGTGATTTCGCCATCTTTCATGACTAAAATTTGATCCACCATCGGAAGGAAGCCGATTCCATGTGTAACAAACACTCTTGTTGATCCTTTCAAGTAGCCAGTTGAACTTGATATTAATTTTTCAAAGAGATGTCTTCCAACATGGGCGTCTACTGCACTTAAAGGGTCGTCCATAAGGACAATATCGGATTTCTTGTATGCAGCTCTTGCTAATGCCACACGCTGTTTCTGTCCTCCACTCAAATTGATGCCCTTTATGAAAAATTGAAAAAGCTTTGAGTATCTTTGCAGTTTTTTTGTATTTTAAGAATACAAGACAAGAAATGCAGAATTTTACCGCACCTTCTCTCCGATTTCTGTTTGATCCCCACCGGGCAATAATTCAAGATCTGGTTTTAAAGCACATGAGTCTATGACATCACGGTACTTTTGTTCCAACAAAGGATCCCCAAAAAGAATATTGTCTTTCAGGGAAGCATTTTGAATCCATGCATTTTGTGCTACGTACGAAATGGAACCCTTAGAGAGAAAAAAATCTACTCCAACCAAGTGTTTTTTATAAATTATAAATAAGATATTTTGTAAATGTAAAAAAGGTACTACGTACCACTGTGTTCACTTTTGAATCTGGAAGAACTTTCATTTCCCCTAAAATAGCACTCAGAAGACTAGATTTTCCGGACCCTACTTGCCCCACAATGGCAACTAATGAGCCCTTTTTAATTGTCAGGTTGATATTTTTCAGTGTTGTATTGTGGTCACTCCATGTAAAGAAACCATTTTTAACTGTAACTGCGTTGTCTATGGAAAATAGAAGAAATGAATTATGAGTTATGCTCTTGAGTTTAATGTAAAAATATGTTATATGTGAATGAGTACCTCCATCTGGCTCATGAGTCACAGCATTGGGGTCCATTTCTTCCAAATTCATGTAATTGTTCAGACGACGCGAACTCACAGTTGATTGAATTACTAATGCAAGCACATTGGGGAACCTATTTTTTCAAATTCTCCTTGTTAAAGTACGCAGTCAAACTTAACTCTTAGAACCTCATCATGCACTCAAAACGCAGTAATTTGAATCTGAAAATAAATACTCACATAGCAAGAGGCAGCCTCATGATATTGAACAATGTCAAGGAAACAAATGTTTTTTCAGCATTTAGCACATTTTCTTCATTGCTGAGAACGTAAACAGCAAACGTAGCAATCGATACCTTAAAAAATAAACCGATGTTCTTTTCATAATATTCTCGGTTCTTTTGCCCGTGTCGCGTTGCCAGTTTAGATAGTTATATTCAGCATCATACCAAAAACGGGGCAGCTTGATACACAATCACAGTACTGGAATTGAAGTATGTTGCTTTGGTAAGCAATGCCAATTCACCATTTCTAAGCGTTTCAATAAGTTTTTTAAACGAATCTTCCCATCCATACAATTTTAGAACCTATGGAAAAGTTTGCAACCTAATTTTTTGCCAAATGTTTGAGCTCTGACGTCACCAAAATATTCAAAATCAAGAAAAACAAACCAAAATACTTACCTTAATCCCTCCTAAAATTTCACTCATCAATTTAACTCGTTTGTCCTTCAAGACCATTTGCCTCATTTGCAGTGATCGAACTTTAGTCGCTAGAAATCCCGTGGCTGGGATCAATAAGATCATAATGGCCACACCAGCTAGTGCAGATACACCCAAAGTGTTGTACAGGAAGTATGTGGCCAATATAATTTGAAGTGGAGAAGCCCAGAGTAAATGCACGAGTGGAGTTAGATCCACAAATCGTTGAGTATCCACACTCATCAAATTCACAATTTCCCCCACAGAGCTGTCTGCAATCAAGTATAGGACGTTACAAATTTTATTGCTTATGCTGGCAATACTGACTAATTGAGATCCAATTTCAAAAATGCACGAAATTTTACGGGAGTGGTTAGATTACAGGATTCAACATAAAAGAACGTACCCTTTTTAGCTGCACTTGAAACGACTAAAGCTTTTTTGTAGACTGCTGCAGACAAAGCAGTTCTCACTCGCAAGCCAATAAACATCATTCTTTTGTTGTATTGACCGTTCAATATGGATTGGACGGCTGCAACTGCAAACATTGAGCCAGCATAGACAAATCCTTTCCATTGCTCCCCCTCAGTACTACTAACATGAGCTACAACCAATCTAGTAGGGGAAATAAGTGCGTAGTTAGTGTTTCGTCATAATATGATCAGGGATTGAATAGCCATAGATTATCAATTATAAGCTGGTCAATCTGTTTACTTCAGCAATTCAGGGGATATGAATACGAGAAGATCGATGATAAGTTTTAAAAATCCAGCAAATAAAAAGGTGAGCCCATGTGCTTTGATAATAGGTGCTAAAACGCTAGCTTTAATATCCTTCCCTGTTTCCTGTGCTTTCCTGCCTCACAAAAAACACAAATACAAACTTTTATTAACTATCACACCACGTATTATTAATAATACTTATTATTATTACTATATGAATGACATGATTATAGTTACATGCGAGCCTTTTCTACAGAAAGAGTCCAGTCTTTGTCATAGGCAGGCGCTAAAACTTTAGCTGTATCCTCATCATTCAGATCCCAAAGGTCAGAGGGCTCCAGCGGTTTTTTGTACCCAAGCCATGCCATGGGATCGTACCAAAAGAATGTTAGTCTATTTAAGAACGAAGAGGTCTTCTCAGGAGATGGTTTCTGTAACAGCAAATGTTAAATGTTCATTTATTTTGACTGCAACATCCGGTGAGCAAAGTTACAGTTTTGTAAACTTACACCAAATTGCTTCTCAGGAGCAATGGATCTCACGTCTCCCCAGCAATGTAGGAAAAGTTGAATGGTTGACAGAGGAAAGGATACAAACCTAAAAAAGTAGATTTTATCTGCAACTGACTAAAAAGAAGCAAATCAAAAGAGTCCTTTTAGTTAAGTATGCATTCGACAAAAAAGAGTTTATGGGGATTCGGTTATCTATATCATTAACCACTTCTTACCCTTTCGAGCCTATTGTATTTTTGTACCGCTGTACGAAATAAGACTATCTCACATAGAACAGTTAAAAACCAAAAGGAAAATTGCACTCCTGAAGATATAATTCCTTTGTATCTACTGAAATGCAAAAGCACTGCAGATAAAGCCTAAAATAGCAAAAATGCATACGGTTTTACTTTGCCGGAGCAATGAAATAAAACCGATTAGACGAAATCTACTTACATATGCAAAAACTCTGGCTGCTGGAGCCGCGATATAAATCTCTTTCACATCTCGAAAGTTGACAACGATTTGAACAATGTTCGCTATCCCTACCCCAAGTAATACATAAGTGAGCATCAGTTTGAAAAAGTGAAAACTTAAGAAACTCCATTTTGGCGCCGACCGTTTTGATTTGAAAGACAACCACAAATCTACTAGGCTAAACACTATCAAGAATAAAACCGGGGCTCCAACAAATACAACCTCTTCAAAGCATAGGGTGAAATATGGTGTTTGTGTAGTCCATATGAGATGATAGTCCTGTGGAAAGTATTATGAGGTTGACAATTTCAAAATTTTTGGAATGCATTACCGTTGTATAATGGAATTGTTTTACCCAGAATTCGGATCCACAGAGGTCATTCATATTTAAGTCTTACTATTGAAGAAATGTTTTTCTTCAAATAGACAATATACTAGCCAACACCAACACTATAAATTATGCACTTTTTATATATTCCTGTATTCGATGCTTCCGTGTTTTGACAGCTGCAATAAAGGGGCTGCCTATAATGTTATAGTTTTTTGTCTCTTGTTCTCTCAGTCCGTTGAGTAATAGTACAAAGAAGTATTCAATTTTGCATCGAAATAGACCGGGCTGGGATTTTATGGAAAGTGGACAAAAAAGTTTGCCTTCGCCATGGTATGGAAAAGAAGATGATCACATGAGCCGAATACAGTTTTGTCATATTCAGGATAAAAATACAGGGTTTGTTAAGGTGAGGAAGTGCGATTGTACTGATTAAAACATTGCAGGTATTATGTATGTATGTCATGTAATGTTACTGCATCGGGAGTTCATAAGGTGTGCTAAACTTTCCATCCTTGATGACTTAATCATCATACGGTTTTGATAAGAGCATTTATTTGACACACATTGTAAAATACATTGTGATCCCTCCGAAATCAGCAAGAATTGGCCAAATTGATCATATGATGAGGATCACGAGATTGGTGCATTGTTCAATGATGCGCAAACAAACAAACACGCAGGATTATAATGTTAAGGATTAATGCCGGTATGTACTGATGGGAATTTTTGAAAATCAAGCATTTCCCCACGGGTGATAAAAAATGTTCTCAAGTTTGGTAGTTTACAGTTTTTTAGCTATTGAGTGAGTGAGTATGCACCAATTACTCAATATGGGCACAGGAGATCACAAAACGAGAGGTACAGATGATGTTTATAATGTTATACTACTCCCTTGTACATATACATGTATTCTGTTTGTCTTCATAAAAACTGATGATAACTGCACTGCATGCTTATTCCGGTAGACTATTGGCAGGAAAATATTATTCTCCAAATAATGATTTTGAGGATATTTATCAGATGAAATCTCATTGCATGCTTTCCTTCCAGTATAACCATTTTTTTCTGTTAACCAAGCATTTTTTGCATAGCCATCTTGTGATTCATAAATAATTTTCTTCAGGTATAGAACTTCTGGTCAGCATAGAATTCGTTCATTGAAGATAATCATCGATCGCCATTTTATTAGATAGGATAGCATAAAAAAACTATCGCTGCTTGTTTTATAACTTCTTTTTTAATATTTGGTGCAATCAGGGCAACATTCTGAAAACGAAGTTCACACGTCCACCAATTACGTTTATTTGCAGTTTGCAAAGACTTCCTATTATGATTATCTTTTCAAGGGCAGGAACGAATTGTTATCATTTATTTTTAACAAAAGCCAGATATATAGAGACACAAGGATTTTTATAAATTCATGGCTATAGTTTTGCAGAATCAGAAATTGACGTGAACTGAGACTGAGAGTTTCCAACATGTAGAAACGTTTTATAGTAATTCCAATGTTTTTTTTTACAAATTTAGGCGCTCTCTTTTAATACACGATTTAACATTTGTTTAACAAAGATTTATTTTGCACTGATAAGGCAGCACCTTTGACAACTGAAAAATTGAAGTTACGAGTTTATTGATTGCCTTAAATACTTTATATTTGCAGCCAAAGGAATGACATGCACCTTTGCTGTTGTGATTGAGTATCATATGAATATTAGCCATAGTTTAGGATTATCTAGTAGAATTCCTTCACTGGATCAAAAGCTAGTTTGATAAAATATGAAGCCAGAAATCAACAGAGGGAATTCAAAGAATTCCTTTACATAATGAAGTTATCTGTTTTTATATAACCGCTACATGGAAGAAGGTATAAAGATCAGTTCCATTGGTCGGCCTTACTATTAAAGCACATAAAACCACCATATAGTAACTTCACCATGCACACTGCAAAAAACAACGAACCACACACTCTCCTTTCAATCTCACTAGAAATTTCATGAAATCATTATACTAAATAGTAGCAAGACTTGCAGCTTGTCAAGTATACTTGACAAGTTGCAAGTCTCTCTAATTTGTCCTGAAGGAGACGATAGTATATTGCCGAGAGCATGACAGATGACAGAAACAAAAAATGTCTTATAGTCATCCGGTTACCCAGTCAATTTTATCAAACAATCAATAGCTGTTGTTGTGAGTACACGTGGAATGCGGATTATCGTGTCCTATTTTGTAGTTTTCATAGCACAATGTTACCAAAATCCGAAAATTCATTCTTCTTGGCTAGAAAAATCCTTCATTCTATCAGATAAAATATCTTAAACAACCGTTACAGGCCTCACTGCATGTAAAAATGGTGCGATATCGAGTGGGTGTGTGTAAATGCACCAACACAATATGAGCACAGGAGATCACAAAACGAGAGGGCCAATATTGAGAATCAATCAATAAGTATTCAATATTTCAGTGGATAAAATGTGGACGAGCACGAAACTGTGCATTGAGATTGCCCAAAGAAAAATATTGTTTGTACTTTAAATTAAATCGACGTTAGCATTGGTAGTTATAGTATATCTATTTCTATGGTTATATCATAAATGTTGCAAATAACGAGTAAAGCAAAGTTACATCACATAATGCTACAATGATAAATAAATAAGTCACTAATGTATAGTATGTAGCGTATTTTGTAGCAAAATTATATAAATCTATTTCCTTAACAATTTTATCAAACGAGATTCTAGGTTCTAAACATATGGCTGCTTTTTACTGCAAACCAAGTACCCCCAAAAGACAGTTAGGCAAAAACTATCCAAAATTGAGTATTTGCTTGATTATTTGCAATAATCAATCCACGTTTAAGGAAACGAAATCAATGTCATATACATAGTCAGGAAGGTTAGCAAAATTGTGGCCAGATGATTTCGCTGGGTGATGATGGAAAATACTCCTTGTCCCTTCCGGCGAGCGTATTTCCTCAACTCGTAGATAGCAATTCCTGCATGTGTGAGATCAGTCAGCATGAGGAATACATCTCGTAGCACCTGGACAGTAGGATGTGGTTTAAATATGGTTAAGAATGACAGTTAAACAATGCACCAGAAAAAGTGGCGGTGCTTACTTGATGCATATGACCCTGATGTTGAACAACAGTCTCTATAAACTGGTCCCAACTGCTCGCAAAGATATGGAAAATGGCAATGTTAGCAATCATGAAGATTGCAAATGAACTCATGTGCTTCCTCCTATCCAAGGATTTGATGACCAACAGCGAAGAAATAGATTCAGAAACTGTGAAAAACACTTGATGGTACCACAATGAGTAAAAATCATCGTTCCAGTAGTTCCAGTGTGCCCACCATGCATAATAGTGGGAATGTATAGAACTGAGAAATAGAAATCCCATGCTGAAGCGTAGGTTTCTTGAGAGCACAAGTGCGAAAAGTCTTTTAAATGACTCATATAGAAATATAACACCGATTACTGTAATTGTCCACATCTTGAACGTATTGATTGTGCTATTAAAGTACACATGCTTGTATCCAGCAATTCCTGTTTCATATGGACCTAGACAAAACATTCAAGAATAAGTTGTATTACAGTTTAAGTCAGAGCAGACTAAAATGTTAGCGCTAGACTGATGCGTGGCATTTTTTTCTATATACAATGAGAGGAAACGAGAAGGTGTCTGGTTGTTTGCATTATGTGCAATTGTGCAAACTAGAAAAAAACGTTTCATGCATATGTTTACCAAATCTGACTTTTACCTTTGAAGACTGTATCCCAGCAAGAACAACTGCAACCCTTAGGATCCACCTCATGGGACAAATGTCCCCACAACAGAGAAAATAGTAGAATATGCACCAATGGAAAACAAACGGGAATCAATACTGCTAATATAATGGACAGGATCAGTTTTTTACTCCCCAAACTCCCTTTTTTATGTCCTGTTGTAGTTTCCCGTTCATTTGGCTTAACAACTCCATTTTCGCCTCTGTAATCGTTTTCTAACTGAATATTCCAACTTGTCAAACTTTTAACGCGATTTTCTACCATTGTGTTTTATAGCACCAGAAGGTTTAATCCCTTTCAGATAGATTCTTCCACATCTCCTCCAGCTCTTTTAAACTGAAGTTTCAAAATCTGATTTATTTATATTTAAATAGAAACATTGCCTTGCTCTGAGCAAATTGTCAGTGGAATTCAGCCTCACTGACAAATAACACTGTTTTTACAGCTTTCTGCTGCAGTGAAAGTAGAAATGAGTATTCTAAACATTCGCATAATGTAGAAAGCATGCGTCCTGCTATGAACTTTTCTCCTGCGGCTTGGTAAAAGTCGATATCTACGAATATAGAAAGCTCGTGCAAACTTTCTATTGCGCTGCGACTGAAACACGTCTGGGCACAGCCAGAGTCAACATGGCCAAAGGCTATAGTACATTAATTTGACAGTCTGTTGATTCTAATATTGTTGATAAGAAAAATGTCTGTTTGTCTTGAATTAAGATTGAACGAAATGATATAATAATATATAGTATAATATACTTCCCAGAATACAGAAGTGTTGCTTTTTAGCAGACTGGCTAGCTGACATTGTCTATCTCTTGTAATTGTGCTTGCTTAATGTTGCGGGAATTTAAATAAAATTCACTGAACCTGAATCACACTCAATAGAATTAACTATTTGAGCATTCTAAAATAGAAATTTTGCTCCTGTTTGAAGCTTTCAAACATAATTGCTGCATTGTAATTCGTCGAATAAAAGTTTTTTGGCTAGATTCGTTTATCTAGAAAAACTGTCAGGTATTAAAAAATAATTCAATTTAATTTATAGCCAGAGAACGCTCTCCTCTAATGCTTTGTAGTGAGCATTTGAGCATTAATATGGACTGGACGCTATCAACATATGCTAATAAGCTTTGCATGAAAGTAGCATTGAATTTTTACGCTCGAATCTCATGAATCACGTCTTTGAAGTTATGAGCGATAAACACACGACTACGACACGAGTGTGATAGTCCATCTTAATCCATGTGAAAAAGATCGAAAACTTACTTAGTTTAATAAATTTAATTGCAAAAACAATACCAAATCATAAACAAGAGCAGTTGGATTAATTTGTAAGTATTATATAATTAATTACGTTTGATATTAAATGAAGGAAAAAATATGCAGTGAGGAAATTATTAGATCATGCTATTATTGTTCAGATGAAGAGGAAGGCATGTCGGACTCGGAAGATTCTGTTGATTGTGATTACCATCCTAAACTAAAAAAGCGACAGCTTGATGAAAAGTCAGAATCCCATTCGGAGAATAAGAAACTTAAACAATACGAGAAGAAACTTTTGGTTAAGAAAAGGAAGGAAGAAAATTCTATAAGACGCTTAGACAAACAAAAGAGAGTGGGCGCTAAAATACATAAACATGTGGTAAAAGATGCCGGAGACCACAGCACAACTTTAATTTCTAAAGTAAATGCAAATAGTGATATCAGTGTTAGCGACGTGAATGATAAATCTATCGCAGAATCCAAAAAGAATAGAACGTACACTGTTAGCATTGCCGTAGCAGGATCCATTATAGACAATGCCCAGTCCCCAGCATTAAAAGCGTATTTAGCTGGCCAAGTAGCTAGAGCTGCTTCTATCTTCAACATCGACGAAATCATTGTATTTGACGACACCGGAGGACATTCGAAAGGAGCATGTGAGCAAATGGCTCGGATACTTCAATTTCTTGAGTGCCCTCAGTATCTTAGAAAAACGCTATTTCCTTTGCACACGGATTTGAAATTTGCTGGTGTGATAAGCCCTCTAGATGCCCCACATCACTTGAGACGAGACGAAGCCTTGCCTTATAGGTCAGTCGTAAATTTTCAAATAAATTGTCCTTGTCAAGATATTATATGTGATGATGCATATTGCATGGCTATTTGTGAAATAATGCTGACTTTTTTATCTCTGATTTTTTAGGGAAGGAGTTGTTGTATCAAGACCTACGAAAATGGGAGTAAATGTTTCATTTGTAAATGTTGGACTGGAAAGAGACTGTAAAGTAGATAAGAAGATTCCAGACGGCGTCCGCGTCACTGTAAAATTAAAAAGTGATGATCCAAAATATATTTTGAGCAAAAAAGGAGCATTGAAAGGCTCTGTTATTTCTCCTCGATTGCCACGGATAGAACAGAACATTTATTGGGGCTACAGTGTAAGAATAGCTGAGAGTCTAAACAAAGTTTTCGAAGAGTGTCCCTACAAAGAGCCATATGATGTAACAGTTGGTACTTCCGAGAAAGGCAGTCCTGTATCCACCATCGTTTTTCCTAAAATGCTCAATCACATGCTTATTGTTTTTGGGGGTGTAGAAGGCTTAGAATATGCGCTGGAGAATGATGAAAGTCTGCTAGAAACAGAAGTGTCGTCATTATTCCAATATTATGTTAACACTTGTTCTAACCAAGGGTGTAGAACAATTCGGACTGAAGAAGCTATTTTAATATCGTTGACACTTTTTAATTCTATATTGCCTTAGATTAATTATTAAGGACTGACAACTGTTGTGAGTGAGCATATTGACAGAAATTCATTATGGTATAGCATATAGAAAAATTATCACGACCCAATTGTCGTTTATTGATGATTGATAGTATGCTAAATTAAATAAATATTTTAGAGGTGAAAATAATTTTTGTAATCAGAAGCAAAGACTGAATCAGTTTTTTATGCACCAGTTCTTCCATGACTGGGCGGCATCATTTTATTATTTTGTCGAGCAATCAGGAAAAAACTATTCATGGAAATGGAATGGCAATTGAACGATTATGGCGAGTATAGAAGTCCATTGTTGAAAATTAAGTATTTGTTATGTATTTTAAATCTAATCACTGATTTATCATTTTTCACTTTTATTTTTCAATGTGTTGAACACCGTTTGCTTCATGGAAGATATCACATGTGCAGGGTCTTTAGCCCCAACAACTGCAGATCCAGACACTATCATATTAGCGCCAGCCTGAAATTGAACTAAAAAACATTACTTGTTGCCCATTTTAAAGGCGAGTTACGAGTTCAATTTTGATTAAAATTTAAAAATCAACGTACATCTGCGCATTGTTGTATATTTTGTAAATTAACTCCTCCGTCAACTTCTATATCCAAATTTGGGAAGCTGCTCCTTAGTAACTCTATTTTTGGAAGCATGTTAGTCATAAAACTTTGTCCTCCAAATCCAGGTTCTACAGTCATGATTAGTATCATATCTGCATGATCAACGTATGGAAGCACATCTTGAACTGGTGTGTTAGGCTTTATGCCGATTCCAACCTTCATATCAAATTTAAACCATCATAAAAATATTGCTCTGTTTTTCACAAACATAAATACTTGAGTTGGACTCGTAGTATTGTGCAACATACTCACCTTCATACCATTTTCTTTAATTTTTCTACAAAGCTGGGGGACATCGTCTGCAGCCTCTAAATGAAATGTGTATTGCGTAGCCCCAGCGTCACTCATGGGTACAACCCACTTAAAACAAGTAGTAGGTATACGTAATTTGTAATAGTCGTTAATGAAGATTCAGTTTTACTATTAAATAACAATTACCAATTTGAGTAAATGATACCTTGTTTGGATCTGAAACCATCATATGCATGTCTAAAAATGCATCTGGGACCTTAGACTTGAGGCACTTCACAACAGGGTGACCAAATGTCAAATTAGGAACAAAGTGGCCATCCATGACATCCAGATGCAAGTAATCTGCACCACACTCAAGCATTTTTTCACATTCCGATTGGATTTTAGATAAATCGGCGTTTAGTATTGATGGTCCAATTTTGCAATTTAGTGCCATTGTCCCGAGTCTCTTCATCTATTGGGTACCTGTCTGTTTGTACGAAAACATAGTTATCCATGACGATATTCCACAAACGATCAGTAAACATTCCAATATACTACTACATAAGGCTACTTAGCCATGCAACTATACAATGCTAGGCTAGTGCAACAAACTAAAAAACAATTTCCACAAACAGCAAAACTACATACAACTTTTACAATTATGGACCAAAATAGAGTAAGTTTAAAAAAAATTACCTATTTATGTTGGAAAGTTTGGATGAGATGAGAGTTAGAGAGAGACTGAATGAAAGAAAATAGGAGAAGTAACCTTGAGATCTACTGCATGTGGTAGTGGTATGGTGTCAGTCTCACAGTGATGTGTGTGTAGTGCTCTCACTCACCCACCAATGCATATTACAGCGTGAGCACGATGTTGTCTCGCCTAGCAGTTGTCTTTACGAATGAACTGGTCACTGGCCACTTTCTCTGTACTTCTATTATTTCCAACTTTTTTACCCAACTTTTTATTATGTTAAATGTTAAAGTACACTTTAACACCTAACATAATATGCATAAAACAAACAACTATGCTTTTTTCACCACGCTTGCAAAATTCCTATAACAGAAATTTGCATTATCATACTACAATAAAAATGCATTATGCTGGCTACACGCCCGGTCAACATCAATCTAGTTTTTGCAGCATCAATCAGAAACCTGAAAAGAATATACTAATTTACCCTAGGTAAAACTTAAAAAAAGATAGCTTCCCTAAATCATAGCTTCATCCTGCACTACTCCTTCAGGGTAAGAGGTCTTTGAAATAATATAACACCAGGTATAATAATACCGGATTCAGTATTATGTTATGTTTATTTCAGCTCAATAACATTATTCGGTACAAAATAGTAACACTGCTGTTAACAAACAAGCTTCTTACATGATAATTATAGTATAATAATAGGATTATGATTCTAAGGTCCGCGATTTCAGTCCAACAGGATGCATGTAATTAAATTTACAAAAAAGGTACATACAAAAAATTGAGTGTTAATTTTACGATAGTGTCATATGATTACCGAGCAACAATAGCAAATATGGCATTAAACATTACCATCTGTTCCGTATCATAATAACATCTATTTCTATGTATTAAACGAAGACTGAAATGGAGCGTCGTTTTTTGCCCCTTAAGAAAAAAACGGGACAATTGAATTTTTTTTGATACGTGGTGAATTGTACAATAAATGATGCTATTCCTTAATAAATAAACAAATAATTATGGCATTTCCATGATATATTGCTTTTTACACTGTGCTTTTAATCCATTAAGACCGTATCAACTCTCGCTTTTCTTCTAAAGCTTTAGTTAACGACGATTTTATCTTTAGCAGAAGTTCCTTCTTGATTTGCGCAGGTATTCTCTCTAAAAGAATGAGAATGGAAAGTTTAATTTTATTGCTGAACGCTGGATTGAATACACACATTCTTACAGAAACAGTTATTCTTACAAAAAATAAAAATAAATAAATAATATCAATGTTCATGGTTTTTTCACTTGGGATTTGTGCAATGTTCTAATGTGACGTGTTTACCTTCCATGCGTGCATAATATGAAAGATCGAGATTACCTCAATCAGCTGACAATCACATAACGTTTAGCAATTCTATATTATTTAAATTAGACTATAGATCTAAAATATCAAATTTTCACGTCACCTCCAAAACATAACACAGATGATATGATATGGTACGAGCAAAAGTTACAGAATAGAACGAAGTAAGAGTAAGAGTAGATCAAATTAACTTGCTGAGAATGCAGTAGAGAAAATTACTAATCGCCATTTGACTTGCAAGCCTCACAGCATTCAGAAGAATTAAAAAATAACTTTGAAGAGGTGGCTGCAAAAATTAAAAGGGGATCCTGTCCTTTGATTTTAGATTTTTTCCATGATATTTCGCATAAGAAAAGGTAGAAGACGAGAAGATCACTAGCTTGTTCTTACAAAAACACAAAAGTTATTTTTTTAAAACCAAGAGAGAAAAAGACTTTTTGCACGCATCACAAAATACCAAACCGAACTGTGAACTGCCCACAGCACTATATTTTTGTAATCATCCGACTGACTGCCTGACGACTAATTTAACTTACTGACTGTGAGTTTGCTAATTTTGACAATTAGATTTCACACAGTAACCCCGATGAATAGTTAAAAAAAACTAGCGACTAGAAAGCCTATTTCAATTTTGAATCAACCGTACCTCTGGCAAATGGGATGACCTGATCCTGAATCTCTTCTAATGTAATGGACTCAATTCCTCTGTCTTTAATAACCCGAATGCATTCATGTTTAACTGCATCCTTCCAGCCACATTCAAACAGACGCTGCTTCAAGGTGTCTTTAAGCCTTAAATTCATTAAATCGATTATTAAATGGTAAACATGGACAGATTGCAGTATTTGGGGAGATGTTCAAATCAAAACCACCACCGCCACAGCTACCACCATTCTTTATCATTTTTTTACGGTTTCGAGGTGGCGGTGGTTGTGGCGATTTGAGCATCTCCCCAAATACTGCAATCCCTCCATACATACATCTTTAAACTTGAAAAGATACAGAACAGTACAATTGATATATGAAGCAAACAACTTACCTCTCAGCTTCCCCGTTGGTATTTAATACTGTATCTAAAGTTTCCCTCAGGATGGTTACCTCAGTTTCATTCATGACTGTCTAAAACTATGTAATTTACCCGTTTTTTTTAAATTTATTTTTCCCTTGTCTTTACCGAAATTACTGTGTGTATGGTGTCTGGTGTGTCGTTGTCGCGTACTGCATCAACAATAAAAAAATTAATACTACAACATTAGCAAATAACTTCTAGTTACTTTCCTTTAAATCCTATTTTTTTAACTATGATTGTGTTGATGGTGGAAGACCAGTCTATATTTTTGAATCAGTTATAAAACGTTAATAAATAGCTCAAATCAAAAATTAAAAAACTCAAAGTTACAAATAGGGAGCAGAAAAAAAATCGGACGGAAAAGGTTTGATCTAAGTGAGCAGTACATTGGAAAGAATAGAGTAAATAAAAAAAAAATTAAAAATATTATCCAAATTTTATATACTCACCAAAATTAATTATGTGTCGATGTACTGTACATGGATGAGATGGATGTACATAATTTATCAACCAATTGTTTAAAAACGTATTTGTGCTCTGTGAACTCGATGACTGTATGGTCGATAAGGGTAAACTGCAATGTAGCTGTTTGCTGATGTCGTGAAGCGCGTGAAGCCATCTCACCGTGTGTGGGACTGAGGGGAGATCAGAACATTGCTTCGACGGTTTTGACTTGGAATGGAAGCACATAAAATTGAATAAATCAAATCAAATATTTTCAATCAAGCTTTATGGTCTTCATAAAATGCAGTTACCACAGAAAAGAGGAGAAGATTACATCAATAATAAAAAAAGTTGAGAAAAAAATGAAAGTTTATTTTCAGTTCTTCAAGTACACAATAATTGACGCGTATAAAATAAGAAAGGACAAATACATAATGAGGATTGTAATACTCTTTTTTGGGCTTACAAATACAGACTAGAATTAACATGATCGACAACAATGTGTAGAGTACATCGCCAAGTTAGCTATCTAGCAATATTTACAACAATTTGGTTGTACAAATGTTTTTTCATTTTATAAATGGAAGGCTCCATACTTTATTATGTTTAGCTGGAGTAGCAATAGCCCTAGATTTTCTAGTTGCCACAACTATAGACAGAGGCTGAGGCATACTATCTAAGCGAGCTCAGTTTGTGCGGTATAATGGTAACGAGTGGCTAAAAATGCTTCTATTCAACCTGTTTGTCACTTAATGAGCTGAATTAGATAGTTTGCAAAGCTTCAGCCCAACAAGCAACAAAGAGGTTAAGTAGTTACATTGTAAGACACAAAACAACATACGGTTTATAAATAATAAATTCAAACCTAGGCTTATGTGAATAAGACTGTTAAGACTCTATAACTCTATAATCTAAAGACTCCTTAGAAGCGAAATATAAATGTTTAACTAAACAATAAAATTGCATAGCAATACTAACACCTAACACTTTACTCAATTCAATAAGTACAACAGTATAAAAATGCAAGAGGGATTATTTCTTTAAAATCCCATTTTCATAAAACGCTACAATTAATACCTGAGAATACTAAACACTTGAAGGATAAAAACTGCGTACTCGTTCTGTGTACAAATATAGTGGCCACCTCCTTTTGTAGAACAGTCAACGACAAGGAAAGGAAATGAGCATAAAATGTTGATACCTAAAAAGCAAGGCTAGCTGGATTGCTCCAAAGTTAGCTTATCCCATAGAAATAGATATACTAATACTATATACACGCTTGCTTATCCATGCTTGTTACATTATGCCCCATTGTGTTCGCGTATTTTGATTAGCTACCACTCTGAACTTGTTCCTGTTGAACAGTGGCTGCTAATAGTGGTTCCGAAGACATACAGGGCTCGTCACTATTATCTGACCGAGGATGTGAAGGCAAAGTAATAGAAACCACGCGGTCAGTAGGACTCATAACTACTGTGTCACTAATGTCACGTACGTCTTCCACAGATGTATACGGAGGCGGTGGACCATCAATGGGAGGGCTTCCAATAATTTCACTGTAAGGAGGGGGATCCTGAGGACGGCCAACAAATTGAACACCGTTGTTGATATTATAGGTGACAAGAAGTCCATTATTTCCAGAACTACACCGGGGGTTAGTTGATGTTTGATTAGCACCGAGTACAGCTCCTAAGCAAATATTATGTAGCACATAAAGACGGAGTGAAATTTTTCAGCAAAACTATTAAGCCGGTTACGAGAGGATGCAATATAATTTACCTGGATGATTTTGGAAGAAAATGCTGGCCCATGATGAATAGCGCGGGTTAGTATTATAGAGGTAACGATTCATCGCTGCTCGCTTCAAGTGGACACGACAGATTGCAACAACCATTATCGTTATAATGAACATAAATGCCATAGCACATCCTATTGAAAGAAAAAACTTTTTAGAATACAAAGGCTCAATGTTTCCAGTGACTATACGAATAAATGTAATCCATGTAATGACTAATGTCGGTTACCTATGACAGTATATATTGTTGTTTGTAAGTAACTCAAATTCTCATTGTATTGCTGAGGATGAAGTGAGTACTGAGGCCAATTGCGGTCTTTGTCTGCAAACGAAATAAAACCATGAATAATGATAAATACAATAATAATTTGAAACTTGTTAGGATACGGACCGAGAAAACAGTAGTCGTACATGAGAAACACGAAAAAAATCACATTTTGTGCTTGTGAATAACAGTGAATGAATTTTGCTATGGATATGGACTTACAAGATTCCAGCTGGCGACAGCAAGTTGGAATGTACCGAGCAGAGCAGTTACCGTCAGCTGTATAGTCACAACACCAGTGAGAAGATATGCAACGTCCATCCTCACACTTGAGTTTACCTTCGCATGCATCAAGGCCTAGGAGTATTACAAAATTCCGACAAATTATCTATTATTGATTGTAGAGTATAAAAAAATGATTACTGTAAATACTCACCACATTGACTAATATTTTCATCAGAGCCATCTTTGCAGTCTGGTTTACCTGGATAGTCAAAAACAGAGAAGCTTGTGAAGATTAACTACATTCAACATCGAACGATACATTTAATCCCAAAACGATAGTTTATTCTGGGTGCTATGTTGCATTTATACGCAATTACCATCACATCTGAATCTTTTGGCGATACACTCTCCACTGGTACATAAATATGAAGGATGACCACAGGATCCTTTTTCTTAAAAAACAGAAGGTATAAAACAGTTGAACCTTTCCGCTTGGTATATTATTTGCTGTTTCCATCATTACTGTTAATATTTTTCTTACTTGGTCGTACTCTGACGTCAACATACCCAGTATATGCAATCTGGCTTCTGTCATCATTTGATAGTTTTGCATGGCACTTGTATTCTCCACTATCACTCTCTTGTAGACTTTCAACAAGAAGTTGAATAGAGGGAACATACGAATCAGCCGATACAACGTGATTTTTACTACAAAAATTTAAAAGTCATTAGTTAGTGACTTAACACTCAGTTACTCATAATCTACGATAAACAACTTAACCTTCATAAAGTTACCTTGGAAGCCCAGGATGTGACCAGGAGAGCTGAAAAATGTCACTTACTCCATGGCGAAAGTACAAATCCTTTTCCTCGTCCATAGAAAGAGGTTGGATTAGGCATGTAAGGTTCAAACTGTCATTTACTCGCTTGATAAGGAGATGACCAGGATTTTTCACTTCAGGGAGGATGACAATTTCCAAACCCCGTTTGATAATATCCTGAGTCTTGGACTTCGACATGTCATCCCACCCGACCGCTGCCATTACGGATACCACGGAGAGCAACACTGTAGACCAATTATAATGTTTTATGGCTTTTGTATTGGTTCAATAAAGCTCTTAAAACCTTAAATGGCTATGGTACTAAATTTTAAAAGGCGATCATGATGATCATGATCATCATGTACAAAAAATGAAATGCACACAAAAATGTGAGCCACTGGATCGCAGGGTAAATCCAAATCCAAAATCAGGTTGATGGACATAAAAGATTAATGGGTGTGAACAAGTCTATTAGATACAGATAACAGATTGATGCATACACCGTTGTTAAAAAAACTATTCCATACATATCCATAGTCCAATTTAAAAACTGTGAAGTGAAATAAAATAGCTCACAAATACCGTGAAACGTGGTGAGGCACAATGAAAGGTAGCAAGTCATTTTACTGCTCGAATGAAGATTCATGAACGACCAGATCCCACAAACTGAACATTGACGGAGCTCCCTGAGAATTAACACCAATCAGAGCATCGAATACAATTAAACTTCCTATATTCACAGGCTTTTGGTGAGTTGAATCCACATTTGCAAGATTCATGCAATCCTGGATTTCAGTTCTACCTGGTTGGCTTGAGACTACGCTTGACTTGTTATAGGTACGGTGACGGTGACTTCGTCGTTTTGCTCATATCCAAGTAATTATTAGGGGTCCACCTGAACAGCTCGTACTTGATACCTGAAGACTTTGCGAAGCTGCGTACTTGAATGGAGCAACATGGAGCCTTGCAGTACGCAGAACGCAAGTACACCGCACAGTTGCCGTGTAGAATCAAAGAACTAGAAGGTTTGCCATTAACTTTTGAAGTAAATTCTACTTATACTATACGCAAGTACGAACTTACACGCAGTTCAGGAGGACCACTATTGGCTAAGTTATTATACCTGGTCGTCGAGAAGAAAAATAAACTGAAGAAAAATTGAAAAAGCAATTAAAATATTTTGGAAATAACGTTTTTAACTGTACATTACGTTCGAATATTTATCAACAACTACACTGAGACTAAATCACATAATGCACAAACTAACTACTTCGCTTTTTAAATGAACCATACCATTAAAATTGTAAAACAAAAACAAAGCTTTTGGAAGATTTCAAAATTGACGCTAATACTTCAACACATCTGAAGACCACCGCCTTTCACCCAAGTAAGAGCCGAAGCAGGTCTTCCGACTGTCAGATCTAACAAGACCATTTAATACCTACACTTGAATATTTCTTTGAGACTTCAAGTTAATTAATAATTAATTGTCATTCATGTCTAAAACATTACTTTAATAATGGAAAGGCTCTACAACCTTAATATTTACACACAACCCGGTCGCTCTAATCACAGTTTCTGCATAATTGAAGAAAATGATGACAGAAGTTTGGTGTGAATGTTACTTATTCAAATAAAAACATGCTATGAATCCATAGGCTATCTGGTTATTGGTGCGGATACGTGGAATTATTCATTGGTTATTTGCAGACTTATTAGGCTGTTTTTAAACCCACAAGCTACCAAAGTTCATGCCAACATCGGTCAATTAATTTAATTACACAACTCAGATTAAATTCACTTTAATCATATTGATTTATGAAGTTCAATATTTAAGTAAATAATTAAACTTGTTGAATTACCTTTTTCTTTCTTTTTTCTTCTCTCTAGTCGTTTTTCATTGAATTACGACACTATCGTAGAATGCTCCCAAACACCAACATACTGCATACATATGGCGTCGGTCAAACTAACAAACCCAAAAGAATAACTCAACCTTACTCAGAAGTCATAAAAGGTACCAGAAAGAAACGGTCGTCAAGATTAAAATTGTATGTAAAACAGGGTTTAAGAGCATTCGATTCTGTCAAACATGGAAAAAAAATACTAAATTGAAATGGTTGTAGTTTTGGTAAATCGCATACCTCTTAAAGCGGATGTTACGTTTTGCGTAAAAATAAAGAATGAATTATTTCTTTCAATTAATAGAGATCATTTTAATGGGAATAATAATTAAGAATCCGAGAGTACTAAATGAATACAAGGCATCTCATTCAAGCTATATGTAGGGTTTTAGAAAACCTACAGGGCATTTATTTCAGAGTCGGAATAACAAGAAGGTTTTCGGCTGTCTTGTTCATTTCGTGTCAGGTTCGGTAAATCAGCTGCTTTGTGCAACGCTCCTTATTGGCTGACAGAGAGTGAGAGAATCAATTCGTAAAATTGTCCGTCTAACAGTGGTAGTAGTGGTGATGGTGAATTTGTGAAAGCCAGTCCGTGTTTAGGATTTGTATTCGTCGAACTCGACTCTTTAAATAATTGTGACTTTAATTGCGAACTATTGGTGTAAATTTTCAGTTGACTGTTAGAATAATATGTTACTCATTGTTGTATTCGGTCTCCATTCCCTGTGTCGTTAACTTTGTTCTTTGTGATAAGCAAGTCAAGCTCCTAGATAAACCTGTAGCAGGCTGAGGATTTCCTTTCGGAAATTTTAACTTACTTGACGTAAGTTGTAATTTTTAAATTTACAAATGTTGATACTGTGTGCATCTTAATCATACCACAAAATACACATAAACTGTTTGCTAGGATAATAGGACAGTTTTAGAGAACTATTATGTTAGTTCACTTTGCAATACCTTGCGCAGTTTTTCATTTGTGGTATTCGATCTAATTTCAATTCAAACCAAAACTATCGCTGATGATTGATGCATTATTGGTTACGCATTGAATTAAGAAGATTTGCAACATTATGAATGAAACAAATTCGTGGCTCCTGGAGCAGTACTGCAGCATCAAATGCAATCTAAATATCGAAATTACAGTTCAAGTCAGTGATGTAAGTTTGGTCTCAGCTCCGCTCCGCTCCGCTCCAGAGCTTACATAAATTTTGGAGCTCCGCTCCGCTCCGCTCCAGTTCGCACAAAAATTTTGGAGCTCCGCTCCGCTCCGCTCCAGTTCGCACAAAAAATTTGGAGCTCCGCTCCGCTCCGCTCCAGTTCTCACAAAAAATTTGGAGCTCCGCTCCGCTCCGCTCCAGTCGGCACAAAAAATTTGGAGCTCCGCTCC
>Ga0210040_10002536_pt1 | contig 25669 bp, 43 predicted proteins | sample CryGeyCG12114_NA_FD_185462 | JGI IMG/M metagenome (GOLD analysis project Ga0210040, IMG submission 185462) | Groundwater microbial communities from aquifer - Crystal Geyser CG19_WC_8/21/14_NA (SPAdes) (version 2) | ecosystem: Environmental > Aquatic > Deep subsurface > Groundwater | place: USA... | reverse complement strand
GGACTAGCCTTCCAATCTTCGTCTGCCCACGGCCATACTGACGACGGAAAACCATGATCGTCGAGAATTTTAAGCGCCATTTGTGGATCATAAGGTACGTGCGGGTATCGTACTTGAAAATCAGCTTGAGTAAGATAGGTAAGTGCTGCCGCTATAAACTGCACTGTTGAGTGCGTAGCATCGTGCTCGAGCGAGAATCCCTTTACGTCAATCTGACGTTGTCGCTCAGCTACGATACGCTCAGCGCCTGATAAATTTGGTTCAGTACTCACTGCGCATCTACACTTTCAGCACTCGGATCGAAAATTACGCGAAGATTTTTCACGCCAGTTACTTTATTTACAAGCTCAGAAAAGAACAGATTGTTGCGTCTAAGTCCAGGTCCGGTCGCAGATGTCCAGAGTCCACCATGTAACTGCCATGCTCGATCCGACGGATCCAGCACAACAGTTTTCTCAACGGTAGACCATGCAGGGTCGGGTGGAGGGATGACTGCGAAAGACCATTCGTCTAGGCGAAGAGCATTGATAAACTGCGATCCGTCTATTCTTACTTGTAGCGCATCTGGACATTTCATTTGTCCTTCAACTATACCGGTGACTACGTTATCGTCAAGAACGCAACGTACACGATCACCGTACACAGGTAGATTATCGCGCTTGGATTCAGTCACCGAACTCTTGTCTTCGATGTCATTACGAGCAGATGAGGCAAGATTAACGACCCATGGATACATAAGTACGTTTCCTGTGACAGCACCGTCTGGTCTAACTGTAATAGACGGTATGGCTCCACGTACATGCGTGACAGTGCCTTCAATGAAGTTCGTACCAAGGGTGCATTGAACACGATCGTTGATTTGAAAAGTCCAATTCGAACTAACAGTCACTTTGCATCTTCCTTAAGACGCACGTGCTCTCGACCGTCAGGACAGGGCCCGGGACACCAGACCCACTCCTGCTTAGAAGGGCACCACCACTTTGAGTCCCAACCGCTCATAGCTCTACTCCTTGCTTCTTTAGGCATCCGATTGCAGTCTCGCTGACTACGAGCATTTCACCATCGTTGATAACCGCAAAGTGATGTACGCCGTTGTGCTCTTCGCACGTGAAGAGCGCCATCATCGCAGCTAGCAGCATAGACTTATTGCCTGATATGCCTTTGGTGCAATTACTTACTTGCATTGCTACAATGTTACTCATTACGTCCCTCAGTCGCTGGAATTACGCAGTACCTGATGTGTCCCTGACTCATCACCATTACCGGTAGAATCACTCCTAGCAGCACGGCAATCCACCAACTGGAGTTACCCCAGGCTCCCCAAGTAAGCAGCCCCCAGACAGCGAAAATGACAAGCCAATCAACATGTGCGGCGTAGTGCTTCACCTGCTTCATAGCAGTATCTTACCATCAATAGTAGTAATTGTACAGAGTTATTTGTAGTCTGATGACCACTCTGTTGCATGCACTCGAATGTTGACTTCTCGACTGTAGAGTATGGGAACGTATTCGCCTGCCACACGAAGTTCTTTCTGATGATCTAGCGCTAGCGTCTTGCTTGGCCACTTAACGAATGTATCAAATGATGTCTTGAAGCCCCACTCGATGCGGGTTGAGTCCTTCTCAAGCTTCTCTGCATGCGAAGCGAGAGTGAAGAAGTACGACTCTTTTGCAATATCAACTTGGATGACATCGCGCTTCATCGTGTCGATTGCACGTTGAGTTACGATACCTCGGACAATTACTTCGTCGCCGGGTTGTGGGAAGTCACTCGTCATCGTCGTACATCCATTCTCCGTACGAGACTCGAGCGTGCTCAACCGCAAAAACGTACTGACCTTCGCCCCGTTCTTCGATGAAGTCGATGCATGCTTTCTTAGTCTTCTCAACTAGGCGCACGACTCCGTCAAACGCAACACCGTGCACTATACGGGAGGATAGACTATCATCCCATAGGTTGGGCTCATCATCGTTACTCGGGAGTAGTCTGATCATGAAAGATTAACTCCTGTAACCGTCTCGACGATCTTTCGCATCTCGTCTAAGTCAGTGACCTCGGCAGACTCGTAGAAGATTTCATCGCTTTCTGCGAAAGTTAAGCCAAGCTGCGTTTGTGCGTAACTGTCAGGTTCAACTGCTTCTCCGTTTGCGCTACGGAATTGACCTCCCTCAACACTACCTCCAGAAGCAAGTATTGCAAATCCGGCGAAACACATGGACGTTTCGCATATATTTGCATTTTCACGAAGTCTCTTAACCGACATCTTGTCTTCGCCTGTGATAAACCATTCCTGGTTCCAGTTGTTTTCAAACTCCTTAACGAGTTCCCAAGTTTTGCGTACCATTTCTTCGTTAGCCATTAATGTCTCCGTAGTTAAGAATCATTTCGTCTGAGATCAAACATTGATGCGCGTACTCGTCATGCGCTTTCTGCGCCTTGCAGATTCGATCTTCATCTCCTGAAAGACGAGCCTGTCCTAACTCATGTGCAAGTCGCATTAGAGTCGACACAAACGTTACCGTTTTCATTTTCCTCTTTCGACGTACACAGGATGGTATGGACGATAAACGCAGAATCCATCGTCATCACGAAGTAATCCGCAGCACTCAAACTCGTCAACGGGATCTGTTGTAATAAGTTCTCGGCGTTCAAGGCGCTCGATAAGTTCACGAAAGGTAGGGACGAAGTCATCGCGTGTCATATGTACTGTCATTATTTAATCTTACCATAAATCACGTGTTTTGTACAGGGCCGTAACATAATGTATTCATCCACTTGATTGTGGCTTCAAGTTCCATATCTCGTGCGTGAACCTTGAAGTCGTACCCATCAAATCCGCAAGACTCGCACGCATCTTGTTGAACAACATGATCGTACTCACGCGGGCATGTACTCCAGTGCATGTACTCGTCGTTCGTCACCGAGGCTTAGCAAACAGTATGCATTGTCTACCATTGTGCATATGCGTCCAGTCATTATTCCACTTAATCTCACCAGTTGGTAATCTTCGACCCGTCTGCTCAATCCACTTATCGCAGTTACGGCATGTATCTGACTGAGAAATTCGCACTAGATCTCGACTCCTCGCTGCTGAAGCAGCTTTAAGTATCTACGGTGCGCTGTACGCCATAGCTCTCGAACACGCTCTCGCTCGCGCTTGCGGTCTCGTGCTTCAATCGTCATTGCTGCTGGCGCAGAGCGTACCGCGTTTGACTTTTCACGACGATTCTTCCGGCAAGTTCTGCACTCACCAAATCCATCGGAAGGGCGATGGTACGTATTCTCAGGCGTCAGATCATGACCATGTCTACACGTCTTCATGCGATGCCATCATCCTAATAAACGAGTCGGCTACGTCTAGCATGAGCTGCACTCTTTGCGGATAGAAAACACCAGCATCAGTGTAGATCGTACGTGTGTTAGCAGCCCACTCGACACAGATATCGGCGAGTTCTTTGGGATAATCTTCAGCCAGGCATCCAACGTTTGTTCGTGCAGTGCTCATGTAACTACCTACGCTTTCATGTAGACAAAACTATGCAAGTCGCATTTTTACCATTGAAGTCCACGATGCCTCACGCATCTGCGCCGCATGTTCTACGCAGACTAGCGTGTCTTCGACTGGCATCTGGCCGTGTGGACAGTTCACGCTGTCTTTGCCTGGATGTTCGTCACAGTAGCAATATTGCAGAGTAACTATGTACGCGGGGGCATCAAAGCATTCTGTGAACGAAGTTACATGATAGTTGCATCGATGAGTTGATACAGCAGATAGCGAGACTGACGGCTCGTTCACGTCTTGTAGTCTCGCAGCCATGTCTCAAAAGTTCGATTGCAGAGAACTGCGGGTGAGCGACTCTCTCGGAGGTGCGTAATCGCTTCGTCCGGAGTACGGCCCTCTAGTACAAGAGCCAGCCCAACGATGAGTCCAGACCGGTTAAGACCAGCTTGGCAGTGGACTAGCGTCGGACCATCTGCACGACACAAATTGACGATCTTTGCAAGCAGCAGAACGTTCTTCTCGTCAGGCATACTGCTTGAGTCGTACATACGTACTTCGTGGAACGTCTGCACGTCTTCGTGCTGGGTATAGCGCTCCCAAGCGTAGAGTGAAATGACGTGCACGATATCAGTAGGAAGTTTGAGTCCTTCCTCGCATCCGCCCTGATAGAACCCAGGCTCGATCTCAGAGATGAAAGGCACGTCAAACGGCGTGTTCCCGTGAACCGCTCTACCGACCATGCGCTTGACACGCGGGTTGTACGCGTCAGTTGTGTTGACGCGTGTGTACGTAGGATCAGTGCTACTTGGATTTACCATATGGATGCTCCAGGAAGATGTGAAAGACAAGACCAAGATTCGCTACATTATGCGCTGTACCGACGTACTCACTGTTCGCAGGTACATCTTCGAGTCCGGTTGGCACAACAAAAAACTTCATTGATACCTTTGTCGCCGTTGGATCAACTAGCATCCATACGCACGGACTGCCTTCTTGTGTTGCTACGTGGATCGCCCTCGACCACGCAGGCACCTGGTGCGTAACTTCAGTATCTGCTATTTCGTACTTAAAGATGCGCTTGGGTGGCAATTCATCGTCCTCATCGTCCATAACTTCGCAATAGCCGATGCCGTTGCCGTTGTAGCTGTGATTTACGCACTTATCGTCGTCGAAATCAGCGCATGTCACTCGATTCGTGCAGTCATCTGTGGTGCATTCACCACCGTCGTAGTTGCGACACATGTGATAACGTCCTTTCGTCTCTACTATCTTACCACATTTATGATTATTTGTACAGAGTTACAGCTACTTCTGAGAGAACATCAACGCCATAAAAGCATGGTGAAAATCTGCAGCCATTAAACTTGCTGCTTGATGCGTGTGACCTGCTGCTTCCATGTCTTCACGGTATTCTTTTACTGCCGCGAAAAGAGGATCTAGAAGCTCACGTGTAGTCATAAGACCGAGAAGCATCTCGTCTCTGACTCGGTCATCTTCACCGTCACCTAGCATTAGTCTTCGATCTTCTCTACGCTGTCTTCATCCCAGTCACCGTTAAGGTCTACCTCTGCGGCGCATTGATGACAAAGATTTGCATCGATTTTGTTCCAGCCTCGATCTGATGCTTCTGCTTCGTTTTCGGCTTCGATTTCAACGTATGTTGCTGCTGTAGACGTGTAGGCAATAAGGTACTTAGGCATTAGCTAGCCTTTCTTCTTCCTCGACGTTTGATGTGCGGACGTTCCCACGTGAACTCGCAAAGAGTACACGTGACGATTTCAGGATCGTTAGTCTTGGGTTGCGGCTCGGTGATTGTGACTCCTTTTGCTCTACGGCAGTAGGGGCATCGGAGATCAACGTTTGGGTACTTCTTCACGTTGCCATGACTCGTCATTTGCAGCAATCGGCGAAGTTCTACCTGACTGGCTCCACCCCAGGTACCGTGAAGCATTTGAGTACGTAGCGCATACGACAAACATTCACGACGAACCGGGCACTCGTCGCAGAAGAGTTTGGCTTCGGTCCAATCCGGCCCGTTAGGCGAAAAGAACAACTGCGGATCTACATCGTCTGCGCCGCACCGACCGTCAAATGCCCATCGACCGGGTGGTTCACCCAGTACCGGAGATATTTTAGCTTCGTACTTTGCCGTCATACGCTACCCTTCGGTACTTTCGGCCATATCGCAACTATGCCATTTCGTCTTTCAGAGTGCTGTGTGCCTAAGTGATTGCGTTCCTGGTTACACGTGTTTCGCACATTGATCATGTTATCGTCGAAGTGATCCCAGATGTCCCCGCACTCCACGAATTCTGGCGAGAGGTCGTACCGAGGCTCAGCCATGAGAACAGGAGGAGCGTTCTCCATTGGAGGTAAACCTTCGTAGAGCATTCGCCCTAGGAGTCGTGATTTAGACGAAAGTGCAACGGTACTTAAGACTTCGTCTGTGACGTAGAATGCTGGGTTTGGATTAGTGTGCTTCTCAACTTCGTTCAAGACTACACTTGTGTAAACAGAAAGCGCATGTCGAATTGCCGCACACTGCTGCGAAGTGATGACAACAGGGTTACCGTCTACGTCGCGGTACACGTCGTACGTCATGCTTCTTCTATCTCCTCGTGCATTACAGCGGCGACAAGTTCTTGACCTTCGCTACAGATTCCTTCATCGCTACACGCTTTGCAAAGCGCTCGATGGTCTTGCCATTTGTTTAGCGCGGTAGCTGGTGGAATTGCAGGTTGCACGGTAGGCATACTGCGAGCAATACGTTCGATGACTGCTAGTGCCATCGCGTATCCTTCTCTAAACTCGACCGAGTTGAATCTAATCGACGGCGGGCGCTGCACTGCTCTGATTAACTTTAGCAGGTTCTCGCGATCAAGTACAATGTCGTCATTCACTTTGTATCCTTAAGTTGAAACTGCAACAGGGGCACGAGCGTATGCCCGTACCCCTGCCACTAGTTGCATTTAGTTCTACAGTGAAACAAGATCACGGTAGACGTTACTGACCATCTTCTGCTGCCACCCGACGAGTACAGCCTTCTGGCGGGCATCATCGTCCCGATACGGACGAAGGTGCTCACTCCACTCGCTAAGCGCGTTGAGTGCGCCCCAAGCTGTGGGTCGATACTCATCCTGGATGGTGAGACTGTCTTTACGATTCTCAACAACAGCCACCACCGACTTTGGCGTCTGTAGCTTCATGTCAGGGAAGTTAGCCGTAAGAATTCTTGCGAACGTCTCGTCGGTTACTTCCGCCGTGACGAGCTTGTCAACCTCGATCTTAAGCGCTTCATCCCACGAGACCTGCAGCTTCAGAGTCTCTCGCGCTTCCTGCAGCTTCAGGGAACCAGCGGTCGTGTGACGGAACGTGTACTTGTTCTTGGCACCGTTGACTGCGATACTGAAAGTATTAGCGCACTCGATACGCGTAGCGGTAGTTGCAGCAGTCACAGCAGATGATCCGTCGTGCGATGCACTGACGAACATGAACGGCTGAAGCGTGTCTCCACCGGAGATCGTGATCGTCTCAGGTACGCGACACATCACCCACACACGCCGACCGCCGTAGAGACTGCCAGCCGTCTCGTATTCAATTTCGCCGCTCTGTGCGAGCCCGTCAAGGAAGTCGAAAGCCTCCCAGTTCTGGAAAGGCTCGTACTTAGCGCCTACCACGCCTAGATCGGCATCATCGGACATGCGAACAACACTGAATCGATCTGGAATCTGCTTGAACCCTGCATCAAGCAGTCGAACTCGACTTAGCGGCACCTTGCAGACTTCCCAGTCGAGTCCAGCCTTTCCTAGCGCTTCCTTAGCCGTCTTGGGAGACTCTTCGAGAACTGCGCCGCCACCCCAGCTTGGTCGACGCACAGAGAAAGCAGTCTCGACCTCTCCCCGATAGCCTGCATTGTCAGTTGTTGTCTCAGTCATTGCGTCCTCTCATACCATCGGACGACCCGACGGTCTAGTAGTATCTTACCATGATTCTATTATGCTGTACAGGGATTCTTCAAAGGCGCAAGGTGATTAAGAGGTCGGACTGCCCAAGCCAGTAGGACATTTTGGTTGTGCGCATGCGTAACTCATAGGTTGATCGAGTTTAAGACCGCAGAGTTCGCAGTTATTAGCATTAGTTCCTACTGGATCTAACTGTACTGGCATGACCGTAGCGGGATTCCAACGGGTTGTGGGTAGTCGCTTTAGGGGTCGCCATGGACCTCGCTCAGCGGGACGCTCAGAGCCACTACGTCTCGCAATTTCTCGCTCAAGCCTATCAGTTCTGTACTGCGCAAGAGTCAACTCGTGCTCTTTAAGAATTGCCTCTGCTTGGCGTTTCTCGTACATGAGAACAAGTTCCTCATCGGGGATGTGCTCTGCCCAGTGATCGTGTCCGTGATTCTCATCGTTCATTAGTTACCACCATGCTGTTGTGCCTGGGTGCTTAGGTATCTCCGGTGTAGGCGTAGGTACTGCGTCCAATGGAAGTTCCGCTTGTCCTTCGCCAGGTTGACGATCGTTGTCGTCTTCTTTCGTCGGTGCAACGTAGAAGACTGTTAGCGACGAGTTGAAGTCGTCTACCATGTCCCAGTCGCGCGCAAGCTTTGAGACACGCTTGTACTCTTCTTTCAAGTACGCTACAACTTCTGCAGCATTTTCAAATCGTCGCCCAACTTCTGCCTCGTGCATACCTAGTTCTTCTAGGGTTCCCTCTACAGTAACGGTAAGCTCGACCTCAAGGTAGCCGTCGATGTCACTCACGATACTGTCACGTAGAGATGCCATGCGCCTTCAAGGCCAAGATTACTGAAACCTAACGCTGTTAACGCCTCTTGTAGAATGTTCTCATGCTCTTCATCGTCATCGCCATTGGCAATATTTCTTGGGTCAATGACTGCAACAGTGTCATAGAATTCTGTAACTGTTCCGTTGACAACGAGTATTTGGCCGCTGTATTCAAAACCAAAATAATCAATCTCAGCCATTACACCTGCTAACTTTAGCGTGTCATTTACCCAATCGCCAAAGTCAAAGTCGTCATCACTATTGTACTTATCTTGCACGACATCGTACACGCCCTCGGCGTAGTCGCCCTCGAAATTATCAAGGATGACACCGTAGCCAATACTGCTAGTTGCGCTTCTGCCCACTGGACTTACCTGCCTTAGTTGTTTTGCCAAGCTCTGCTTCGGCATCGTCAGGACTGTGCATGTGACGCTTAAAGATTTCGACAAGCGCCGACGGACTGGCTCCCTTAGGATCAATTGGTGCCTTAGGACTCTGGGCGTAGAAGTATTCGAACAAACGGGTAGCCTGATCGATGTCCGGAAGACCAATGTGCTCGAGTAGGTCGATACGTCCTGGCCGCACTAGCGCGGGATCAAGAGTGTCCTTGACGTTACTGGTCAGGAACACGATCAATCCGTGTGGCGTGGCGATACCGTCGAGCGCATTGAGGAATCCACTTAGTGAAACCTCGCCCTTCTCGGACTCTCGACTCGTCGCTGCGTTGAACACGTCGACATCTTCAAGGAGAAGAATGGAGCGAGCCTGTACTCCACCGATGAGGTCCATCAGCTTAGTATCGTTGGTCACATCACCAAGAGGCGCGTAATAGAGATCAAGCCCGAAGTGCCCAGCAAGAGCACGAGGCAGTGAAGTCTTACCTGTGCCTGGAGGACCTTCGAGAAGGTACCCTCGGTGCCACGGGATGCCCCGACGGGTGTACTCGTTCTCGGACTTCAAGAAGTTGTCAAGATCCTCGGTAATGCGCTCGATCTGCCCAGTCTTCAGTACGACACTGGACATAGCACGAGGTGGAAGATCCTTCTTGTTTATCCAATGACCGTGCGATGCCATGATCATGAAGCGAGGATTACGCTTAGTCGTAAGCTTTTTTGCCACCATAGTACGCATTACGGCGAGAATAGCCTGGTGTGCTTCGAACGACGTTGTGACAAAATTGATTTGATCAGGCTTAGGTGTAACGTAGATCGTTTTGCTAAAGCTGTCGCTGTCTACATCATCTTCTGCGTGATAGACAAAGGCACGCACCTTGTGTCCGTTAAGCGTGAAGACACGAGTGCTGCTGTCGTTGATGCGATTTGCAAGACCGGGTGCACCATCAAACTCGCTACCGTGCGCCATGTCGTAGATATCATCATCGTCAATCCGCCGTTCGCCGTAGATCGTTTCAGCGATGACTGATCGTGCTTTCTCGGCTGGCACTTGCTCCATAAGCCAGTCGAAAACAGCATAGTAGATGGGATCTGTGCTCTTGATCGAGACTGTGTACCGTCGGCGCTCATCCCACCAGGTGTATGCTCGAACACCGATCGTGTAAGCGCTAACTGCAGCACTGTAGAATTCTAGCGCCTTGACAGCCTTCTTACGATTTTCCTCGCCAAGCGGCTTTAGCGCAGTTATAGCGTCAGTTCGAGCGGCAAATCGAGAGACTGAAGTTCGTGTGTTACTCAAATGAGCCATCCTTATCGTTTACGTCGTTATGGACATCTTACCATAAATACTTGTTACTGTACAGGGTCTGACAAAAGCTCTCTTTGACCTTCAAAGTATGCATCAACTGAGTGCAAATCTGATGCGTATGAAAACGTGTCGGCACGCGATGCAACTTCAATGCGTGTTTGCTCTCTAAGTAGTCGTCTCATTATTTTATAGCGTTTTTGTAGATTGTGTTCTTCATTTTCTGAAAACGATTTAGTAGTCTTTAAGACGTGAATAACGTATTCAAGTACTTCAATACCAAGTGATTGTAGTGCTGGTTGATTAAGCGCAAAATAATCCTGTCTTAGGGAGTTCAGACCAATATAGTGATAATTGCCTGTTTCTTCGTCTTTTTCGTATAACTGCGCTGTGTAGGTATATACGTAAAATGTTGTTGTGTAGCAGGTTATCGCGCATACAACGGCGAAAATAGGTGCTGCAAATAGCGTAATAGTATCGAACAACGATACTGCTGAGTGTTCGCGGTAGTGTGCATGTAGATCAATCAAGCTAAATACTATTACTGCTAGTAGCGCAAGCAAAAAACCTAACAGTACTTTCTGATACCGCATAACAAAAAGACACGGCTTAGTAGTTCGTTGCGCAATTAGCATTACAAATCAACCTTTAGCCACTTAGTGCGTACAGTACGAGAAACACGCTTATTCAGGCGTGCTCCCGCGTCATCGGGATACGCAGCAAATGCTGTTAGTGCACCGCTCTTGTCAGTCCCAAATTCCTTCCAACCGTCGTAGTCGTTATTTGTGACTACAGCCCATTCCTCGGTGATGATAACATCGCCTCCATCCGCGACAGGCGGCACCGCGTTTGCTCCTGGGCCTGAGCCTGTGTACAGATGGGTATGCGAATGCTGTGGATAGCACGCCTGTACCTTCACCGGATCGTGCTTCTTCATGCACCGACAACTGCTAATTGGATAACCCTGCTCGCAGACTGTACGAACACCCATTAGTTTTCTCTCGTTTCAAGTTGACGTACACGCTCTTCAAGGTGGTCAAGACGATCATTTATTTTTTGAGCATTTTCGATTTGCATGCGTTTTATGTAGGTACATTGATCGTGCCGATTTGAACCTATAAGGAAAGGCATTCCGCATACGGTACAGTTCATAGCGCTTTTGCTTTCTCAACGACAGTAGTAGTTGCTAGCACACCGTCAATGTTTGTCGGCATGTTGTCTTTAGCGCGCGGGTCGAAGACAAGAATACTGACACTCCATTTGCCTTTGTCTCCTGAAATTCCAACACCGATTACACCGTAGACGGGTAAATCAGGCTGAAGAGTGCTGAGGAACTTCTCCTTGGCAGCTCTTGCTTCTTCCCTAGACGCCATGCATTTTACTCGCGTCTGTGTTCATCCAGTCAGTAGGCTTGATGTCTGGATCAACAAAAGTTGCATATCCATCTTGGTTGACCAATTTGCCTTCGAGTACCGTGGCGACCCATAACTCGCCGCCTTTTTCCTTTGCTTCCCACTGGGCAAGGTCTTCTGCGCCGCGTGCGTTATCGGCCTGCACATGCAGAGAGTAGCGCTCACTCTTAGCAAAGTCTGCGCGGTCTGCCCAGATACCGAATACGGTCCACCAGCCCGAATCAGGCATTGTCTGCTTCGATTCCTGCAGATGAAGAACAACGTAGGTCACGAGTATGCCGATGCCAAGACCGAGCAGTAGATTTGTCATGCGTGTTCCTTAGACAATTGTGTCTCAATCCTGGTCAATTGATCCAAGATCTCTTGCTTATCGTCATCATTGAATTCTTTTGAGTCTTTGATCAAACTTCCGATTGCGTGCGCAACCACTGCAGCGGTGATGATTACGCCCCATACTTGAAGACCAGCCGACACGAATCTACCTGCGCCTTTGGTGGGTTCAACATCGCAACCATGAGTCGTCATGTGTCCGACTGCGCAGTAGATTCCGTGTCCGTATCCCTCGACTGGATCGAAAATCGAGACGAGTAGTCCACCAACAAGTGCTGTTAGAATCCACGTCACCGTTAGCGCAAGTACAGTATTTGCGATAGTCAGTACGGGATCAATCGCGCACGCTTGCGCGAATCTACGCAGACGTACTAGCACTTGGCTGTGGTGTTCGGCTTCTTGGTGTCGCTGTTGGTGCTCTTGTTGGGCGTAGTGCTCTTGCTTGAGCCGCCGCTTGATCGACTACCGCCACCGCTTGAGCTTCGAGAACCGCCGCCACTGCCCGAACCGCTACCTAGAAGATCGATAGGTGCGCCGTTGAGGCTCATACCGCATGTCTGACGAGAGTTATTGCTTCCACTCTTCTGTCGACTGCCACCGCCGAACTTATTAGGTGCAACTTTGTTGCCCGGGACAACCTTGCCCTTGCTGTTGGTGTACTTCGCCTGAGAACTTGCGGTCTTGATCTGCGAAGCGTAGGTAGAACCAAAGTTCGTGGAACGCTCGACGTAAACTGTGCGTGATGACACAGGTACATACGTGTTGTAGTACGCAGGACTTGAGTAGTACGGGTAGTACTGCTGGTGCCAGAACAGAGGCATGATGACAGGACGCCAGTCACGCGGACAGTTACCGTTCTGGTAGAGTACATCTACTTCGCGTGGGTCGTCAACGAAGTAGCATTGTCCATTTTCACCATATGCTGCGGGTCGGTAGTCGTTGTCACTACCACACGCAACTGCACCACCAAGCACCATCACGCTGGCGAGTGCTGCAAGTACGGCACGCTTAATATTCTTCATACTCATCTCCTTTATTAACTACGGTTGACTGTCCTGCGATTATCTTACTACTAAACTGGTGCTTAGTACAGCGTTACGTTTGATTTGCAGGACACAGATCTAAGTGCAGCACCATGTTAGCAACGACAAGTCCACAGGGAGTGTGGTGCACTAAGGTATCTTCAGCGTCACGATCTATATCATAGGCGATACTCGTGTACTGATTCTCGTTACGAATACGCAACCATGCTTCAAACGCTCGACTGCTTGGACTTAAGTCAGCCATCTCGCTTGCGTAGTGGCCCATGCTAACGCTTCAAAGCATCAGCGAAAAGATCACGGTAGTACTTGGCTTCAGCAAGATGCGCTCTTGCGTCGTCTAGCGCACGATGCGTCTTAGCGTCTCCTGCTGACAGACCGGCAGGATCTGCCGCCGACACGTCAAACTCCACCACGTCAGTGAGGAATCGTCGGATGTTGCCGATGTCCTGTGGTGAGTATACAAAACGCTTAGCTGTCTTAGGCAGCCACTTCTTCACCCACGCGCTATCGAAATGTCCTACGCCTGAGCCACCCATGGCGAATTCTTTTTGCCCGTGCTCCAAACCACTTATTTCGGCTAGCCTCGCGTTCCACCAGGTGTCGAGATCATTGGTGTCGTATACCGAAGTTTTAACTGCGTCCCAAAGTTCATTAGCTGTATGCATTTTTTGCACGTAAGGATCCATTCGACCCCAAACTGCCTCTAATGCTTCTTCAACCGGAAGAACGTTACCCCCGACATCGTACTCATCAACGTACGTTCGTACGCGTACCGGAAGTACGGGATTGCAGACGGTGCTTCCGCTTGAAACTGCATTAAGTTTGTAGTCTGTAATTACGTACCCAGTTTCTAGTAGAAATGCACTAGGCGCATTGATATCTGACTGAGTCGTCTCGAGATCGAACCAACAGATGTACTCGGGTCGTTTACCCACTACTTACCACCAATTGTGCTAGCGCCGCCAAAGATAGCTGCGGTCACGACACCGTGAATGACAGTCACAATGAAGTCTCCTTGAAAGAGATTGATCACAGTATCGAGTGCCATTACACAACCGGCTCCAGCCAGTACACTACTAGTAGCCTTTTGAGTTCCAGTTCGGTACACGGTGCTGCTCACTTGACGATGTATCCGGCAGCCTGAGCCGCGATGTACGCGGCACCGAGTGCGCAGGAAGAGGTGTTGTTGACGAATGTGCCGTGTGCCTGCTCAGTTGACTGTGCACCCATACGGATGGCGTCGGCGAGTGTGAATCCAGTGGTGACCTTGAGCTCGATCTCTCCTAGGTCAGCCTTGAGCTTCTCAACGTGCGTCTCTACGGCGTTCATTTCTTCCTTTTCTGTTGGTTGACTGGCTTTTCCTGCCAGGGCTTAGTGTTCGACTGAGGTAGTGGTTGCACAGGTTTTGGATTTAGTGTTGGCTGTGGTGCAGGTAAAACGTCTTCTGGCAAAAGTGAAAAATCTTTGATTAAATTAGATTTGATGTAATGCATTTGTTCGGTAAGTTGTGCATCATTGACTAGGTACTGGTACTGCACAGCTTGGTGGGCGTGCCACGAGGGAGTAACTTTTCCGCTGCTGTCGTCAGTAATGTCAGGATAGTCATAGTCCCATTTGACTTTCCAAGTATTTGTATCAATCTCCATGGATTCTTTCATATCATAATAAATAACATCGATACTTGCTGATGCAGCTGATGCTGCATCCTTCATCTCAATAAACGCTGATTTTACTGATTTTAGTATTGATGCGTGCACAGCCCATTCCGTCAGATAGTCCAGCTGTAGCGAGTACGGTTCGTCTACTGCTCGTGCAACAGGCTCTGTTGGGAATGTTAGATCAGCGTCAAGCGTATCGAGCCAGTCTGCAATCGCTTCGCGAGACCATCGATGTGTGTCATTTAGATGCTGAATTATAACGGAAATTGAAGCAGTGCTGCGACACTGATCCCACGCACGTGGATGAGCATCGACGGATACATCATCGCTTGCTGCGACTGAAATGCTATCGGTTATCACGAACGCTTGGCCAGGGCACGCCACTGGTGTGTCTAGCTCGGGCAGAGCTGTTCGTAGAGTCTTCTCAATCGGATTCATCTGCGTCCTTCCGTCACTCGTATCTTACCAGGAATTACGCTGCCTGTACAGCCTTTCGGTCTTCTCGTTGTTGACGAGTGACAACTAGGTGACAAGCACGACATAACGTCTCGAGGTTACTGAGGTGATGCGCGCAACCCCATCCGTAGCCTTTGCCGTTTCTAGGCTTAATGTGATTGACTTCAAGATGCGCTTCGCGTCCTGCGCCGCAATGCTGGCATCTGTACTTGTCGCGCTTACGTGCAGCAGCTCGTGCTAAGTTCCATCGATGTTCTTTAGCCCAAGCATTGTGGCACTTTTTAGTGCACCATCGTCGTTGTCGTCCGACGAGGTTCTTGCCGCAACGATCGCACTTCCCAAGAGTCTTAGTGAAGGGAAGCAGTACGCACTGCGGCACTTAACTAGTGTACTGCGTCAGATTTCTTTTTGTGCTTATTCACAGCACGTTCAATCTCTTCACTTGTTGGCCAAAACGATGTCCAAAAGCATAGCAGACCAAAGAAGACTGCAATACCTAGCAACGTAAGTGCACCACCGACAACAAGTAAGATGCCTAAAATGCGTAGTGCGATACTCATTCGTCACCTAGTCCAATGATTAAACGTGCAAGTGTCGCGTGATTGACACGTTCAGCTTTCTCGCCCCACAGTGTATATCCATTGGCGTCAACTTCTACATCATCGCCAGCTTCATCGACTCCGACAAAGCTCTGCCAGATGGTGGAGTTTTCACTCGCTTCAAACGACTGGTACCAGCCTTCGCGAATTCCTTCAACACGAAGCGCAGCGCCTAAGCTCCATCGCAAGATATTACTATCTGGCTTCCAGCCACTGGTCCACATCACTTCCTCACCTTCAGTGTCAAGGTGCCGCCAGATGATGGGTGACTTAGCCATCTACCGACTCAAGAACAGGAGTGTGCTCTTCGCAGAAGACGTGATGGCGTCTTTTCTCGTCCGGGGTATCTGCGTAGAGCGTTGTGATACGCGCGGTAACGCCTGTTTTTCTGCATCCAGGACTAGAGCATGTTCGAGACTTACCACTCCACGTGTTCCATACGATTTCATTGCTGCTCATTCGGATCCTTTGACAGTTTCTTTGATAAGTCGATGCGTGTTGTTGTGCTCAATACGACGGTCTTCAAGTTTTTCAGCAGTGATAGTGAATCCGTTTGGCACAATCGCGACAACTTGTTGGCACGTCGGGCAGCGGTACACTACTGTGTTAGTCGCTGGCTCGTCAGGATCTAGTGATTGATCTGTCATGCCCATTCCTTAACTTTAGGAGCGATAGCTTCTGCGAGTTCACTTGCGAGATTGTGCTGTGTAAACGTATCGCTTAAATCGTAATAATCGGCGCTGACAGATGCCTTAATAATTTTGAGCACTAAACTAACAAGAGCATCTTCGTCTTTAATATGTATCTCGACACCGCAAGTCTTAAACGCGCGAACTACCCACGGTACATGGGTGAATCGCTCAAGAGTTTCGTGCTCGGTATCCCAGTCACCAGACTGTAACTGCTTAATAAGCGTAACAAGAAGTGACTCTGCTAGAGCTTCGATCATCTCCTCGTTAGTGACTGCCACGTGCATAGTGCTAATTTGAGGTTCAATGGTTTCAGTAGCGCTACCCCAACCCATTATGCGCTCTTAGGCGCTGGTGGAAGGGTGTAGTTGATATCAAGTTTGTCCAGCAGTTTGTACACGCTCTCAGGCACAAAATACGAGCCAAACTCAACGATGATCTCGCTATCGCCATCGTTTTGACTGTTCGATAGCGCGTAGATGAGTTCACCAACGTACGTGTTCTCTGGGTGCTCCTGCTCCCACATAACTTGCGCACCGTATGCTGCGCCGTCGAGCGCTTCTTCCCATGCGTCAAGTGCTGCGTTGCGGCCGTTAGCTGGCTGTAGAGGCTGCCCGTACCTACTGATCCCAAGTTCGCGCCTCGCCGCCATCTCTTCAGCAGCTACTTGATGCATTGAAGGCAGCCCATTACCTCGTGGTAACGGCTGATCACCCTCACGTTGACGAAACTCAGTCATGTAGTTCCTTACGTAGTTTGTCTCTGTATACTTCATGATCATACCACATATCGTTTTATATGTACAAACAAGAGAGGCCGCCCACCGAAGTGGACGGCCTCTCGTGCGTAGCTATCTTACTTCTCGTCCCACGGCCAGCCGGTGCTCTGACCACGCTCGAGGAGACCGATCATCTTGAACGCGGTGTCAGTGAGACCACCAAACGTGTGTCGGTTGAGTTCGCCCGCAGGCGTGTTGCCAACTCGGTATCCTGCAAGGTTCCAGGTGTAGAGCGGCACACTCGACGGAATCACGTCGTTCAGCGTGCTACGGCTACTTGCTCCGTAGCCATACCCGTATCCGTATGCGTTGGCCTGCTCGTCAGTGACGACAACAACACGGTCGTGGTTCTTGAACGTGGCTTGAGCCGTCTGTGCAGTGTTGGTCCCACCCAGGCTACCGAACTTCTCGATGACCTTGAGTAGAGACTCGCCCTTCTGCACCTTAACCGCAGACCAACTCGTACCGTACTGAACAAGGTCAGCACTCTCGGAACGCTGCGCAAGCGCAGATCCGAAGACAGCTGCTGAATCCGCTCGGTTGAGACCAGTACGCTGAGAAACGGTGTCGAACATCGAGCCCGAACGGTCTACAAGGATCAGCGTTCGACCCTTGAGAACAGGAACGTTCGAGAGCGAGTGGCCAAGAGCCTGCTCAAGAGCCCAACTCCACCGAAGTGAAGGTGCAGCCTTGTATGCCGACAGGAACCGCATCGGGAACTGACGTGACTTGGCAACCTCGTCAGCGTCCGCTAGCTTGGCTGCAATTGTTGCTGCAACCTTGTCAGAGACGCCAGCCTGGTCGAAGTTACGCAGGTTACGAAGAAGCGCCATGTAACCCATGCTCGGGATGATTGCCTCCCAAGCCTTGGCGTCCATCGGGCCCTGCAGCCATCCAGACAACGACTCCCACGTCATCCCGCCAGCCTCAAGTACTTCAGCGAGCGAGTCGACCCGGCGGAACGAGCCGTCTGGCGTGTCGATGGTGAATGGCGGCGTAATGGTGCCGTCGAACAGCTGTCGACGCATCTCGACAGGACGACCCTCTAGTCCAGATCGAACACGAAGCATCGCAAGAGATGCAGGAATCGTCAAGCCGTCGCGGTTGTGACGACGGTCGATGGCGTACTTGAACAGGTCTCCCTGCCAATCAGCCTTCGGGCTAGGGTGCGTCAGCTCTAGAACGTCGGCAAAACGGAAGTCCTTGCTCTGTCCGTCGTACTTGAGCAGGTTGCGCTCGGTGAACATACGCTGTGCAGCGTCGGCAATACCACGCTGAATACCGCCGGACACCTTGATGCCACGACTCTTCGCGTAGGCCAGCGCTTCACCCGGCTCGTCGGGACGCTGTAGCGCTCCCTTGAGGAACTCACGAGCCAGAGTCGGAGCACCTGGTGATGCCTTGCGCTGTGCGTCGGCAGCCTCAACTGCAGCAACAATCGACGCGGTACGCATGTTCGCTTCGCTACGGAGCCAAGGGATGAATCGCGCCATCCACTGCCCGCTCTCCGGCCCTGCAGTAGCGACCTTGCGGACTAACTCACGGAAACGCCTATCACGCCCAGATGCGCCCTCGTAGAAGGTGTCTTCGCTTACCATGTTGGTAACGGCGAGGAGGAACAACTCGCTCTGCGTGTCACGCGCCCATCCCGGAGCACCGTTGCCGGTAACTTCCGTAGCAGGCGAGTAGACCGGAGGAGTCGACTTCGTCGTGATGAATGACGTAGGAGCAGCACTTGCCTTTGGTGTACGAGTACTGGTACCTGGCGTCTTCTGGTTGAACTTTGTCATGTCATCCTTTCGCGACGCACACAAATTAATTGTATGCGCCAACCGAGATCGTAAGTGAGGATAGATGTAACGGAATTGAACCGCCTAGCTAGAGATGACGCCGTAGCGCCCTCTCTTGCTTCAACTAGAAGTATCTAGCCTCGTCGCATCGGTTGATGCTGGTGATAACAATACCCTATGATCTCAAGTTTGTACAGCGTTACACGTACGTTAAGAGATTCGTAGAGTCCCGACCATGCGTACTGGTGATTCAGGAACGGCATTGACACGAATCCACACTGCATACACGCCTGGAAGAAGTACTGCGTCGCTCCCCGGACCAACTAGCACACGCGCAAATACTCGGTTCCGCGCGACATCCCAGTCGCCTACGTACCAGGTAGTAGGAGGTATGTCTTCCGCGGGCGTGAACGCAAAGTCAACTTTAAAATTAGTTGGATCTGCTGTGGTTCCAGCCCAGTAGCTAATTTGAGCACGAATGTATTCAGTTGACGACTGCGGAACTGATAGTAGTTCTGAACAACTCATACGATTTCCTCTTTATGCAATTGATGCGTCAAGTACGTTACTTGAGTCAAGTACTGCTTCAATCGTACTCGAGGTAGCGAAGGTCCAACCTGTTTCGAGTAATCCAAATTCAATGTGGGTTGGCGCAGTAAGGAAGATTTCAACTTCGACTAGTAGTGTGCTAATTGCTTCTAGAGCAGCAAACACAAGCGCTGTGATACCAACACCGACCGACAGAAGTGATGTTGTTTTTAGCGTGCTGATACCGTGTGTTGTGACGTCAAATGTCGATAGCAATCTTGATACTGCAATGAGATCTATCAAAATTTGTGCTGTTGCAATACTAGTTGTTGTTAGTTCTGAAAGAGCGCGAAGATGCATTGCACTATTGATGCTAATAGTGCTAATGCTTTGTAATGTACTTGTGGATACTAGTGCTGTAATAGCACGAGTAGTGATAGCGATAGTCGTGCCAAAATTGGATTTTGCGAGCAGCATGACTGTTGTGCGTGTTGTTACAACTACTGTTGGAACAAGCGAGCTGACTACAGTTAATGCAACAGTGGCTGCTGCAACGATAAGCGGTGTGGTAGCTAGCGAAGAAATGCTGTATAGAGATATTGCAATATCAATTATGATCGTTGATGTAATTACTAGTGTACTTGTACTGAGCAATGCCAGCGTTGAAATACTCGTAGCAGTAGCAGCAACTGTGAACACGCTAGTAGTAGACAGTAATGCAGCAGTAGATCTAGTGATGATGCCTGTGGCCGTGAATATTGAAGAAGCTGTTAGTACTGCATTACCTATTCGAGTCAGCACTGCAATATTTGCAAGTGTAGATGATGCAATAATACTAGTTGTACTAACTCGTGAAAGTATACTTACACTCGTAAGTACTGATGAGGCTATAAGTGATGTAGTGCCACGTCGAGTGAGAATGCCTGATGCAGTAAGTTTTGATGTTGCTGTGATTGCTACGAAAATAACTTGCGTCGTAACTGATGCAATTGTAAGACTTGATTCATTAAGCAGAACTATTGCAGCGGTAGCTTCAAGTACACCGCTGATGCTAAGAATAGACTCAGCGCGGATGAAAATAACTTCAGCTGAAATGATTTCAGCATCAAGTGTAAGTGTGCTATCTGCGTTAAGGTCGATTGAAGCTAGTTGTTCTTGAATCGCGGAAGCGGTAAACGACGCTATCGTGATAAGTCCAGCACTCGCAGGTCGCGTTGGAATACTTGTTGCAGTACTCAATGAAGTAGCGATTAGTGCGATTGCTGGACGTACTGTAACGATACTTACTGCTGTGAATGTTGATATCGCAGTCAGCACTATGTTCGTTCGACGAGTAATGACTCCGCTGTTTAGTAGTGTCGACGTATTTGATAGTGCAATTAGAAGTCGTGCAGTGACAAGAGTACTTGTGGTCAGATTTGAGGTAACAATCAAATCTATTGAGTTGGGTACAGTAATTAATGAATCTAGTGCAAGAGTTGAAGTAGCAGTAAGCTGAGTTGCTACTAGTACTACTGTACTTGTATTAGTCGAAAGGGTGGTGAATGACACCATTGCGCTGGTGCCTGTAGTTGTTGCAATTGACCCTGCAGTAAGAATTGGCATAGCAGTGAATGATACTGCACCTTGCCGCACAGGAGTAGCAACTATTTCAAATGTAGAATTTCCTGTGAGTGCTGCAACTCCAACTCTAATTAGTACAGCCGCGGCAGAAAGTGCACTGATACCTGTAAGTAACGATGTTGCAGATCGAGTAAGTGTAGCGCTATCCAGAAGAATAGATGCAACTACGAGGTTAACTACACCAGGTCTGGTAGCAAATGTTGTTGTAGCAAGTGTTGTCGTGGCAGTGAAGTTTACTGTACCTAGTCGTGTAGTGATTATTGTAGTACTAAACGAGGAAGTAGCGATAATTGATGATGTTGCGATTTGTGTTGCAATTGCACTTAATATAAGTGTGGATTCAGAAGTAAATGATACAGCTACTGGTAGTAAGTTTATTGAATTAACATTTATGTCAGATACTGCATTAAGTATCGCGACACTTGTGCGTCCTGGCGTACCTACTGCAGAAAGTGATGATGTAGTTGAAAGAGTAATTGCAATGATTGTTTGAGCATTTGCTGCGATACTTAGTTCTGTTATTGCTGTGAATGCAGTAGTAGCAATACGTGTTACTATCGCTGCATTTACAAGTGATGAAGTAGCTGCAAAATTTGCAATACCAATTCGTACAACGATGCTGTTTGCGACAAGTGTTGAACTTGCCGCTAGCGATGTGTTGCTTATTCTACTTACTAGTGCAATTACGTTAAAACTAGAAACTGTTGCCAGCGAAACAGTGCTAGATCGTGTGATCGTTCCATTAGCAGCAAATGTTGAATTTGTTATTAGTGTTGCGTCGCTGATCCGCGTTAAGATTACACTCGCTGCAAGAGTAGATACTGAAGCTAGCGTAGTTGAAGTAAATGTGTCTATGTTCGAGTATGACGTAAATGTTGATGATGCGTTAAGATCAATGTCGACATTAGTTGCGATCAGCACAGAGGTAGTGACAGCGCTTACCGCTGTCATACTAATAAATCCACCAACATTGAATTTAATTGGTATGTTTAGTGATGCTGTGCTAGCTAGCGTTGTTGTACTAAATTGAGTTGAAACTGCCGCAGCTGCGAGTGTAGACGAGTTGATAAGCGTAGTTGAACTAAGACGTATTGGCGTAATGCCTGTAATTAGAGATGATGTTGTAAGTAGATTAGCTGCGCTAAGACGAGTTGTTGTTGCTGCTACTGACAGACTAGAAGCAGCATTTAGTCGAGATTCAGCAAGTTTGACATTGATTGCTGATAGTGTAAGTGCGCTATTTGCAGCAAGAGCAATAGTACTGAAAGACGTTGTTAGAGCAGCAATTGCGATGGTTGAATTTGTTACGAGTGTGGCATCACTTTCAACGGTAGAAAACGCAGTTACATCACTTGAAAGTGATGAAGTAGCTGCCAGACTGACTTCACTTTCGAGTGAAGGTACAGCAGCTGAAGAAAGAGACGAAGTTGCATTTAGCGAAGCACTTACGTAAGTCGTGACAGTCGCTGCTGCACGACTGGCAAGTGTAATGTTATCCCAACGATGACCTTCGGTACTTCCTGCACCGTCTTTTTTCTGTCCAAATGTTCCAGATGTTGGGTGCGCGTTGTCGATGTACGAAGCAAGATTGATTGTGTTATCACGTAAGATAACGTCAGTGTCAAGTCGAGTGGTGACTGCACGTACAGTAGTTCCTACTGCTGTAAGGTTAGTGCGCAACCATACGTTTCTTGGCGCAGATAATGGTGAAGAGTTCTGAATTAGCGAATGATTACCTCCGGTAACAGTAAACCATGTGCCATCAGCAGCGCCACTGTCAAGCCGATACATAAATCCGTTTGCAGAATCGCTAGGATTAGATACCCAGAAAGCAAAGTTAGCGATGTCACGAGTCGTGCTGCTGTCAAAGATAACATCGTATGTAATATCAAAATTGCTTGTAACAGCAAATCGAGAACCTGTGAAATACCACCAGTCTTCGGTACCGCGTGCATGCAGTGCGTTATTGTCAATGTAGACTTTGTCTGGATTACTGACAACAATGTCTGTTGGCATACCAAAATTGAAATCTTCAACAATTTTTGAACCGATACTGCTATATGCAATTAATGTAATTGCACCTTGACGAACAAGAGTGCTACTGCTTGCAAGCGACGAAATTGAAATTAATGTTGACGTCGGTAGAACGTTTATACGTACTAGCGATGTAAGTGTGGATATTGAAATGAGTGCAGTTACAGCAAACTGTGAACGTAGTGCCAGAGCACTAAAGCTAGAAATTGCGCTAATATTAGCCGTGCTAGCGCGTGCAAGTACTGGAGAAATTGCAAGAGTAGACGATGATGAAAGTGTGGCTGTAGCAATATCTGTAGCAATGATATTACTAGTGAGCGATCCAACTATATTGAGATTGACTAGCGCACTTTGTGTTGTTATTGCACTAAAACCTAGTGTACTGGTTGCTACTACTGTAACTGCTAGCAGTTGGTTTACATCTGCATCTGCATTAAGTGTTGAAGTAGTTTGAAGAGTAGCAGTACTGATACGTGTGGTAACTGCAGTAATGCTTAATGTTGATGACGCACCTAGTGTCGTTGATGCTTGTCGTGAGGTGATTGCTGTAACAAGAAGTGTAGAGTTTGTTGATAGTGTAGCCATTCCAAAACGAGCTAGAATGGTTGTAGCAGACATCGTAGCGTCGGAGCTAAGGCTTACTGCTCCTGTGGCAATTCCAATGGATGTGGACGTCACAGACAGGGCAGTAGAAGCAATAAACGCTACGCCACCAGTACGTATTATAGTTACATTTGTTCCAAATGTAGATGTAGCTGCCAGTGCAGTAGCAGTAAATTGAGTAGTGATACTTGTACTTGATAGTGTCGATACGCTTACGAGCGTTGCTGCGCCAAGATCTGCGATAGTTCCTTGACCTGATAGCAACGATGTACTTGAAAGTTTAGCGTTAGCAGTACGACTGGCAGTTGCGGATGATGCTAATGTTGAATTTGATACAAGTGACGCAGATGCTGTACGAGTGACCGTACCGCTTGATGAGAGAGATGATGTAGCAGTTAGCGTTGCCGTAGCGCTAACTGTTGCGATTACTTTATTAGTTCTACCAAGTGTAAATACACCTGGCTTCGCTACACCAAGTACGCCTGTGCCAACTGTAGCGAGAGCCATGAGTTTATTCTCGCCTACGTGTTACACGATAGGGAGGTGTTTTCCCATTCTTTAGTTGTCAGTTTCGATATAAAGACTTTGAACGTCAAGAGCAACTGCCGTGGCTGTTGTTCCGTTGTTGTGCCACATGTGCGCGGACATGAGCGTATCTAGAGCCGGTAGGTTCGTGGTTATTGAGCCATTCAAGACTGAACCATCGTTAATCCTTGAGATCGAATAGTAGACAGTCGTCGGGACGCCAGAAGGAACAAAGATTCGAGCTTCATAGAAGTTAGTTCCCGCAGTCGTGGTTGGGAAGTTTGCGCCTAAGTCCGTCGCGGTGGCGGTTCCCGCGCCAGCGTTGTTGATGAAGCGCATCGTTGTCTGACTGGCGTTGCACCCAAAGCCGAGGCAGTTCAGGAACGTTGTCGGTTCAGCGTTCGCCGGTGCGGCTGCTCCTCCGATAAGCCCTACGAAGACGCGGTTCGTCACTGTCGTGGCGCCCAGACCAAACCGTGCAACGAAGAAAAATCCGCCCAGGTTCGAAGTGGCCGAGCGGAACCACTGAGCAGTGGTCGTCCTCAGACCTCCAGCGCTACCAGCAGTGGCCGCGGTAGACGGATACCGCGTGCGGACCATCGCATTGTAGAAGTTCGTTGTAGCGATAGTCTGCAGGGTTGGAGCAGTGGAAACGTTCGTGATCGCCAGACCATCGAGAGTTGGAGCAGCAACTCCGTTGACCGCTGTTAGGCGTACCACTCTGTTGGAGAACAATGAAGGCTGTAGAGATGTGTCCTGCCCGGTTGGTCCAACGAATGAAAGTATACGCCGTGCACGGAACCGTGAAAATGTTGTTAATCCAGCTGCTGGGCTTGGAGGTGTTCCTCCCACGTAGTCTTGAGTTACTGAATCTGTCCGCGACTGAGACGAAGTCGTGTCATTTGGCACACCAACAATCTTTGTTGCGAAGTCAGCGTACAGTTGATGTCCTGCAGAGTTAGGATGAACTGTATCTGCGTATGACTCTGTGGATTCTGCGTATTTCTCGCCAGCCCGTGAAATGTCTAGTAAGGCAATTTCATCATCTCCCGCGGTAAGTTGACGCATCTGCTCAATGTAGTCTTCCCACGCGTACGTCACGTCAGTTTGTTGCGGTTCTGGATATGCTACAAGAAGGAAAGATGGCTGCACGGTCATGTTAGTACGTAACATTGTGATAATTGACACAAGATTTGATTTGAACTGCGTCGGCGTGAAATTCCATCCGCGATCATTAATACCAAGAGCAATAACGATTAAGTGCGGAGAAATCGCCGTGTAGGCCTTAGGCCAACGCTTGTAGTCTACGGGACCACCATAATTATTGCTATCCCAGTTTGCAGCCATTGAACCTGATGATCCACCTTCGTACAGGTGAACTCCGAAGTTTTCATCGCCGTTATACGGCTTAAAACCCTCCCAAGTAACAGTTGCACCATTAGCAGTAATTGTTAGCGTATGGGTACCTGCTGCTAAGTTACGAATTGCTGTAATTTGTCCATCGTCGTAACCAACGGCGTTATTTGTGTTTGGGTTGGCAAGTAGTACACCGTCTACACGTACTTCAAGTACACCGGTGCCATAGCTATTGATGTAGTGAATATCTACACCAG
>Ga0210040_10002535_pt1 | contig 25672 bp, 19 predicted proteins | sample CryGeyCG12114_NA_FD_185462 | JGI IMG/M metagenome (GOLD analysis project Ga0210040, IMG submission 185462) | Groundwater microbial communities from aquifer - Crystal Geyser CG19_WC_8/21/14_NA (SPAdes) (version 2) | ecosystem: Environmental > Aquatic > Deep subsurface > Groundwater | place: USA... | reverse complement strand
TTCTTCCCTCTCGGGGCAGGCCTCCAAGTCAGCTTCTTCTGCCTCTAGCAGAGCCTCCGCAAGCGCTTCCTCCGCCAAGAACGAATTGTAAATGGTGATGCTGCATGGGCTGTAACCCTCTCAAGGGAAGCACCGCATAAATTATCGACCCGCACTCGATCGCGCGGATTTTAACCACACCCTAGCCGCATCACGAAAACACTGAGAGCTTTCATGCGGAACAGAGCATTGGAAGGCAGCTTCGATGTTTATGAACGATATGATAGGAGACGAGCAGGCTTATAAGCGGGTAAAGTGCTGTGGATCAGCTACGCAGAAGTGTTACAATATCTGTACTCAGCACGGAACTGTGCTGTCCTACCTTTATGATGAATGAATAATCTCCACGACCGTCTTCTAAGCCAACTTTTTTTGACAGTCCCGTGTTGCTCTCCGCCTCTTCTCTATGGAAATGCAGCCTCTGCACACAAGCTCTCGCCTGCTATGCCTAGCTGCAGCCATAGCTCTCTTGGATTGAACGGCGAACTATTTTGTTCGATTTGTGACGAAGTGATTACTAGCAATAGTTGGGTGCCTCGCCGCGACTATCCTCACATTTCCATCTGCTCGACTATGTTCATGACTTCATTGACAAGTCACTATCACACTACTGGTTCAGCTTCTATCCCTGTATCAACTACTGGCAGTGTGATCAGTAAGGATGGCGTCAAGCAGCAAGGCACGAGGAGGCGCGGAGATCTGCAGCTTCCGAGCCTATACTAGCCTGTAAACCACATGGCTTGGCACTCTGCTGGAAGCATATCAAGCTCTATCTTTCCACCAACCATTTTCTCCTCTTCCGCATGTTTCTCGTTCCCAGCAGTTGGACGATCTGCGAGCCAAGCACGACTGCAAGCCACACCAAAGTGTCGACTTGCTCGAATAAGTATAGAGTAGTAGCAAATGACTGTCGTTACATTTTCAACACGAGCGTGGCTTTGCAGTTGCTACTATTTACAGCCTCGAGAACATTTGGTTGATTTTCGTGGATACGAGGTTCATGGAATTCTGGACATCGACCACAAACGGAAATCGATGACAAATATGAGCAGGTGTTCGATGCGAGGTAGGTCTGATAACAATAGCATTAATTCAGAGTATATCGGATCACAACTTGTTGCACAACCCCATGCGTTACTATCGTCCGCTACTACATAGCCTGCCCCCTTTCAACTTCTACTTCCCCAAGCACTGCTTCTACAAGCACCACTAATCTACTGGACACCAAACTACGAACAAGGCAATATGTACCTTATCGACTCAATAGTAACCCTCTTCAGCCTGAAGTGGACTCAGCAAGAACCACAATTCCGTCCACTACCTCCACACATCAAGCGAACCTTTGTCAAAACACCTGCCGGCGACCTCGAGCTCCTTGTCTACGAACCCAAGCCTTCAACCTCATCCACAACCTCAAAGCCGTCCGTCCCTCAACCACAACCACCCATCTTCTTCGCCCACGGCGGCTACGGCTCAGCCGGAGTCTGGCTCGAGTGGATGACATACCTCCACAACCACAACTACAGCGGCACTCTCTACGCCTACAGCGTGCGAAACCACGGCGCAAGCTATACACTCCCGTACTGGCGCATGGTGGTCAACACCCCATTCGAGCACATCCAAGCGGACATGGTTGCGTGTCTCGACTACGCCACCAGGCAGGAACAGCAGCAGAACTCAATGGCGCGCTTGCCGATCCTGGTGGGCCATTCGAGCGGCGGTGGGCTGTCCCAGTACCTGCTGAGTGGGGTGTCTCCGGACCCGGCGCTTCGGGTCGAGGCGAGTGGTTTGTGTCTTGTTGGCGCGATACCTAGTTATGGGAGCTATGATATCTACTGGAACTGGTGGAAGCATGATCCGTGGTTTACGGCGAGGAGTATGTTCCATCTCCAGCATCCAACTAGCCCGTTGAGTACGGAGGAGCTGGTCCATGGCGCGTTCTTTGGGCGTAAGTTTCCTGTGAGTCGGATCGGGGCGTTCAAGCGGTGGATGCCTGCTTTCGAGAGCATGGGGTGGCCGATGGGGATGGTGGGGGATAATTTTTGGGGATGGGTGGTCGGGAGGTCGAATACGTGGCTTCGTGCGAAGGATATCGTTAGTAGTATTCGGGCTGCTGGGGATGGCAAGGACAAGGTTTGTGTTATGGTTGGGAAGGAAGATATGACGTATCGGCCATGGATGTGGGAGAGGCAGTGTAAGGAGTATAGGGATGGGCTGAGGGAGTTGCAGAACGAGAGGAAGCTTGACGATTCCGTCTCTCCACCGAGAGAACCTGACGTTGTTGAAGGAGTCGCGAGTGCGGAGAGTGAGGACGGTGTGAGGATGGTTCTGGTTGAACACTCCGGCCACCACGTGCAGAACGATGTTTATTGTGATCAGGCTGCGGAGGCGTTTCTGAGGTGGGCGAATCAGGTATAGTATAGTGTCAATGGTGTTGAAGAGTTCTAGATTAGCACGGCGTCCAGGTGAAGGTAGACGATCCTCACCTTCAGCGTTCTCCTGATTTAATCAGCTGCTGAACGAGACCGGTATCACTGGCTTGTGCTTTGATAACCACAACCTATTCGAGGTTTTGCGTCCTTCCACGTATCCCATCCGTCTTTCACAGACTAGGAATGCGGATGGAGATCTCGTACACTGTATGTCACGAACACATTTCGCTCCGCCACATAAGGACCACCTGACCAGGAACGACTCTGTAAGTGAGCATCGATGAGACTCTCCGTCACGTCACGCCGGACTCTTTCCCAAGTCCAAATGCTAAACCTCCAGATATGCTAGTACTGTAACTCGTGTTCTTAGGCATTGAGCTCCTTAATCACACCTCAGTCTCAACGTTTGCATCTAGCGATGTCGTCCAGCTATCACAGGGTCGATAGGTTCTTGTTCTTGGATCGACGCTTCTGACTTCTGACCTCTCACTTATGTCTTCGCTTCGTTTGCTCTGCTGGAAAATGTTCAGCTACAGATTCGTCGCCACCACTCGACATGCGGGTCATTGGGCAATGTTATGCATATCTCTGATTGTACCTTCGTTTGCCTGCCTTACAACACTTGTACGCCATATATCAAACGGGGCAGGGCCACCACGGCTGGAGGTTAGGATAGCCAAGATACACCACTTACGACGGCCACCCTCCGCTACTACACTGGAACCGAGGAAAGCATCGGAAAGTGACTGAAATCTTCAAGTAGTTAATTTGCACCACGTACCTGCCAAATCCCATGTTTCTGCGCCTTCCTCTAAAATGCTTCTCTCAGCCCGATGTAATCCTGACAGCAACGCGTTAGACTAGCTCCTCCGCACTCTCATTCGTACTTCTACCCTTCACCCCCAAATAGCCTTTCCCACCTGCCTTCCCCGCCTTTTTCGCCTCCTTCCTCATCTGCTTCTCCGCCTTCTTCTCAAGTCTGCCCGCCTTCTTCTGCTGCTTCTTCAATTTATCCTCCGCCGAGAAGTCACTGCGTTCCCCCTGTAGTATCCGGCCTGGATGGTACGCTGTCAACACGACCATAGCAGCGAGCATAGGTACTGCGTCGAAGACGTACATCCACCATTCGTGCCTTGTGATTGTGTTGCCGTTCACACCGCCCATTGCGTATTCGATTAGGCGGTAGACGTTGCGGAGGATGATCAGGGAGAGAGCGAGCCAGATCGTGATGAGGAGGGGTTTGGCTGTGGTGAAGGTGCGGCCGTCGTACCGGGTCTCAGGGCCCTCAGGCGTGCGGTGGTAATTGTTCTGATGTGGTTCGAGTGCCTGCAGTGCTAAATGCCGACTTTGCGCCACGTCTTGCCGTTTCAGTACCTGTTGGAATTGGATCGCGATGCCGCAGAAGATGGCGATGAAGGCGAGTTGCAGGCCTACTCCACTCGTGTAGATCTTGAGACCCAGCTTGGTTGTTTTGATGTCTGTTCCACTGCTCATCAGCCCCCCGGCCAATTGCACGAGGAAAGCCGTGATGTCGAACCAGACAAACATCTTCGTTACTCTTCTTGCGCGGACGCCGAAGATTCGGTCTCCGCCTGCGGGTAGGAAGAAGTGGATCATGCGGCCGAGGGTCATGTAGATGAATGCGTTGATCCATAGGGGCGCGAGCAGGATAAGGAGAAACTGGGCAGTGTAGATGTTTGGGTCTGCTTGGCGGGTGATATTGAAGGAGCGGATCGCGTAGCCGGATGTTTCCCAGATGGCGCCCATTATGAGGACCCAGCAGAAGGGTTTGCGGTGTTTTGCTGCGAGGAAGATGTGTATGATTGTGATGAGACCGAAGCACACGCTGAGAGTAATTGCTGCGCCGAGGGACGGACAGTACTCGAAGGCTTGGTTGGGGTCATCTTGGGCTAGACAGATTGTCGAGACCATTGCGAGGGGCTGGATCTAGTCTTTAGTTGAGCGGCGACGGTATGTATCAATGGTCGTGTGCTGCACGTTTTTCGCTTCGAGAGAATGTACGAGTTCGTGTTCGTTGTCCTGGAAGGGGCCTTGTAGAGCTATTTCGGTTGTTTGATGTGGTGAGAACGAGCATCTTGTTCTACACTGCAGACATTGCATGATATATAGACTTACCTGAGGCTCAGATGAATTCCTGCCATGGCAAAGCATGAAACCATTGACCACGCAGGTATCAAGCTCCATCTTCCTTTTCGAGAAAGGTCTTTACGAGCGAGGCTCGCTGTTGACTGGTGCAGTGTCCTATATTTGGACATAACATGAGCTTGAGAACAGTGATCCGAATCGTGAAATGGCAAGACCCCGGCTGGAGGCATCTTCTGCCTGGCACACACGGATAAAAGAAGTGAACGGCGAGGAGAAAGCACAGATCTACCGGCGCGTCAACGAGCTCGTACCGTTCTTACCGCTTTAAGTTAGGAAAGCCGCTGGTGTGCACAGTGGAGGAATATTTCTGCAGCCGGCGCTGGGCTTAGCCCAGTGATATGACGATAACCTCTGCAAGCGCCTCCACCAGGCAGATCAGGCCTCTCAGGTTGCAACGTGCTTCTGAGACTTCACCAGACCTTGATGGCATGATCTGAATTGGCTGGCGAAGAAGACGCTCCGCAAGCCGGGCGTAGCAGCAATATGCAAACAATGCGGCTGCCTTGCCCTACTGGCACTAGAATAGCGGTCGGTCGCAGGTACGGAGGGGTGGCTTAGCTCCCAGGGGGTCGATCACCGAAGGAGCAAACAACACATCCTACTCATTGCTGACTTCAAAAAGCGCACGGTCGAGCTCCGCACAGCGAGGAAGAAACCATTCAGGGAGAGGTGAAGCTGAGAGGTCCGAGATCGAACCAGCACCGAAATCGACCTGTTCAGATATGATCAATGTGCCTATCGATAAGACGCGCATTGGCGGCTCGAAAGTGAAGACTGGCTGTCGTACGTGCAAGTGAGTTGTTCCGAGGTCTGCACCAATGATATGGCCTGATTTTGAGCTAGGGCAAGACGAGTGAAATGTGATGAGGGAAAGCCAAGTTGCCAACGCTGCGTCAAAGCTGGACGCAAATGCGAAGGGTACGCGACATCACCTGAGCCGGCCAATCTGCCTGTTGGTCAGAGATTTGTGCACTATGTTGAGTCAACAAGTACGGCCCTCAGCAGAAGTCCGTCTCCTCAACCAGGACTGGACACACCCGCTCTGAGGTCCCTTGATTATTACCTCAATGCCACAGCTCTCTACTTTGGGGAGCCGTTCGGCATTGATCTCTTCTCGAAAGACTTGTCGTGTTTCATGCAGAACGACAAAGCTGTTAGGCACTCAATAATAGCTCTGGCGGCATTCCACGAGAACTTCTTACACCCAACAAAATCTACTACCGACAATCAGCGCAGGCTGCTGGCTCTGGACCATTATAGCCAAAGCATCCAGACGGTCGTCCATCTAAATCAACGGAATCAGCAGAAGGCCATGCTGACGACGCTGATCACATGCCTGGTCTACTGTTGTATAGAAAGCATTCAAGGCCATTTCGTCTCGGCCATGAGACATATCGCTTCGGGCATCCGATTGCTAGCTGAGCAGGAAGACAGCCTGCTTGAGCGCGAGCGCCTTGGCAATGGTATCTCCAAAGGATTCATCGATAAAATGCGGCGGATGTTCATCAGTCTGGGCACTCAGGCGATGAGCATGGAAGAGTCAGAGGTCAGTGCGGCAGTGGTGCAACACCTTCAAAGCGCCGCCGAAGAGCATGTCGGCTATTTTTTCGACTCGCCAGAGCAGGCACTTGCGGACATTGCTCAACTTATGAACGATACTATCCGGCTTGCGACGTGGGCTGAATCCTGTGAAAACGATTCTGACTTCCCGAACCACGCTCTGGTCAGTACAGGAGACAGGCTGGACCGTCGGTTTGAAGAATGGACACGCGCATATGACCAGCTCCTCACGAGAAGCAGTCACACTCAGTATAGGAGCGATTGCTCTTCTCAGCACATTGCTTTCCTTATACTACGGGTGAATCAGCTTATGACTCGAATTGTGCTGAGTTTCAAGTACCAAACGTCTCAGACGCGGTGGGATGAGTACTTGGAGGGTTTCAAAGCCATCGTGAGCACATCTGAAGATCTACTGGTCGTTGAGGCCCAGCAGCGGGCAAAGTCAGGCGGAAGTCCATGGTCTTCCGACGGTCAAACATCCTATCAAGGCACATTCAGTCTGACGCTAGGCATAGTACCGGCGTTGTTCTTGACCTGCACGCGGTGTCGAGATCGTGTAACGAGACATCGAGCGCTCGACATACTTAAAACGCAGCGGAGACGTGAATCAGTTTGGGATTCGCAAGTCGTCGCTGTGGTGGCGGAAAGAATAATACAGGTAGAAGAAGAAAGCACTTCTCGCTATTGGCAAGAGCGAGGCAGCCCGTCGCTAGCAGACAGTCATACTCAGCAGGGGAGAAAGGCACACCTAGACAGCAGTGAGGCACAGGTGGTACCAGAGGAGGCTCGCATTCATTCAGTCGTTATTGATTGGCTCGACTCAGAGAACAGAGCTCAGGTGTTTTTGATGGAAAAGCACGCAACGGAAAGGCACAAGCAAGTTGTTGTCTGGAATGAATAGGTAAGAATAGCTTTTGGTGAACTGCTCACATGTTTCCTGCAGTCATTCAGGTCTGCTCACCGGCATCAGCACGCCTGCATCTAGAATGTCATGACTGCTGTCCATGCAGTTCAGGCTTTCTGTACATCCCTCTGCGGGCGGGGGCTCACATGTCGCAGTCCCAAACATGATAAAAGCCGAGCTTAAAGGGGCTTTTAAGCCAGGTCTGCTGGCTCAGCCGCTTCTCATCGAATGTGGTGAGCTCCGTGCAACCATTTTGAGGGCGGTAAGGGTGCGTTAAAGTTTCGGTTGCAGACACGTAGGCGCATGCAGTGGGCTTGGCCTCTAGAAAACTACATAACTCTCTTAATATTGATACTGATGAGCGACTGGCGGCTCACGTAATCAGGTCGGCGGCATAATGATTGCTAGCAACGTTGCGATAAGACACATTCGTCGCTTGGAGTTAGGGGATACGCCACACTTATTTCGATTGACGACTTGCTCGAGTTAGCGAGATTTAGGATTGTATCAGGGACGCATCGGGGCTGACGTGGGGCTATACTAGACCAGATCGAGAGCCCCTGGTGAAACGGGGGACTTTTCAGCCAGTCAACATCTGCGTGGAAGCCCTTGTGAGCCTCAGATGCTAACCACTCGAGCCGAATCCTTCTTTCATATTGGTGGTAACACCAAACAATCACACGGAGTAAGTGCTCACGGGCTGGAAACCGGAGTCAAGCATTCTGTCCATTATTCGGTCTTCTGGCAAGACATTTCTAGCCGCGTGGTCGCGTCCCTTGTAAATAGAAGTCAACGTGGCACTGCTGGTTCAGTAACAATCATACACAACATTACATTCGCAACTATTTTGGCCCCAACTCTTCCCTGCGGCTCAGTACATGCTACATCTCGTTCAATCCAGCAAGGATATTCAGCCTGACTAACAAGACCGTTGTTTCGGATCACGATGTGGCAGAGGTGGGGGAACAAGCAGCCTGCAATCAGCTATCCGACAACATTTACCCATTTAGATCGAGATGATGGCTACTATTACGACGAGAACGACGGCTACCTCGAAACAATACTAGAAGTCGACTCTATCAGTAGTCGGAGACAAAGTGCCCAAATAGAGAGGCTACCTGAACTGCCATTGTGAGTCGAGCGACAAGAACGGATGACGGTTGGCTAATCAGGTCTAGTCGATCAGTACCTCCAATGAGGGAGATACCACAGCCTGTCAATGTCTACTCGCAACCTTCACCGCCGGCGAACCAGGAGGGTCATGGGCTGAGAATCAATGTTGACGTTCAGGATCAGGCGCCTGCCGACGATGTCTCTCCGCTCACACCTCGAATTTCACGCGAGCCAACATTGCGACATGACCAAGGTGAGCAACCAGTCTCGCCCATCGAGCCGGCTGTTCCTGCCTATGCAAGAGCGCCATTACCCGAGCGCCCCTTCCCGAGTCAGATTCCCCGGAAGTTGAAACCCGATGGGAGCAGTGGGAAGGCACAGACCAGGTGGGACGAATATTCTGGTGAACCTACATATGACGACAAAGGCACACCTGCGTCTGTGCGTCCAGGAACGCAACCTGTCGAGATGCAATATCCGCACCTGAAAGAACGCACCAAGCAGATCTTAGCTGGCATTCGTGAAAGAGAGGCTGCGAAGAAGAAGCCATGGGGCAAAGCACCGCCGCCCGTCATGGACGACCCATTGGACAATCCACCGCAACGGCCGCCATGGAAAGGCGCGAGTGGCAGAGCGGCGCTAGTCGAGCCAGTCAAGAACACTCCTGCAGCCCGGCAGGGACCAGTACAGTATCCCGAGCGAAAGCCCGTACAGCACCCCGAGCACAGCGCCAGCCCCACCCAGACCTACCACAATGTGGTTACCGACGAGCCAGTGCTCGAAGATTCTCCTGCTGTGAGAACTCTTCGAACAGTGGAGTCACAAGAGAGTATCAAACCCCTGGTACCCTTGAAGACTAGGAACTTGTCGCCGTCTCTGACTAGCAAAACTCCTTTACAGAGCCCGACAAAGCAGATCGCTCCCGAGAGTCCTGACGAGCCACATAGCCTGCAGTCATCCATCTACGAACCAGCACACGGAAGAGTGGAGAGCCCTCTATGTGAAGAGGAGCCTACGACGCCAACGACGCCGACTGCCACAATGGAACCGTCCATACACAGTACTGTCCATACAGCACCGTCCTTTGTTCCCCCAGATATAGATCGAGAACAAAGCCGGTTCAGCTGGACCACCTACACAACAACCGCAGCAGAGTCTCCGCGTTCTATGACCCATATCGTTCGAGACTCTTCTCCTCCTCCATTGCCCGACCTGTGTCCGCCAATAGCGATCAAGAAGCGGCCTGTTTCGTTGAGTCCGTTCGTGCATTTACAGCCTTATATGCATCAGCAGTACGCCGATTCAACCGGCAGCGTCACTAGCAGTGTGTTTCGGAAGCCTGTACCGACTTTACAATCTCGAACATCGTCGCTATCGGCTGCTACCGCTCGCGCGATGTCAACGTCGAAATCATTGCCGCCCACGCCGACAGTAGCGGAAGCAGCAGGCAAGATGGAAAACCTGGCGGCTCAGCTTGAAAGCTTGAACCGGCGGAGGTACAACAGTAGACGGATTATTGCGGACCTTCAGGCGGCACTGAAGAAGAATGCTGTGGTATACGACATGTGGAAGCGGAAAGAGGTGGAGAAGAACATCATAAACCACAATATGGAGCTGGACGACGTTGGGCGAGAAATACACGAGATCAGCCTTCAGCTTCATCGAGCACAGAGGAAGAGAGACCGAGAAGACAATTACGAAGCTTGCACTGGTCTGTGGATTAAGCGAGTGACTAGCTAAGCAGGCTAGGAGACGCAATCGACTTTTAGCATATGGAATTTCTTGGGTCTTTTTACCGGCCGGTATAATTGTCAGCACATCAGCAGGAGTTGGAACACGATTGATAGCGGTTTAGCAAGATACCCTTTCTGTTTTGATAAGATAGACATTTCTTGCAGCGGGCGCGGGTATATGAAAGACGAGGAAATGAAATTCGTTGTTGACATGATGCTATCAACTCCTGTTGAGCGCCTCAGCTTCGTAGCTCATGAACATGGTCCAATCTTTCGTATAGGGCAGAGTGTCTATTTCTTTCCGCTCTTCTTGATGCCCTGGCCACCGGTGTTGAGAGGGCCCTTGCCGCCGGCTTTAGCTGCCAATTCTTTGCGTGCTTTGGCGTCTGTTGCACCGTCAGCATACTAATTCGAGGGCACCAAGCTGTGATGTGCGACATACCGGCTGCCTGCTTGTTCTTGTGGGCCAGCTCATCCTCGTCCAGTTCCTTCTTCTCTTTCTTTGCGGCCTTGAGCGGCTTGGCCTTGCCGCCTGTTTAGAAGTGTCAATAGCCAGCACCAGTTGCACAGGCAAAGAACGCGTACCTTCTCTGGATGCGCCACCCATTTCTGATCGAGTTGTGAAGTTGGTAGGGACTTGAGAATAGCGGACGCGAACACTGTAATACGGGGGAGAAAGGGACAGGGCGAGTGTGAAAGAACAAAGGCAGTTGAACGAGACAGCGCTTATCGATAGCGTGTGCAGACTGGACAGGCCGAGCGGACACGGCGGCCGTCGATCATCCGCTTGACAAACAAGGCAAGTGCGCTGCATGCACTTTTCTCCCACTTCCGCCGCTCTTTCCTACCTGGCTACATCCAACTATTAGTCTTGCTAAGGCGACACCATCAATATCATATACATCTCGCTTTTGTAATTGAAACACTCGACGAAAAAGCGATGGTTAATCTTGCCGGTTCGGACTCTCGAAACACGCAGAACTGTTGTTAAGATCAGAGGCTAACACTTTCTTCCACCCCAAGGCTATCAAGGCTAGGGCCATCCCAGTTCGCTGCCTTCAAGCAAACATGCATTCTCCATCAGCGAGTCGGTCCGAGGGCGAATACCTCAGCTCTGACTCAGAGAAGAAGGCAACTAAGCCTCCATCGTATCGAAGTGATCCCCGCGTTAACCGCCATTCCAGAAATCTTTCTTCTGCTCCATCCAGACACTCCCACTCTCGTTCAAGGTCGCCCTACCGCCCTCTCAGAGGTGAAAAGCGCCGAAGAGAAGACGACCACAGATCCCTGAGGCATGATTCTCGAACCTTCAAAGTGAGGTACGAAGACGACAGGCCACCAGACTATCTCTCTCACGGACATCGCAAGTCGAAAAGATCAAGAACATACTCTCCCTCCCGCAGCCGGAGCCGGAGCCGCTCGCCCTACAGACACGACCGGGACAACGAGAGGCCTGAAGCAGACACCATGGGGAAGAAAAAAACTCAGTCAGTGAGCACTCGGAATCAGAAGAGTGATGGAGTGCCACAACCCAAGACCAATGCTAAGACTGTTAAGCAGAACCAAGAGCAACCAGTGTCGAACGCCATCGCGCAAGAGTATGCTACTCCAGCTGCTACCCCAGACCCGGCTAATCAAGACACTAGCCCTACTTTGGAGTCCACTGGTGCCGTGGTTGACGAAGCAGCGTTGATTGAAGCAAGGAGAAGACGTCGAGAAGCTATCAAGAATCAGCATCGCAGCCAACCTACACCCCTACTGGTACAGGCTTTGCACGCTGGTCCTGACACGCCAGCCGATTCGATCGATACAACCCCTAATAGATCTGGTAAGCAGGTTCAGTGCAACCTTGGTCTCATCGCTAATATTTTCAGTCTCACCTTCGCCTGCTCCTCTCTCTACACCTACTACTCCTGGTCCTTACGAAGGTTCAGCTCCTCAATCTCCTGCTGCTAACCTTCTCAAAGACTCGGATTCAGTTGATGGCGACATGTTTGGCTCACCGAAACACGCAGATGAACCGTCGGCGGCTGATTACGACCCGACCGCTGATATGCAAGACGAGCGAGCTCGGCACGACAAGCGTCTCTTCAAGGAAGACGAAGTCTCGCAGGATAAGGCTGATCAACAGGTGCTTGAGCAGACAAAGGCCGAAGAACAGCTTCCACCGCAGAAGAAAGTAGAACTCGACATGTTTGCAGAAGATGACGATGATGACATGTTTGCTGCCGAACCATCCACCCGTTCGAAGCCCACCGAAACAGCTGCCAAGACCCTCGATATAGGCATGATGGACAACTGGGATGATGCAGAAGGCTATTACTTGACCAACTTGCGTGAAAAGATTGATGATCGTTACGAGGTTACAGCAAACCTTGGTCGCGGCATGTTTGCCTCGGTCATTCGAGCCAGAGACACAAAGTCAAAGGACGGCAGATCGGTCGCCATTAAGATCATTCGTAATAACGAAAGCATGCGCAAGGCGGGATTGAAAGAAGTCGATGTTCTGAAAGACCTTGCTGCGAATGATCCAGACGACCGCAAGCACGTGGTTCGACTTCTCAGATCCTTTGACCACAAAGGACACCTCTGCATGGTATTTGAGAACATGGATATGAACTTGCGAGAAGTGCTCAAGAAGTTCGGTCGGGAAATTGGTCTAAACTTGAAGGCTATCCGTGCCTATGCACAACAGCTATTCCTTGGATTGAGTTTGATGAGAAAGTGTCAGTACCTACATGCTGATCTGAAGCCAGACAACATTCTTGCCGATGAAAGCAGAATGAAAATCAAAATTGCAGATCTTGGCTCAGCTTCTCCCATCACCGAGAACGCAACGGCACCCTATCTCGTTTCGCGTTTCTATCGTGCACCAGAGGTCATTCTGGGCATCGATTATGACTATGGCATCGATATGTGGTCCACTGGCTGCACATTATTCGAGCTCTACACGGGCAAGATACTGTTCACGGGAAGGAACAACAACAATATGCTCAAAACCATCATGGAATGCCGTGGCAAATTCCCGCACAAGCTTCTGCGCAAAGGCAGCCTTACCTACGATTACTTTGACGATTTACTGAACTTCAGAGCCCAAGAGCAGGATAAAGCGACAGGACGGATAGTGACGAAGATGATCGATATCAAAGCTAAGCCTATTCGAGATTTGAGGTCGAGATTGATACCCAAGGACAAGAAGATGAATGAGCAGGACAGAAAAGAACTGGAGTCATTTGCTGACTTGCTGGATAAATGCTTGGACTTGAGGCCAGACAAGCGGATTACACCAGTCGATGCGTTGAAGCATCCTTTCATTACAAGGGCGAAGTAGACAAAGGCCTCGGAGATGGGAAACGCTGCAGATGTTACAATGGTTAAGTCGTAGACCGGGAATATCCAGCTCTAAAAGCCGCCGTGATCGCCATATTACAGAGCGTGTTCAGATGTGTCAGGGGTTGGTTCTGTCAATCGGAAGGCAACTCAACGCACTCAATTCCACCTGCCGAAGCTATCAGTCCATCGAGCAGGTCGTCGCAAGCAGTTCATCTCGGCCAGGGCAGGGAGAGGTAGACACCGACTTTACACCACTGAAACTCACAGCACCAATCCGAGCGAGAACGCAAGGTGCTGTAATGCAGCCGATGTTACACCTGACGTTGTAAGATTACCACTCAGCTCAATCGCGCGTGTCGAAAGGGTTCTTGATCGGATAGATTTGTGTGCCATGAACGAAGTGGACGAATGCCTGAAAGAGAAGGAGTCCTCGGCGCAGATGAACTTCAACCTAATATCTCTGCAAGAAGCTCAAACGTCGAGCAGCTGACGCGCACGACCATCCTGTTAGCCAAGGTCGCGATCGTGTTTATGCCCGTCAGTCTAGCGACCGGCTACTTCTCGATGCAGGTGCAAGGCATTGAATCGGTGTCCCTGACGACCTACTGGTTTACCTTCATGGTTGTCGTGATGATCACGGTTCTGTTTTTGGGCGCTTTCGAGTACCTCAGCGCTCGCAGGCAAGCTGGTTTACAGGTCGTTGACTAGAATTTTGTTTGACTGGCGAGGCAAGAAGCCTCAGTAGTCGCTCCCCACAGCATTTCCCTGGTCTTGCAGTCTGACCACAGACAGATATAGGTCTTGCACAGTATTCATTAAATTCTCCTTTCGACCCGATTCATATCTCGTATCCCATAGCTCAAATCCCTTTCCTTTGCGTCTCTCCATCGCATTTCGCAATCTGGCCTCGTTCTCCTACCGATTACCGCCACCACCACCACCATCATCTCTCCTCGTCCACTACCCCTTCTCGTCCCTGTTTTTCCTCCTCTCACTCCTCTTCCTCCTCCAACCCATCCCCTTCTCATTCAACACGCATGTTGCCACAAGCCCCGCTGCACCACTCAGAATGCCCACCATCGTAAAGAACCAGCCCTGTCCAATCTTCTGCGTCAAAGGCTGTAACGCCGCTACCGCACCCGCGCTAAACCCGCACCGCACGAGATTGCCAGCCGTGGCGGCCGCTGCCGGCGCCTCCGGGAAGCCATCGACCAGCAGCGCATTGAACATGTTCAGAATCCACGTGGCGAGGAATCCCATGAGGAATTGCAGCACTAACCCGACGGCGGCGTGCACGCGCGTATGCAGGGCCCAGCCGTAGCCGACGGTGGCAATGAGGGACAGCAGGAGGAGCGGCGGCGTGAAGCGGCTGCGTGCACGCTCGATAGGAAACTCGTCAATGGGTATGTCTTTGTTCTGCTGGTGCTGGTGTGTAGCTTGTTCGGTGTCGGTGCTGTCAGAGTTGCCGGCGCCATAGTCGCTACTTCTTTGACGAGCGGCAAGGACGCGATAATTGTGGTCCATAGCTTTGCCCGTCAGATACATACAGAGGACGACGCCGAGGGCGCCAGGGAGGTAGGCGAGCCCGATCTGGAGTTCGTTGAAACGGTAAGGTTCGGCGCGAAACGTAAGGGGGATGGACGCTTGCACCGTGTACCAGAGGGCATAGAAACAGCCAACGATCCAGAGGATGAGGGCTGTATCGGGGTGGAACATCATGCGGACGGAGATAAAGGGGCTTGCGAAGTGGAATTTCCGCGTCGGTCCCGCCAGCTCACGTTGACCTGAGACCGCATCTCTATTGCCGCCATGATCTGTAGATTGTCTCACGCCGCACCTGCTCGTCAATAGTTCGATGAGGGGACGATTCCAGCGTCGGTCGCTAATGCTTCCGTTGCCGACCACATTCCTTGCCGTCTCAGGCATGAAAGACACGAGCTGCGCAAGCATGGCTGCACCGAAAATGACAAGGCCCCAAAAGGCCCACCACACGCTACCTGAGCTGTATGTGATCCATCCGCCCAGGACCGGGCCGATGGCGGTGCCCAGGTTTGAGCTCGCCATCATCGGGCCGAGGATTCTTCCCCGGCTGCTCGACGGGCTCACGTCTGCCACAGTGCCATAGCAGATGCTGAGCACAGCGCTCGCACCCAGACTCTGGACGGCACGAAGAATCAGCAGGGCAGGGTAGCTGGAGCGATTGAGGGCCAGACCAAGAGACGCGATAGTATAAAGGGCGAATGTGGCGAGGTAAATGGGCCGCCGACCGAGGGTATCGGAATGAGTGGACAACAAGAGCGGCGCAAGGGCTTGAAAGATAATGTAAAGCGTGATGGTGAGGTTTATCGCCTGGATGGAGGTCGAGAAGTGGGCGGCCAGTGGCGGTAACAGTGGCAGATAGATCGTGGCAGTTAGTGGTGACACAAGAGCTGCTACGCTGAGGAGCAGGGTTATTGCCTGGCGCTTTGTCGCTGAAAAGGCAGAATAGGGCTCAACTGTATCCGCGGCTTGTTCGAGCACGGTTGCGGGTGTTGTCGTTGGAGCTGAAGCCTTGTCCTCCTTGATCTGTGCCTCCGACATCATATCATGGCTCCCGAAGACTTCCTTGAAACTTCTACTGACTCTGCACCTGTGGCTGCGACCTCGCGTCACCCGTGAGTAGCGCTACAACTCGACGTTGATATCACACTATCTCATGTGTGAAAGGGTCGCCTGAGTCAGCCGAGGCAAAGGTTGATAGTATCAGCTGGCCAGTTGCGTGAAGACGAAAGCGTGCAGCGGCTGCGCAAAAGTGAGACCCCAGTAGATTGCAGCATTCAATGGCCTACTCCGTACAGAAGTAGTATGTGCAATAATGTACTGTTTGGCAGTCAATCAGGCGAGTCAGGCTACTGTAGTTCGCACTTTGAGTTCCGGGCCGTGTTGGCACGCCCCAACTTAAAGTTCCCCACTCTCGCGGTCGCTCGCAGGATCCGGTAAAAGCGTCACCTAAAGTGTCCGATCATTTTGAGCAGGCTGCTGATGGGCCACGTAAGACTGTGTGCGATTGTGTAATAATGGTGGTTGAGACATGGCTAGCTACAGTATTCTTGGGGAGGAACAGCCAGCTGCTTTGTTCTAGTAGATAAACAGCTTGTGGAGAGAGCAGGCGTAACAAAGTTTAATTGCCGGTGTGGGCGTTCTTTCCCCGGGCTTAGGCTTGGCGTCATGATACTTGGTACATGTCACAGACAGAAAACCAACATATTGGGTGTCAACTTGTTCTTTCATTCTTAGCTATTTAATCCTCTCCTTTCAGGAGGAGGAAGCGTCTGAAGAGATGACCCCTCCAACGCCAAGCAGCGCCACCCCGTTGGCTGCATCACATCTCACCACAGTACACTTCAGAATACTACTTAACTTTAACCGTTGATATTACAATATAGGCTTATAACCAGCTGCTACTACTAGACCAAATTTAAGGTAGTATCATCTCTTCGAATGTTATACTCGACGAATATACAGTTGGGTAGTATTCTCAAGTGTACCAATTATCATGACGCCAAGCCTAAGGCTTAGCTGCTTGCCTATAATCTCTGCTAGCCAAGGTAGTATGTCTGCAGCTCGTTTCTTGCTAGCCCCTTTCATAGCAATACCACATGGTATACAATTCATCATTCTCTACACCGGTCCGGAGGGCCTGGAGGAGCTACCGTACCGTAGTAACGTAGTTGTATCGAGCCTTTCACATTTGAATTTTGATTCCGTTCTACCTACAAGTTTCTCTCGAAACTAAGAATTCAATCTCACGATCCGCATCCTTGTTGCTAGATCTCCTGGTATCGGCCTATCGGTTGGGTCGCTACCTGCGGATCTCGACAAGCTGGGCCGCTTCCCTAAGCCTCTGCTTTGCCCATGTTCAAAGTAATCCATTCCCCTTCTAATCACCACTAATTCGTGCCGCTTGACAAATAGCAGTGTCCCGTTGCGGAGGATCTGCAACCGCAATCGATTGACCGTACTTAACCAGTCTGCGGGAATGAAGAAATGCTGATCATAGTACTCGGTATCGAAGCTGGGCGAATCCGCCGAGCAAATCCACCCGTTCTGGTGCAGGAAGACTACACGATGACCGTAGGCACCGACGAGGTGTTGAACTTGGTCTGCGAGACATTGGAAGTGCGGCACTGGCACGATGGAAGTCGCTTCGGGGTGGAGGTCTTTGGCGTCCCAGAGGAAGAGTTTAGAGGGTGAGCGAGGATTGAGAGACACTGCGAAGGTAGTAGACAGGTATTGGCTGTCGAAGCACTGGTTGATGGCCGTGATGGCGAGCTCAGGAATAACTGCGCTACCGAGCTCGATGCCTTCAGGCCTAGTAAGTCGCTCCAGAGTTTGCCAATGGAACAAGTGGGCCACGTTGCCCACTATAAGCACTAGTTGCTCAGGAAGGAGCGGATGTGTGGCCCATCTCCAACGCTGACGATTGGGTGACTCCAGTCTTGCGACTTCCTGAGGCTGATCGTCTTTGATGTCCCAAAGCATATCATGCTGTTCCGCCGAGATCAAAAGCTTGTCGGCTCCGGCGTTAATGCATACTTGGCTCACTGCAACTCCAGCCCGACAGTCCAAGAGGCACTTCGCTGTCGTGAACCCGACGCTGGTGTCTGATTGCAGCTTGTGCACAAGAACACGACTTGACACGTCCACGCTTACTAGGACATTCTGCGGGGCCTGTAATTCTACGTGTATGACTGGCACATTCTTTGTGTGCCGGGCCAATTCTGTTTCTTGTGTCTCAAGTATGGTGTCGTAAGTGTAAACGCTGCCATCTTCCTTGCCGCAAAACACGTATCTGCCTGGTTCAGCTGCAGCAATGCTAGTGATAGCAACCGTGTCTGCGCTTTGACTAACCTTGAAGTCTTGCGGGCTCGTGGAGATGGAGACAGTATCGCTGTTCTCTTCTTCGACACTGCCCCGGACAAGCACTGGAGGGTCCCATACGCGACAGTGCTTGCTTTGAATATCCAGGAGCCTGTTATTGTCGAAGCTGAAAGCTAGCTGTTTGATGTTCATTTCGTCGGCTTGAACCCTGTACAGCGGTCTGAGGGTTTCGAACTCGAAGATCTGGATCGCTCCACCTGAATTACCACACGCTAATGTCAGACCGTCTGGTGATGAAGCAAGCGTATGAGCGTTTGCAGATGCTTTCCCTTGGAGCATCCCTTCTTCCGTGTTGAACAGATTCAAATAACCGTCGTTGTAAGCTGCCACTAGAAGCTTGACCTCAGGAGCTCTGCTGAAAATCATACTCCATAGCAAGGCGCGGCCTGTTCTGCGTTCCGCATTTGGGCCCAAAGAACCCTCATCTTTGCCGTAAATGTCGTGCGTAGCTCCCTTCTCGATGTCCCACACTACTAGATCTTGACCGCGGTATGCTACGGCAACTAGTGTTTGATCTCCTGATATTGCGGTAGTAACAGGTCTCTGAAAGTGACTTGAGTGCTGCTCCTCATTATCGTCGAGCCAAGATATGGGTGGCTGCTCAAAGCCATTTTGCGTTTCCCATACGTAAACTTGATTTGATCTGCTTGTTGCGAGCAAAAGTCTGTCCTCGTCAGTTAACGCCAAAGATATAACTTGACTCTCCAGTGGGAGGCTGTAGCAGGCCACCCAGTTGTTGCTGTCCCAGACCTTGATCGTTCTCAAACCAGCAGATACCAGAAGAGGCTGGACGCTTCCAAATAATAGCTTTTTGACAGGCTCGCCGTGGTCGATGGTTTTAATCTCCTGACAAATGACTTCGTCAAAAACGACAATATGACCACTTTGCATACCCACCGCGAAGATTCCAAGCGCGCAAGCAACAGCGCTGGTGCTGTCCTGCAATATTACGGTAGATACACAGTCATCCCATGTGGTAGAAGATATGCCACCGACTTGAATGGCTCGAGGGGAGGATGCGAATTGCAGTCGAATGGCACTTTCTTTTGGACAAAAAGGCGCGATCAGATTGACGATAGAGCTTGGGGACTGCCTAAGATGGGTCCCAAACTTTGTCACAAGACGTACGAGGTCGGTTGCCCACTTGTCGAATAAAGTGTTCTCTTTACTCACGTTTCCGAAGGGCAAGGTCTTTTTCATGCGCCTTATCGCATACCTTCTTAGAGCATTTCCTGCATATACAAGACGACCCAAGTCTGATCGGCGTGCGACATGCTCGATCCAGGCCAGGATGTTAGGAGACTTCAAGAAGCGACTCAGAGCGGCTGCAGACTCGTCGTCCTCTGAATCCACAAAGCCGATATGCTCAAAAAGTGCGCTAGAAGCGTAGGTCACAAAGATGCTACGCTCGGTTGAATGAACTTGGTGCGTACTGAGCTTTCGAGGTTTTGAGCCAGCCATCTCAGGTCCCGTCAAGTACTTCAAGCACGCCATAGCCAGGCGCTTGTTGCCCACCTTTCGGTCAAGGCGGAAGACTATGTTCTTATCGGAGAACAGGAAGTCGCGTGCTGTTAGGTGTACCATGCGGACCCGGTCGTTGTTGTCCACAACCACCAGCTGGCCGCAGTTGACTTCAATGAAGCGTCGTATGTCACCGTCAATCTCGTCATTCATGTCTAGTCTCAGCGCATGATAAAGCTCTTCGGTCGTCAGAACTCTAGTCGCGCATGCTGTCCAATCTAGTATTGCCATGATCATTTTCGGTTCTCTGGCTTGCTGAAAGATGTTATGGATGATCCGGTCATACAGGCTATCCATATCTGAGGGGGTTTCCTCCAAGATTCTATGAATGCCTTTTCGTGTGAGTCCTTGTCTCAATTCTTGTAGAGCTAGGTTGACCCAAAGGAAACAACCACCTGACTTCTCGAGAAGTAGGGCTGCAATGTAGGCACGATCGCGGCCGGGCAGGTTGTTCGAATTTGCCTTCAAGTACAGGTCGATATCAGTGTTGGTAGTCTCTTCTGTTACAGCGTCAACATGTACTGTTACCGCCGAGTTTGCATGGAGGCTGTAGGAATCATATGATGTTCGCGAGGTCAAGAAAATGCGTATGAAACCAGTCGATGCTGCTTGTAGAAGGTAAGGTACCATATCGCTATCAGCTTTACATTCGTCGAGCGCGTCGATGACCCAATATTGCGGACGCTCGAGAGGATGTTTGAAGGCGCACTCAACGAAAAGCTTGCGCCAGATCGTACGATAGTCCGCCTGTCCGAAATTAGGCTCTCTGCTGCACAACTTTGCCAAATGCTCAAACATTTCGGCGTTTTTTGAAGCCATCTGCCACGCTATGGACCGGAAGAAGGCACTGAGTGAGGACTTAAGCCTATCACCATGGGTGAAGAAGAAGAAGGAGGGATCACAGCCTGCTCTTCGCAATGCTCTCAGCACGTGGCCGCAGAGGACTGATTTTCCTGCGCCTGGTTTTGCGCTGATCCAATACACCTCAGGACAACCGTCATCCTGCCATCGCCGAAAGTGCGTACGGGTGGCAATCCATTCGCACGAACCCTGTATTTTCATAGACTCTGTACGTATGTAGTCATCTTCCGGAGGATCGTCGATGTCAAGGCTATCATTAATACAACGCTGCTGCTCAGGAAAGGTATTCTCCCTTTGTAATGGGACTGCCACCGTCAAGGAGTTTACAGCCGCTGCCAGCGCGTTGCGGACCGCACGATAATTTTGCGCGTCAGGGGAGTCGAACTTACATATTCCACGATGGTCAGCATCAAGATACATAGTTCTTTCATTCGGATATCCCAGAGTTGCCGATTCCTTAGGTACGACAAGGCTTTTTCTGACACCGAAACCCATGGGCAATGTCTCATAGAAAGAGAACAACTGGAGCTCGTCAGAGTAACGAGGGAACTCTTCGTTGATCGACTGGATGGACCTAGAGGTCGGGTGAAGATCACCAACATACGGTCTCGCGCCCGAGTAGATTTTGAGAATCTTGGATAGTGTTTCAGCCAGGTCAGCACCACGATGTGGTGTGGCGAGGAAAAGGATGCCTTGCACCAGAGACGCGAATCTTTCGTATTCCTGATGCTGTCTGGACAAGACATAGGCTTTTTTGGCCACCAAGCCTCCCATGCTATGACAAACTAGGATCATGGGCTTCTCTGAACCGTGTGGAATGTCCGGACAGTTGATGACCCACTCAAGAAGAGACCTTGCGAAGTCGTGGATATCGAGTATGCTGCCTTTGTCCCAGTTAGAATCGTAGCCGAATGTGTGTATCCGCACATTACGGAAGCCAACGTCGTGCGGCAGCCACTCTTGCGGCCAGAACAGGGCAGGGTCCGAGTCCTTGGTCCATGTTTTGTGAGAGCCTCCATTGAGCCCATGCACAAATACAACGTCGGCAACGACATTGCCTAATGGCTTATGGACAGTAGTGAGACCCAAAGGTCCTCTCTGATCCTCCAGACCCGAGTCGCTTCCCTTGCGCCAACCTCCAGCTCTGGAAAGAAAGCCTGTATTTGTTCGAGCAGTACTCTGATCCGACTCTCTCCGCGGAGAAGGTTGGAAGCTTCGATCCATTCAGGGGCGTTACCGCTCAGCATTTGTGCCCTCCATGAGCTCCGACAGTATCTGGACCAACTACGCGTGCTTCGGGGACTTGCGCCGCGCTCTAGCCTTATAGGACTGCCTGCGCAGAAGGTCAAAAGAGAAAGAAAGGATGCCTGTGAGGGAATAGTCAAGTGTTTGGAGCTTGACAAGCACAAATATAGTCAGCACAGGTCGGTAGGTGCAGTGCGATAGGTTCAGTGGCGAGGAACAGTAGCAAGTATGCAAATATGGGTGTTCGAGTTTCGAAGTGAACGTTCTGTAATTCTTGCTTTGTGGTTTTCGCTGGGGCGAGGAGGAAGGCAAGAGCTAGTAGGCGTTTTTGTGCCCGCAGGATAAGCTTAAAGTAGATAGTTTGGAGTCTTGATCATACAGTGGGCCCTGGGTACCGTGGGGTGAGCTAGTAGTATCAAACCCGGCTGCTGTGGAGTACTCTTTCTTCACTGGCAGTTGGCCTCAACACGGATTGCAAGCCTTGGGACTGGTGTCAAGAGAGAATGCACGTCCTAGATAGGCTTGGACTAAGCAGTGCACGATCACCACGATTGCAATGTTCGCGGTGGTACTAGGCATGCGGAGTTGTTGTTCTATCACTTAAATTTGGCTGTCCTTTCTGAGGTGTACGATATTGTTTCTCCTGACGCTAAGCAGCCAGCACCTCCAGCTTGTACTGACTGTTTTGGTCGTGTCTCAGGCCACTGTCGAGCAAAACAGGAAGGTCTCTGACGTCCGTTTCAGCCTGATGCTTAGTAATACCAGTAACTTTTCAATGCATTGGTTCTGTGTTCATGGCAGTTTAGTCTTAATACTTGAATATTCCGGTGTGCGAATGAGCTGAACATATGCGACGGGCAGCATGTGAAAGTAAGTACTCATGCTGCATCCTCTCGGTGGACTCAGTCAGGTCGACAAGGGTTACTTCCGATGGGCAGGCACTATGTGCGAGCCGGGGTAGTGCAGCGTTAGCCGCCTGCAGTCCAAGACAAAAACCGAACAAAGGACGCATCAGATGACTCCTACACACAGTGAGAAGAAATGTTGACAGCTGTCGCCTTATCTCTACCATATGCGACTCGTAGTTTCCGGACCGTGCTCCCAGAATGTGTGGAAAAGAAGCGTATATATTGTCCCTCTCATGTTGTACTTTTGCGTCTAACTTGAGGCAACGCGGTTCGCATAAAACAACCAGGCTGGCACTCCTGTGAAGCGTCACAACAACAGAAGAACCCCCAGCCACAGCATTCCAGGCAGTGTGGGCAAGCTCAAGAGTTGGTGTGGCATTCGGCTCGACTCAAACATGCAGTGGCGGGTCATCTGGAAGCCTGAGAAAGCCCTGTCGGGCGATCAGCATTTGACCATGCCGCCAAGCGCCGCCGGGGGCGCTTAGTGAAAGGTTCGAGCCGAGCAATGTCAAGTACAGGTGTCTAACAATAATGACAGCCTCACCAGTTCAACGCTCGAACGCTTCTTCTTGACCTTTCGTTGCTTGAGAAGACTCATACACGAAGTCGCGCAAATGGCCCAGTCTCGTGCACATGTTCCGCAGTTTGCAAATCTACCCCAGTATACCGGGCCGGGCCTACCGACAAAAGCGCGGAACATCGTCAGCAGCCTAACGAACTTACCTCCCGAAAAGTATATTCAATATATTGATCCAAATGTGAAAGACAGTAAGAGAACAAACTCCATGTGCCCGAAGAATGTTGCATGTTGACTTTGAAGGCCTACCAGCAGGTACTCAAGCGAGGGACATCGTCCCCCACGGCTCAGCCTATTGGACAAGAACAGCAGCCATTTCTACTGTTCAAGCGGATGGAAAGCCTCTAGATTTCTTCCTGAAGGTAGATCCACTGGTGCAGCGGGGACTGACACACTGACCAACGCTACAAGCTTACTCGGACAGAAACTGGCAAAATGAACCTGCACGGCGAGTATACCACGATTTTAGCCATGTCGCAAGTTTTGCCAGATCTGGTACCGGTCCCAATCGCTGTCGGAACGTATGCGTCTGATGACGATGTCCACTTCTATTTAGCCAGCTTCGTCGACATGACCGATGAAGTCCCCGAGGTTGAGCAGCTGCCGGCCAAGATGGCAGAGCTACATTCCAGAGCGCTTTCACCGAACGGCAAGTATGGCTTCTCTGTCCCGACAGGGATGGGAGCCTGTATGCAGCAAAACGAATGGACTAGTTCTTGGGAGACGTCCTTCACCACCATGATGAACACTATGTTCGAGTTCGAACAGGATATGCACGGATCTGATGAGAAAATGCGGCAGATGCACCAAATCATTCTCGAAAAGGTGATTCCGAGGCTCCTCAGGCCTTTGGAAACTGGCAGCAGAGAGATTCAGCCATGCCTCGTCCATGGCGATTTGTGGGATGGAAACACCTCCGTGGACGCCACAACTGACAAGCCTGTTATATTCGACGCGAGCGGCATGTACGCGCATAATGAGTGTAAGCTTCGAGTGAGTTGACCAGGGGAGAGCGTTGGCTAACGACTCAAGATGAGTTGGGCGCTTGGAACTTGCCACGTCATAAGATCTACCGAGCATATATCCAGGAGTATCAGAGACACTTCTCTGCGTCGGCACCAGAAGAAGATGTTGAGGATCGATTGATGTTATATCGACTTCGCTTTAACTTAACCTCATCTGCATGTTATCTCGACAACATGAGGTTCCGGGAGCTGTAATACTTGGACAGCCCGATTCGCGAGAAAGCTCTTGCTAACCAAGCCTAGGGTCATCGAAGACATGCGCTACCTGACCAGCAAGTACATAGATGGGTATCAAGGCATGGAAGAGCGAAAAGCAGAGAACCAACTGGTGACTTAGGTAGCCGTAATATTCGGAAGTGTAGTTTGGTCGCACAAGTTTGCTTGGACTGCATGTAGATTAAGCGCACCCCCAGTGGTTGGGAGGATCATATCTGACAAAGAGTGTGAATCAAAGGGAAGCACGGCTGTGCTTTCTAAGACCATGTCTTCCTACAGGAGAAATTCTCCGAAACGTTGTTCATATCGAAGCCGGGAAGGCGTCATGAAGGTAGCAAGGGTTTTATCCTGTACGAAAATTGGTGTATGCTTAGTGGAAGTTGCCGTCGTCCTTTACATTCGTGCACCTGATCATCTGATGGTGCCTAACGTCTTCTGCTCCTTGATGTTCTCAGTCCATAGCTCAGAGCACCACGTGCGACCCGAGAGCTATCTTTCAGGATGCAGCGGCCTGGCAACCGGGAAGCCAAGAATCATCAACTGGAAACAATTAATCGTCGTCGAGATCAAGCTCGTCCTCCATCCATCTGAAATCATCGTCGGTAGGATTGACTGCGGCTTCAATCTCAGCCATTTCCATGCACTTGCGGTTGGAGTACTAAGGAACAGGACCCATCAACTCGTAGCCGGTAGCTACTATTGCTTTACTCGGCGTAGCCTGCTCGGATGTACAGCCTCAGAACCGATCTCGGTGGAATTGGCCTCGCTCTTCTCGTACCTGGCGGGTTTGTCCTTTCCTTTCTGCTGCTTTCCCTCGGCTTGTTTCCTCCTCTCTCGCTCCTCAAAGAGCTTGGTGTTCTTCTTCTGTATCTTCTCCTTTCGTTCTGCGCCCTTTCCACCCCCACCAGCAGTAAGTTCAACGTTGATTTTCCGGCCAGTCTGTTTCTTGTATTGTCCTGGGACATCCTTCTCCAACCCGTTCTCGTCGAAGGCATCGTCTGGCAACCTTGATGTTCTCTCTGGATCGAATATACTGTGGTGATAGACCTTGAGACAAGTCTTCATCTTTGAATAGTCGTCAAACTCGAGGAAAGCGAAACCTTTAGACTTGCGGGTAGC